>Ga0206845_1098_pt1 | contig 27827 bp, 26 predicted proteins | sample Alteio_BWOrgCont_19_FD_152887 | JGI IMG/M metagenome (GOLD analysis project Ga0206845, IMG submission 152887) | Enriched cells from forest soil in Barre Woods Harvard Forest LTER site, Petersham, Massachusetts, United States -... | ecosystem: Environmental > Terrestrial > Soil > Temperate forest >...
TTTTCCAATTTTTCGTGTTGGTAGTTCACGATGTTGGCGATGATGATTGAGATTTTATCCATGGACAGAGGCTTTTCGATAAAATCCCAGGCGCCGAGTTTCGTCGCCCGCACCGCCGTTTCGATGGTGCCGTGGCCGGAGATCATCACAAACTCGATTTCAGGAAATTGTTTGCGGGCCGTGGTCAAAACCTCGATGCCATCCAAAGATCCCGGCATCCAAATATCCAGGAAAACAATTTCCGGGTGAAATTCACGCATGGCTTTCAAGCCGCTGTCCGAATCGTGCGCCACTTGCACTTCATGTTTTTCATCGCGCAGGCTGGCCGACAGAACTTCACGAATGGGCAACTCGTCGTCGATAATTAAAATTTTTGCCGGCCGGGCCGCCATGTTAGTCCTTTGCCAAATCAGGTTTCGTCTTGTTTATCAGACCGCTGGGTCGGTTTCCAAGCACCAACCTCATTGACGGGGAGTTCGATCACCATCTTCGTGCCTTTTGGCTGGTTGGCCAGCGCCCGGATGAAGCCGCTGTGGTCCTCAATAATGCGTTTGACGATGGCCAAACCCAAGCCAGTTCCGCTTTCCTTCGTACTGAAATAGGGCTCAAAAACCCGCGCCCGCTGATTGGGAGGAATCCCCACTCCCGTGTCTGATACAGTGAGTCTAAGAATCTTCAAATCCTGATCATATCTGGTGGAAATCAAAACCTTTTTCTCAGTCTCGCCGACCACGGCGGCGATCGCATTATCGATGAGGTTCACCAACACCCGCTTAATCTGATCCGGATCAAATTTAAACTCCGGAACGTTGCTATCAAGCTCGGTGGTCAGCTCGGCTTGCTGTCCGGCCTTGAACAGGGCGACGGCTTCGTCGACAGTGGCATTGATCGAGCCTACCACCGGCCGGGCCTGCGGCAGACGCGCAAAGTTGCTGAACTCGTTGACCAGGGTTTTAAGGTCTTCAGTCTGTTTGATGATCATCGAGGTGCACTCGGCAAAGGCCGGATCCGAGATTTCCTCGCCGAATTTGCGTTGCAGGCGTTCGGCGGAAAGTTTGATCGGCGTCAGCGGATTTTTGATTTCATGGGCAATCCGGCGTGCGACCTCGGTCCACGCTGCCGCCCTCTGCGCATTCACAATCGGGGTCAAATCGTCAAAGACCAGAATCTTGCCGATTTCCACGCCTTTTTCGGTTTTCAAAATCGACAGGGTCATGAGCAATGGCAACGTTTCACCGTCGACATTCACTTTGATCTCGCGCTGGATGCTTTCGATTTGATGCTCGGTCATGGTTTTCAGCAACTCGGAAAAAGTACGAAAATATTCCAAGGTCAAAAGTTCCCGAACCGGGCGGCGCAAAAATTGTTCCGGATTGATTTTGAGCAAATCACCGGCATGTTTGTTGATCGTGGTGACTCGCCCGGTTTTATCCACGGAAATCACACCGGCCGAGACGCTGCCAAGCACAACCTCGATGTACCGGGTGTGTTCATCCAGATCCGCCAGAGTTTTGCGCAAAGACTGGTTGGCTTCTTTCACTTCCCGTTCGGACTTGGACAAATTGGAGGTCATTTGGTTAAAGCTCTCCAGCAGAAACGCAATTTCTTCGCTGCCGGTGCGGATTTCGACGCGGGCATAGTCACCACCGGCCACCCGTTTCGTGGCTCGCCCCAAGAGAACCAAAGGCGTGGAGAGCTGTTTGGCCAAATAAAAACCGAACCAGGTGGCGGCCAACAGAATCACCAAAGTCATCAGGAAAAAGATGATCATGTAGATGGATTTGAGCGGGTATTCCAAGGGATTGATGTCACGAAATTCATCATAGGCTGTCGAAATGTCATTCATCTTGGAGATGAGCGACAAAGGTACGAAACTGGATACAACGACGGCCCCGTGGGGCTTGCCCTCTTGGACCGGCACGATCACCCTGACCAAATTGCCGTCGCCGAATTGGTGAATGGTGCTGGCATCCACTTGGGAATGCACGCCTTTCTGCAGGAACTCCAGAGAGGCGCGTGGAATCACCGGAATGGTTTCATCGTCGGAGACGACAATCTCGCGCTGACCGAAAAGGCTGGGGTAGTATTCGACGGCATCCAGGCTGTACAAAGACCGCGCTTTTTTCAAGGCGGCACGGATTTGTTCCGGCGAGCGATTGTGACGGATTTCCGCCGCCACCTGATGGGCGAAATGGTAATTCCTTTTTTTGGCGTTGAAATAGTAAGCGTTGGTGACTTCTAAAGAGCTCTTCAAAACCCCAGCCATTTTGACGCTGAACCATTTATCAAAACTGGAATTGATGTAAAAGACCGAGGTCACAAAAATCAAAACCGTGGGTACCGTACTGAAAGCGACGAAAGCGGCAACCAGTTTTGTTTTGAGGGAGCTACCAAAAATCTTTCCGCGGCGTTCGACGAAGACCTTCACCAAGTTGCGGAAGATCATAAAGGCCATGAACAGGAACAAAATAATATTGAAATTAACCAGGCCGAAGAAAAAGATGGAGTGAACGAAGGGCAACTGTTGAGAGATGCTGAACAGGCGGATTTCAAACCAGGTGAGAAGCAAAAACAGGAAGGCCACGATGACGACGAGGATTAACTCTCGCCGTCGCTTCTTGACCTCATTTTTAATTTCCGAGGCGGTCTCGTTGGCCGCCTCCGAGGGAAAGTTGGGATCCGACATGGATCCCAGTGTCTTACATCAAATACTCTTTGTAAATAGCTTGTCCGACGTGGAACGCCGGTCCGCCTTGATTCATCAACTTCATACACAGTGTTTTGGCTTGGTCTTGAGTCAGTTCGAGCTCGTTGTCGACTTTCATCATGCCAGTGGAAATTTTAGCAGAATCCAGGAGTAATTTCGCGTTGTTGATGCTCACCTTTTGTTGCAAACGAGTGAGGATGACTTTACCGGTTAGGGACCTGTTCGTGCTTTCGATCTGTGCCATGAAGAACCTCCGCCTTGGCTAGTTTGTTTTTTGTTTCTTGTTTTGTTTTTTTACTTTTTTTAAATCCGTCAGCAAGCCGATCATTTCCACCACCACTTCGGCAGCCTCGGTGCCTTTGTTGCCATGAGCACCGCCGGCACGAGCCAGCGCCTGCTCTTCGGTTTCCGTGGTCAAAACTCCAAAACCGATGGGGGTCTTGGTGGAAACCATAATCGTACTGACACCGCGCTCGACACTGTTGCAGACATAGTCGTAGTGCGAAGTCTCGCCCCGAATGACGGCACCTAGAGCCACAACGCCTTTGCAACCCTGATCAATCAAGGCCTGGCAAGCCAGGGGAATTTCAATCGCTCCGGGGACCCGTAAAGAAATAACTTCAACGTCTTTGTCGAGGGCCGACAAATACTGCAAAGCACCCGCTTCCAATTTGAGTGTTACTTCGCTATTGAAGCGAGAGGTCACCACTCCGATTTTCAGACTCATCACTGTCCTCTTCCAAAGGCAATTCACTGTGCAAAGGAACCACGTCGACAATTTCCAAATTAAAAGCTTTCAAACCGATGCGCCGATCCGGCCGGTTCGACAATAAACGAATGCTATGAACACCCACTGCCCGCAGAATTTGCGCCCCAACACCGTAATCCCTGGGGTCCATTTCCAGGGTCATCTGGGGCTGCATCAGAGATTGGACTTCTTGGGCCAGCCCCTGCGCTTTGTTGTATCCGCGCAGCAAAACAAAAACGCCGTTGCCGGCTCGGTCGATCTCCCGCAGAGCCGCTGCCGTCAGGGATTCGCCCTTGTTCAAAAGAGAAAATAAATCCCGAGAAAAAGAATCCAAATGCATGCGCACCAGAGTCGGTTTACCGGCTCGGATGTCGCCCTTTTGCAAAACTAAATGCTCGACACCGTCAATTTTATTGCGAAACACCCGCACACGATAACCGTAGACCATCGGTACGGCCGTATCCAGAACTTCCTCTACCAAAACTTCACGAGCCAAGCGGTATTCAATCAAATCCACGATGGTGCCGATTTTGATGTTATGTTTTTGCGCGAATTGCACCAAATCCTGCACGCGCGCCATGCTGCCGTCTTCTTTCATCACTTCGCAGATGACTGCAGCCGGATTCAGACCGGCCAGTTTTGCCAAATCCACACTGCCTTCGGTGTGTCCGGCCCGACGTAAAACGCCGCCATGCTGAGCGCGAATCGGAAAAATATGCCCAGGCATGTGAATGTCGGTATGTTTGGCGTCGGGACGCGAGGCCACCTGAATCGTATGCGCCCGATCAGCGGCGGAAATACCGGTGGAAACTCCGTGAGAAGCTTCAATGCTGACGGTAAATGCTGTTTTGTTCGGAGAAAAATTGGATTCTTCTTTCACCATGAGGGGCAGCTGCAGGCGTTCCACTTGCGCGGCGGACAGAGCCAGACAAACCAAGCCGCGCGCTTCCTTGGCCATGAAGTTGATCATCTCAGGAGTCACGTGATCAGCGGCCAAAACCAGGTCGCCTTCGTTTTCCCGCTCTTCATCGTCGACCAAAATCACCATTTTTCCGCGGCGGACATCTTCGATCAGCTCTTCGCAAGTATTGAAATGTGGCTTTTTCATAGCGGCTGCTCCCGAGTCAGAGCCCGCGCCATCATATCAATTTCAACGGTAACGTTATCGCCAATTTTGACATCGCCCAGGTTGGTGCGTTTTTGTGTTTCCGGAATCAAGCACAAGCTCAGTACCGAACCTTCCACTTTATTGACGGTCAAACTCACACCGTTCAGAGCGACGCTGCCTTTGTTCCAGAAATACGGCCGCAAGTTGTCTTTCACCGCCACTTGCAAAAGAAGGGATTCTCCCTCTTGCTGACGAGACACAATTTCCCCGAGGCTATCCACATGGCCGGTGACGAGATGACCGTGAATACGGTCGCCGAAGCGCAAAGATCTTTCCAAGTTCAGAGGTCGATGCATGAAGGTTTCAGCCTCTCCTGAGTTTAAACCTAATACCTGCAAAGTCTCTGCCGCCAAGGCGAAACTGAGGGACTCATTTTGGATGTCCTCAACGGTCAGGCAAACGCCATTGACAGCGATGCTGTCTCCCGTTTTTATATCATTGAAATAACTTGGCTTTTCAACAAAAATACGGAGTATCCCAGGGGCTTTTTCTACCCTCTTCACCCGTGCGGTAGCCTCGATAATACCCGAAAACATGGGACCTCTGTTAAATGGCGCCGTCAAACATATCTACAGGCCGCTGAAAAAGACGTCGATCGGAACCGCTCGCGAAGAGCGATTCCTTGCGCTTGAGTATTAACCGAGGCGAGGATTTTTTTCAATCTTTGCCTGAGTGAAGGCGACAAAAAATTCTCACTGAGAAGAATTTGCAGTCCCCGCCGACGCTGTAGCCGAAGTGGTGCAAGCACTGACGGGCAGGCTGCACACATCGGGCGAGGGCGACCTGGCTTGTTGCAAAGCCTTCACCTGCTCGGCTGTCTGGTACATATACACACGGGCGCCGGCGTAAATCGTCGTATTGGCGTGCGGATAGGTCTGGTTCCCTTTTAGTACCTGGGCCACCGAGATATCGTCGCCGAGGCTCACAATTTGCGCGTAACCAACCGGGCTCACATCGGGCACATCCCCCAGGGATTCCGCGTCGCACACGGGCCCGTTCCACATGTAGGTCACGTTTTTGATGGCAACCAGATCACCGACCTCCAAGCCCAAATCGTTGGAGCCGTTGATGTAGATATAAGTGCCGCAGGCCTTCAACACCGAGGCATACCAGACATCTTCGCTGGTCCATTGCGAAGCCAAGTCGCTCAAGGCGCTGGTCAGCCCGCTTTGCACGATGGTGGACAGCGGTGTTTGATAGTAGCCGTTCGCGCCCAGTTGCAAGGTCCCAAAATTCATCGTGCCGGAAAGGGTGCCTCCATAGCCGTTGGAGTTGGTCAACACGGCGAGGAAGTTGTTGTTCCCCACATCCAAAGGTTTTTCGGCGGTCATCTGCAGCTGCAGAGAGTAGGCCTGAAAAGTGAAATCAATGTTGGGCAAAGCCGAAACTCCGGCCAAACTCAAGGACACTCCGCCACCGCCAAGAAGGGTGAAATCAAGGATGGAACCGTTGATCACCGCCTGTGGCAAGTTGGGCGTGCAAGAATTGTTGTTGGAGGTAATGATTCCACCGCCTTGGATGACGACGGTTCCGGGGTCGGTCGGCTCCGCTGTCGCGGTCGGAACGATGATGGGCGCAATGGGCGAGGTGCCGAACTCGGTGCAGTTTTGAAAATCATCATTGATCATGGATGCCAAGGTCGCCGGCGTGTAGTTGGCCGTCGCGCTTTCGTTGGCCGTCGAAAAGGTACCCGTCGAGCCGAGCAAAGCCGCCATCTGTTGATTGGCCACGAAACCGAAGTTGAATTGCTGGCTCCCTAGGCTTGAGGGTAATGTGATATTCGGAGCGGTGATCTGCCCCAGCTGAACCCGGCGGAGCAAGGTCCGTTGCGGTGTTGCGCTTGGCTGACAACTGGAAGCTCCCATCAGCTGAAGGGCCATTGCTAAAAAGACAAAACTTTTGCTGAATTGACTGACCCAGGATCTCATATAAGTGCTCCTCTTTACCACCAACTGCTTGGGCAGTTGGTAGCCGTTATGGTGGTCAGTACCTTAGTCGGTATGTTCACGACGAAAGTAGAGGCAAAAACCGCTGCCAGTGCGGTTTTCCTGTTAGGTCGATTTTTTACGTATGGAATTATTGGCGCAGCTGTAAAAAACTTCGCCGTTAAGCTTTAACCTTGAGTGACAGGCCGTCAGGTTTGACGGAAACTGCGACGGTGTCTCCGTTTTTGATTTGGCCGGCGATAATTTCCCGCGACAGTGGATTGAGCAGTTCGTTTTGAATCACTCGTTTCAGCGGGCGGGCGCCATAGACCGGGTCGAACCCCTTCTTGGCAATCGTCGCAATGGCTTTGTCCTGGATGTCCAATTTGATGTGTTTTGATTTCAGGCGTTCTTCGACCTGTTTGAGTTGCAGGCGCACGATACCCTCGATTTGCGATTCACCCAAAGAATTGAAGATGATGGTTTCATCGATGCGATTGAGAAACTCCGGGCGAAAATGGCCGCGCAAGGCCTCCAAGATGGTTTCCTCCCGCTCATGTTCCTTCATTTTTGGATCGACAATGGCTTGGGAGCCGATATTGGAAGTCATGATGATCAAGGTATTCTTGAAGTCCACCGTGCGGCCTTGTCCGTCAGTTAAACGCCCGTCATCCAGAACCTGCAACAGGATATTGAAGACGTCGGGATGGGCTTTCTCGACCTCGTCCAACAGGACCACACTGTAGGGCCGACGGCGAACAGCTTCCGTCAATTGCCCGCCCTCTTCATAGCCGACGTAGCCCGGAGGCGCTCCCACCAGACGGGAGACCGCATGTTTTTCCATGTATTCGCTCATATCGATGCGAACAATGGCTTGCTCGTCATCGAATAAAAATTCAGCTAAGGCTTTCACCGTCTCGGTCTTGCCAACACCGGTGGGCCCGAGGAATAAAAAAGTTCCAGTCGGGCGGCGCGGATCCGAAATTTCAGCCCGAGAGCGGCGGATCGCATCACCAATCACTTGCAAAGCATGATCCTGGCCGATCACCCGCTGACGCAATTTTTCTTCGATATGCAAAAGTTTTTCCGATTCGCTTTCCAGCATTTTCTGCACGGGTATGCCTGTCCATTTGGCCACCACTTCCGCGATGTCTTCAGGCCCCACTTCTTCTTTCAGCATGGTCTTTTCCGAGACTTTGCCGCCTTTTGCTTTTTTTGCCGTGGATTTTTCTTCCAGGCCTTTGAGCTTGCCTTCCAAGGACGGAAGCTTTCCATACTTCAACTCGGCAGCCTTGCCCAATTCACCGACCCGTTCCGCTTTTTCCATTTCCAGACGGGTGGCTTCAATTTGCTCTTTGATTTTTTTGATTTCGCTGATGCCGCCTTTTTCAAACTCCCACTGCTCACGCAGCAATTGATTCCGCGCCGACAGATCTTTGATTTCGTGTTCGATTTTTCCGAGGCGGTCTTTGGAATGTTCGTCTTTTTCCTTGCGCAAAGCTTCGCGCTCAATCCGCAATTGCATCAGTTCGCGCTCGATCTTGTCGATTTCTTCGGGTACCGATTTCGCCTCGATCCCCAGTTTCGAAGCCGCTTCATCCATCAAATCAATCGCTTTGTCGGGTAAAAACCGAGAAGTGATATAGCGATGGGACAGCTTCACTGCCGCCACAACCGCGGCGTCCGTGATCCGCACGCCGTGATGCAATTCATATTTCTCTTTCAAGCCGCGCAGAATGCTGATGGCATCCTCCACCGAGGGTTCGTCGATCAGAACCGTCTGAAAACGCCGTTCCAGGGCCGCATCTTTTTCGATGTATTTTCGATACTCGTCCAAGGTCGTAGCGCCGATGCAATGCAAATCACCTCGTGCTAGGGCCGGTTTCAAAAGCTGACCGGCGTCCATGGCGCCCTCGGTTTTGCCGGCACCAACCAGGGTGTGAATTTCATCGATAAACAGAATGATCTGACCGGCGCTGGAGGTGACTTCTTTGATGACCGCTTTGAGCCGGTCCTCAAATTCGCCGCGGTACTTAGCTCCGGCGATCAAGGCGCCCATGTCCAGGGAGATGAGTTTCTTACCTATCAAGTTTTCCGGCACGTCCTGCTTCATAATCCGCAGGGCCAGACCCTCCGCAATGGCGGTTTTACCGACCCCAGGCTCACCGATCAAAACCGGATTGTTTTTCGTACGGCGGGACAGAACCTGAATCACCCGACGAATTTCGTTGTCGCGGCCAATAACAGGATCCAATTTCCCCTCGGCCGCCAAGGCGGTCAGATCGCGCGCGTATTTTTTGAGAACTTCATATTTATTCTCGGGATCCTCGTCCGTCACCTTTTGATTGCCACGCATTTCTTTGAGGGCCTCGGTGATCGCGCCTAAATTCACATGCTGTTTGCGGAAGAAGCCGAGCAAATCGGAATCGCCACCCTTGAACATGGCCAATAAAAAATGCTCTGTGGAGACGTAGGTATCGCCCATTTCCTGGGCCACCTGCTCCGCCGCTTTGAAAATCTGCACCAGGCGTTGGCCGGCGGCGACCTTCACTCCTTCGCCGCTCACCTTATTGAGGCGCTCGATTTTCGCCTCCAGATCGCGACTAAAAGCCTTCAGATCCACCCCCGTGTTTTCCAACAACCGAGGCACAATTCCCTCGCTTTGTTTGACTAAAGCCAAGAGCAGGTGTTCCGGCTCAACTGTCGGATTTCCTTTGCTTTCTGCCATTTGGGCGGCAGCCTGCATGGCCTCCTGGCTTTTCCGGGTCATCTTATCCATATCACTTGGCATAGGTCGCTCCTGCAACATATATTGAGGTTGAAAAAAGGAATGTCAATGCCCACCCCAAAGCGTCCACAGCCCTCCATTCGTCACGATGCCGTAAACCCCACTGACTACAATAAGTACCGTTTACCGTGGTCCTGTGAGGACTGTACTCATTACGACCGGACGGAAGATCGATGTACCTTTGGCTACGTCGTGAAATGGCATAAACGTGCTTACCAAAAGCACAGCTACGAATTGAGTGGCAAGTTCGCGGTGTGCAGATTTCAAGAAATCGACTGAAAATATCTTCGCAAGAATAATTTTTTGACGGCAACTTGACTGGACATTGTACTTAAGACTTCCGTGCTGTTCCGTCAAAATTCCCTCGCAAATTCGATTTTTTTCTAGCGCAAGGTCTTAAAAATAAAAATTTTCTCGATCAGCAGAAAGTCCATTTTATGCTCCAGCAGCACATTTCAGGTCTACCGTCCTGTCAACTTCACAACTGGGCTGACGATGAAGCAGGTGTCACGCATTTGACTGTGTGACATTGAAATAGGGATGAAGGATTCACCCGGCAGATTTAGGTCAGTCTGCCGAACGAACGAAAGGAGTCCTACAAGGATGAGTAAAAAATTCTGAAGTTGTATTCGTGAAGAATACGAGTGGGAACGAAAAGGAAATCCTACACTCACTCGAGGCTTGGAAGCCGCTCCCGGTAGAGGGATTAACAAGGAAGGATTTTATGAAATTAAAAGAATAACAAGTTTTTAAATTTTTTTAACGGAGGATATTAAAATGGGAATGAGAGTAACAACAAACCTTGCAGCAATTAATGCGCAAAGAAACTTGGTAGGCAGCCAACGCGCTATCAATAAAAGCATGGCTCAGTTGGCAAGCGGCAGCCGAATCAATATCGCTGCTGATGACGCCGCTGGTTTGGCCATCAGTGAAAGGTTAAAAGCCGGCATTCGGTCAGCTCGTCAAGCGAACCGCAATGCGAACGATGGTATCTCAATGGTGCAAACGGCTGAGGGTGGCCTGAATGAAATCGGCAACATCATCACTCGCTTGCGTGAGTTGGGAATCCAAGCAGCTTCTGACACCGTTGGTGATACAGAGCGCGGCTTCCTGGACAAAGAGGTTCAACAGCTCAAAGCAGAGGCGCAACGGATTTCCGTAACGACCGCTTGGGGTAAAACCAAACTGTTGGACGGTTCAAGTCCCGTGTTCGATTTCCAAATCGGTCTGTACAACAATCCGGAAGAAGATCGGATCAGCTTCGATTCTTCTACCAACAATGCGTCCTTGGATGCACTTGGACTGACGGATGTCGACTACACGACTAAAGAAGGTGCGCAAACAGCTCTGTCACAACTGGATGATGCGCAAACACTGGTGAACGGAAGCCGAGCCAACTTAGGAGCTTTGCAAAACCGCCTGTCATCAACTGTTGATAACTTGGCAGTCTATGAAGAAAATATGAGCGCCGCCAATTCACGTATCCGTGATACTGACGTTGCCCAAGCTTCTTCAGAAATGACTCGTAACAACATCCTGTTGCAAGCTGGTACCGCCACTTTGGCGCAAGCTAACCAAGTGAACCAACTGGCTCTGAAACTGATCGCATAAATATAATGAACAGCCTAAAAACAAAGCCTGGATTGAAAATCCGGGCTTTTGTTTTTTTGCATTTACGTGAATATCTTCTACACGCGCCGCTTCAGGCGGTGGAATTTGAGCTGAACTGTCAATTTTTCTTTCAATAAATTCAATTATTTAACTAAAGAAATTCCGCCGACGAGCCGTTAGGCTAGTGGACCACCACCACAGGAGGATACAATGAAGGTAAAACATTTCCTGATTCTGCCTTTTGCAATTGTCGCCCTTGTTGCGTGCGGTCAAAGTAACTCAGGCGGCAGCAACACGAGCAGCAATAGCACAAACGGAGCGCAAAGTACGCCGGCCACGAACCCGAGTACACCCCCTGCCTCTTGGCAAGATGTGACCTCGGCGATGAATTCCACGGTTTCAGGCGGACCCTATACAGCATTCCCGCTTATCAATATTGATCCGACTGCACAAACCATTCAATTGCGCATTCCCATGCTGCCGTTAAGCCTTGGCTCGTTGACCCCGATTTTGCCGACGGCACTACCCGGCTATGCGGGAGTTTCCATCGGACCTGCAACTATGCCAGATGGAACATTGGGTTGGGAGTTGACGGTACCCCTATCACTGCTTCTTAAAAATGCCGCGGCAGTATCACCCCTCGCCACTCTGCCCAATGAAGATCCCCTGCCTTATTTTCCATCGGAAGAAGTGGACGGCGTTGCGATTACAGTCAACCAATTCAAGTATCCAGTGACAGTATATATCGCGTTGAAGGCGGTAGCTGTCTTTGTTGGAGTCCCAGAGTTACCTATTCCGATTGGCTTTGGTTATGATCTTGTGAATAAGGATCAAAGCCGCAATATCGGCTACCTGGCCTTGATTCCGGTGCAAGGGAAATCTCCCGGGGGACTCTATCTGGCAGCCCAAATCCCAACGGACGTGTCTTTAGAACTTAACAGTCTTGTCAGTTTTTAATTGCCGAATTCCCCCGATTGGTCTTACTGTAGACCAACTTGAAAATTGTTAAAACCAATCGGGGGATTTGTTATGGCTAAGAAAAAAGCAGCAAAAAAAAGTACGAAAAAGAAAGCTGCAAAAAAGAAGGCAACAAAAAAAACCAAAGCCGTTAAAAAGGCTGGGAAAAAAGCGACTAAAAAAGCAACCGCTAAAAAAGTGGCCAAAAAGTCCGGTAAAAAATCAACGGCTAAGAAAACAGCAAAAAAATCTGGAGCTAAAAAAATTATCGCGGCTGGCTTGGCCGGAGCAGCGGTTGCAACTGTAGTTGGACATGAACACGAACCTCTTCTGCAAGAATTGGATGAATTCGGCGAAGAGATGGGTGGACTCGAAGAAGCTGAAAGTACGGCTGAAGGTGTGGAATCTGAAACCACGACTGCCACTGAAGAAGAAGGCTGGGAAGACGCTGAAGAAGTGGAAGACAATACCTTCGAAAAATTAGAAGATGATACCGAGGAAGAAGAGGAAGACGCCGATGAAGGCGACGAAGGCTACTTCTAAACGGTTCTGAAATTGAAGTCTTTTGACAAAGGCCACCTCAAAAGGGTGGCCTTTTTTTTATTCCATTGCCTTGAGTTGCGTGCAGGTTGGAAAAGACTCCAAAGCTGTTTTGGACAAAAGATTCGCCAGCGCAACCATCGGATCCGTGTCTGCGGGCATGGGGTCGGTTCCGGTTTTGGTGAAGAATTCAACCATATCCACCGACCCCGTTTGCGCGACAAACACCTGACTGCCGAGTTTTTTTGAGGACACATCCACGATCAGAATCAGGGAAACATGACCCATGGCCTGTTGGCTGCCGCTGGTAAATGAGCGGATCTGTTCGCTGATATCATCACCATTTTCAGCGTTAAATTTTAAAATCACTTCCAGAGGAATCGCAGCCGGCTCCTGCACCAACATATATCCCTTGGCCTGAAGGACTTGCTTCATCCGTTTTATGACGGGAAGAGGTTGATAGTCATTCTGTTGTCCTGTGGTAACAACCACTCGAAGAGAAGCACCACATTCATTTGTGGGTACTGCAACCACGTGAGCAGCTTCAGTCGGCGGCGCTGCTGTTGGCAGGACCGCTTGTGGCTGGGTCGCCGGCGTGGAAGGTTGAGCCGTGGCAGGGGTGGTGGTTGGAGCGGTCGGAGTTTGCGCTGTCGGAACGATGGCTGGAACTGTAGCTGGCGCCGCTGGTGATACGGCAGCGGCAGGCTGTGCCGTGGGCTGCGCGGCCTCCGTGGTCGGCTCGGCTTGAGCGACCTGGAAGGCCACGAAAAGAGAAATGAATGAAAGTAAGAGGTTCTTCATACGCACGGAGACTCCGCTCCTGCTTCTACTCTTGTTTTCCCGGACGTGTGTGAACGGCGAATTTCTCGAACTCACCATACTCGTGCAGTTTATTATACAGAGTTTTAATGGTGATTCCCAAAGCGTTGGCAGCTTGAGTTTTGTTGCCATCAAAGTAGTTCAAAGCTTTGATGATGAAACGTTTCTCGAGCTCTCCCAAAGTCATGGACGGATCGTATTCGCCAGTTTGGTCTTTTTGCTCAGGATTGCGGATGTGCTCAGGAAGATCGCCAACCATGATCACATGGCCTTCCGACAGAATTTGCAGACGTTCGCAAACGTTTTGCAATTCACGGATGTTGCCCGGCCACTCATAAGCGATCATCACTTTCAGAGCTTCCGGATCCATCGTGCGACCGTGGCTCAGGTTTTGGTAACCACCTGCAGTCAGGAAATGGGTGATCAAAACCGAGATATCTTCTTTACGACGACGCAAAGGCGGAACAGAAATCGCGATCGTGTTGATGCGATAGAAAAGATCTTCGCGGAAGTGACCTTGAGCCACTTCTTTTTCCAGGTCGCGGTTGGTAGCGCAGATCACGCGCACGTCAACTTGCACGGGATCTTTACCGCCGACGCGATAGATTTCGCCTTCTTGCAGAAAGCGCAAAAGTTTAGCTTGCACGCCGGGAGCCAGTTCGCCGATTTCATCGAGGAACAAAGTGCCGCCGTTAGCAGCTTCAGCCAAGCCGATTTTTTTCTGATAAGCGCCGGTGAACGAACCTTTTTCGTGACCGAACAATTCGCTCTCCAAAAGGGTTTCACGAAGAGCACCGCAGTTGATTGCGACGAAGGGCCGGTTTTTGCGAGTGGATTTTTCATGGATAGCGTGAGCGATAAGCTCTTTGCCAGTTCCAGACTCTCCCAAAACCAAAATATTGGCTTGAGACGGAGCGACTCTTTCAACCATCTTCATCAGTTGATTCATGGCCTCGGATTGATAGACAATGGTTTTAGACTCAGCCGGTTTAGGGGCTGGGTTTTGCCACATCATCTGCCGGGAATTCTGAGAAGCCGGAAGAACGGGAGCATTTGTATTCTCGGACATACGGACCACCTTTCGTTGACGTGCAACTTAAGGCAGCTATTCGGGCGCCGACCCCCGTCGTTTCCCATTATAAAAGGACCTGCTGCTCGCCGGCCTTTTACCCTCATATCCCCGATTCGGACTGAATCGCTGCTATTACGCATTGAGTTATATGAAAAAACTCCAGCTTCCGCAAGGGAATTATTTCAAGAGCAGGTCATTTTTACATGCTATAGGAGCCAATAAGATGGCGATGAACCCTTTGGACCTCCCGGCTCTCATCACTAACTTCCTGAAATTCCTGGAATCTGTGGAGTCGGCTTCGGTTCACACCGTCAAATCCTATAAAATTGACCTCCAGCAGGCTTTTGGAGCGACAAAAAAGGCCTCCGAAGACGCTCTTTTGTCACTGGCCCGAGAGGCCCAAACCGGCTGGGGAAGCCTTAGCCCTGCCAGCCGCAACCGGAAGGCGGCGGCCCTGAAAAGCTTCTTCCATTTCCTGTTCGCGCAAAAAATGATTGCTCGGCCCTTGGCGGAACAGATCCACTCGGCGCGGGTACCGCGCAAATTACCTCATTATATAAGCGTTGATGAAGCCATCGCCACTTTGAAGGCGGCCACGGGCTCGGAGCGTCTGTTGTTTCTTTTGCTCTACGGCGGCGGCTTGCGTGTCAGCGAGGCCTGCAACTTGCGCTGGAAAAATGTGAATCAGGAACAGAAAACGCTGTTGATCCTGGGCAAGGGCGGAAAAGAAAGACTTGTTGCTCTGCCGGATCTGGTGGTCGCGGAACTGAAGGTGTCGCACACCGAACAGGAGTACGTCTGGGGAACCGCCGCTCTCAACCCGCGCACCGCCTATGAAATGATTCGCAACCTGGGAGTAAAAACGGGACTGTTGCGGTCGCTGCATCCACATGCACTTCGCCACAGCTTTGCGACTCACTTGTTATCCAGCGGCGCTAACTTGCGCACGCTGCAGGAACTGCTGGGCCATCAAAGTTTGCAAGCAACGGAAAGATACGTGCACCTGAGTGTGGATCAGTTGGCTCGCACCATGGATCGGTTTCATCCATTGGCGAAAAAAAATTAACCTTTTTACCTGTCAGATTCTTTGACGTCGCGAGACTTTCCAACTTCCTCTATGCTGCCGGGACCTCTCTTCGATCGGAAGTCTTATGAAAGCAAAACTTTTTGGTGTTCTTATTTTATTCGTGTCTTCTGCGTTCGCAGATTCATTGTCTTGTGAGAAAATTCTGAGTTCTTTCGACACAAAAAAATCCCTCTTTTACAACGATTGGGATGTTCCCAAATCCTATGAAGCCGATATCAATTATTTTTTAACCAGTCTTGCCGGAGACGGCGGCTGGGCGAATTCAGTCAAGGTTCAGACTGAATTAGAAGGTGGGATTGTTGGTCACTGGACGACAAAAGGCGGAGGCGTCACGAAGTTACTGGTTCCGGCGAAATTTGCTGAGACACCAATCATGCAAGCGGGCTTACAAATGGGTCGAGCCATCAATCAAGCCGGGTTGATCCGCCAGACATTTATGGTCACCGTTGATGTCTATTCATTGAAGGATTTCCAAGGTCTTCGGGCTCAGCAAACTTCCGTAGCTGCCGCCTATGACCATTTGCTCGATGCCGCCATTGCTGAGGGTCTTATCAATGACCCGGAAGTCCGCCAGGGTCTGAATGCCCTCCGCAAGCGACTACAAAAGTTTATCAACCTGGGCCTGCGATATCAAACTCCCGGCTTCGGTATGAGCAATTCGGGTATATTGGATCTCATTGGCACAGCCGCAATGCGAACCGGTTACTATCTGTCTCCACGAGGTCCCGAACTCAATCAATTGCTGAGAAATATTGATGAGAAGCTGGGGAGATAAGGCAGAGGCCATATTCAATGTTCCGCTCTGGCTACATAAGTAGCCAGGCGCGATTCCACCCAATGCAGATATTTGGGGTCAACGTCTGTTTCCGCTAGTTCGTAAGTCTTCGCCAAGGGAGTTTGCAAAAACACCTTCATCCAGTTTTCTTGCTCCAAAACTCCCTGTTGCATCAGAAAACGAAGAGCGAAATGAATTTTAAAATGAGAAATATCCAGATTTGAATCCAAACTTTTTAAAGCACTACCGGTGAGGTTGTAAATGGACTCCGCGTGCGCGTCGCCTTCCTGTGCCACTTTGTTAACGATTTCCAAAACCTTCAGGGCCATTTCCAAACGGTCGTAATCCATCCGCAAAGAAGGAAAATCCTGCAGCAAAACCGCCTCATCCAAGACCGCCAAAGCATCTTCTCGGCTCGGCTTTTTGTATTGCACTTCCAAGTGGTGAGTGGGTTCCAGAATGCCGCCGCCGAATCTTTTCTTCGAGCGCAAAGCTCCGCGCGCTAAAAAAGAAATTTTGCCGCCCTTGGCGGAAAGAGTTTGAATGACCAAGTCCGCTTCCGAGTATTTGGTCTTGCGCAAAACAATGACTTTTTCACGGATCAGGTTAGACATCTTAGACTCTTACCGCTTCGCTGGACTGATCGATGGTTTTCCCCAAGCTTTTCTGCGCTAAGATCTGATTGCAGGAGATCAACAGAAGTCCCCGTAGGATATCCGCCCTGGGCTTGGATTCCCACCAGTCGTCGTAAAGGCCGACGCCGCCCCAACGACACAGATTGCCCGCCTCCACCGGTGTTGAAAATCCAGGCGCCGGCAAAGAGAGCTTGAGGCGCTCACTCAATTCATGGGCGATGGCTTCGCTGTTCACCGTCGGATTGTAAATGACGGCCCGGTCGAACAAACGGCTCTCATGTTGAAAAAAAGCCTGCCAATTCTGTGGCAAGTCCTTTTCAAAAGCGAGGATAGCCGCCTTATTTTCCTGATACTGTTCGATCACAGCTTTTAAATCTTTGTGAACAGCGGCGGGTTCCCAATAGAGATTGGGCGCAATCAGCGGCGGTGCCCGAAATTTGGCTCCGCAAATAGCCAAGGCCAAGTCCGGTGTCACACTCAAAATCGTGGCCGAGTTCGCCGCCGGTTCTAAAGAGGCGACAGCTCCACTGGAAATATCGTGCAACCAATCGGTATGGGAAACACGAATGGTCTGCATTTTCTTCTCGTTGACCAAGCGATCCAGTTCCCGCCAATTGCTGATTTCACCGGTGACCGGATGGTCGCTGGCAAAAAGGACAAAATTGGTGTCTTTCTTTAAAGCCTCCACCCATATTTGCGGAGCCGAGATATCCTGGGCTTTTAAAAGCTGAACCTGATATCCCTCCTTGTAAAGGATGGGCATCACGCCACCGAAAGCCGGACTGTTGCCTTTGACCAAACCGATGCTGCGTTTGTGGCTGAAAAATTGCGCGGCGGAAATAGCGATTTCATAAGCCGCGTGTGCCAGTCCCTTATAAGTTCGCACACTGACGGTTTCGCTCAGCTTTAAAAACTGATGAATCGTCCCGTTCAAATCTTCCCATTTTTCGGGAGGCAAAAGATCCACGCGCATGAAATTAAGTTAGCACGAAAGTGAGCAGCTGACGTTTGGTCTGGCGGCGCGGCAACGGGAGCTGCGAACTTTGTGGACAGCTGTCTAACAGATCTCCTGTGGCCGGCGTTTACCAATCGGTTGCAAAATGCAAATAGCTGATATCTATGATCTTTTTATGTCTCAAAATGGGCAGTACCTTTGCAGCTTGAAATGTAACTGGAGGCCGCATGCGTTTATGGTGGCGTGGTTTATTTTTTACCCTTTGCTTTGTCCACTCTGCTGCTTTTGCCAATGATTCAACCTCAATCAGTGATTTTGATTTAGCCGATCAGGTGGAGCGGATGAACAGTCTGAGCGAGGTGAACAAAAGCCTGGATCCAACTCCGCATTGCGACTCATGTACGCCAAAACCGAATCCCCAGTATCAGACCTGCAACGACCGAAACGATTATTTGGAAAGCTCGCTACAAAAGATTCTGAATCCATCTTCGTGGAACGCCGATCAATTGCTCGAATCCTCCGGTCAAAATCCGCAATTACAGACCTGTGTGCGCGAAAGTTTAAGCTCACACGGAGGTCCCTTCCGCACCTGCGATGCAAATGGCAAAGGTTTGGCGAAGGGCCGCTCTTTGGTGAAGCCCTGCCAATCTGAAAACCTGGTAAAAACTCTGACCAGCAGCTATGCGGCCACGATCGACTGCCTGACACCCTTTATGACCGATTCGAATAGTCAGGAGAGCAAGGGAATTTTGTCCCACAGTGTTTTCTCGCTGCTCGCCTTTGAATCCGGGTTCCACATGAACGCTGTCAGTCCGACCGGCGCTTCCGGCATCGGCCAGCTCACCGGTCCGGCGGTTCAACATATCAATCACATCCTGTGGCCGAAAATGATGAATGCTATCCAATCCTCGACTGAGCCCAGTTGTCAGGCGATTGCCAAGACACATCCGCAACCCTACGACGGCCGCAAATCTTTGCGTTGTGAAATGATCTCGGCGGATGAGGGAAACCCTCTGCGCAATCTGCTCTATACCTTCGCTTATCAAAAAGCGGTTCGCGATGATATCAATTCCGGTCTGCGCTCCTTACATGCCGACAATGCCGGAGTGCAAGCCCTGCAGAAAGCCTCGCCGGAATTCCACGAGCGGCTGCTGGAAGCTATCACCATCTGGGGCCACAATACCGGACCCGCGGGCATCAGAATGCCATTCAAATATTTGTTAACCAGCTCACAGGGCCGGCAACTGATTGAAAAAGAAGACTTGCCAGGATTTTTAAAAGCCCTACAACCGATCGTGGAGACCTACCATCGCGACCATTTGCATGTCTCCGAACAACGGGCCAAAGAGGCGAGTCACTTTATGGGCGGCATTGAATCACGCTTGAAAGTCATCAATCAACGGGCCGGCGCTGCCAATGGGGAGGCCAAATGCGGTATCTAATCGAAATTATCGCCATGATCCTATTTATTTCCATCCTGGCCAATGCCGAGTCCAACCAAGGAAAGGCGACCACCACTAACGCAACTCCGGTTTGCGGCGGACGTCTGTCGACGACGGAGCTGCATGGACAAATGCATGTCTTGTACACCAGTTTGAAAGCAAGCAAAGATTTATCCCTTAAAAAAATGAAGGTGCAAAAAGCTTTGGATCAGATGAATTGCCAGGTCGACCTCTATGATACCGACGCCGACGACGATGCAGCGAAATGGGCCGCTTTGAAATATCAAGATATGCTCGGCATTGTTCTGCAATCCAATTGTAAATTGGATCGCGCTCAATTTTCCACTCAATCAGCCGGCGCGGCTCAAGACGATTTGTCGAATGAAGAAAACTCCACTGTCACATTACGCATGATTGAAGAGATGTGCTCAGCCAAAAACTAACGACCATCATCATTTGCCGCTAGCAGGTGCTCTGTTCTGGCGCAATTTAGTCTCCAACGCTTTAGATCCGCTACAGTCCTTCTTTTCCTCCCATAGCTGCACACACTTGGTAAAAATCTCCAGCCCATTGATCGTGGGCGGAGGATTCGCGGGCATCCGACAGAAAAAGGAGTCTAAATTTGAGGTGTAGTAGACCTGTTTGACTTCACTCGTGTAGTCTTCAAAAGAAGGCCGATGTAAAATTGCCGTCGTTGCGATCCGCAAAGCTTGGTTCCAGAATTGGATTTCCCTATCCGGAGTTGATTTTGGAGGTTTGCCGTCATTTTTTTTATCTGCAAAAGAATTGTGAGAAAAATTCTTATTCGAACCACTGGGTGGACAAAGAGACTTGACGATATTGGGGTCGTCGTATTTCCAATTGGAGAACTCATTGGGTGTGGTCACGATAGTGGTGAGGTCTTTTCCAAATCGCCCCTGTTTGTCGTTCAAACGATTGATGGCCACTTTCGCAACGGCAAAATAGTCTTGCTCTTCGCAACTGTCCATTTCCCCATACAAAGTCCGCGCCAGAGCATCGATATGAATCAAATCGCTCTCGGTCATGGGTACCGTCGTTATTCGATTTGGATTATCGGGATCGCGGACTTCTTTCGACATCTCAGGAAGTCCGTGTTTCTCAATTGTAGCTTGAAGTGCCGGGAGGGCTTTCGTGCGGTAGAGGTTATCGCTTGGCTGCAGCCATCTTTCCTTGTCGTTGACATGACCCTCTGGCGCCGAACACTTGCCGACAATCTGATTTAAATATGCCGTCTCGCTATTGATGGATCCAATGTGGCTTTTTAATTCCTCCACCATCTCCTGCTCGTGGCTATCCATGGCCCGATTGATGGAGTGGTCTGGGAGTGGACAAAGCTTCCCATTTTTTCGGGGAGAAGAAGCCTGCGCCGCAGTTTTCCCTTTGTTCTTCATGCCTTCAAGGTATTGAACGCTGATCCAACCGACTCGATTGACCTGGCATCTTCCTTTTTCGTCAGGAGGGGAATCCGGGGGACATCTGGCTCCTTTATGCGGTTTTCGGTCGTAAACAAAGCGCACTTGGACTTTGCCGTTTTCCGTTTTGCGATTCAGGATTTTCATGATGGTATCTTGTGGCTTTGCCCAACCAACACAAAGGTTAGGATTCGATTTGCAATCGTAAGCGGAATCATCTGAGTCTTTAAAAATTGTCGCGGAGACAATACTGGCATCAGGGTGAACCCACTGTCCCTTTTGAAATGGCACGGTTTCTTGCGCGGACACCCGCAAGAAGACAAAGAAAATGAAGCCGATGAGAGCAATGCGCATCGCTCTCTATTCGGAAAATTTTCCAATAATTTTAATGGCTTACTATTTAAAAAATCCTAGATTCCAGCCTTGTGGCGTTCTTCGTCGTCGACGAATGTCTGGATTCCACCTTTGAGCTGTGGACGATAGGCCAGATAGTCGATTCCGTATTGGAAATTGGCGCCAGAACGGCCAGGAGTCTGCCACTCCGGTCCCATGCGAACGGCATCCACCGGGCAAGCCTCTTCGCAAAATCCGCAGAACACACAACGAAGAATATCGATTTCGTAGTGGATCGGATATTTTTCCACCGAGGGATCCTCATGTTCCGCTGCTACGATGGTGATGCACTCAGCAGGACAATTGGTGGCACACAACATACAGGCCGTGCATCTCAGGGATCCGTCTTTTTTTACGGTCAGCACGTGGTTGCCTTTGAAGCGAGGCGAGTATTCGTACTTTTCCTCCGGATAATTGATCGTCATCATTTTTTTGCGCTGAAAAAGATTTTTGAGCAAATGCTGACCAGTGATGACCAAGCCGCCCAAAATTCCCAACATGTACCATTTTCTGACTTCGCCCGTTCTTTGTACCACACTCACAAGGCACCTCTTTTGAAGACAAATTCATTTTTCTTACGGTGCTCGACGGTGACTTTATCAGCTTGTCGGTCCGCCTCAACCAGTAGATTGGATTCCGGTTTCACCATAATTTGGTGGCCCGCCAACAGTTCGGCTGCCTCTCCTAAAGTGAGGGATTCCGAAACCACGGTCGTTACTCTTTTAAATTTTCTGTGTTGACCAGCATGATTGATAAAGGTGCCGTCTTTTTCGACGTAAGATTTCATGGGAATGATCCAGGCATTGCCGGACAATTTTTCCAAAGCCGGATTTTTCGCAGCCTGCAGCCAAATCACCGTTCCGGCTTTGTTGAAAAGTTGCACCTTCTCTTCGATATCTTTAAAAAAGGCATGGTTTTCAGGACCGGCGACCACGACGGTTTTTATCGCACCGCTGGCAAGCCCCGACTCCAGTTCACTCCACGCCGTCGAGATATTGTGTTTTTGCAGCGTTTGCAGCAAACCTTTGGTATTCGGGTTTTTATCACCTCGAATTAATAAGCCATCAAAACTGTTCACCGTCTCTTTGTTGTTAAGCCAATGATAAATCTTTTTCGTTTTCAGATCTTTGCTAAAAATGGAAACAATTTTTTCGTACTCTTCCACGGTGTATTGGCCGGTCAATACCAGAGCCAATTTGTCGCCGGCGGCGGTCACGGCGGCAGCCGCTTCTTTGGCGGCTGCACCCGGAATGACCTGTGTCCAACCGGAACCTTCACGATGGCTGGCTTTTAAATAGCGGTGCTCGCGGTTCACAAATTTGTACAAATCGCGGCCATCATCGCACATCCAGTAACCATTCACTTCTTTGTCATAGACGGGTTTGACGCGGAAAAGCCCTTCTTTATTGAAGAAGGTCTGCACCTTGCAACCCGTGCTGCAGCCATTGCAAACTGTTTCGGCATCTTTTAAATACCAAACCCGCTGGCGGAAACGGAAATCTTTCGAGGTCAATGCTCCCACCGGGCAAATATCCACCGTGTTCAAAGAATATTTATTGTTGAGCGGTTTTTCTTCAAAGGTACCGATTTCCGAGCGATCACCGCGATTGAAGATTCCCAGCTCGTTGCTCTTCGAAACTTCCGTGGTGAAACGCACGCAGCGCGAGCACAAAATGCAGCGTTCGGAATCGAGAACCACGGTCGGTCCCAAGTCCACGACTTTGTGCTTTTTAACTTTCTTTTCCGCCATTTCCGGATCGTATTTGCCGTACTCCATGTACTGCTCTTGCAAACCGCATTCCCCGGCTTGATCACAAATAGGACAATCAAGAGGATGGTTGATCAAATGAAAATCCAGGCCCCATTTGACCGCTTCTTTCACTTTCTGAGAGGTGTTGTTGATTTTCATTCCCTCGGTAACCACCGTGTTGCAGGCGATTTGCACCCGGGGCATGCCTTCGATTTCAATCATGCACAAACGGCACACGCCTGCGACGGACAGGCCGGGATGCCAGCAGTAATGGGCGATATGCATATCATGGTGGTGCATCGCCTCGATGATCGTGGTCCCATCTTTGACTTCGATCTCTTTGCCGTTAATGGTGCACTTGGGCATGAGAAACACCTTTCACTTTTGAACGACCTTCCCGAACATAAAATTCAAACTCATCCCGGAATTTGGTCACAAAACTCAAAACCGGTAAGGCAGCTGCATCCGACAGGGCGCAAATCGTGCGACCTTTCATATTGTCGGCCACTTTCACCAACAGATCGATATCCTGTAAACGACCGCGGCCCTCGACGATGGAGTGAACGACTTTGTTCAGCCAACCGGTTCCTTCACGACAAGGCGTGCATTGGCCGCAGGATTCGTGATGGTAAAAATGTGTCAATACCGCCAGCATATCGACCATGCATTGCGAATCATCAATGGCGATGACGGCCCCTGAACCCAGCATCGTGCCCATCTGGGCCAGACATTCATAGTCGAGGGTTGCCGATTCCGCTTCCGCGGCGGTGATCACCGGTGCGGAAGATCCGCCGGGAATGACGGCTTTCAAACGCCGTCCCGGACGCAAACCCCCACCCAATTTATAGATCAAATCTTTCATCGGAAAACCCAGCGGCACTTCATAGTTGCCCGGTCGGACCACATTGCCGCTCAGGGAAAACAATTTTGTCCCGGGTGATTTCTCGGTGCCGATTTTTTTGTAGGCCGGAGCCCCGTCGCGCAGAATCGGTACCACAGCCGCCAAGGTTTCGACGTTGTTCACGATGGTGGGCTTACGCAAATAGCCTTGCACCGCCGGGAACGGCGGCTTCAGTTTCGGTTGACCTTTTTTTCCTTCCAGGGAGCTGATCATCCCCGTCTCTTCGCCGCAGATGTAAGCGCCGGCGCCAGCATAAACATCCAAGTCAAAATCGATGCCGCTGCCGAGAATATTTTTCCCCAGCAAACCGGCCTTGTAAGCCTCTTCCAGGGCATGTTCGACGATCAGGATGATGTAGTTGTACTCGCCGCGAATGTAAATGTAGCCCTTTTTGGAGCAGGTGGCGTGGCCGGCGATGATCATACCTTCGATCAGCTGGTGAGGAGCACGCTCCATCATTAAGCGATCTTTGTAAGTACCCGGCTCGCCTTCGTCGGCGTTGCAGAGCAAATAACGGGGCTCATTATTTTTCGGCAAAAATCCCCATTTGGTGCCGGTGGGAAAACCGGCGCCGCCGCGGCCGCGCAAACCAGAGGCTTTGACCTCATCGATGATTTGCTGAGGCTGCATTTTTAACGCTTTTTTGAGGACTTCGTAGCCGCCGAATTTTTTGTAACCGTCCAGGCGACGAAATTCATCTTTGTGATAGTGTTCGGTCAGTAACTTCATTTCCATTATTTGAGGCCTCGCAAGATGTTCATTGCCGATTCCGGAGTGAGATTTTCATAGTATTTGTCATTCACCTGCATCATCGGTGCGGTTCCGCAAGAACCCAAGCATTCCACCCGAGTCACGGAAAAACGTCCGTCTTCAGTCACTTCGTCGTAACCCACTTTCAGTTCCTTGCAAATTTGATTGGCCAACTCGCGACCGCCGTTTAAAGCGCAAGAGATATTGCAGCAGACTTGCACATGATGGCGACCCACCGGTTTTTTATTGAACATGGTATAAAATTGAAAGACCTCGTTGATACGGGCGACGGGCAGGCTCATGACTTCCGAGAGCCTTTCAATCACCTGATCAGAAATCCAACCGCCATTTTCTTGTTGAGCGATGTAGAGCGCGGGAATGATCGCCGACTCTTTCGCCTCGTAGCGATTCAGTTCCTTGAGTATCTTGTCCTTACCAGCTTGTGACAATTGAAACATACTGACCCCTACCTATCCAATTCCCCAGCGATGACATTCATAGAAGCAACCGTTGCAATGGCATCGGCGATAAAACCGCCCTTCACCACCTGCGGAAACGATTGATAAATAGCAAAACATGGTGGACGCACCTTCAAACGGTACGGATTGGCGCTGCCGTCGCTGATCAAGTAAAAACCCAGCTCGCCGTTGGCAGCCTCTGTGGCATCGTAGGTTTCTCCCGGAGGCGGGCGCAAGCCCTTAATCACCAACATGAAGTGATTCATCAAGCCTTCGATATTTCCGTACACGTCCTTTTTCTCCGGCAGCACGACACCACGATCCCGGATCGTGAAATCCCCGCCTGGAACATTTTTGCAGACCTGTTCAATAATCTTGATCGACTGGCGCATTTCTTCAACCCGCACCAAGTAGCGGTCATAGATGTCGCCGTTGGTACCGACCGGTACGGCAAAGTCCAAAGCATCATAGCCATAATAGGGTTTGGCCTTGCGTAAATCCAAGCCAACGCCAGAGGCGCGCAACAGCGGTCCGGTGTAACCCCAGGCAATCGCATCTGCTGCTTTCACCGGTAAAACACCTTGCGTCCGCTGAATGAAAATTTTGTTATCCAACATCAGTTTGGAAATCTCGTCCACTTCCACGCGCATTTCGCGGCAGAACGTGAGGACTTCGTCAAACCAACCTTCAGGAGCATCTTGCGCCATTCCTCCCACGCGCGTGAGAGCCACGGTCAGCCTTGCTCCGCACAGTTTTTCAAACAAGTTGTAAACTTTCTCGCGGTAAGTGAAGAGATGGAAAAATGCCGTCAAAGCACCAAGGTCAACACCGCCCGTGCCGACGGAGATGATGTGATCGATAATGCGCGAAAGTTCGCAAAGAATCACGCGCATGGCTTGCGCCTTGGGCGGAATTTCCACTCCCAATAATTTTTCCACAGCCTTGCAATAGCCGACGTTGTTCATCGGCGCTGAACAGTAGTTCAACCGATCCGTGTAGGGAATCACTTGATTGTAAGGATGAGTCTCGGCCATTTTTTCAAAACAGCGGTGCAGATAACCGATTTCGCACGCAGAACGAACGATGGTTTCACCATCCAGCTCAACCATCACCCGCAGGGTACCGTGCATCGCCGGATGAGACGGGCCGATGTTCAATGGGACCAAGGCTGGATTCAACACATCACCTTCGACTCCAGGTTCGTTGTCGAAGTGAATCGGCAAGGTTTCCGTACAGTGTTGTTGACGGTCGGCCTCGTAATCTTTGCGCAAGGGATGACCGACAAATTGATGATGAGTCAAAATCCGGCGCAGATTCGGATGGCCTTTAAAAATAATGCCGAACATGTCGTAGGCTTCACGCTCAAACCAATCGGCACCTTTCCAAACCGTCGTGGCGGTGTCGACAGCCTCCCCTTCCGCCAGAGGAACTTTAATCCGCAGGCGGTTGGCGTTTTTGGAATTGTAGAGGTGATAAACCGCATCGAAGCGTTTTTCCCGATTCGGCCAATCCACTCCGCAGACATCCATCAAAAAATCAAATTTGTCGGTGTCCTTCAAGTGGCGAAGAATCGGGATCAGGTCATCTTTCGGGATCACCATGACATCGTCGCCGAAGGCATGGGAAAATTGAAATTTAGAGATATCCCGTTGTTGGCCGAGATCGGTCTTGAGCGCTTCCAAATTAGACATAGTCAGGAGCCTTCCAATTGTCTTTCCACGGACGCGGATGATTTTCACTGATCATTCTTTGCAGCAACATCACTCCATCCAACACAGCTTCCGGAGTCGGTGGGCAGCCCGGCACATAAACGTCGACCGGGATGCATTTATCCGCTCCTTGCAGAACGTGATAGGCGCGGTAAAAACCGCCGGAACTGGCACAGGCACCCATCGATAGAACATATTTCGGCTCCAGCATTTGCCGATAGATGCGGACTAAGATCGGCGCCATTTTTTCGGTGATGGTCCCTGCCACCAAAAGCAGATCCGACTGACGAGGAGAAAAGCGCACGACTTCGGCGCCAAAACGAGCCAGATCATATTTCGGTCCCATGACCGACATCAGCTCAATCCCGCAGCAAGCAGTGCCATAAGGCAAAGGCCAGAGGGCGTTTTTGCGTCCCCAAGCGATCAGGGCTTCCATCTTGGTGGTGGTCGCAAATGATTTTGACAGCTCTTCATCGTGAGGATGAAGTTGTGGAGGTTGATTGCGCGATTTTTGTGGGAGATTTTTTCCAGTGCTCTGTCCCATTTTTTCCCTTCCCAAGGAGTTCTCAAATATTATTCTCAGAACTTGCAGGTCGTATTCAACTCATTTTCAAAAAATCATCGGATTTGTCGTTCAATTAGACCACAATTTAGCTATGAAGTTGAGTTCTTTCCGGTCATGGAAAATGAACTCATTGCCTAAAAACTAAGCAAAAACTGTCGAAGAACAGAGAGGTCTAGTCCAGTGCGGCATGGTTTTCTTTCGGGCAAATGTTTGCTTGAATTGTCCCCATGCCCGAATCCCAAGCCCTATTGAAGAATCCCTTGCTGTTTTACGTCCAGCAAAATCGCCGCAGCTTTTCTCTCGGCCTGGGGGCACTCTTCATCACCAACAGTCTGGATGTTTGCAATCCCCTGATTATGAAACAAATCCTGGACGAAGTTGCCTTAGGCCGCACCGATCGCCTGGGTCTGCTGGCCGCTCTGTTCTTTCTGACCATGTCTTTGCTGGCTTACTCTCGTTATCTTTGGCGGGTGTTCTTCGGCCGCTATCACACCGAAGCCGCCGAGGATTTGCGGAACCGCATTTTCCGCCACCTGACGACCATGGGGCCGAATTTTTTCAAAAAAAATCAGGTGGGCGAACTGCTCAGCGTGATCGTCAACGATGTGCAATCCTTTCGCAACGCCATCGGCAGCGGCG
>Ga0206845_1099_pt1 | contig 27333 bp, 20 predicted proteins | sample Alteio_BWOrgCont_19_FD_152887 | JGI IMG/M metagenome (GOLD analysis project Ga0206845, IMG submission 152887) | Enriched cells from forest soil in Barre Woods Harvard Forest LTER site, Petersham, Massachusetts, United States -... | ecosystem: Environmental > Terrestrial > Soil > Temperate forest >...
GGCCAACAGGATGACCGAGAGCGCAGCGGCGGCCCGGCTGCTGATGCGGCAGATTCCAAAATAGATGAAAATCAGCGTAAAAATGTGAAAAAGAATGGCTACGGAGCGAAGAACAAAAGGGCTGGGTCCCAAAAGAACGGCAAAGGGAAAGGCAAAAATACGATACGCGGGAGGCCGCAGAGGATCGCCGACGAGCCAGGCTTTGGCCAGTCCCAAAACGCCATGGGTATGGAACTGGCTGACATCTGTTTGCATTTCGTCAAAATAGCCTGATTCATCCCAGTTGAACCCGAACGGATGTTCATAGTTCCAAACCAACGACGCGGCCGTCAGAAGCGCAACGGTAAGCAATGCCAGCAAAGGCCAGTAAGATCCCGGTAATTTTACCGGAGTGTCCAAAGAGACAGCGGCGTCAGGCATGGCGTTGGCGTTCATTATGAAGATGGGTTTGGTATCAGTCAGCTATTTCCCCTGCGCGGCGGAAACTATCGGATGGTCCTGGCCGCTCCATCGCCACATTCTGTTCCAACACTTTTCCACCAGCGCGAGGGGAAGCCATTTAACTAGTATTTTCCAGTCCAAAGTATAATTGACGGATTCCAGTCCCTTTTTATGGAAATCCCAGAATTCGCGGCGCCGGCCCCCCGGACTGCAGGCGAGTTTGGTCAGGCACATAAAATATTCACGTTCCGCGCGTTTCAGGCATTGGAAATATTCCTGCTCGGACAAACAGTCCCGCCCATGGGCGACGAGCATCGAGAAACGAAGAAACGGCAACATCCCCAATGAGTAGAGAGGGGCAATAATCGAACCTGTCTGCCGCCGTGTGTAGGTGAGAACCTGATGCACGAACCCGAAGTTCCAGGTTTTGAGCAGATCGAAACACGCGTGGCCATCTTCAAACGGCGCATAGCGTTCATTATAAAAAGGAGTCCGGGACCACACGACCTCGGAGCGCATGAGCAACGACGTTGGCGTGCCGAAAAGATATTTCTGGTTCAAAAAATAGAGGCGGCAGACGTCCCGTCCGGGCGTTTCGGGACTGGGATAAGGCAAGCCGTCCAGACGGACTTCGTCGCCTTCGAGTTCGTATGCGGCAATGATGCCCGCGGAAGGATGCGCCTCAGCCACTTCTAGCATGCTTTTGATGCAATCGGGAAAGATCCAGTCGTCCGCCTGGACCATTTTGCAGTATTTGCACTGGCGCGAAATACATGAGAGCGCAAAGTTGTAGTTCTGAACTTGTGATAAAAATGCCGGAGGACGGAGGACCCGAATTTTTCCGGGAAAGCGCGCCGCGTAGCTTGCAGCAAGCTCGCTCGAACCGTCCGTGCTGCAATTGTCCACCAAAATGTATTCCCAATTCTCATAAGTCTGACGCAGCACACTTTCAATACACTCGGCGAGGTACTCTTGTGTATTATAAAAGGGTGTTACGACGCTCACAAGGGGATTTGAGTCCATTGAATTGGCTAATTATGATGTTCAATCTGAGCGTGGCGGCCGGGCGCGCCGTCCCGCAGTTACGGGAACTCTCCCCGTTTGAACCCTTCCACGATTCCCTCTGCCGTCCGCGTAGCTAGAGCGGAAATCGTTAATGCAGGATTGGCCGCTCCTCCGGTGACGAACACACTACCGTCGCCAACAAACAAATTTGGCACATCATGCGTCCTGCACCACGCATCCACTACCGACTTTTTCGGGTCATCGCCCATTCTACAGGTTCCAAGATAATGTGATGACGCCCCGGCAACAATTCTGTTTACGGCGATGTTTTGCGCCCCGGAAGCTTCAAGGATCTCGCGCAGTTTGGACGAGATGGCTTTGATCATTTCCTGGTCGTTTGTGCCGTGGGTATTGATGATGTGCGGCACGGGCAGCCCGTAAATGTCCTTAACCGCCAGATCCAGTTTGACCTTGTTGTGCTCAGCCGGCAGTTGTTCGCCATCGGAGGCCAACCCGACCATGTGGCCAAAAGATTCCCGGACGCGCGCTTTATGTTCTGCCCCCCATCCGGGAATGGCCAAGGCCGTCGCTAACGGCCATTGCGGCTCATTCTCAACGGAAATCGTGAATCCGCGCGCGAAATTATGCCGGGGGTTGGTCTCATAAAAATCCTGGATGATGCCGCCGGTAGGCACCCCGCGCCAGGGATCCAGGCGCTCGCAAAAGGTCCCGTAAGAAAATACCGATAAATGTTCCATGAAATATTTGCCGACCAGGCCGCTTGAATTTGCCAAGCCGTCGGGAAACAGGGAGGACACGCTTAACAGTAAAAGACGTGCGGTCTCGACAGCGTTGCCAGCCACAACAATGGCGCGTCCGAAAACCTCCTGCTCCTGTCCTTGCTGGTTAAAGTAAATCACACTGCGCGCCCTTCCATCGGGCCCGACTTTAATCTCACGAGCCATGCATTCTGTGCGAATGGACACATGACCGGTACGTTCGGCTTTGGGAATATAAGTGACATCAATACTCGATTTTGCGGAGATCCGGCAACCCAGACGGCAAGTACCGGCTTCATTGCAGGCCGGTCGGCCGTTCCAATCCTTCGTGGGAATGGCCAGAGGCTCCCGCACCAGGTGCAATCCGAGCTTTTCCGCACCCCGTCGGACGGCACGGCTGGCCAGGTTGAAACCATGGGCTGGCGTGGGATAGGGTTTTGAACGAGGCGGCTCGAAAGGATTGGCATCCGCGCCATTGGGACCCGAAACCCCCAGTTCATACTCGACCCTGGTATAATAAGGCTCTAAATCGGCGTAACTGATCGGCCAATCGTCGGCAACCCCGTCTTCGCTTCTCACCCGGAAGTCGGATTCATGGAGCCTGGGAACCATGGCATGATAACAGAGCGTTGAACCGCCGACCCCTTTGACACGATGATATGAGAATGGGTTTGGGCCGCCGGATGTGTAGCGGTCCCTCCGTGAATCTTTGGGTGAAAAAACGTTGCCAGCACGAACTTCGAAATCAATCGTGTTTGTCGGATAATCCTTATAAGGATCGAAACGTCTTCCGGCCTCCAGCACTATGACTTCCAACCCGGCTTCAGCCAACTCCTTGGCGATGACCCCGCCTCCGGCACCTGAACCGATTACAATCACATCTGAGGTGTTCTCTTTCATGTTACGCGGATTAAATGGCTCGCGGTAGCATAGGCGTATGACGGCTAGCCTCCCTCATAATGTCGGCCGGTTTGACGAGCCCGAATATCCGGTCATACTGCACGTCAAGCTGCTGGCAAAAAGCCTGGGCGGCGGAGTGGAGACGCATGGTCTCGCGTGGACGAGCAGCCTTTAGCGCTTCAAACCGTTCCATGAACGCATCCGGGGTGAAGGTATTGATATCCATGCAGTAGTCCATCTGATTTACACTCCTCATATGCGCATCCACTTTGGGGTCAAAAGAGATGGCGAGCACGGGAAGTGCGATGAGATGTGACAGGATGACACCGTGAAGCCGGCTGGCGACGATTAAATCCGCCTCGGCAATTCCGTGCAAATGACCGTTGATGCTTTGTTCAACCGGCCCGCAGAGCGTTAGAATGGTATTGGAATCTTTTGGAATGTCCGCAACGGCAGCCAAAATGTCCTTGATCGTTTCGAGATCGGGGCTGTCCGTGGCAAAGAAAAGCAATTGATGGCCTTCTTTCAGGAGCCATTTCACAATTTCCGTCAATTGGCGCACATAGGCGTTATAGCGTTGTTCATCCTTGAGCGGCCACACTCGGGGGTCGCAATAGGCAATCGGGCTGATTCCCACCAGGAGACGGCCATTTCGAGGAGTATCATTGCGCGGCGCACGGATGAGCGGAAGGGGATAGCTAAAGGCCAAATCCGGAACCACGGGATCATTGGGCGCATTAATCAAAGCCTGAACAGCATTTTTCGAATCCGATTCGCGATAGGAGCGATAGGCCGCCAATTTCAGGGCAATCCGGACAAAGAAACGGCTGGTGCGGCGTTCCAGGGAGCATTTCCCTACGCTCAAAAAAATAAACGGAACATGATAGATGCGGCTCAGGATGCTCCATTTCAACAAATTCCAAGGGTGCCCCCAGGGACCGCCCCAAAACTCGTCCAGGGCACCTCCGCCCGGGATCAAAACGCAATCCAAAGTCCGAACCAATTGCGCGGCGGCCAGAATATGGGTGATCTCCTGCCTTATCGTCCGCGCCGCCCTCAGAAGGTTCGCAAGCAAAGGAATTCGCTTCAACCATTGCTTGATCCGCGCACGAGCGTGGTTTTGTTCTCCCCGAGTTTCGGAACTGCCGTTAATTGATGGGGCAGGATGGACACGATAAGCGGCGGCCAGTGGAAAAGTCTCGATTCCGAAACGACGCCGGGCCTGTTCATCGCTCAATGTGACTCCCACAAATTCAATAGAAGGGATGCGCCGAGAGAGATTCAAAATCACGGACGAAAGGATCGCAGAATTTCCCAGGTTGCCTCCCGCCCATGGAGAGAGCAGGGCCAACCTGCGAACTGGCCGGGACATGAATGAATCAGAGGAGTGATCCCGCGCAGGTTCTGTCCCGCGGCTAATGCTGGCTTGAAATGTATCAGCCATGGAGATGTTCGCTCAGCCGCGGCTGGGTCAGACTGCAATAGCCCTTGTCCATAGGGGGTCCATCATATTGGAGCCACGCCCAGCTTGCACTGCTGGTATAAAATATCTGCATACAATCATTACGGATTATCGGATACAACCTTGCCGCATGAAAAACACCCCTGCCGGCATGGAAAATGGCATTGAGCCCCCGTTGTACTTTTGCGACCGCAGAGGTCTGCGCCCACCAATGATCATATTTTTCCTGGACAGCCTGGAACAGGCTTGTCTGTTGGTCCGTTGACAACTCTAAGAAGCTGTGCCCCTGTTCCTTTAATGCCCATCGGTCAAAGGCGAGCAGCCCGGGCGAATAAAATCGCTGCCGGTCCGGTGATTCCGCGACCATTTTGTCGAGCGAAGTGATGGCGCTTTCACCAAGGATGGAAACCTCGTCAATGCCGGGAGAATCTTGTTCCGAGGGAACGATTATTTTGGAGAGCGCTTCGACGACCGCAACCTCTTCCGGAGTAAACCATAGAAACGAGTTTTTCCCGCGCCGGGTGTCCCGGCGGGCAAGCTCTGCGTTAAAATCGCGCGACACCAGCGCAAGACTCGCGCTAAAAAGTCTTTTTGAAGATTTAATGGCTGTCATTTTCATTACAAAAATGGCCTGCATCTTTCCCCTGCGAAATGTCACGCTGTGCCGCATTCACCGGCACTTTGCATCGCGTCGGCCTTTGGCGCGGCATTGGGAGACGGGGTACTACGAACCCCCTGCCGTACGACTTTGGGAAAACAATTCACGGAGCCCCGCACATCCATTTCCGAGCTGATATGAATTGTGGCCGCCGGTTCCCACCGGTCGAACGCGGTTTGCGTATCGTACCTGTAAACAAGGATGGAAGGATGGAAAATGCCGTTGGCCAGGTTCAAGTGAAGTTCGAACGTGCAATGATAAACGTCGCCCTTATTGAGAGAAAAATTCCCATGTCCCAGGCGTTCGGTGGAGGTGTCGAAAACACTTTCAAATTCACTGTTAACAATGTAAATCGAAAGCGAGAGCTTGTTGCAACGCGAGTTTGCGCGGACCTCGACATCCACCCACGCTTTTTCACCGGACTCAAACCGCAGGCATTCTCCACACTGATTGCGCACAGTGACTTTCGAAATCCTGACAGGCGCGGAACCATCGTCCTCCATGTGCGTGCTTCGGGTGCGGTTCAGATAGGTCGAAATCACCTCCTGTGCCGGGCCCATGGTAACAGTGCGTCCTCTTTCGAGCAGGAGGCATGAATGGCAGAATTCGGCGATGTTTTTCAGATCATGGGAGACAAACACCACAGCCGCGCCACTCCGAATGATTTCTTTCATGCGCTCAACGCACTTGCGCTGAAAGACGTAGTCGCCCACGCTCAGGACTTCATCCACGATCAGCACATCAGGATTAACGTGCGATGCAACTGAAAAGCCCAACCGCGCAAACATGCCCGAGGAATAACGTTTTACCGGGGTGTCAATAAATTCTTCCAGTCCCGAAAAGGCGATGATCTGGTCGAGTTTCGATTTAATCTCGCTTTTCTTCATACCGAGAATCGCGCCGTGAAGAAAAATATTTTCCCGGCCGGTGAAGTCCTGATGAAAGCCAGCGGTCACTTCAATGAGCGCGGAAAGCCGGCCATTGACATGGATTTTCCCCTTGGAGGGCTTCATGATGCGGCTGAGTATTTTCAAGGCCGTGCTTTTGCCGGCACCATTGTGACCAATGATGCCAAAGGCTTCTCCGCGACAGACCTCAAAGGAGAGGTCTTGCAACGCCCAAAATTCGCGCCGATCGTTCTGGTTGAGTTCCTGCCGGTTAAACATCCTGCCGCTCAATGCGGGAATCAGGTCGCGCAGGGAGTTGAACATTTCGCCTTTGCGGAACATTTTATAAACATGCTCCATCCGTAATGCGATATCAGACATAGGTTTCAGATACTTTCCGCAAAGGCGGGCTCCAGATGCTTGAAAAACGCATAACCGGCCACAAACGCCATCAGAGCAAAAACCAAGCTGTAGGCCAACCAGGACAATTCCGGAGATTGCTGGCGAATAACACAATCACTGATGCCTTGAAGAAGCGGGGCCGCCGGATTGACCAGCAGCCATTGTCCTTTCTCACCAAACCCTCTCGTGTCATAAAAAACCGGCGTAAAGAAAATCGCGAAGGTCAACGCAGCCTCGACGATGTATTTGACATCGCGGAAGAAAAGGCTGGCCGCCGAGACAATCATGCCGATTCCCGACGCCAGCAGCACCATCGTCACGAGCAACAAGGGAAGCCAAAAGAGTTCCATGCTCCAACCGATTTTGAGTACAAACAAGAGAACTACCAACGCCGCAGACGCTACCAGGAAATCAAAGAAGCAGGCCAGCACCGCTGCCAGGGGGAAAATTTCCTTGGGAAAATAAATCTTGGTCACCAGCACGGTATTGTTGGTAAGACTGGCGCAGCTAAAACGGATGCTGGAAACCAGGAATGCCCAGGGAACCGATTTCACAGCTACAGTGGCGATTTCCGCTGTAGCCAAGTGACTGTGCGACGCCAGCGCGAACCCATATCGCACAATGATGCCCGCCATAACAATAAGAGTCGGCATCAAAATCGCCCAAAGAAAGCCCATCACAGACTGCTTGTAACGGACCTTGATATCACGACAGGCGATCGTGTAGAAGAGATCGCGGTACCGGTAAAGTTCGCGCAGACCCTCTTTCATACGCTTGAATGCCGACGATGGTCCGCCGAAGCGGCATGGGTGATGGCAATGGCCGCCGGCAGTCTGGAGACATCCAGTTTTTCAAGCCCGCGCCTTGCGTAGTTGCGCGGCCGCCGCCGTTCAATACAATACTGCCGATAAAACGTCAGATCATACACATGGCTCCATTCCCAGCGGGGACAACCTTCAGAAGATAGGGGCGGAATTGGTTGCAGCAGGCTTCTCAATCTGAGCTTCGTGAGGAGCCACAGCCATTTTAGCGCGGCTCCCTTGACTTCGACATGTTCCCAGTGATGTAAAACATAGGCTTCTGATTGGGCACGCAAACGCGCCGCATGAAGCCATGCCTGGCGAGCCAATCGGGATTTGTCCGGTTGATGGACCACCACAGCGCACGCGGCGTATTCCATTTTAAACCCTGCCTCAACAAGTTGGTACCCGAACAGCGTGTCTTCCGCATTGCCAAGAGCGCCCGAACCCAATTCGGGATCAAACTGGCGCACGCGTTTCAAACAACGGCGTTGAAACGCGGCGTTGGCACCAACCCAGTGGAGGGGCTGGCCGGATTCAAAGTCGGTGACTGCCAGGTAATACTTCTCAAGTTTACCCATCCAGGACCGTTCCAAATGCGGCGCGAGTTCAACTTTTCCCACGAGGGCATCACAGTGGGTCTTATCAAAGCAAACCAGTATCTCTCTGATCCAATCTTGAGAAGGCATCACGTCGTCGTCCGTAAATACGAGCGTTTCCCCGCGAGCGATCGCCAGGGCGGAATTTAGCGCGCAGGATTTTCCTTTTCTAGGCTCGAACAAGTAAATGGTCTGCATGTTTTCAAGAACGGCACTTTGCGCGACCATTGCGGTACCGTCCGTAGAGGCATTATTCACAACGATAACTTCAGCCTGGCAATCGGCGGGAACTTTGACCTTTGCCAGCGAGTTCAGGGTCTGTCGCAGACTGGCGGCCCGATTACAGGTGCAAATGATTATTGAAATGTCAACAGCCATGGCAGGCTCAACTCGAATAAACGAGATTCAGTCCCCGGCCGTTTGCCTCAAGATTATCGCCGAAGAACGTGAGGTTGAAGGCTTCCGCAAAAATGAAAGAATGTACCTTCCGATGGACGAGGTCGAAGGATAAATTTTGACTGCCATCCAGTATGCATTCCGTGCTTCCTGTGTCTTTCCGTCCGCAAAAAAGAGATTTCCCATGGCTCGATAATTTGCGCTTCTGAGCCATTTCATCGTTCTCCGTTCATTCCGGTTCAAAGCTTTTATGGATTCCAATTTACGATACAGGCCGTCGTGCAATATCCTTGAGCAAATTGGATTGGCGGTGGCAACCCTAGAGAGATTTTCTATAGGTTCAGATCTCCGGTAGGCTGTCATTAACTTGTCCTTCAACAGCCCGACAGGCCCGTGCAACGCGACACGAGCTAAAAAATCCTGGTCTTCACCGATGCTAAAGTTCGGATCGAAAGGCCCGGCTTTTTCGATAACATCCTTCCGGGTGATAACCGATCCTACCTGCCACGATAAGTGACGAAGCAGAAAGACGAACGGTTCTTTTGGCCGCAGGTAATCTGATCCATTGAATTTCTTCAAAGTCCCGTTGGTTTCAAAGTATGATTTTTTTTCACCCGTTTGATCGGAGTAACGGCAATCCGCGATCTGCATGCAAACGTCCTGGTTTTCACTAATTGCGCGCATTTGCCTGGCGAGGAAATCGGGCGCCCACTCGTCATCAGAATCGAGAAAAGCAATCCATTTACCCGCGGCCAGGGCAATGCCGGCGTTTCTTGCAGCGCTTACGCCCGAGTTATTCTGATAGACGTATTTGATTTGATTGACGCAGGGTTCGAGGGCGGAGCGCGTGCCGTCCGTGGAGCCGTCATCAACAACAATGATTTCAAAGTCTCTATAAGTTTGCCTTAAAATACTTTCGATGGCTTTCATGACGAACGATCCGCGATTGTAGGTCGGAATGATAACGGACACGGAGACGGGTGCGCTAACCGGAATCACTTCACGCGGCAAATCACGTTTCGCCCCGACTTCCGGGACCGGACTCCTGATTTGGCGCAAGGTGGAAAATAAACCACCTGCAATACGGCGTGAGGGAGAATAAATGACAATGAAGGCGACACCGGCGGCGAAGCTCGCCGGAATACAAATTGCCAATTGCCCCAAGGGAGAAACATTTGGAACTGCTGCAAGTATTAACCATGCGACCGAAGTGACGACTCCCCAAACGGGCAAATGTTTAAGAAATCCGAGCCACAGGTCCTTTGTGCTCACCGGGCCGCTGCGCCCTACAAGCCAATAATAAACGGGAATTTGAATTAGCAGGCAAGCAGCAGCGTAGGCAATCGCCACGCCGGCCGGGCCGTAGGGCAGACCGATGATAAATGACAGAGCTACAATAAATGAAATCATCCAACTAGCAGAAAGCGAATCCTTGCCCCGCCCCTGGCTGGTGATCAGCCAACTGGCGCATGACCCAAGGGGAGCCTGAAGAGCGGCAAAGGACAACGCGGCGAATATAATGGCTGCTCCTTCCCACTTCGCGCCCAGCACAACCAATGTCAACGGACGCGCCAGCGCAAAGAACATTCCTGTGAAGAAGAAGCTCGTCAAGGCAATGCTTTCATAGAGCCGCATAAAGTTTTGCCGATACCGCTCCGGCTGTCCCTGCAACCTTGAAAACACTGGTATAACCACCGCCTGAATAGGGGCAATAAATTGTTCCAGCGGGCGGGCGAGCATGGCGGCCGCCCTGGAGTACAGGCCAAGGGGAACCGCTCCGCAAAACCGTCCGATCAAAAGTCCATCCAACCCGCGAGCGAAGGAATATATGAATGTTCCGGCGGTCAAGTTTGCGCCGAAATGAAGCAAAGAGCGAGTGCCGCTATGCCGTTTGAAAAATTGTGGACGCCAGGATGAGGCCAACCAGGCCAATAAAAGTGCCACCAGGGTTGTTGTGAGGTTTAACCCGACCAGGGACCAATATCCACAATTCAACCACGCCATACCAACCCCGGTCAAAACGCCAGCCAGAACAGACCCAATCTGGATTAATGCAATTACTTTAAACCGCATCTGCCGGTTCAGCAGGGCCATGTGCTGAACTGCCAGACCCGCCATCAGGAAGGTAGGCGAAAGTGCGAGCGTAATCGCAACAAGGCGTGGATCCCGGTAGAACCATGCGACCAGCGGAGCACTCGCGGCGACCAGCAAACTAACAAAACCGCTTACCGCAATGTTAACCCAGAAAAGGTTGGAGACATGTGTGTGCGTGATGTGGTCGCGTTGGACCGTGGCGGTCGAAAGGCCGGCATCTTTAAAGATTCGGAGAAATCCCATAACAGTCCAGACCATCGCGACCAATCCGAAATCACGGGGAGTCAGCAATCGCGCCAGAACCATGGTGGAAGCCAGTGTCAGAACAAATTGGATGCCTTGTGAAACCACGGTAATGAACCCGCCGGAGACACTTCGGCTCTCAAGATTGGCCAGCAGATGATCCGTCTTAAAATGGTCATCCCTGGCCCCTCGAGGAGGCACTCCAGATAAAACGGGGGTTGGCTGCTTAGCCATCTGACTTTCCCTAGTGTCGTTATAATTCATTGGGAATGATTTGCAGGCCGTATCGTCACGCCTTCCAAACCTGTCCCGCTTTGGCCTTGATGCCGGACATGGCATTCCGCGTGTCCACAACACATGGCGCCCAATCAGCAAGTTCCTGGTAGTTAATGGCCTGATGGTTCGTGGCGATAATGGCCACATCGAAACTCTCCAATGTTGGCCGATTCCATTCCACCGAACGGGTGCCCGCCCAATGCGCATGCTCGCGAGTGGGACGGATTACCGGAACATAAGGATCGTAATATGCCACCTCGGCCCCGCGTTCCTTCAGCAGCTCCATAAGCGTGTAACTTGGCGATTCCCGCTCGTCGTCCACATTCGGTTTGTAGGCCAGACCAACCACCAAGATGCGACCGCCATTGACAGCCTTGCGTCGTGCATTTAGCGCCTCTGCCGTACGGTTCACAACATACATCGGCATAGACGTATTAATTTCGCCAGCCAGTTCAATGAACCTGGTGTGTTGAGAATATTCGCGGGCTTTCCACGTGAGATAAAATGGGTCAATGGGGATGCAATGGCCGCCGAGACCGGGACCGGGGTAAAACGCCATGAAACCGAACGGCTTGGTTTTCGCCGCATGAATCACTTCCCACACATCAATACCCATGGCCGTATAGACCAATTTTAATTCATTGACCAGCGCGATGTTCACGCTGCGAAAGATGTTTTCAAGCAACTTGGTTGCTTCGGCCGCACGGCAGGAGGAAACTGGAACCAGCGTTTTGATGGCACGTCCGTACACCGCTTTAGCACGCTCTAAACACACGGGTGTGTAGCCGCCGATCACTTTGGGAATGATTTCCACCTTGCTCTGCGCGTTCCCTGGGTCTTCCCGTTCCGGCGAAAAAGCCAGATGAAAATCTACACCCGCCTTCATTCCGGAGCCACGTTCGAGCACCGCTCGCAAATCTTCGTCTGTCGTGCCGGGATAGGTCGTGGACTCCAGGACGACCAGCATCCCTTTTTGCAAATGCGGCGCGATGTTCAAACCGGTGTCAATGATATAGGAAATGTCGGGTTCCCGGTTTTTGTTCAACGGCGTCGGCACACAAATGATCACCGCTTCCGTTTCCCGGATGCGCTCAAAGTCCGTAGTGGCGGCAAAGCTGCCGGCTTTAACTGCGGCGGCGATGGCAGAAGATTCTATGTGCTTGATATAACTGCGTCCCTCATTGAGGGAGGCGACCTTGGCCGGATCAATGTCCACTCCCAAAATCTCGACTCCTGAGCGCGTGAATTGAAGCGCAAGAGGCAAGCCAACGTATCCTAAACCAACAATGGCTATTTTCATAAAATTCGACAGTTTCAGTTACCGTTGTGGAGATGCCGACCAGAAAAAGAGTGGCGGGTTCCCTCTAATTGAAATGCGACTTTGTCACATGTCCTGACGATATTACTTTTTAATTCGTTGTAATTCGCTTGAAGTGCTACTGCGGCGCGCCAGCCCAAGGTCTTCTGAATCCAGGCATATTTCCAGGACAACTTTGGGGGCCCCACGCGCCCCCCCAAAGACGCCGCTAGTGCTTCCAATTCCGCAGCCAAGTCGGGTCTCTGTAAATAAAAGTGGCGAAACCATGTTTGGAGATATTTCACACAGGCGGCCCGTGTTCTTTCGCTGTTCTCAAGTGAGAGGAGATATTTCACGTGCAATTTCATCGAGACCAGAAGGGACTCCTTCTTCTTGTTCGAATTGCCAATATAACTTATGCTGCCCGCACGCCCCTTCCTGTAGTAAATCCCCGTTCCGGGAACAAAACAAGTGCCTTCGGATGCGAGTAGCACGCGACAGAAGAATTCGCCGTCCTGGTCATACGCAAGACTGGTATCCCATGGACCTGCTCTTTCCGCCAATTCGCGACTTACCAGCCACGTGGCATTCTGCATGTGGAGATTTTCACCCATCTTTCGCAGCAGCCATTCGACGGGCGAAAGGCTCTGACAAAGGGAACTCTCAACGAAACGGGCGTTCCGGATCCGATGATAAAAAGGAGCCCATGCGGAGGAAATGAGTATTCTTGGATTATTTATTTTCTGGACCGCCTCAACCTGTCTCTGGATTTTGTCCGGTGCCAGGAGATCGTCCGAATCCAGATACTGGATATAGTCACCCCGGCAACGCTTAAAAGCATTGTTTTGAGCATTGCTAAAGCCCTGGTTCTCAGTTGATACCAGAATGACATCCTTAAATTCGCGCACAATTTCGGGCGTTCGGTCTTTAGAGCCATCATTTAAGATGATGATTTCTTTCCGAGGCCACGTCTGCGAAAACACTGATTGCAATGTTTCAGCTATCGTGTTTTCGGCATTGTATGCGCAAATAAGAATTGAGACGAGCGGTTTCATTGATGAGATTTGAGACTTAGGAAGAAGGCCTGAAATTAATAAAAACATTGTCCGCCCTGGTTGCCTGATTGAACGGATAACGCGCTATTTTTGAATAGAAGGCGGAAGCGCACCCGGAAACAATCCGATCGTGTAATTCGATAATGATTTGGCCAACGGATCCGAGCCATGATTCTGTTCCCTCTTTAAATAATTCCCGTTCAGCACCTTCGATGTCTAATTTCAAAATGTCTATGTACTCGATCCCCAGTTGGCGCAAAAGCGCGGGCACGGTGACGGCCCTCACAAGTTCTGAACCACTTCCATTTTTTTTCACATCAACCGAAAACGCCCATTTTTCCAGGGTTGGATCCTGGATGACGAGATCCTGATCCGTTGGCCACAAGGCGGCATGAATCAGGACTACGTTTGACAGCCCACTGCAATTTTTTTTGAGGATTTCAAAATTGGAGGATTCAGGCTCAATGGCCACAATTTTAGCCCGAGGATATTTTTGCGAGAAGAAAAGCGTAGTCATTCCAATGTTGGCCCCGCCATCAACGATTACCCTGGGATCAACCTGAAAAGGCGTTGTATATTCCTGATCCAGGAAAACATTTTGTAAACAGAAGAGATCGCTTGTTCCGCGTCTGAGGATAACTTTTCGTTTTATAGGCGTTAGATAAATTTCCAGTTGGCACGGACGGGCCTTTGGAGATGCCAGGCGCAAAGCATGACTGGTCGGCATAATCTGCCGGAGTCTCTTGACCCTGTCCCGGAACCTGCAAAGTTTTGATAAAGTGGCCTTCAATTTTCAGCTATGGTTGATGTTAAATTTGGTCGAACGAATATCCGTCGGGCTTGTTAAGGCCTGCTGCGGCGTTGGAACGCCCAGCCGCCCTGGTCGGCTGGTGTACGATTGAATACGTGCCGCCGCAAAAATCGTTTCAGAAGCTCCATCTGGTCCGCCAGACGCCAAAGGAGGGTCCTGGTCGGCCAGGGTTGATGCAGTTCCCGCATCAGGTCCGGATATCCATGGGGGACGTCATGAAAACTTGCATCCAGGATTTCCCTATTCAGATCCAAAGCATCCGGGAAATAGGCGATCATTTTGTTATGGGTGACGGGAGGAATGTCTCGAATTGGTTGATTCGAAAGTTGCGCGCGCAAGGCTCCAATCAGATCATGCCCCTTCCCAAGTTGGAGACGAGACACGCGAGTTGGACGGGGATTCATTTCGATGAGGTATGCCGAACCGGTACCCTCCTCAATTATAAAATCCAATCCAAAGAATCCTGACAATCCCAGCCGGCGTGCAATCCGTTGCGCGCACACCATCATATCTGCAGGATTGTCCATTACCCTTACTACGCTGGCAGAGCCGGTTTCTCCAGCCGCGCAGACCACTTTAACACCGATGCAGGCCAGAACTTTACCCTCCCAGCATACAGCGGCACAGTTTGCAGGACAGCCCTTGATGTACGACTGAACAGAGATCGTCGGCTTGACGCCTTTCCACCAGGGCCGCAACCAGAATGCATCCCGGTTCACGAAGAGCCGTTTGACGGCTCTTCCCGGAGTGTAAAAGTGCGTTAGTTCCAGAAAAAATTTCTCAGCTTGCTCCATGGTGTGCGCGATCCTTACTCCGTCGCCACCATACGTGCCGTCAGCCTTTAATACCCAGGGAAACGCCTGGTGTTGTTGCCAGGATTTTAAATCGGATTGGGACTTAATCTGTGCCGTGACTGGCACAGAAAGTCCTTCCTCCTGAGCGATTCTAATCAAGTTGTATCGGCCAGAGACTATGGGATAACTTTGAGGTGAACCGAGCGATTTCTCAATCAAGGCGGTGATTTCACTGCCTCGCGCACCCAACTCGCGCGCATAGTCATGTAGTTCATGCAAATGCCGGACAGCACGATCATCGCAAGGAATAATGATATGGGGATTTGTTGCTTCGATTGCGTTAATCAATGATTCAACCGGACGAACGCCACGGTAAGGAAAAGTTCTGCGAATGGCCTGCGTCTTCAGCATTGGATGACGAGCAGGGCAGACACACGAGACATCAGCGCCCGCCGTGGCCAGATCAATTGCAAATAGAGCGATGTAGGGTAACCTGGAAGTCTCCACCAACAGCACCTTTGGAGTTGCCATCCCATTTTTCCCCGAATCGGATTTACCATCTCCGTCCGTTTTTCCGGCGATTTGGATATTCATAGGCGTTTCGACCTTCATGAGTTACACGCGCATTGGAGCCGCGAATCATTTCCTCCCGCTCTCTACGCGGTCGGGCACGGCAGCGGTAGCCTCACCTGCCAGTCGCGCTGTTCCTAACGTGATTTTTTGATCCTTAAGACCGGTCCGTTTTCGACCGCGGTTGCGCGCTACTGTTCGTCTCAGGTACCGGGTCAGCCGCCGGGCAGTGAATCGCGCACCCACCGCGAACCGCACAAGCGGACCAAAAGTGTTAGCTGAGGATGTACCGACAAAGTACAACCCTGGCAGAGAAGACTCAAAATTTGACGACAATACCGGCGTATACTCAACCATCCGAATTGAGGCCAGAAGATTCGAATCCAAGAACGGCAAACGCCGGATGTCAACCCGGTAACCCGTTGCGGCAATGAGGTGGTCAGCTTCGAACGTCTTGCCGCCTCCGGCGCCATCAGCCAGCTGAAGCCGGACTTTGCCCACCTGGATTTTTACATCTGTAAGCGAATAACCCGTGTGAAGTGGAACTTTGCCGACCACATCCTGCTTAATAAACCAACCGGGTCCCGGCCCCAGCAGAGTGCGCACCTTTTCAAGCCGAAACTGCTCGGGCATGAGGCGGAAAATTAATGGCAGATTGGCGCACAAAAACATCCGCCAACCATGTCCGATTGGTGTCTGCGGGCTACGTAACCGCTTGAGCAGGGATGGAGAGCGCGGCGGTGGAGGATCGTAAAATCGAATGGCCGGTGTCCGGGCAACCACCTGGACACGAGCACCCGCCTGATGGAGCAATGCCGCCGTATCCAGCGCTGACGATCCGGCCCCGACAACGACAACTTCACGGCCCTTGAAATTATCCAAAGTTTTATGTTTGGAACTGTGGGTAACGTGAGTCTCTGGAAATTCGGCAAGGATTGGAGGGACATATTGATAATAGCTCAAGCCCGCAGCGACAATTACTTTCCGAGCGCTGAACACCTCTCCGTCTTCCAGGTGAATTTGATAAACGTGGCCATCCCATTTCAATGATACAACGCGCTTGTCTTCCAATTCGGGCACAAATCTCTTTTGAAACTCCAATCCATAGGCAACGAACGTCTCGATTGGAACGGGCAAGCCGACATCGGCATACGCAAGTCCCTTCTCCCGGCAATAGGCTTCGAGAGTGAACTGTGAACCCGGATCAGAAAGTGATGAGGCAAACCCCTCGGACTTCAGCCGCATGCCCCGAGGCATGTGCTCGACCCACGTACGCATAGGACTTCCGAAAATCCGAAAGTCCACGTTTGTGGCGCGGAGATGAGCTGCGATTGACAGCCCATATGGTCCTGCCCCGATAATAGCAACGTCAGAGAGTGACATTTTGGTATGTTCTCATTTAAGGGTTGGCTGTGTCCGTTTGCTTCTTCATTGTCATGAAAACGTCGCGCTTTTGGATCAATATGGCCTTTTAAAATGCCCGACCGGAGTTGCAAGTCGCGGTTGCTGGAACACAAACGTCTGATTTAACGAGTTTCGAATAAACACCCGTTGTAATTGCCGCAACTTTGGCCCAGGAATAGCGGTCATTCGCATACTCCTGAATTTCGCGCCGCCGACTTTCTGAATTCGCGTATAAATCGCTGGTAAAATGGGATTCAATGGCTCGTGCCAGCGCTGCCGGATCCTTTGGCGGACAAACGAAGCCGGTCCTGCCTTCAATGATTTCCTCTTTTAACGAGCCAACGTCCGTAGCGATGACCGGCAAACCGAAGCTGTAACTCAGGAATAAAACGCCACTCTGAAAGATATTTACGTAAGGCAAAACTAAAACGTCCGCCGCTTTGAAATACAACTCGGTCTCCTCATCAGGAATGAATTCAATTCGTTTGATGATTTGTTCATTCAGGCCGCCACGGGCAATATCCGCCAGAATGTCGTTCCAATATTGATTGCAACTGTTTTTCAGCGATCCCACGGACGTCAATTGCTTGACATGTCCCGCTATAATGAGGCGGTAATTCGAATCCTTCTGCGTTAACATGCCCAGTGCGTTAGTTAGGTATTCCAATCCTTTGTAGGGTGCAATCCTGCCAAAGAAAAGCAACGTTTTATCGCCTGGTTTGATTCCCAGCATCTTCTTGGCCTCAGTCACGGTCAATGCGGTGTTGGGCACAGTATTATTAATGCCGAACGGAATAATGCTAATTTTGATGTCCGGGACAGTGAAATCCGCCTTTAGCTCATTTTTCATCGCCTCTGTATGGACGAAAATATGGTCGCTCAACGTATATTGGATCTTCAGAGTCAGGCGGTTCAAAAAGGAATCGTTCCCATCCCGTTTTCCGGCATTTACGTTATGCGCGGTGAAAACAATTTTTTTGCCGAGCAACTTGTAATACAACATTAGCAGCGTTCGATCAAATACCTGAAATTTGTTGTTCCACAAAATATGGATAATCCCCGGAGCAGGAATCGCGGTGTAGAAGAAAAGCCGGAAATAGTAAATCGCTATCCTTGACATCTTCCGCACCTGGCCTGCATTCGTGTTTTGGTCCCCCCGCAGGTTCCGGCAGCGTAAGCGAGGATTGTGATGCAACTCAGGCACATCCAGATCGTCGCTGCCAATAAAATCCAGGCATACGCCTGCCGACGTAAGCGCATCGGCGATACCGAACGCGTAAGGCTTGTCTCCGCCACCTGTTAACAATGCGACCCTGGCAATAAACGGCGGAGCAGAAACCTCGCGTTTCTCCTGACTTTCGAGCCCGCCTTGGCGGCTGGAACCGGCAACCGCATGTGCAGACTTTTCCTGGATGACAGCCATAGCGTTAAAAGTTGGAATGAAGCGCTTTAGTACCTTCTATATTCTGCGTTCAGACGCGCAGCACCTTGGGGCGCGCACCTTGTTTCCCAGGCAAAATGGAACGAGAAAATGAAAAGTTAACGTCTGACCACTGCGTTGCACGTCCGCATTTGCAACAGTCGCCGCCATTTCCTTACGCACAACAAAATGCACCCTAAAAAAACAAACAGTTTCCCGCTGGACACCTCGGGCACTTCTGTCACCGAAAAATTGGACAAACTTGCGATGCCGCTGCTATCGAGAGCGAATTCAAATGACATGTCGGTCTCCGTGGAGTTGGCTATGACGGTAAAATCAATGTTTTCGGGCACCAGGGAGGGATTGATAGGATCACCTACTGGCGGTTGCAAATCAACATCGGTAGAAGTGTTGCCGAAATACTCGTAACCGGAGCAGGCTTCAACATTCTGGTCCTGCAACGTGAAGCTTACATCGTAGGTTGCGCCGGGGATGGTGTTGAGGGTCGTAGACAGGATGGGGACAGCAAAGCCGTTTGGCGAATAATCGCCATAAAAATAAGCAGAAGTGGCAGAGACAATATTGACGTAATCGTTTGGATTTGGGTCATACCCGACCTCCGTCTCATTTGACCAATTGTAGAGGTCTACAAGATTCCCCTGGGCGTAGCTCCTGGATTGAACACAAAAAATAATAACCGCTAAAACAACGATTCGCAGGAAACTGAATAATCGAAAACGGCCCGTTGGATTTGCCTGCCACAATCCACATCGGCTCGCTCCCGCTTTTATTTGATTTGTCACAAAATTATAGTCTTAAAATGCTGCAGGCACATTAAATTCTAATTGCATCCGCGTCTATGCAGGTTCAGGACATCAAAGGTCATAAACCGGACATGGTTGTTTATTAAGTGAGATATTAAATTACCGATCTGGCCGGTTTCCCTGGCTGGCAATGGGTTTCAAGCGGTCGTTTTGCAATTCCAGAGGAGGCGACCGAGGCCTCAAGCTGGTTCATGACTGCGTCGCATACGTTTTCCATGCTAATGGCTGTGATTGCGCGGCGGTCCATACCCCGTTGATAAAAGAATTCAGCCAGAAGCGGCGAGATGATTTTTTGCTGAAGGCCGTAGTCATGAATTTCCCAGGGGCTGGTGCAAGTGAACAGAGTGACGCAGCGTGCGCCGACGCCCAGCGCAAAGTGCATGGGCAAACTGTCGCCGCCAACCAGACAGCGATGATTTCGGACGTCTCCGAGATGTTCCAGAAGCGTTTCCCGCCGGGGCAGGACATTGACGACCAGACCGCGCGCTCCAAGCTTTTCCTTGAGCAGATCGTAATAGGCCCAATTTTTCATAGGCCAGACAGGCCCGGCTTCGGGCGCGATGGCGACGTCGCCGACCAGATTTGTCCAGGCTGGCTCGGGGAGGCGGTAGGCTTCCCCGTTGAACAGAAAACCCAAGCCGGCAAAAACCAAGTCCTGATAGGTGCGACGATTTTCGAGTTTGAGGCGGTCGGCAGCCTGTTTGCCGAAACGGCTAATCAGGCTCAGGTCAAACCATTCGCGCGAATCATCAGTGTAGGTGAGCCGGTTATCGGTATCCAAAAAGGCGCCAAATACCCGGCCAAATTTTAAGCTTTGCACAAACAGTCCAACTTCGAGTGTGTCTTCGAGATTAATGACCAGGTCGTAGCTTTTATTTGCTGCCAAATGCCGTTCTTCCCATGACAAACTGTGGAGGTTCTCCTGCAACCCGGCCAGCAACGGCAGATTTTTGGCTGCGGTCACCCACGTGATTCCACAGGTAAATTTTTCGAGCAACGTCGTTGTCCGAACGACGTCGCCGGTGGCGCCAAGTTTGATGATCAGGATATTCATTTGGTTTTTGGATGTTTGATTTGACTGAAAAGCGACCGGTGTCTTTTAAAGAGGCTGTTATGCCGTGACTGGCGGAGGTGGCGAAAATTAGCAATTAGCCAACTGTTTGAGTTTGCGCGGCAATTCCCGGAACAATTGACGCTCAATAGCTTCCAGCGTAAGCACGACGTTGATCTCAACCAAGTAGTTCTGGCGTCCACGCAAATGCCCGGCGGCCATCTGTTTGAGAAAAGCAGTGTTCCAAAAGGGGCTGCCGAGCCTGCACGCTTCATCCATCGCACCGCTCAAATACGCTGCCAACCTCTGTTTAAGCCAGCACCGGTAGTGTAGATGTTTATGCAACCCCACTAATCCAAGTCCCGAAGCAATGCCATTAAACAATGGATCCAAAGGTGACAACCAGTTGGGCAGGCCTTCGCTAATATAATAGTCGAGTTTGAAGGTTATTTCCGCATGGGAACGCCGCAAAAATGCGCCAGGTCCGTGCGCATGGCCCAGATGCGCCCTATCGGTGGGAATTGCAGTCAACAACGGATCGTTTTCTTTCACCAGGCGCAAAGCGGTCGCCCGTGAGCGGCGGAGACTTTCCGGTGCCCGATAAGCCAGAGACACCATCTCGTTGTCCATATAAGGCGTGCGGAATCCAATTTGGGACCTCCCGGCCTGAAGGTTTCCGAAGAGGTTCCACGGCACTTCGCGAAACGCGGCGAACGTAATTTGATGCTCCTTCCATCCTGCTACTTGTTCGATCGAAGATTGCATGGCTGGGAATAACCGGGCATCCACGAGACCCTCGGCCAAGGGTAGGGCTTTGAACGTCGAGACGCCGCGAAGAACTTCACCACCGTAATTGCCGGTAAGCCGCATCGGCGACAGTTGCCGGGCGAGGCGGTTCATGTAGATTTCATGAGCACCCAAAACTCCAAAGCAACCATCGGTAAGATAAACCGTACGGTCGGCGAGAGCGGCAAAGTCCGCAAAGAAATCCTGGCCGATGTGAAGCGTGTGATGCTCCAGGCGGCAAACGGCGGCAATCCGGCTCGCAATCCGGGCATCCAGTGTGTCCACGCGCTCACCAGAATAGGTAAAGCAAACCGGTTTGTCTGTCGTTTCGGGCCGGCAAGCCATAATCATTCTGGTATCCAGGCCGCCAGTCAGTGCAATTCCCATTCTCGAGTCGAATCCAAAATAGCGGGGCAAAATCCTCTTGAACGTCTCTTGAAATTGGGTTTGAAAATCGTCGCCGGAAAGTGGCGGCTGTGTTTCCCACGTTTCCGGGGAAAAGTATCTCCGCTTGCAACATGTTCCATTTTCAAAGGACCAAAGAGAGGCGCCAGGCATATTATCAATGCCGCGAAACAACGTTCGAGAGGCAAGCGTGCATCCAAAAGCCAGATATTGCGCGATCCCCTCCTCATCGAACGACCTCAACTGCTCCAAAACACGCAAGAGAGCTTTGGCTTCGCTGGCGAAATAAACAGCGTCAGCAGTTTCATGGCAGTAAATCCGATCGACGCCATAACGGTCATTGAACAAAAAGGCTTTCCTTTGTCGCTTATCAATCAGCAGCCCGCTGAAAATGCCGTTCAGATTCCCGAAAAATTGCTCGCCTTGTTCTTCGTAAAGGTGGACTAGCCATGACGCTTTGTTCGTCCCAATATCATGGCCTTTTCGGTGAAGTTCAATTCTGGTTTGAGGATCCAGAAAACATTCGCCAGAGAGAATCAAGGCCAAATCACGCCGCTCATTTAGGAAAGGCTGGCTTGCGGCGAATGAATTTTCATGTGCGACCCACCCTGCGTAGAGGCCCATCTCTGGGACGAAGTGGGTCCCTGAAACATAAAACCTTTCGTGCTGCATCACAGCAACCATCGTTTCTACAAGACGCTGACAATCCTCCGGCGGTCTTTGGCTAATCATTCCGACAATACCGGGCATACGTTTAAAAGCTGGGGTTCAAAGTCCAGAAACCACTTTTGCAAAGCTAATTTCAGCCCCCTGTATTTGAGGCGGTGAAGAAATAAACGCGAATTAAACCCTGTGGATCGGCCTTATTGACCGTCCGGATCATTAGAATCCACAATGCCGCGCAACAGGAGAGAATCGTCCTCGGGGAGCACACTCCGGAGATCCAAAATGACTTTACCCTGCGCTCTCCTGGCAACGACACCCCTTGCGAGCAGCACATCATAGAGTTGATCTTCCGTCAGTCGCGGGTGTTTGATTTGGATGGTCCATGTAGGAAGAAGAACGCCCGGCAAAACTGCGCCGCCACACTCGGTCGTGTCCGCTGAAACCGTTGCCTCAATTCCAGCGGCGAACAAGACTTTCCCGATAGCATTAGCGCGCTGAGAAAGTCCCTCGGGAGGACTGGCCAACAACCGCAAGGTCGGCATCTCATCCCAGGCGCGTCCTGTAATATAAACCGCCAGTGTTGCTTCGAGCGCCGCAAGGGTCAGTTTGGCCGGCCTACAGATCCGGGCCAGGACATGGTGGGAAATTCGACTCACATAATCTTTCTTTCCGACGATAATTCCGGCCTGAGGTCCGCCAATGATCTTATCCCCACTGGCAAGGACCAGATGCGCGTTGTCAGCTACGCCTTGCTGCAGGGTTGGACATTCCGGCAGCCCACGTCCTGTAATATCCACCAGACTGCCCCCGCCCAGATTGTCCACGTAGATGAGGTTGTTCTTCTCGGCAAGGGCGGCCAAATCCGGACCCGTCACATGCGCGATATAACCGGACGTCGCCATATTGGACACGCGGATCCGCATCACCATGGCGGTCTGTGGCGTGATCGCTCGCGCATAGTCCTGAACATAAACGCAATTGGCGCTGCCAACACTGACAACACGGGCGCCTACGGACTGGAGGATATCGGAAATTCTCGCGCCCTGGCTGATCTCGACTAGATCGCGGGCCGCAATTATGATTTCGCGACCAGCGGCGAGCGCCCCCGCCACCAAAAGCAAGCTGGCTGCGTTGAGCGTAGTCACGGTTGCCGCTTCCGCTCCGGTAAGGGTCCGAAGCAGCCTGGCGCACGTTTCAAGCCTTGGCAGCGCCTCAGCAGCACCGGTCGGACTGGCGCCAGTGGCAGCGGTAACACGCCTGCGTGCCAATGAATGGAGGGGAGCATTGCCCCAGCCTGTATGAATAATGATTCCAGTTGCATTGATGCAATCACGCCGCGGGAGACAAAGAGCCAGGGCACGGGATGCCGTCTGGCGCGCAATTTCTGCCAGAGGATCTTTGCTATTAACCGCTCCAGCCTTCATCCACTGCTGAATCTCCTCCCGAACGATGTCCACTAAAAACGAATTGCTTACGAAATTCCGAACGGCGGCGAGGGCGTCATGATTCAAAACCGCGTTTACCGGCGGCGGCACGGCCCGGGGACCGGAACCAGCGGCCACTTCTTTGCGTTCAGCGCGTTTTCCTCCATTGGATGCAGGTCCTCGCAATAACCACTCGAGGGTGACTTCACAACTCCCGGATATGTGGACGAGAGCACACGGGTCAGGCACCATTTCGCCTCCCAAATAACGGGCAACCAGATGTGCGCGAATTCCAAGACGCTCGGCAAAGGCAGTTTCTGTGGCCGTTCCCATCAGGAAACGAATCCGCTCTGCAACAGACATAGCATCAATGCGCTCTTTCATAAGTATTGTTTTCCTTGTCCAATCTGCCGTGTTGATTTCGGAGATTGGCTGGTTTCGAATTCCGACAATAAAATCTAAACCGGGTTATTATGGCGGAAAGGTGAGGAATCGAACCTCCGCCCGGCCTTGCGGCCCGGCTCCGCGGTTAAGGTCATTAACCGTGGGAGCGTCGCCCAGACGCACAGCCCTCTCCACAATAGATAAAACAACAGGAATCAATCCAATCCCCAACCATTAACCGGGTCGGTTCATTTTTCGACCGACCGCCTGATCGGCATCAAAACTGGCGGAAAGGTGAGGAATCGAACCTCCACCCGGCCTTGCGGCCCGGCTCCACGACTAAGGTCATTAATCATGGGAGCGTCACCCAGACGCACAGCCCTCTCCATAAATATCAACCAGAACGAAGTCAGCCACGCACCACCGCCGGGGCTTCCCCCCGCCGCTTCTGGTAATAGAACGAGCGGAGATACAACATAAACTTCGTAGCGACCCATGGGACAAGCGTTTTCGAATCACGATGCAATCCCAGGCCCAGGGCCAGTCTGCCTTTGGTTGTCAGGGGCACATAATAACGCGGAAACTTGAATTCCTGAAAACCATTACGACGTTTGAAATCTGAAAGGGAGCTTTCCTTCTTTCCAGGAAAATTATACTGGCCATAATTCAAATACGCGATGCCCTTCTCGGCACAGATCTCGACTGCTTTGGCTATAAGCGCATTCGTCGGGCGCTTATAGAAATATTTTTCCATGCCTATGACATGCATGGTTTTTGCAAAATTGTCAACGTAAACCATTTTAAGGAAACCGATGAGTTCGTTCTCAAAGTAAGCGCCGATATACTGGGCACGTTCGCAATAGGTGCCATGAATCTTTTTGATTTCGTCAAAACTCTTGCCGTGGTGCCAGAAGGGCTTGCCCTGCCGCACAGGAGTGTCATCACACAAGGCCTTAATGCCCCGGACAAACTGATCGTCATAACCAGTTGGCCGCACCAGTATTCCTTCCCGCGCCGCACGATTGAGGTTTACTCTCCCATCCTTTCTGATCTGCTTTCGAAGCCAGTTTTGGTACGTCGTAACCGGTATCACTGCGAAATCTTCCCATTCCATGCGGTAAGAAAATCTGGGCTTGGGGTCAGTGAACTTTTGGGCAAATGTGAAAATATCAGGTTTGACCTCCCATGCTTTCAATTGCGCTATGATTTGACTCGGATTCGGGACGATCTCGCCTTCTATGAAATATTCATCAAAAATTGAAGCCACCTTGAGCCATTGACCCGGTGCAGTCACCTTGCGGTCGTCAATTTGGGTGAACGGGACATTGGTATTGCGTCCTTTAATTCTGATTTCTGTATATTCAGTGTTCATGATGTCCTTGCTTCTCGCTTACAATGTCGCTTGGCGGTACTCCACCAAAAATGGAGCACAAATTGTTTGGGCAGATGGTACCTGAGCCTGAGTTTATGCCCCAGTCATTCCTCACAGCGTGCCGGTTCGGCTCCTCTTGTCCTCTGACTCACGCACGCGTCCCGGTTGGCTGCTAGGGCGCAGGAACAACATTCAGATTTGCAGGGGGATAAGGCGTATAGTACGCCGTCACAGTGAGATTGGATGCCGGCATGGTTATGGTCGTGGTGGCTGCGTTTGTATTGGCAATATCCGCACCGCCCCAATATGCAAAAATTTGGTTTGGTGTTTCATTTGCCGAAACGCTGACGACGGAATTGGAAGCAAAGTTACCCCCGCCGCTACCGTTCACGACCGTCAACGTAAAACCGGACGGAGGCGAAACCGCGTTTGTCCCAGAATAATTCGTCGTCCAAGGATCCGGAAACTGCAACGCTATATAGTTTGGGTCAACCCCATTTGAATAATTTGCCCCTGAGGCGATGCAATAATAGGGAAAAACGCCAATGTTCGTAGCATAATTGCCACTTCCGGTGTTATTCCAAACGTACCAAGGCTGGTCCACTTCCTGTGGCCAAGCTACGGGGCTAAACACGGGACCAGGCGTTTCTATCAAGAATTTTCCTTGGCCAACTCCTGGCTGATCAAGTGAGCGATGCACCTGCACGATTTCATAAGAGTCGCCCTGGTTGAATAAAATGTTTGGGGCCACAGAGCCGTCATTTTCATAAAACGCAATCGTTGTGGCCGAGTTCGACAGCACGAGGCCGCCATTTGTCTGGGTAATATCGTGAACGCTATAGCCTGCCCATTCATTGGGCGTCCAGTTTTTTGTGGTGTCAACGAGATATTGGTCGCCGTTGGCATTGTCGCAGGTTCCACTGTCATATACTTTGAGTGACCCTCCTGAACTAACGTTCGTGTCCCACACACTTGCGCCGTCCGCAGTTCCAAAGGGAACGTTCTCAGTGGACATACGGTAGTTGTTCAGGTCCACCATGTCCGACCATGGCCCGTTGCAAATGTTGCTGAAGCAGACACCGCTTCCTCCCCGCGTAAAGACAGGGGAAGGATATTCGGCAAAGGCCGTGAAATTATTTCCATAAGCGGCCATCCAACGTCCGCTCCTGTCCTGCCAGCTGGTCTCAGTGCCGTGATTTTGAACGGACACGTTGTATCCAATACAGTAGCGGACAACCACCTTCATGCCGCTTTCCCCGTCGCACAGTCCCCGGTAGGTGTTGTTCGTAAAGAAACAATTTTCAATATAGACACCCTCGTCCGGTGTTCCAGTCGCCACCGCGTTGGCCCATGCGTAATCTCCGCACAAATCACCCATAGATGAGCCGTTTGGAGTCCACACTTGCCCTTGAATTGTCACCGTACCCCCATAATTCGGCGCAAAAAAGTAGTCGTTATCTACAAGACCGTTCCACCCATAGACCCAAACATCGCACCCTTTCATGGTATCAAAGTAGCAATGGTCAACTCGCCACTCGGAGTTACCGGCCACGTTGGTGCTGCCAAGCATTGTGATTACACCATCACCGTTATTCCATGACGAGCCTACATTGGTACTTCCCTCTTTAAAGTGAAACCCGGAAATACGCATGAAGGCGTCCGTATTGTAGTTCATGTAGCATTCGATCAAAGGGGCGTAAGGTGACGTTTGGTTTGTGATCACAGTGTCGCTGGGAGCAAGACTATTTGTCCACAAAAAATTAGTTCCCGGATAAACCATATTCGTTCCCGGAAAGAGATAATAGCTCGCACCTTCAAGGAAAATGCCCTTATTTGTAATAATGAGTGTCTGATTCCAATTAGCGCCAGCAGACGGAACGACCACGGTGTCTCCAGGACTGGCTCTCATGTTCATTTCGGGGTGGCGCAGGGTGAGCAAAGAATATATCGGTGTGTATCTCATCGCCGGGGCCTTGCTGGTTTACATAATCAATATGACTTTTGGCGTCTATGACAGCGCAATCAAATTCCTGGGAAGGAATCCAACGCTTACGGATCGGACTTTTCTTTGGCATGACCTGCTGAAGATGGATATTAATCCCGTTATCGGCGTTGGTTTTGAGAGTTT
>Ga0206845_1084_pt1 | contig 27254 bp, 31 predicted proteins | sample Alteio_BWOrgCont_19_FD_152887 | JGI IMG/M metagenome (GOLD analysis project Ga0206845, IMG submission 152887) | Enriched cells from forest soil in Barre Woods Harvard Forest LTER site, Petersham, Massachusetts, United States -... | ecosystem: Environmental > Terrestrial > Soil > Temperate forest >...
GGGCCGCTGTCTGGATCACCAAAAGACTTGACGCCACTGCCGGGATGAGGCGAATGCTGCGAAGAGAGTCTCCCAGCACCGCACGGCAGAGGTGAACCAGGAAGGGAATGAGAGGCGGCTGATCGACATATCCCCAGGCGAGGTGATCGCCGCAAGACATATAGTCGAATTCGTCGCGGAAGTAGCCGTAACGGTTGTTGAAATAGCAGTGGAAGAGCAGTTTGGCCAGAGAGACGGCCAGGACAACCAACATGCCGTTCGCAAGAAACGCTTGCTGGATTCGGCCAGGCGCGACGGCGCCGTTTTTTTCCATGGGTCAGTATACGCAATCAGCGTGGGCAAGTTCGGCTTGAACCGTTCGCTGGTTCATCCGCCCGAGGGGGCCGATTCCATCAGTTCCCCTCCCCGACGGCGCAGTGGCGAGTCTCATTCCTCTTCGTCTTGAGGAGAGAACGAAATCAGGGCGGATGGCGATCACGTCGGCGCAAGTGCACGCCATTTCGGGCGACAGTGTTGCTGAAGGATCACGCACGCCTCTGCTTCAGCAGCCCCTAAATCGATGAAAACTTTATCTACGCGTTTTTGGCCCTTCAGGCGTTTATAGTTAATAACAGATTCTGCTCGTGGAGGTAAAGGGTAGATGAACCGCATAGTACTTACGATCGCCGCAGTCGTTCTTGCGGCGGTCAGTCTTCCCTGCTCCAGCCATGCGACCAGTGCCTTTGACCAGCGACTCAGTCCCGACCAGCAACTCGTTCACGCTCTGAATCGGCTGACTTTCGGGCCGCGGCCCGGAGATGTCCAGGAACTCCGCACCATCGGACTTACGAAATGGATGGAGTTGCAGCTGCATCCCGAGCGAATCACAGAAAACCCGGTACTCGAACAGAGGCTGAAGCCGCTCGAAAGCTTGCGTATGACCTTGCCCGAGGTGGTTGCCGGATACACGCCTCAACAGAACATGGACGTGATGATGGTTCAGGGCCCGGCCGAAGCAATCAATAAGCTGCCTCAAGGGGATCGTCGCAAGGTAATAAACGGCACGGCGGAAGAAAGGACCGCAGTCCTCGATGCCATGGACCAGGAAACGCGCACCCGGATTCTCGGAGCGCTTCCTCCGAACGTGATTGCCTTCACGCCCAAATACAAAGATGAGGCCGAGAAGGCCCGGCAAGCTCAGCAGGAACAGCGGCAGGCCCAGAATCGCCTGCGCAACCCGCAATTACGCGATTTGCTGACCGCGGACCAGATAGCCGACGTGCGATCGGGAGAGAAGGACAAGGTGCTGACGGTGTTTGCGGCTGTCGATCCCGGGAAACGCGTCGATGTCGCGGGTCTGATTCCGCCGAAAAGCCAGGCATTCGTTCCTCAGTACCGGCGCGAGGCTCAGTTCAAACGCGCGCCCCGCACAGTGGCCAGCGAAGACCTGAAAGAGGCCCGCGTGTTTCGGGCGGTCTACTCGAACCGGCAACTGGAAGAGGTGCTGGTGGATTTCTGGTTCAATCACTTCAATGTCGATTCGACGAAGAGCGTCGGGATGACGCAGAATCTGGGGCATCTCCTGATCGGGAGCTATGAGCGGGATGCGATCCGGCCGTATGTGCTGGGGCATTTTAAAGATCTTCTGCTGGCGACCGCGCGCCACCCCGCGATGCTCTATTACCTCGATAACTGGGAGTCGGTTGCGCCGGACGCTTTTGAAGTGGGGCCTTACGCACCCCGGCGCGGCACCTTGAACGGGGTTCCCAATTCGATCCTTCCAAACGGTCTGCAGCGTCTGGCGCACGGCCTGAACGAGAACTACGGCCGCGAAATCATGGAATTGCACACCCTCGGCGTAAAGGGCGGCTACACGCAGGATGATGTGATCGCGGTGGCGCGCTGCTTTACCGGATGGACAGTGCGGAATCCGGAACGCCCGGAGTTCGTGTTTGCGCCGTTCATGCACGATGCCGGTGAGAAAACGGTGCTGGGTCACAGGATCCCCGCGGGCGGCGGCGAGCAGGACGGCCTGACGGTTATCGATATTCTGGCGCGTCATCCCTCCACGGCGAAGTTCATTTCTCTCCAGCTGGCTCGGCACTTCGTGGCCGATAATCCGCCGCAAGCGCTCGTGGACCGCATGGCGCTGACTTTCACAAAGACGGACGGCGACTTGCGCGCGGTCATGGAGACGATGTTGCGGTCGCCGGAGTTCTTCTCCGAAGGCGCCTGGGAGGCGCGAGTCAAATCGCCTCTCGAGATGGCCGCGGGGACGATTCGCGCGCTCGGTGGCGAGGTGACCGACGCCTTCGCTCTGGTGCAGAGGATCGCCGATATGGGCGAGGCGCTATACGGAAAGATGGAGCCCAACGGCTACCCGGACGTTGCCGAGACATGGCTGAGTGCGGCGGGACTCACGGCACGCATGAATTTCGCGGCATCCGTCGCTTCCGGTCAGGTGCCTGGCGTTGACGTGGATACATCGCGTTGGAACGGCATTGACAACGAGGCGATTGCACGAGCTCTGCTGGGGCGCCCAGCCTCGAAGCAGACGCTGGATGCGATCGGGGCCGGGCTGGAGGGTAAGGATCCATCCCCGGCCGTAGTTGCTTCACTGGTACTGGGTTCGCCCGATTTCGAAAGGAGATGACGGCCTGTGTTGACGCGACGAATCTTTCTGCGTGGATCGGCGATTGCAATGGCGGGAATGGGCGAGGCCCCGATGTGGCTCGCCCGGGCGGCGGCAACGGAAGGCAGGAAGCGCAAGACCCTGGTGGCGATCTTCATGCGTGGCGCGGCCGATGGCTTGAATATCATCGTGCCCTTCGGCGACAGCAGATATCGCGAGCTGCGGCCGAATCTTGGGTTGCAGGCTCCCCGCAAGGGAGACGATAACGACAACAATGGCCCTTTTGGGAGCGTGATCGATCTGGACGGAATGTTCGGGTTGAATCCGGGGTTACGGCCTTTAAAGGCATTGTGGGACAGCAAGCAACTGGCGATCGTGGAGGCCACCGGATCGCCCGATCCCTCTCGTTCGCACTTTGATGCGCAGGATTACATGGAGTCCGGAACGCCGGGGAAGACGGGCAACGGGTGGCTGAATCGGGCGCTCGGCGATGCTCAGCCGGATTCTTCGCCTCTGCGGGCAGTGGCGCTTTCCAACCGTGTACCGCGGACTCTGCGTGGCGAGCAGGAAGTGATCGCGCTGGGCAATGTTCAGGATTTCAATATTTCGGATCAGGATCGGCTGGCCATTCTGAAGAATATGTATTCGCTGAGCCCGGACACACTCCTTCGGCGTACTGGCAACGATGCCTTCGACGCCATGAAGATGCTCCAATCCATCGGTATGGGATCGCCTCCCAGGCGTGAGGAAGGAGTGGCAGTGGTATCCGGAGCCGGAGGTCCGGGGCTCAACAACCGCCCCACGTACAACGCCGGCGGAGAGTTGGGCAGGAATTTGCAGCAGTTGGCACGGCTGATCAAGTCGGACGCGGGTGTGGAGGCGGCCTTTGCGGAAGTCGATGGCTGGGATCATCACCAGAACGAAAATGGGCAGCTCTCGAATCTGTTGAATCAGTTTTCCAATGCGATCGCGGCATTCTGCCAGGACCTGGGTGACCGAATGGAAGATGTTGTCATCGTGACGATGTCTGAGTTCGGCCGGACGGTGGAAGAGAACGGCGACGGCGGCACTGATCACGGGCACGGAAGCATGATGCTGGTGTTGGGCGGCCCGGTGCAGGGGGGAAAGATCTACGGCAAGTGGCCGGGGCTGGAGAAAGAACAGCTCTTTGAAGGCCGCGATCTCGCGGTCACAACCGATTTCCGCACTACGCTCAGCGAACTGGTGCGCGGACATCTTGGACAGAAAGACTTGAATTCAGTATTTCCAGGATTCAAGCCTGACGCCTCGCTCGGGCTATTGCGCTCTTAGTCCTGGCCCCCTCCCGGTCGAAGCCCGGAAGCGTCGTGCGTACAGGAGGATCGCGCCGGCGATCTTGTTGCCGACCAGCCTTCTTCCGGAGCTCGCTAAACCAGCGCTGTGGGAAGAAACCGCTGCATGGGTTCACTCATGACGACCTTCGCGATGATGTCGTCGTACCCGGCGTCGCCGTTAGTCATGATGATGAAGCCCGATTGCTTTTGCACCGATGCCGCAGCCATTGCCTTGTATTTCGCCGATCGCCAGTTCTGAAAACCCGTCGTATGCGACAGGACACGCCGCGCCGTGATCAGATCCAGGCGGGCGTCTCCCTGGATGATGCGATCGGGTGTGTACTTTGTCAGTGGCGTGTCGAGAATCAAGCACACCCTTCTCAACCAGCTTCATCACCACGTAGGCGAAGGCCGTTTTGCTTATCGACGCCGCTTCGAAGACGGTGTCATCACCGACAGGGGTTTTGGAGTCAAAATCTTTGACTCCAAATGCGCCCCGCCAGTAGACATTCCCATCTGCGATCAACGCCATCGAAACTGCTGGCACGGTCGGCGATTGCGCAAGCAGCGCGGGCAGCCGCTTTTCGAGGTCCAGGATCAACGCGTGCAAATCGCCCGAAGTGAACGTGCTGGTTTCATTCTGCGCCGATGCCGACCCGCCCACGCGTGAAATAACGGAAAGCGCGAAAGCGGCTCATCCACAGTCGAGAAAGAACCTTCGCCTGGTCCTTCGCTTAGACATGCTGCAGAGTAGCGCAGGAAGCTTACGGTTGGGAACACCGGTCCACACAGGGTTCGATTTTACTCGAGAATGCTGAAGGAATCGGGCTTGACAACGAACGCAAAGCACCCGATAATCGTTTCTCGATATATCGTAACTCGTTATGCCCAAACGAAAGCTGGATCCATTGCCTTCGGCGGCCTTTCACATCCTTCTGGCCCTGGCAGGTGAAGATCTTCATGGTTACGCCATCATGCGGCAAGTTGAGCAACAGACGTCCGGGCGCGTGCGGTTGGGACCCGGGACATTATATGGCTCGCTTCGAACGCTGCTGGAGGCGAGTCTTATCGAGGAGCTCGAAGATAGCTCCGGCCCGAAGGATAGTGCAGAGCGCCGTCGTTATTACCACCTGACGTCCGCAGGTCTCAAGGTCGTTCGAGCGGAGGTGGAATCGCTCGCTCAGACGCTCCGAATTGCCCGAGCAAAACGCATCTTGCGAGGGGTCGATGTCTGAGAAGCTCTACAGCCTTCTGTTAAAGCTCTATCCGAACCACTTCCGTCGCGCATACGGTGACGAAGCGTTGCGTCTGGTTCTCGATCGTATTCGCGATGAAAAAGGATTTCTTTGCGGTTTGCGTCTTTGGTTTGATCTGCTGGTGGATCTCGCCATATCCCTGCCCCGCGAATACCGCAAGGCCCCGACAGCTCGAATCCTGGTGGCCAATCCCGTAAACGGTGACCCGTCGTTTCAGCTTCTGACGGAACGATCGCCGAACCCGGCTCTGCTGTTTGTAGCCAGCCTGCTGACAGCAGCTTTGTTCTGGACATGCGTCACCGCAGTTGCACACAGCCGGACATTCCCCACACGATTTCCGGCGGATTCGTATTCGCTGCAAGCGATTGTGCAGACCGATGTGGCTCTGGCTCGGTCGGCCTCCCAGGGAGAATCAGGTATTGACAATCGAGTCGGTAACGCAGATTCGGGACCTGTCAGCGCGTACAGTTTCTGCACGACGGCAAACGGTGACATTCCGCCCGGCGCGGCGCTGATCGATGGAAAAATCGTCAGGACATTCAAGAACGAACATCCGACCCATGGTGAAGGCTCAATCGACCCCGCGGGCTCCTGCGCCACGATCGGAGTACAGTCACCCAGGGATAAGGCGACGAGAACGCCGTAGGCGTGGAGGTCAGCGTCATTGCGGAAGTAAAGCAGGGCGACGACAAACCAGCGAAGCCGATCACGGACCTGCAACGCGAGGATTTTCAGATCTTCGATAACAGGGTTCGCCACGAAATCGGGCTCTTTGTGGCGCCGGCCGATCATACGGACCGCGGGTACATACGAGCTCATCGACACCCCAACCATCGACACCCCAACCATCGCCACCGCAACTTTTGCCAGGAATCGGCTCCTTCCGATCGCTTATAAACAGCTTTAGGACAACCGAACTACGAAGGAGAAGACGATGAGTCCCGAGAAGGAAACTGTTCTGACGAGGATATTGGCCGAAGGCTACGGGCCGGGGGCCTGGCATGGGCCGGACATGAAGGCGGCTCTCACGGACGTGCCGCAGGAGCTCGCGCTCCGAAGACCAGCGCCCGGGCGGCATAACATCGCCGAGATTGCGGTCCATCATGCGTTCTATGTGCATTCAGTGCGCGGGCGACTCTCGGGTACCGCGATCGAGCCCTTCCCGTTCGAAGGAGAGGACTGGTTTCAGGTGCAATTGCCGTGGTCGAAGGTTCAGGCGCTGGTGGCCGACCAATATGAGCTGCTTGCGGGTGTCGTCTCGGACATCGCGGCGCAGCGGCTCAAGTCGCCGCTGGGCGACGACGAGGTCTTCCAGCTCGTGCTCGGAATCACCTGCCACGCCGCTTATCACGCCGGGCAGCTTCAATTGATCAGGCGCCTGGCTGAGGCTTAGTCGAGCATCGCTTGCCACGCCGTTTCGTCGCGGCCGAAACTCAGCCGGTTTGCCGCGCGGACCAGGGGAAGGCGCAGCAGACCCGGATCTCGCTCGATACGCTGCAGCAACTCCTGATCCGTAACCTTCAGGTACTTGAGCCCGGCGTCGATGTAAGACTTGCCCTCAGTGTCAAGCAGCGCGCCGATGCCGAAGCGTGTGATAAATCTCCCGATCTCCGCCGGAGCCATCGCTTTGTGTTTCAGATCGACCAGTTGAATCGGCACCCTGCGCTCCTTAAAAAACCGTTCCGCCGCGCGGGTTGACTGCGAGTTGCGGACCCCGAAAATCTGAATGGTCATCTGCGCGCCCGGCATCCACTAAGATTGTGGCAAAATCGCGTCGGCGCGCGCCATCCGCGCTCCGCCCGCCTGCAAGGCGTGTGCCACAATAAAAGACGCCATCATAACAATGTCTAACCCTATTTCGTCGCTTCGCGAAGAAGACGTTCGCGAACAGGAAGGGCAGAATCCGTCTGAGGCGGAAAGCTCTTTCGGCGACATTCTTAACCAGTTCGAACAGACGCATACGCATGAAGCCCCCGCCGGTGAAAAGGGCCGCGAGGCGACCGTCGTCGCGATCAACGACGACAACGTGTTTTTCGATATCGGCCAGAAGACCGAAGGCATCATGCCCGTCTCCGGGTTGCGGGACGATAAAGGTCCTGTTCCCGTCAAGCCCGGCGACGTCATCCTTGTGGGTGTCAACGGACGTAACGAGGAAGGATACTACCAGCTTTCTTTGATCAAAGTCGACCGTCCGAAGGACTGGTCCGGTCTGCAAAAGGCGTTCGATGAAAAACTGACCATTTCGGGGCTTGTGACCGCCGTGATCAAAGGCGGGCTTTCGGTGGACGTGGGGATGCGCGCCTTTATGCCCGCTTCGCGCAGCGGCGCGCGCGACGTACCGGAGATGCAGACGCTGGTGGGCCAGGAGATTGCCTGCCGCATCATCAAACTCGACACGGAAAAGGAAGACATCGTTGTCGACCGTCGCGTGGTTCTAGAAGAAGAACGGGCCAAAGCGAAGGAAGAGAAACTGAGCGGTCTGCAAGCCGGAATGGTAGTGCATGGGACCGTCCGCAGCCTGCTCGACTACGGCGCGTTCATCGATATAGGCGGCGTGGACGGCATGCTGCATGTGGCCGACATTTCTCACGGCCGCGTAAATAAACCGGCGGACGCGCTGGCTATCGGACAAGAGCTTGAAGTGAAGATTCTCAAGGTCGATCCTGCGAAAAAGCGGATCTCGCTCGGCCTGAAGCAATTGCAGCCCGATCCCTGGACCACGGCCGCAGACAGGTTTCATACCGGCGACCGCGTCAAAGGGACCGTCGCGCGCGTGACCGATTTCGGCGCTTTCGTGGAACTGGAACCCGGACTCGACGGGCTGATCCATCTTTCGGAGATGTCATGGTCGAAGAAGGTTCGCAAACCATCGGATCTTCTGAAGCCCGGCGACACGGTTGAGGTGGTTGTGCTGGCGGTGAATCCACCCGACAAGCGGATCTCTCTGGGCCTGAAGCAGGCGCTGGGTGACCCGTGGGATGAGGTCGAGAAGAATTATCCGGTGGGCGCGATCGTAGAAGGCCCCGTAACTCAGCTCAAGCAGTTTGGCGCTTTCGTGCAGGTGACCGAAAACGTTGAAGGCATGATTCATGTCGGCGATATCGTCAATGAGAAGCGCATTAATCACCCGCAGGATGAGCTGAAAGTCGGCCAGGTGGTGCGGGCGATCGTGCTGGAAAACGACCGGGAGAAACGCCGGCTTCGACTGGGCCTGAAGCAGCTCGTGCCAACCTCGCTTGACGAGTACATGGCCGAGCATAAAGAGGGCGATGAGGTAACCGGCAGAGTGGCTGAGGTGAATCGCGGGCGCGCTACGGTGGAGCTCGGCGAGGGAGTCCAGGGAACCTGTGTGCTGGCGGAGAAGGAGCAGAAGCAGGAGCAGAAATCCTCGCCCGTGGATGTTTCCGCGCTGTCTTCGATGCTCGCCAGTCGGTGGAAAGGCAGCGGCGGGGCGGCCGCCGCGGCCAACACGGAGACTTCGGCAAAGCGAGAAGGGATTAAATCCGGACAAGTCCGGCGCTTCCGGATTACCAGGATCGACGCGGGAAAGAAGAAGATCGAACTCGATCTGATCGATTAAGAGTGGTCCGCGGCAGGTTGGCGGAAGCCCCGCGGCGATTCCTGCCAGGCAGACCGGCGACTTGCCGGTTTAAATCTTAACCTCATTTGCGGTCGCAAGCACGCTCCTGGGAAGAGTCCTGTCAGGCATCGGGACTTCTGCCTCACTTCCGTGAGCTTTGTACGGAACGCGCATGAACCGACCAGTGTGCCGTTCCCGGTCACAAGCCGACTTGGACTTAACGTTATCTATTCTTGCGGCGGAGCAGGAACGCGAAAGATTTGCTGCACGGTTTCCCGGATCCAGATGTGCAACAGATCGCTATCGAAGCGCGGATGCCACACCATCGAGTATCGAATGTGGGGAATCTCCTTCGGCGCCTTCAGCCTTTGAAAGTTGAGCGCAGCCAGCGTTGGTTCTGCGATTCGCGCAGGCATCGTCAGCACCAGGTCTGTGGCCTCAAGCACTCTGATGGCAGCCTGGAAGTAAGGAACCTGGACGGCTACGTGCCGCCGCAATCCAGCTTCAGCAAGCGATCGATCGATCAGATTCTGCTGGTTCGGTTGTGTCTCTGTTGAGACGTGGCGGAAAGTGAGGTACTCCTTCATGCTGATTGCGCCATTGCCGCGTTTGAGCTTCCGGCCAGCCACACAAACGAAACGGTCCTCGAACAGAGGCTCGAAATGGAACGTTGCGGGCGCTGCAAGCGGACTTAGGATGAGTTGTGTCGCCAGAACGTCTTCATGCGTTCGCTCGTGCCACGGAACCACCTCAAGAGTAATGCCTGGCGCAAGCCGTCCGAGAATCTCGGCAAGTTGCGGCAGGACGACGCTACTGGCATCGTCGGTCATGGCCAGACGAATCCTCGCTTCACTCTGTGCGGGCGAAAAAGGCTCTCCCTCCCATAGACGTGCCAACCGAGGCATAATCTGCCCCAATTCACTCATAAGGGCGGTTCCCCGCGGAGTTAACTCATAGTTGCGTCCCACTCGCACGAGCAGTTCGTCCCCCAGCTCCAAACGTAAGCGATCCAGCGCGCGGCTCATCGCGGATTGGCTCAGATGGATGCGCTTCGCAGCCCGCGTCACATTGCGCTCATGCAAAAGGGCTTTGAGGGGGATCAAGAGGTTCAGGTCAATGTTTCGGAAACGTACTTTACTCATGCCTGGTGCGCATACCTCAAATTCCAACAATGCATGGTGCGACTACCTCAACAGAGTACTCCAATGGGAAAGGAGAAATGTACATGCAAGACAAACCCGTCGCCCTGGTCACCGGAGCGAATCAAGGAATAGGTCTTCAAATCGCAAAAGACCTCGTGGCGCATGGCTTTACTGTGCTGGTTGGGTCGCGCAATTTCGAGCGCGGCCAGGCCGCGGCCAGGGAGGTTGGGCCAGACGCCCATGCCCTTCAGCTCGACGTGACGGATCAGGTTTCGATCACCGCCGCGGCTGAGCGGATCTGCAAGGAGTTTGGACGGCTCGACGTGCTCGTGAACAATGCTGCGATCTCGAATACGAGTAAGCTGCCCGGACAGTCCGTCGAGGATTACTCCAGACTGAACCGTGCGAGCACCGTATCGCTGGACGAGGTGCGCAGGATTTGGGAGACGAACGTCTTCGGCACCCTTGCTGTCTACCAGGCGATGCTGCCATTGCTACGAGAGGCACCGGCAGCCCGAATCGTCAACGTCTCGAGTGGCGCTGGTTCGCTGGCCAGGGTGGCGGACCCGGCTTTCCCGTCTCGTCATATCTTTGGCCCTGGCTACTCCGCGTCCAAGACGGCCATGAACGCTATGACGTTATGCATGGCGATCGAGTTGGAGTCGACGAATATCAAGGTGAATGCCTGTTCCCCCGGCTTCATCAAGACCAACTTGAACGCCTACGAGGGCACGGGAACTGTCGAAGAAGGTGCGCGTGAACCGGTGCGACTCGCCCTGCTCGGACCGGATGGTCCTACAGGGACGTTCGCGCGCTGGGAAGGTGAAACGATCCCGTGGTAACGGAAAGGACACAGCCATGAAATACCGCACGCTGGGCCGGACCGGAATTATTCAACCCGTTAAAGTTTCCCCTGGGTAACGACAGACGCCCTTACATATCGCGATCAACCCGGCCATGTAGTCGGCGTCTCGTACAAGTGTCCGCCTTGGCCGAGTCATACGCTACTCCGACAAGCGGCGAGTTCGCGAACCGTCGCCTCAAACAGGCGGGTGTGGACGTTCAAAGGCGACGGGGACGCCGACAAGATATTCGCGGCAAGGACTGCTGTCTCTGCACGAATTCAAACCGGGACGTGAAGTCGAAAGGGACCAACAAATAAAGGCCGCAATCGCCCGGACGCACTACGCCAGATTCAGAGCCTGTTTGAAGGCGCCCGACGACGCACCGATCTTTTCCTGGAGCATCATGATCGCGTGGATCAGTTGCTCCGGCCTGGGCGGGCACCCCGGCACGAACACATCGACCGGAATCACCTGATTCACCGGGACCAGCGCATAATTGTTGAAGACGCCGGTCGAGGTCGCGCAGGCGCCCATCGAGATCACCCACTTGGGCTCCGGCATCTGCTGATAGAGGTGTCGGATGACCGGCGCCATCTTGTTCGAGACGCGCCCGGCGATGATCATCAGATCGCTCTGGCGGGGCGATCCGCGGAAGACCTCGGCCCCGAACCGCGAAATATCGAACCGCGACGCGCTCATCGACATCATTTCGATCGCGCAGCATGCAAGACCGAACGCCATTGGCCAGATCGAATTCTTACGGCCCCAGTTGATAACGTTGTCGAGCGTCGTGGTGATCACGCCTGCGCGCAACGCCGCCTGCTCGACGGTCTCATTATCTACACGCGAGAAGAGTTCAACGGGACCACTGGCGATGGGTGCGCTCATACCTTCATTGTGCCATGCGGATGCCACTATCGGCATGTTCGCTATCATGGCCCTTCATGCGCCTCATGACATTCCGGCACGGCGGCGAGGAGCACGCAGGCGTGCTGACCGCTGAGGGGGTTGCGCCTGTTTCCGAGATCAACAGGAGGCACGGTCTGGAGGTGCCAGACAGCCTTCTTGAGATCATCCGTTCCGACATTCGCAACATTCCGGTCGACGGCGTCCGCCCCATCGCATTAAGCGACGTGGAACCGCGCTTGCCTTACGCCGCGCCGCCCAAGATCTGGTGTATCGGTCTGAATTACAAGACGCACGCCGACGATATCAGCGCCACCCAACCCGAAGAGCCGGGCAGCTTTATGAAACCGGCGTCGTGCATGTTTCAGCCGGGGGGCGACATCCTGCTTCCGCCGCCCGATGTCTCGGACGACGTGGATGCGGAAGGGGAATTGGGCGTTGTGATTGGCCGTAGCTGCCGATTTGTTCCTCCCGAAAAGGCGCGGGAGGTGATTTATGGATTTACGACTACGCTGGACCTCACTGCACTCGATATCCTGCGGAAGAACTGCCGCTACCTGACCCGCGCCAAGAGCATCGATACGTTCTTCAGCTTTGGCCCGGTAATCGTGACCGCGGACGAAGTTCCCGATGTGGAGAGTCTTGAGGTGGTGACCGAGCACAATGGCTCCGTCTGCTCGAGCGATCTGGTGCGCAACATGAAGACGCGGCCCTTCGACCTGGTGGCATTTCACAGCAACTTTTTCACGCTGCATTCGGGTGATCTGATATCGACCGGCTGTCCAAAGGGAGCGCGCATCAAAGCGGGCGATGTTGTCAGGTCCCGCATCGACGGCGTGGGCGAGTTGACGGCGAGCGTGGGGACAGCCGAACGCAAGCCTTTTGGGTTCAATTAACGTGAATCGGTTGAGACGGTACCTGTCATTCCTGATGGCGATTTCGGCGGGAGGGCTGGTGTTGCGCGCGCAGACGCCGGCGCAGCCGACGGCGACGCTTCATATTTATCGTCCGCGCCTGAATGTGGGAAAGGCCGCGCATCCGACCGTATCCTGCGACGCCTTCGCCATTGCGCGAATTCAAAACGGCCGGGTTTACACGATGAAAATTTCCCCCGGACGACACGCTTTCACGGTGGGCGAGAAAACGGCCGAAATCGACATTGAGGCCGAGGCGGGAAAAGAGTATTTTCTGCGTGTCGATTATCCGCCGAATGCCTCGTTTGCGGTGGGCGCCACCGCCGTGCTGGTTGATCCCGCAGAGGGCCTGAAGGAGATTAAAAAATTGCGGCCGCTCGATGGTTGGTTTATCGAAAACGCCACTTGCGGGAAGAGTTAGCCGCTCACCTTGAGGCCGGAGAACGGCTTTATTTGCGTCGCGGACACAAATAAAGATTATCCATTTGTCTTCAGCGGCCGCAGTTGGTATGCTCTGTTAAGTACAAAAAGGGAAAGGTTTAGCGGCGGGAAGTCAACGCCCCGAGTTGATCGACGGATGAGGACGTTCTTTCGGGTCATTTTAATTTCCGCGTTCGCGGCAGCGGCCGCCTCGGCCGACGCGAACTTTTCATTTACAGGAACTTTCTCGACGGACGATCAGGTCCAGTTATTCGACGTCACCCTCACCTCCACCGTCACGGATGTGATTTTTCAGAGCCTCGGATACGCGGGGGGAACCAACGCGGCGGGCACGCCCATCGCGCCCGGCGGCTTTGATACCTTTTTCACCTGGTATGACTCCTCCGGGAACCAGATCGGGACTGACAACGACGGCCTGAATAATGAAGGCTGCGTCAATGTCGGGAGCTTCAATGGCGCGTGTCTGGACGCCTATTTTACCGGCACTCTGACACCGGGCGACTATACTCTGGTTCTTACCGAGTCCGGCAATGTTCCCAATGGCAGTTTCAGCGACGGTTTCTCGGAACAGGGCATGGGTAACTTTACGGCCTCCGGAACTTGCCTGGTGTTCTGTGATGCGTTCGGCAACACCGATACAGGCGCCTGGGCCGTCGACATAGACAATGTGGCTTCCGCGACCCCGGAGACTGCCCCAGTCCCCGAGCCTCCGGCCATGGCTCTGGCGCTCGCCGGACTATCGCTTCTCGTTCTCGCCCGTCCGCGGCGAAAGACTACTCACTAATTAACAGATCTCATGTCATCGGCTGTTTGTCATCGAATAAGCCGCGTGTACCACTCGATCACTCCCTGCCCTGTGATTGCCGTGAACAGGGCCGCCGCTCCCAGGAAAGATCCGAAGGGTAACTGAAAGGTCGCCGGATCTTTTCGGGCGATTGCGATGTACGCGAGGCCGACTACGGAGCCGACCAGCGAACCCACAATGATTGTCAGCAGTGTCCCGTACAATCCCAGAAACGCCCCAATCATCGCCAGCATTTTCACGTCGCCAAATCCGAGGCCCTGCTTGTGCCTGATCTTTTCGAACAACCAGCCTCCGAACCAGATTGCTCCGGCGGGAATGATCGCTCCGTATACGGCGCCGAGAAATGCGGCGCGCGATGAGGCGGCGAAGGCGAGGCCGATCACGAGGCCGCCAATCGTCAGTTGATCGGGCAGTAACAACGTCTCGAGATCGGTGAATACCAGCGCGATCAGAATCGCGGAAAAGATGCAATACTTCGCCGCCGCGAGGCTCAGGCCGTAATGCCCGGCGAACCAGGCGAAGGCAAGCGCGGTCAGCACTTCGACGACGGGGTAGCGCCAGTGAATGCTTGTTCCACAGTTCCGGCATCGCGCCCGCAGGATCGCGTAACTCAGAACTGGTATGTTGTCATACCATGCAATTTGCGCGCCGCATTCAGGGCAGGCGGATCGCGGCCGGACCACCGATTGATCCCGTGGCCACCGATAAACGCACACGTTGAGGAAACTGCCGATCAGCAAGCCGAACAGCGCCCCGATCCCACCCTCAATCATTGCTTCAGAAGCTTTCCGTAGGCCGCAATCGTGGACTCGATCATTCGCTGTTCGGTGAAATGCTCGATCACAGTCGTACGCGCCGCGAGGCCCATCGCCGGATCGATCCGGTGAAATGCGGCGGCGATCGCCGAGACTTCATTCGGAACCAGAATCCCGTTCTCGCCATCGCGGATTAGTTCCGGGATGCCCCCCACATTGCTTGCGATCACCGTCACGCCATGGGCCATGGCCAGGAGAATACCGGAACCGAGGCCTTCCGAGCGCGTGAGATACACAAGAGCGCGGGCCCGCGGAAGGTCTCGATCCAGGTCGTTAGTGGTCTTCGCCTCGATGCCTGCCAGTGCCGCCGCCTCCTCCGCCAGAGCCATGCCTTTTTGCGGGTCGTGTGTCCGGGGGATCAGGATTGCGTCCCCGTTCGCCGGAGCGGGGGGCACAGAGACGCCGTCGTAAACCACTTCGATACGGCGCTCCTCGACGCCCGCTTTGCGCAACTGCTCGCCAATATGACGCGAGACGGCCAGGAAAAGTCCGGGCCGCCCGTACTTCCAGCGGGATGCCGCCGAATCGCGCACGGGAAACGCTACGCGGCGGGAGACCACCAGCGGCGCACGCGAAAGAATAGCAGCCAGAGTGTGGCTGCGCGCGTCATGAGCGTGAACCAGATCGAATGTGCAGGACCGCGAAGCGAAGGTAAGCGGGCGAAGCGGCTCACCGGGCAACCCGGCCGTACGGACGGCTTTCAGAAGTGGCGACCCTTCCCGGGCTAGGAGCAGGGATTCATGACCAGCCTCGATCAATCCCCTGTGCAGCCGCAGCGCCTGCCATTGGCCACCGCGCATCTCCTGACCGCTATCGAGATGGAGAATCCGCATCGCCAGATCCCACGGCCAGATCCTGTCTCGCTTTGGCGTACTTGAGAAATGTGTAGAGGGACGCCATCCACGCGATCGCAAGCCCCTGCGGGCCGTCAAGAAAGCCGCGCTGCAGAATGTAAGTCCGAACAAAGGTCCATGCCGGATCCAACGCCAGCTTCGTCAGGGGAACCGGCTTGCCCCGCGCCGCAACCTCTTTCGCCGCGAGCGTAGTGTAGCGGTCCAGGGTTCGCAAATGCTCAGACAGGGAGTTGCAGGTGAAATGCAGCAAGTCGCCGCGCAGTTCTCCGGTCGATCCGTTCACCCGCACACTTTCGTGAACGAAATTGCCGGTGAATTCGGCCTTGCGCCGATCGTAAAGCCGCAGCTTGCGGTCGGGATACCAGCCCGAGTGCCGGATCCATCGCCCGAGGTAAAACGCGAGGCGCGGGAATGCATATCCTTCGAATCGAGGACCGTCGTTCTTGACGGCCAGGATCTCGGCTGCGAGATCGCCGGTCACGGATTCGTCGGCGTCGATCGAGAGGATCCAGTCATAAGCGGCGCAACCGGCCGCATAGTTCTTCTGACCCGAATATCCTCGCCACGGTTCTTCCACGACTCGCGCACCCAGTCGCTCCGCGATTTGCCGTGTACGGTCTGTAGAACCGCTGTCGACAACCAGCACCTCGTCCGCGCATGTGAGACTTTCGATTGCCCGCGCTATGTTCCGTTCCTCATTAAGAGTAACGATCGTGGCGCTGATTTTCATTCAGAGTCTGAATGTCACTCGACGATCGGCGCGATCGAAAAACAGAGGAGAAACACGAAGAGCGCGAGGATACCGAGCCTGGTTCGGACATCGCCGATTTCCGTCTGATCGTATACGGGCGGGTGTTTGCGCGCAAGAAAGAAAAGCAGGACCGCCCAGAACCACCAGCCATACCAGAGTGTGCCCATCGGCAGGAGCGCCGCAAGGAAAGTCCAGGTGATCCACTTGTGGTATCGCCCCAGCAGCGCATAGGTGATGTGACCGCCATCCAGTTGACCCACCGGAAGCAGATTCAGCGCAGTCGCGAACATTCCCACCCAGGCTGCGCGGGCCACGGGATGCAGGTAAATATCCGCCGATGGAACTCCCGGAAAAATGATCTTCTCCAGGAACAACAGAAGCGCCGGCGCGCCCAGTTGCACGGTCCCCTGATGATTGATGCCGGGAATCACCTTGGAAAACGCCAGCCCCACGCCCAGCGCCGGAACCAGAAAGACAAAACCGGCGAGCGGTCCCGCGACCCCGATATCGAAGAGCACCTGCCTGGTGCATACGGCCGACCGGATGCGGATAAACGCCCCCAGCGTTCCGGTGAAAGGGGTCGGGGCGGGAAGAAAGAAGGGCAGCGTAGCATCCACCCCGTAATAAACGCAGGCGAGATAGTGGCCCAGTTCGTGAGCCATCAAAATGGTCAGCAGCGTGAGCGAAAAAGGAAGTCCCGAAAGGAACAGCAGCGGACTCCGCAGCCCGATCGTGAATATTTCAAAGTATTGTTCGAGATCGAAGAACGGAAGGTTGTGCGCGAAGTTGTATTGCATGTGCGCGCCAACGAGCGTGGTTGTGAACAGGGTCAGGATCAGCAGCAGCCCGTGGAGCCACAAACGGTTGCTCGCGCGCGGCGGAACGTGCCACACGGGCGGTTCAAATCGCGGGGCGGTGTGGGTTGGGGCGGGTTGGGTCGAGAGAGGAGCGGCGCTCGCGGTCACTCCGCCTTCAATTACACCGTTATCAATCAATTCTTCAGGTAACACGAAAATCCCGGCTTATGATTCCAGGCGCGCGGCGCAGCGGTCTTACTGCAGCGTCTGAAGTTCCTTACCCGGCTTGAAACGAACCGCTTTGCCGGGCGGAATCGATACCTCGGCGCCTGTGCGCGGGTTGCGACCGATGCCGGTCTTTCGCGGCTTCACCGTGAACACACCAAAACCCCTTAATTCGATTCGATCTCCCTGCTCCAGCGCGCGTTTCATTTTTTCGAAGACGGTCTCAACCGCCATCTCTGCCTTGGTCTTGGTTATCCCGGTTTTGTTCACGACTTCGTTGATGATGTCGAGCTTGATCAAACGGCCTCCGCAGGTTACAAACCGATGATAGAATTAGGGTTATCTCAATGTCAAGTAAGACGGCCCGAGGCCAGGCTGAAGAAGACTGGCTGCTCCCTGTCGACCCGTCGCTCTACCGGCGCACCTGCGCGCGCTTCACCACAGGTATCACCGTCGTTACCGTAGTCGACCAGAACGGGCATCCACACGGTATGACGGTGAACTCGTTCTCCTCCGTTTCGCTCGAGCCGCCGCTCGTGCTGGTCAGCATCGATTTGCGGAACGCCATCATGGGGCATTTCATTTCCAGCTCGTGGTTTGCAATCAATATTCTGGCTGAACACCAGGAATGCCTCTCACGCACGTTTTCGAGCCCTTCCGAGAATCGTTTTGTCGGGGTCGATTGGTATACCGGTCCGTCCGGCTCGCCGCTTCTTGAGGGCGTTCTGGCGCATCTCGAGTGTTCGGTAGTCCAGAAGTTTGAAGCGGGCGACCACACCGTGCTGATCGGCGAGGTGCGGCGCGCGGGATTCCGAGAAGGAAAACCGCTGGTTTATTTCGGCAGCTCTTATCGCAGTCTGGCGGAGTGAATGTTTCGCGGGCCGCGCTCGTCAATACCACCCGCCCGTCCAGCCGCGTCTCGGCGGCCAGGACTTGCGCGTGTTCCTTAGAGCAAGAGGACTTTCATCCAGTCGATGTACTTCTCGAACTTCACGCCCGCGATCTCTGTTTGGGGATGGCGTGTTGACATCAAATGGCGGCAGCTGGCTGGTTGGCCTCGAAGCGTCCAGAAACCGAACAATGAATTCTAGAAGCCCGGAGGCGGCGACCTGCCACTTGGACCAATTCACGCGCGAGCTTGACGTTAGCCGGGCGGGTCGGGAATGGACAGCCTGCGACAGATCTTCCGCGCCAGCAGGTCCGCGATTTCGGAGTGGCGAGGAACGGCTTCCATGTGACCGGTTTGTGGATTCTCCCAAAGGGTATGTTCTTTACCCTCGCGGCGCAGCACGCACCCGTTACGCCGGAGGTGCCGGAGAAGTCCCTCGCGCTTCATCCAACGATCACGGGCTCCTGCCTGGCTTCGGGAGGTAAGGCTCGGAGCGATTCCTCACGGCGATGTGCCAGAATAAGCGCAATCGCCTCGCGCAAATTTGCCAGGCATTCTTCGTGCGTTGTTCCCTGGCCATTCGCGCCAGGCACCTCCGCGCAGTACGCCACGAACCAGGGCCCGTCCCTCTCGACGATCGCGGTGAACTCGTTTCGCATGACCGTATTTTAGCGGTACGCCAGGGGCGGAATTGCAGGACGTTCTCTGCCCGGCTCCGGGCCGATCGTGGGCTACGCGGAAGTTCGTCCCGCAGAAAACGGCGCTATTGGAATCTGAAACCAGCCGCGCGAAGTTGTGGCGGGACGAGGCCCGCCACAAGCTGATCGTTCAAAACGTGTAGAGCGGCACGCCCGGCGAGGGCTCCGGTGTTTCCGGTTCGGCATCGCCCGCCGCCACCGGAACCTGCTCCGGCTGATTGGCGAGCCGGTAATAGATGCCCATTTCTCCGAGATAAATATCCAGTTCGGCCGGTTTCGGCAGATGTCCCTGGATCAGCGCCTCGGAGAGTGGGTCTTCGATGTACTTCTGCAGCGCTCGGCGCAACGGACGAGCTCCGTAACTGCGATCCGCGCACGTCTTCTCGAGGATGTACTTCGCGGCGTCGGTATTGAGCCGAATCTTGATCTGTTTGGTCTCAAGGTTCTTGTTGATGTGCTCAACCAGAAGATCCATGATCTTGATCAGATCGTCATCCGTAAGCGAAGTGAACAGGATGATGTCGTCGAGGCGGTTCAGGAATTCGGGATTGAATGCCCGTTTCACCTCGCCGCGCACCTGATCTTCCACCTTCGAAGCCTGCCCTTCGAGTTGCGGCGCCTGGAACCCCAGGTGGCCGCGCTTCTCGAGGAAGCGAGCGCCCAGGTTCGAGGTCATGATGATGATCGTGTTCTTGAAATCGATTTGATTGCCCAGACCATCCGTCAACTGCCCGTCTTCAAATACCTGAAGCAGGATGTTGAAGATATCCGGATGCGCCTTTTCGATTTCATCGAGCAGGATGATGGAGTACGGAGAACGCTTCACGCGTTCCGTGAGCTGACCGCCCTCCTCATAACCGACATAGCCCGGAGGCGAACCGATCAGCTTCGAAACCGAGTGCTTCTCCATGAACTCCGACATGTCGAAGCGGATCAGACTCTTTTCGCTGCCGAACAGGAAGCTGGCGAGCGCCCGAGCAACCTCAGTCTTGCCGACACCCGTGGGTCCGAGGAACAGGAACGAACCAGCAGGACGGCTCGAAGCCTTCAGGCCCGCCCGCGAGCGACGGATCGCCCTCGCCAGCGCCGAAATCGCTTTATCCTGGCTGATGATGCGCGCATGAAGTTCATCTTCGATGCGCAGCAGCTTCGCGATTTCCTCTTCTTTGATCGAAGTCATCGGGACGCCGGTCCAGCGCGCCACGACTTCTTCAATGTCCTCTTTCGTGACGACGCCGGTCGAAGAGTCGTCGAGGTTATATTTCTCGCGGAGCTGGCGCATATTTTCGCGCTCTTTCCGCTCTTCGTCCGAGTAGAACCGCGCCTTCTCGAACTCGTGGTTCGCAATGGCGTTTTCCATGCGATGCACGATGAATTTGATGCGCTTCTGAATGTCGGCGAGGTCGCTCGGCAGAGTGGTCTGGCGCAGCTTCACGCGCGCGCCCGCCTCGTCGATCAGATCGATCGCCTTATCCGGAAGAAACCGATCCGGAATGTAGCGATTCGAGGTAAACACCGCCGCTTCGATCGATTCGTCGGTGTAGCTGACCGCATGGAACTTCTCATAGCGGTCCTTGATCCCGAACATGATCTTTACCGCGTCGGATTCGTTCGGCGGCGGTACTTTCACCGCCTGGAAGCGCCGCTCAAGCGAACGGTCCTTCTCGATCGATTTGCGGAATTCAGCCGGCGTTGTCGCCCCGATGCACTGAATCTCGCCGCGCGAAAGCGCCGGCTTCAGAATATTCGCGGCGTCGAGCGATCCCTCCGCCGAACCTGCGCCGACCAGGGTATGAAGCTCGTCGATGAAGATGATGGCGTTCTGATTCTCCATCAACTCCTTCATGATCGTCTTGAGCCGCTCCTCAAACTGGCCCCGGTACTTGGTACCAGCCACGATCAGCGAGAGATCGAGGGCCAAAATGCGCTTGTCCGCGAGGAACGACGGTACGTCGCCCTCGGCAATTTTCTGCGCCAGCCCTTCAACAATCGCCGTCTTGCCCACTCCCGGCTCACCGATCAGCACCGGATTGTTCTTGGTGCGGCGGCACAGGATCTGCACGACGCGCTCGAGCTCGTAATCGCGCCCGATGAGCGGGTCGAGCGAGTTGTCCATCGCAGCCTGCGTCAGGTCCCGCGAGAACTCGGCGAGCAGCGAGCTTTCCTTAGGGCGGTTCGTCTGCACCTTTTCCGACTGCGAACGCTGCAGCTCCTCCCGGATGGTGGAAAGCCGCAAACCCCGCTCGTGCAGAATTTCCGCCGCAAAGCACTTCTCTTCCCGCAGCAGCCCGAGCAACAGATGCTCGGTACCGATGTGCTTGTGGTTCAACCGCTCTGCTTCTTCAGCTCCGTACGCAAGTACGCGCTTGCACTCGTGGCTCAACGGAAGATCGACCGAAGTCGAAACCTTCTCCCGAACCGTTGTGTGCCCTTCAATCTGCTTTCTAATGGAATCTACGGCCGCGTGGGACCGCAGAAACCGGTTGGCGAGCTGCTTGTCTTCCCGCAGAAGCCCGAGGAGAAGATGCTCAGTCTCGATATAAGGACTGCCAAACTGACTCGCCTCGTAACGGGCGAAGAAAATTACGCGCCGCGCCTTTTCGGTATAACGCTCAAACATGTGGTGTGGATGCTCCCTTGGCCGCTCAGCCTTCCTTTAATTTAAAGATACTCTGTGCTGCGTTTCGGTTGCAAAGCGCAATATCCGCCGGGGGTTAGTACATCGGCTGCAACGCTCCCCCCTCCAGGCGTAGTACACGGTCGCATCGCCGCGCGAACTGAAGATTATGGGTGACCAGAATGGCCGTAAGGTTACGCTTTTTGCGCAGATCGGCGAGGAGATCGAAGACCATCTCGCCTGTTCGCTCATCCAGATTCCCTGTGGGTTCGTCGGCCAGGAGCAAAGAGGGGCCTGCCGCGAGAGCCCGGGCGATGGCGATCCGCTGCTGCTCTCCGCCGGAGAGCTCGCCGGCCCGATGGTCCCCTCGATTCGCCAATCCGACCTCCTCGAGACTCGCCTGCGCATCAGCCGCTGCCTGCCCTCCCGGCATGCCCCTGATGCGCAAGGGCATACTCACGTTCTCTCTTGCCGAAAACTCCGGCAGCAGATGATGCTGCTGCCAGACGTACCCGATCTCGCGATTTCGAAACGAGGAAAGCTCCGGTTCGGGGAGTGCCGTAATATTTTTATGTTTGTAGTATATCGTTCCGCTGGTCGCTGAGTCGAGCCCACTCACGAGGTGGAGAAGAGTACTCTTGCCGGCTCCGCTTTCACCTATGATAGCGATCTGCTCACCCGCAGCAACCTCTAAATCGAGATCGCGAAAAATCACAAGGTCTTTATCGCCGGAGCGATAGACCTTCGCAAGCTTTTCGATTCGGATTAACGGCGCTGGTCGGATCAACGGCTCTGGGGCCAAGCGACAGTTTACCGTTACTGAAATACCGGATTGACCCTGGCCCCGGTCTTCAACACCTGGTCCGTGGCGTCCGCGACCGCATCTCCCTCCTGCAATCCCTCCAGCACTTCGACTCGCAGCGCGTCGGAAGCGCCTCTCCGGATCGGCTGCCAGGTAACGGTACTGTCCTTTTGCAGCACAAAGACGCCGATGCCGCCGTCGCGCCGTACTGCGGCCTTCGGGATCGTTAACGCGTTCTCCACCACCTGAGTCAGAATGAACGCGTTCACATTGGTTCCGGGCGCCAGTTCGCGCATCGGATTATCGATCGTGCAGAGGACCTCTCCGACCTGCCGGGTACCGAGCGTAATCACCTCCGTGGGACGCCGCTCAACCGTGCCGGTCCACTCTTTGCCCGCGAGCGCATCCCACGTGATTCGGACCTTCTCACCTTTGGCGACTCGGCCCAGTTCCGGTTCATCCACATAAACCCGGACACGTACCGGGTCCAGTTTGCCGATCTTCGCGACGAGATCGCCAGCATTGAGATACGACCCGGCGCGCGCAGGCAAGTCATAGATTGACCCCGACATCGGAGCCCGGATCACGTCCTGCTCGATGTGTTCCTGCGCCAGTTGGACATTCGCCTGCGTTTCCCGCACCCGCGCCTGGGCGCTGCTGATATCGTCCTTGCCGACCAGCGCTGTGCGCCTTTGCTGCAGCGCCTGGATCTGCACATCGAGACTGTGCACGGCCTGGCGCGCCTGCTCTACCTCGTACGGCGTCGCTGCCTGCTTTGCCAGCAGGCGCTGCAGGGCTTCGAGGTTGTGTTGGGCGGCATCGCGGTCGGCCTTCACGCGATTCAAACTTCCATCAAGCTCCGCGCCATCCGAGCTGCGGCCTCCGGCCTGCAGCGTCTGCAGATCCGCGCGCGATTGCGCTTCCCGCGCGAGAGCCGCCTGGAGTTCCTGCTCCAGCCCGGGTTCGTTCAAGTGGGCGAGGATCTGGCCCTTGCGCACCGAATCACCGTCATGCACGAGGAGCTGGCCGATGACGCCGGGAGTCTGTACGTGCACTTCAATGTAGTCGACGGGCTCAACCTTGCCGTTTGTCGACAGTAAGTTTGAGATGGTGCCGCGCGCGGCCTTCGCGAACGGAACCTGGGGGACATCGGATCGTTTGTTGAAGAACCAGATCCCGAGCGCGACGGCCGCCAGCGGCAGTATTACGAGAAGCGTTCGCTTCAACCGCGGCAGCCCCGCGCGCAATAATCAAACAACAGCTGCCACTCAATCAACTGAACCTTCATCGCCACCTGCTCTTCTTTTGACCCCGGCCGCCGCCTGGCGGATTCGCAATACTCGATAAACGCAAACGGATTCCATGCGCGGCCGGAAGCCTCGGGCTCGATCTCAAAACCGCAATTGGCCGCTTCATCGCCGAGCGCGGCAAATATCGGATGAACGCCGGTTCGTCGAAACCAGTACGCCGCATTGGCTGGATCGGGCTCCTGGCGGTGCACGATGCCGTGCCAGAAGTAGCCGTCGGGATTCTCGATACTGTCCGCGGCGCTGTGCGCCTCGTCCCAGCACCCGCAGCAAAGGTAAAGGCCGCTTCGTACTGCTTCGGGTATCTGAAGCTCGCCCACTGCGTTGCGCAATTCGGGCAACGCGGGGCCGGTTTTCACCAACGAGACAGGACGAACGCCTGAGCCGACACGTTCCAGAATGCCCGTTATCTCTTTTCCGTACAGTACGGCGTTAAAAACCACAGCTTCTAAGATATCGAAACGATGAGCGCCCGTTCATAATCGAAACAATGATGGGAGAACAGAAGACAGCTCTGGTTTTATCCGCCGGCGGAATGTTCGGGGCGTATCAGGCGGGAGCGTTCCAGGCGATCGCGGAACTGGCGCCGCCGGATATCGTGGTTGGAGCATCCGTAGGGGCCTTGAATGGATGGCCGATCGCCAGCGGATGCAGCCCCGAACACCTCATCGAACGCTGGCTCGACCCTGCCGCGGGCTCCGCGCTCAAACTTTTCCCGAATCATGGGTGGCGGAACGGCTGGTTCGACCCCGCGCCTCTGCGCGCCCAGGCCGAACAACTCTGGAGTCAGTACCGGCCCCTGATACCGTACGGGCTGGTTGTGGTGCAACTCCGGGGGCTCCACCCGCGCCTGGTTCGGTATCCGCATGTCTCTCCCGCGCATCTGCAGGCGACCTGTTCCATCCCCCTGTTTCTGCCTTCCGTCAAGATCGACGGGAGGCGCTATCTCGATGGCGGCTTGTTCGAAAAGCTGCCTCTTTGGGCTGCGATCGAGATGGGCGCCACGCGCATTATCGCGATCGACTCGCTGCCGAGGGTAGGCAAATGGTGGCTGCACTGGGGGATCGAGATCGCCCATGCATTCAAGCCCGTGCGCCGCTATCCGCCGGACCTCGATGTGACGATCATTTCGCCATCCGAAACGCTGGGCGATGCCAATGACGCCGTTTTCTGGAAAGCGGAAAATGTGGAACGCTGGATCGAGCTTGGAATGCGGGACGCTGCCAGGGCGCTGGAACCTCAAGCCGTGCTTTCAAGGTAAGGCAAGGCGTGGCGGCGCTTTCCTCTGCCGGGACGATCCACTACAATAAGGCTTTCATGCCTGTCTTCCGCATTCACCGAATGAAGGACGCCCCGCGGCAGCAATTCCGCTGGGCCCCTCATGTTTCCGGAGCAGCTAATGTCAAACCGAAAGACTACGAACCCGCCGGCGAAGTTGAGGCGGAAAACGAATACGCGGCGTGGGCGCTTTTGCGCGACTCCGAGGCCCCACTCCTCGTAGGCGATCTGCTGGAACCGACGTCACTCGATGCGCCTGCAGACCGGCTTCGGATCTGCAAGTACGTCGGCTTCGAGGCTGCGCAATGGCTGATCATTGAGAAGCCCGCACCGGCAGGCGAGGCGACTCCGATTCCACCGGAGCCGATTCCGACGCAACCGAATCCGCCGCAAAGCGGGGCACAAACCATAACGGCATGAGCAGGGAGAATATTCTGATGCGCGCTGCCAGACTCGGCGACGATATCGACGATTTTTGCGTGAAGTGCAAACGTGTCATGAACCATGCGGTGGTCTCGATCCTCAACGACGAGCCGGCGAAAGTTCGGTGCCGCACATGCCATAGCGACCACGACTTCCGTCGCGAACAGCCACCGCCGCCGAAGGTTGACCCACGCAAGGCTGCGTTGTTCAATCAGGTATTGGCGAACGTAACAGGTGGCGCCCCGGCTGCTCCGGAACCGGCTGCCGTTGCCGCCGCGGAGGAGGGAGTGGACGAGGAGGAAGAAGAAACTCCCGTCGCGGCAGCCGAGGCGAAGCCGAAAGCCCGCAAGAAAGCGAAGGCGTGACGACACTTTTTGTCACGGGCGGCGCCGGCTTCATAGGGTCTGAATTTATCCGTCAGGCTGTTCCGCGATACCGGGTCGTCAACTTCGACAAGCTCACCTACGCGGGCAATCTGGATAACCTCGCGTCCGTCGCGGATCACCCGAATTATTCGCTTGTTATCGGCGATGTGAAGGACGCCAATGCGGTCGCCGGCGCGATGCCGGAGAACTGTGACGCGATCGTCCATTTCGCGGCTGAGTCGCACGTCGACCGTAGCATTCTCAGCGCAGAGGAGTTCGTCCTCACCAACGTTCTCGGCACGCAAGTCATGCTGGATGTGGCGCGCCATCGCAAGGCCAAGCGGTTCCTGCACATTTCCACCGACGAAGTGGGCGGCGATATGCCGCCTGACGGCTGGTTTCGTGAGGACGGCCCCCTGCGCCCCAACAGCCCTTATGCCGCCAGCAAGACCGCCGCCGAACACTTCGTGCGGGCAGCGGCGCATACCTTTGGTCTCGACGTGCTGATTACCCGCACGAGCAACAACTACGGGCCTTATCAGTTTCCGGAAAAGCTGCTGCCGCTGGCGATTTCGAACGCGATGGAGAACCGCCCCATCCCGGTATATGGGGACGGAATGCAGGTCCGCGACTGGGTTCATGTGGCCGACAATTGCCGCGCTCTTCTGGCCGTGCTGGAAGGCGGCCGCGCCGGGGAGACGTACCACATCGGCGGCGGGGGTCCGCTGGCGAACATCGATGTGCTGACGCTGCTGCTGAAGATACTCGGCAAGCCGCAATCGCTGCTCACCAGCGTTACGGACCGACTGGGCCATGACAGGCGTTATGCCGTCGATTTCAGCAAGACTACGAACGAGCTGGGATGGCGTCCGCAGATCGGCTTCGAGCAGGGTCTGGCGGCGACGGTCGACTGGTATCGCGAAAACGCGGAATGGGTGCGCCGATGCCGCAGCGGTGAATACCGGGCTTATTATGAGCACATGTACGGTGAACGAGAGGCCACTGCAAAGACGATCTGATGCGTTTTGCGATTGCAATAGCTGCCCTCTCACTAACCGCCTGTAGTTCCCCGCCAGAGCAGAAAGCGGCCGCGCCGGCTCCCCCGCCGGTGGCCGACGATACCAGCCGGCTCTTAACCGCGAATCGGACTGCCGCCCGGGTGGTTCCGGATCATGTGCTCGGGATCGGGCCGTTACCCGGCGGTACGGTCGGTGATTATGAGGCGAAAGGCAAGCCTTACCAACTTTTCATCATTGAGACAGCTTCCGCGCAGGACGCCGCGATCCTGCTGCTCGATCTCAAAGGTGCGCTGCAGACTCCGAAATACATTCCATGGATGGGTGGGTATTCCGGCACGAACTCAGGCAAACCGATCTTTGCCTTCGCAAAAACGAAGTATCTTGCGGGAGTCGCCGGTCTGCCCGACAACCTCGCGGACCCGATCGCCAGGGAACTAGCGGTCCGCCTCAACTAGCAGCGCTGCACGTCAGCTGGTGACATCAGCGATCTCTCGTCGCGGTGTCCGTCCGCAGCGAAGCTTCACCCAGGCTCGCGGATAGCCTGACCCGGGCCAAACGCGGCCGAAACCTGCCGCCCCGCTATTCTGACCTCCGCCAGTTC
>Ga0206845_1102_pt1 | contig 25743 bp, 21 predicted proteins | sample Alteio_BWOrgCont_19_FD_152887 | JGI IMG/M metagenome (GOLD analysis project Ga0206845, IMG submission 152887) | Enriched cells from forest soil in Barre Woods Harvard Forest LTER site, Petersham, Massachusetts, United States -... | ecosystem: Environmental > Terrestrial > Soil > Temperate forest >...
TTTGAAGAGGCCCCGTCTCCACTACACTGGCGGTAGAGACTCCGTGGGGAGAAGCGTCTGAGTATCTCGAAAGCGCCCCGGCTGCGGCTGGTTCGTCAGCCGAAGAATCCGAAGAACCCGCTCGCCCGAAAACTGCGCCCCTTAACAGTCCTGACGGTCGGCTTCGGGGGCCTGATTTTATTCATTCTCGCCGCGGCTGTCGGCACTCTCGTCCAGCTCGACCGTGTGCGCGCCGATGAAGCCGGAATCCGTCAGGCATTCCTTTCGCGCCTTCGCACGCTCGAACAGATTCGCTCGGATATTTACCTTTCCGGTACCGATATGAGAGATTTCCTTCTCTCGCCGGGCGCGGCGGGCGGCGAGACGCAACACAGTGCTATTGTTTCCATCCAGAATCAGACGCGGGCCGCGCTCGACGGCTACGGGCGAAATCTCGAACCGGAAGAGCAGGATACGTTTCAGGCGTTGCGGACGGAAATCGACGAATGGTGGCAAGCGCTGCAAACGGCTTTCCAATGGACGCCGGCGCAAAGGGAGAAGCTCCGCTATACGTTTTTCTACGAACAGCTGGTACCGCGGCGCACCACGATGCTGCAAATCGCCGACCGCATCGCCGAGATCAACGAACGCGGCCTCAACCGCTCCGAAGAGCGTCTTGCCGCGTCGGCGGAACATTTGCGCTGGTCCCTTGTGGTTACGTTCGGGATCGCGCTATTCGGCGGCCTCGTACTTGCGATCGCAACGACTGCCCTGACATTGCGTCTGGAGCGCGAAGTGGAACGGCGCCTCAAAGAAACCACGGAAGCCCGCTCGGATCTCCAGGCGCTCTCCGCCCGTCTGGTGCGCGCGCAGGAAGATGAACGCCGTACCCTCGCGCGCGAACTCCACGACGAAATCGGCCAGTCCCTCTCCGCCATCATGATGGAGGCCGGGAATGTGGAAGCCGTGGCGCCAACCAGTGAGATTCGGGATCGCGTCTTATCGATCGGCGCGACTGCCGAAAAGACCCTGAACGCCGTGCGCGACCTCGCCCTCCTGCTTCGCCCGTCCATGCTTGACGACTTCGGCCTGGTGCCCGCGCTTAACTGGCACGCTCGCGAAATGAGTAAACGAACCGGGCTTAACGTTCGGATATCGGTGGACGACGGCTCCGGAAGCCTTCCTGAAGAGCACACGACATGTATCTACCGTCTGGTCCAGGAGGCGCTGAACAATGCTGCTCGCCACGCGGGCGCGCGCAACCTTCAGGTCACTTTGAAGAACGAAAGCGATCGCGTAATCTTTTCCGTGCAGGACGATGGCAGAGGCTTCGACAAAGGCATGGTCCGCGGGCTGGGCCTGCTGGGGATGGAGGAGCGGGTTGGCCGTCTCGGCGGCGCCCTTCAGATCGATTCTCAACTGGGCCGGGGAACAACCATTTCCGCCGAGCTTCCGCTTCCGGAGATGCCGGAAGGGGAAGCAGAGACCAATGCCGCCAATTCGTATTCTGCTGGCTGACGATCACGCCGTGGTGCGCGACGGCCTTCGCGCGCTGCTCGATCGCCAGTCGGATCTTATTGTCGTCGCCGAAGCGTGCGATGGCCGCGAATGCATTCGCCTGGCCGAAGAGCACTCGCCGGATGTTGTGATGATGGACGTAGCGATGCCCAACTTGAACGGTATCGAGGCAGCCCGTCGGATTGTGGCGGCCCATCCCGGCACCGCGGTTGTGGTCCTGAGCATGCATCTCGACGAGAGCTACGTACTGCAGTCGCTCCGGGCGGGCGCAAAAGCGTATCTCCTGAAAGACTCTTCCCGCGAAGACGTCCTCGAAGCCATTCGCAGCGCTGCCAATGGCCGGTCGTTCCTTAGCCGGAAAGTAAGCCGGATGCTGCAGCAGGATTACATCGAGCAGTTGCAGTTGAAGGGCCTCGACGACAGTTACGAATTACTCACTGATCGGGAGAGGGAGATTCTGCAGTTGCTGGCCGAGGGCCGCGCCAACAAAGAAGTGGCCAACTTACTCAACATCAGCCCCACTACGGTCGAAACCCACCGCGGCCACATACTCCGGAAACTCTCGCTGCACGGCACCGCCGACCTGATACTCTACGCGGTCAGGAAAAAGATCATTTTGTAATTCCGGCGAGGCTCCGTGCCGGTCTCGACACCGTCCATTCGAGTTTCCGACCAGGGGACTCTTCGGGCGTATCACCCGATGTGCTGTATGACAGAAAAACCCTGCATCGACCGAAATTTTAATCAATGCCGTGTGGTGCACTTACCTACTGCAGGGCGCCTTGCCATCTGCTGTCGGCGGCAAGTGCCGTGAACGCCTGCAGGCTGAACGGGTCAGCGTCGAACCGCCAGAAGTCCGGGGGCTGGTCGCTATCCCAATAGTCGTAATAAGCCAGGGCCTGGATATTCGGGAAAAGCGTCGGCACGTCATTTTGCATTTGAGTGATCCAGTTGGCCTTGTCGGTCGCGCCGGCGCCGGCAGCGCTTGCCGTTTCCACCACCATCACCGGCTTGGTGCTCGAGGCTGTAGAGAACATTTCGTTATAGGTATACTGAAACATCTGCGTGAATGAGCTGAACGGAACCTCCCACATTTGTTCTCCGTAAACGCCATAATTGTACCCATCCATCCCCAGCCAGCTTACATAAGCATCTCCAGGATAAAATGTGGAGAATGCGTCAGTAAGGTAGTCAGCAGTAACGGCATTCGGGCACCACAGGAATTTCACGTTGGTCGCCCCTGCGCTTTGGAAGATGTTGTATATATGTTGCCAGGCCTGGATTGCAAGGGCCGGGGTGTTGCCGTTTACATTGATTCCCCAGGGATACCAGGTCCCGTTCATCTCATGGAAAAGACGCAAGTAAAATACGTGCCCCCATGCGGCGGCGCTGCGAGCCCATTGACTGATATAAGTGTCATGTTGCCCGCTGATAATGGCGGCGTAATTGTAGTTCGGATCAGTGCTGGAATCCTCTGAGTCCTGCGCACACCAGGTGAGAACAATCCCATATCCTGCATTGTGAAGAGCATCCATGCCTGGCTGCGTCGCGCCAAAAGTGGTGTAGGAGCCACTGCTGGCCCACGCGGAGAAACCGAGCATGAATGCGAATTTTCTGTTTATTTCATTCCCGTCCTGCGTGAGCGAGGTGAGATCAGGATCCCAAAGGGGATTTCCGTAATTGAAATTGGGAGAATCTCCCAGAGCGAGAGACGGCGCGACTACCGCTGCGGGAGTCGCCCCGCTGGCTGCTGTCACCGAGACATTATCAATCCAGACGTCTCCCGCCATGTTTCCCATCTCAAAGTTGAGGGAGGTGTTGGAGTCATTGGCGGGCATCGTGAAACTGAATGTGTAAGTAGTCCAATACGGGGTCAGCGAGAAGGCCTGGAAGTGGTACCAGGTCCACGCACCGGAAGTTTGCTGGATACCTGTGCTAAGGGGGCGGGTGGTCGTCGCTATCGCCGCGAATGAAACCGTTACAACCTGGCCTGCAGAAAGAGAAATCCCACTTTGGCCAAGTCTCGCGCCCCAGGGAGCGGCCGATATCGGCGACCAGGCCTGGATCGCCTCCGACCAATTGCCATCATCATGGGTAGTGCCGTCCTGATATTGCGTGCCCTGGACGCCGCTTCCCAAAGTAAAAGTCCAGGGCGCGAGGCCTGATTCGAACGATCCGTTGGTAAGGAGATTGGCGGCGGACGCATCGCCTGCCGCTAACAGCCCGGTTGCCAGGATAATCCAGACGCCTGAATTAACAAGTGAGAAGCCTTTCTTATATCGAAACATAGAACTCTCCGAAAAAACTCTTGGAACTCTGTTCAGGAGGAATCGCAAGGCCACTTCTGACTCTTCCGAATCCCGTTTCACCCGACCTCGCGGGAAGGAGATGCCGCCTCAGGCTGGGAGGCGTCCATATAGCCATCAATGGCAAAGATTATGTTTGGTGTTTTTTTTTTATTGCGGGGATAAAGTACCGAAATACAACTGAAAAGAAGCCGGGACAATGCGCCCGTGGTTAATTCACCAGAGGCGGAAGGATTTGCGGCGCTAAGTCTCGCATTTTGATCGGCATTTCCACTGGATCTCTCCGTCCCAGGAAAGCACGGAGAGTTTCTATGTCAGCGACTTTCACCCATCGATAACTCGCCCAGTGCGGAATGCGGTGACCATTTCGGTCGAAATCCGGAGGGGTTCGGGCAAAATTCGCCCGAACGCCCTTCGACGCCATTGCGCTCAGAGATCTGCGCCCGGCGGTTCGACGTCATATCCAGCGGTTTAGTCTTGATCGTCGCCTGAACTACGGCAACTCTCCTTCCCCGGAAATCTGTTTGGGGACACCCACTACGCGGAAGGTCTTCAAGGAGCGGCGCCATCCCGCCCTCCCAGGAAAACGCTTCCGCCACCTCCAGCAGCTGTACGTCGGCGGATCGGCTCCGTTATCGCCTGGAACTTCAGGGGCCTATCACACGGTGTCCGGTTATGAACACAAGTCAGATACTTACCGAGGAAGGTCGACGGCAAGTGCCAGCGGACGATCGTGTCATTTGCGGATAGCGATCAGTGAACGGCGAGTATGGACATGACCGTGCGAAAGGTACATGCGCCTGTGTATGACAGGAGAAACCCTGAATCAACCGAGATACGAATCGATGCGCCTTTGTGCACTTACTACTGCAGGGCGCCTTGCCATCTGCTGTCGGCGGCAAGTGCCGTGAACGCCTGCAGGCTGAACGGATCGGAGTCGAACCGCCAGAAGTCCGGGGGCTGGTCGCTGTCCCAATAGTCGTAATAAGACACCGCCTGGATATTCGGGAAAAGCGTCGGCACGTCATTTTGCATTTGGGTGATCCAGTTGGCCTTGTCGGTCGCGCCGGCGCCGGCAGCACTGGCCGTTTCCACAACCATGATCGGCTTGGCGCTCGAGACTGTAGAGATCATCTGGTCATAGGTATACTGAAATACCTGCGTGAACTGGCTGAACGGGACCTGCCACATTTGTTCTCCGTAGAGGCCATAATTGTACCCATCCATCCCCAGCCAGCTTACATAAGCATCTCCAGGATAGAAGCTCGCGAACGAGTCGGTAAGGTAGCCGGGAACAACCGCATTCGGGCACCACAGGAATTTCACGTTTGTTGCCCCTGCGCTTTGGAAAATGTTGTATACATGTTGCCACGCCTGGATTGCAAGGGCGGGGGTGTTGCCGTTTATATCGATTCCCCAGGGATACCAGGTCCCGTTCATCTCATGGAAAAGACGCAGGTAAAATACGTGGCCCCAGGCAGCGGCGCTCTGCGCCCATTGACTGATATAGGCATCATATTGCCCGCTGAGGATGGAGGCGTAATTGTAGCGCGGATCAATCGCGGGGCCCTGTGAGTCCTGCGCACACCAGGTGAGAACAATCCCATATCCTGCATTGTTAAGCGCATCCATGCCTGGCTGCGTCGAGCTGAAAAGGACCGGGGAGCCACCGTTGGCCCATGCGGAGAAACCGAGCATAAATGCGAATTTTCTGTTTATTTCATTCCCGTCCTGCGTGAGCGAGGTGAGATTTGTATCCCAAAGCGGATTTCCGTAATTGAAATTAGGAGAATCTCCCAGAGCAAGGGACGGCGCGGCTGCTGCGGCGGCAGTCGCCCCGCTGACCGTCACCGAAACGTTATCAATCCAGACGTCTCCGGCCATGTTTCCCATCTCAAAATTCAGGGAGGTGTTGGAGTCATTGGAGGGCATCGTGAAACTGAATGTGTAATTCGTCCAATACGGGGTCAGCGAGAAGGCCTGAAGGCCGTACCAGGACCACGTGCCGGAAGTTTGCTGGATCCCTGCGCTAAGGGGGCGGGTGGTCGTTGCCATCGCAGCGAATGAAACGGTTACAACCTGGCCTGCAGAAAGAGAAATCCCACCCTGGCTAAGTCTCGCGCCCCAGAGAACGGCCGATGTCGGCGACCAGGCCTGGATTGCCTCCGACCAATTGCCGTCATCATGAGTGGTACCGTCCTGGTATTGTACGCCCTGGACGCCGCTTCCCAAAGTAAAAGTCCAGGGCGCAAGGCCTGATTCGAATGATCCGTTTGTCAGGAGATTGGCTGCGGAGGCATCGCCGGCCACTAACAGACCGGTTGCCAGGATAACCCGGATGCCTAAAACAACAAATATGGAATTTTTATGAAATCTCGACATAAGAACTCTGCGAAAAAACTCTACGAAGTCTATTCAAGAAGAATCGCAATTCCCTGCCGACTCTTCCGAATCCTGTTCCCCCCAACGCGGTGAAAAGGTGCCGTCCCAAGCTGGGAGCGCAAAAAAATCATTTTTCTTAAATGCGTTAGGTAAAGTACTAGACTTACCGGTGAAAGGAAGCCGGGACAATATGCCAAAGGTTAACTCACCGAGCGGCGGAAGCTGGTTTGCAGCGCTAAGTCTCGTATCTTGATAGTCATTTCCGCTGGATCTTGCCGTCCTGGGAAAAACACGGATAGTTCCACCTCAGAGACGTTATCCATCGATAACATTCCCGTCCAAATCAATTTGGTAGCAGAGTGCCTGATCGTGTCGAAGTATCTGGACGGATCGACATCGATGACTGTGGACATGCGCCGCGTCACACTGCGCCGGACTCCTCCAATGTGGTGATGCGGTGACCGTTTTGGTGAAAATCCGGAGGAGTTTGGGCAAAATCCGCCTCGAGCGCATCCGCATCTCGAAACGCAAGGCAAGGCGGACGCCAGCAGTTTCACGCTTTCAGCCGGTTGATTGGTTGAGGGCGATCGCGGCGGGAATCCCGTTCGGGAAAGCCTTCCATGTTTCCTCAGTGCGCTTTTCCGCCGGACGGCATCACCGCATAGCGCCGGCGCGACGGACGGGCATCCCAGCGCCGCACCCTCTGGCATTTGCCCGCCCAATTTCGGCGCCGCTGGTATTTATGCGCAACAGAAGCCCATAGAGATGACATTTTCCGGAACTCTGAGGTCGGCACTTTCACCCTGGTATCCGGCGCAGGCAACTCCGAAGATGATTTCGCCGGGGACGGGACCCTGGGATCATTTACTTTTCGTGATCTGGCGGCCGAACTACCTTCTTCGCCGCCGCCCGGCACTTGATCGCGTCCCACAAGCTGTATGGTGTCAGCCCGTTGAACGTCACGGTCCGTGATCAGACTGACTGCATCGATCTCGCGGCTCAGCAGTCACATTGCACCGTAAATTTTTCAGATAACGGGCGGCACCGGCCGGTTCAAAATGCGTCCGGCACGCTCGCCTTCACGGAGACGATCGTGCCGGTGCTGGCCGATGCTTCGGGCAATCCCATCTTCTTCACGCCTGGTTGGAGCTCTACGGGAAGGATGACCCGCAAGACGAGGGGCAATTCAGGTACCCAGGGCGCTTCGGACCTTAGTCATCACCCGCCCGATCTCCTCACGAGCGCCCTTCAACGCCGCCAATCCGATAGCCTTCACGGGCGATATCTCCGAGAACGCGCCGCCAACCGCATACAAGGCCTGCGGAGAAAAACGCCGCTCATTCGAGATCGCGTAGATCTTCTCCCAATATGCGGGATGCATTTTGGCACGAAATCGTTCGAGTCCGCGGAAGTTGTAAAAGCGGTTCGCATGCGCGCGGGCAATATACATCAAACTGCGCAGCCAGAACGGATTCTCCAAAGCCGTATCGCTCGCGAGAGCCACCAGCCCCATCGTCACGTACGTGCAACCCAATTCCGTGAATCGCGCCATCGCCGCGTCGATCAGCAGTTCGGCCGTACCGTTGGGCGCGCGAGGGGACCGCGCCAACTCCTCGACCAGATATCCGTTTCGCGCAACGACCGGCGATGCGACCAGAAACGCGACAATCCGCTCCTCTCTGCGTGCGACGAACAGCAGCCGATCGTCGGTCACGCCGGACAGCACATCCGGCTCGACCATGAAATGCATGGGCGGCAGCCTGCGGCTATCCAGCCACTCCGAGAGCGTCCGCCTGATCTCTGCGTTGCGGGCTCCAGCTGCCGGGCTCATCGATTCGATTCGGACACCCTTATTCAGCGACCGGCGAAGCTGCGCCCGCAGCGAACTTCGCGTCCGAACGATGCCCGGCCAGTCGGCCGGATTCCATACAGGTTGGGCGCCCATTGTGATCATCGAATGGTCGGCCGAGCCGGCGAAAAGATCGCGCAGCGAATCGGACGCGCATACATAACAGACTCCCAGGCCCAGGTCCCGCGCCCATGCCTCGAACTCCTCAACAGCCGACGGGAGAACGTCGAGGCGGCATATCGGTTCTCCCGCAACGAGAAGCCACGAGTTCCGTCGTACATACCCGACGACGGTGTCTCCCCCGCCGAACCACAGCCTGATGCCCGGATTCAGGATCTGACTCGCCGTGGAGTTCCGTCCCCAGGACATCACGAGTTCGTGAGCCCTCGAAGCGGCAGCGTTGCTTGGAAGAACCTCCATGGCCCGGCACCTTCACTGTATCGCCGGGAGCCTTCTCTGCATGTCCCGGCGCATTGACAGGACGCATTCTCATGAGCATAATGAACTCCTATGCGAGGTCTTGCTTTGTTATTTCTGATATGGTGCGCGGCGCTCATGACGCCAGGACAAAGCGGAGGCGCTCCCGACGCCGCGCCCAAATCAATAACGGTGAAGGGTTGCGTCTATCCCGGAGTCGAATGCCTCAGCTTCAAGTCCGGTAAAGAGGCTTACAGCATTGCCCCCAGCGATAAGCTTCAAGTCGGTCACGCTTACCGCATAACCGGTTCCATTGGCTCCATCGGCTTCTGCCAGGAGGGAAAACCCATTCTGGCGCCGGAGAAGATCGTCGAAATTAAACTCCGCTGCGACCGCGATGCTAAAGACAGCGAAACGAAGTAAGCCGCGGCGTGGTATCTTGCCTTAGTTCCCCGCCAGTCCAAGCGCCAGCGCCGGATTGGTCTTCGACATAAGCGCAATATCCGCCAAAGAGATTCCCTGCTGGGCGAAAGACTTGTAAATTTCCAGCAGCCCATCCGGATGGAGCGGATTGTTCGGCTGCCCAAGGTCGCTCGAAATGATGAAGCGCCGCGCGCCGACCGCCTTTACCGCCTCTGCGCTCTCTCGCAGTACATTCCCTCTTCCCCACACCACCTCAAGGAACGCTCCCAAATCCGCGGCTTCCCGCATCTGTGGAATCGTGTAAGGTCCTCCCATATTCGTAAGCGCATGAGTGACCACAATAGATTTCACGCCTACTCGCTTTGCCTCCCGAATCAGCAGCAAGCCTTCCGAAGGCGAACTGTGTCCGGTTTCAAAGACGAGGTTATGCCGCGCCGCCACTTCCAGAACCTGCGTCGCTTCCGGCACGACCTTACCGTCCTTTACCACGCTCACAAAAGGCCGATTCTCTCCGCTCCGCTTTACCTGAGCCTCGGCGTCGTACGTAGGAAACCAGATCACACGGCCATAGCCGCCGGTCATCTTCGTCATCCACTCGACAGCAGCCGCGTTCAAACCACCGACTTCAAGATCCAGTCCGATGCCGCCGAACACCTCAATCCCCGGCACTTCCTTGCGCACCAGATAAACCATGGCCGCCGTCGATTCCTTATGGCTCTTGAAAACGATCGCGCGCATGCCCCTGGTCTTCGCCAGGCGCGCAAGATCTATGGCATCGATGGAACGCGGCGACCCATCCGGAGCCGCGTGCACATGCATATCAATCGTGCCCTGCAGCGACTGCGCATTTATGAGAGCCGCCAGAGCCGGTAACAGTATGAACAGGCGTAACACGCCCACATCATACAGGAGCGCGCGAAGATTTACTCCAGCGGTTTCTCATTCACATGATCGACTACAATCACCGGGATCGATCGCTTCTGTTTCACCAGCTTCAGCCCCAGCTCTTTTTCGACCGCCTCGAAAACCGATATGCCGTTCGGCGCCGCCGCGTTAACGACCGCCCCAGGCGTCTGATCCGGACTCGGAGCCTGCGGCGTCTGCAGCGCGGCCTTAGGCGTCCAGCCGATCAGAAAATCCCACCCGCCCTCAAGACCTGTGGCATCGACGATCGGGTGATCGATATAAGCGTTGGCCTGTTGCTGCAGATTCTGCGCCAACTCAGTCATGGTGGTGTTCTTGCAGCCGATCATCGTCTGGATGTTTGAGAACGGCCGGGGCGCAGCGGGATCGGGCTTGCACCCGGAGCGCTCGGAATCGTCGGCTCTGGTCATCTTCGGCTTGCCGGCCCCGGCCATGAGAGCATACACCGTCACTTCCCGATTCTCGGAGTGAGTTTTCAACTCGAACTGTTCCAGCAACAAACCGCGCAGCATCTCGAGGCCGACGCTGAGCGGCGGCGGCAGCGGCCGTCCGCCGACCACGTTGGGAGCGCCTTCGCCCGTACTCGGCACCTTCGCTTCGATGTTCCAACGCTGCGCGTCCGCCGACTTCGGAACTCCGACCAGCACATCGGCCGCGATGTTGGGCGAAATCTGAAGCGCCAGTGCGATCAGTTGACGCAGCGTACCCCCCGCTCTCATCTGGCTGCCGCCGGTGTAGAGCAGGCCCATAAACGGTGGGGCGTCTGGATTCACAGGCTTGATGGTCGCTGCCTCAAACCGGGCCTCGGCTACCGCCAGAGTCGTCTCGATGCCCTGTGGATTCGGCGTGGGCTTTCGATTCACGCTGACGATCTCGAGAGAGGGCAGGGGAACGTTTTGCATGTCGACCTTCAGCCCCAGCTGTTTTTCCACCGCGGCAAATACCGAAATGCCTTCGGGGCCTTTCGCAGCAAGCGCGCCCCGAGGTGTCCACTCGAGGTCAAAGTCCCACGAACCCTCAAGCTTCGTCGAGTCGATCACATCGTGGTCGAAATAACCGCCCGCCATCTGGCGCAGGTTCTCGGCTATGGCTTGCGAAGTCAGATCGTGGCAGGCGACCTTAATGTTCGGCGTCGCAGCCGGATCCGTTGGACCAGCCTGGCCGCCCCCCTGCTGTACTGGCTGACACCCCGGTTTACCCGACCCGCTGGATGACTTCAATTTCGATCCGCTCCTGGCCAAGGTAAGAACATAACGAGGAACCGGGTGAGTGCCGTTATGGACCACCAGTTTGAAGCGTTCCGCCAGCAGGTTCTGCAACATAATATTGGCTGCAGCCGGTGTGGTGCCGTTGGGAACCTTTGCGATCACATCGAAAAGGTCGGAGCTGAGCCACCCGGGCCCGCCGGAAATGGTGTCCTCCGGAATGCCGTAGGCCGCCACGATGAGATTAAGCATGGTCGCGTCACGGTTGACGTACCGGCCTTCGCGCAGCACGCCCCCGAAGTTCTGCGCAAAATTGCGCGCGGTCGAGCTGAGGTGAACATCCGCAATCTCGAACGTCTGTTGCTGGGCGAGGGCGGTAAAAATCGTGAGCAGGCTGAATGAAGCAGCTCGAAGTCCCGAATTCCAATTCATCTAAGGCCTCCTTAAGGCAGTAGGGACCCAGGGGAAACGCGAACGAATAAGCTCGCTGGAAGTTTGACGCGATCAAAGCCGTGATCGTGGAAACAGCAACGGCGGTGCCAGCACGCAACCCTCCGCTGTTAGACGCCGTAGCTCTGCTGGGGTTACGGGTTGCGCGTCTGTGAGGACCCGGCACGGCTGTGATGAGCGATCACGGAAACCTGCGAGGAAAGCAACCCTTCAAAAGGGGAAGTAGCCCCCGCGATGTCGAAGGCGAGCTCGAGGCCGAGCTTTAGTTTCACCTTGATCAGCTGGTGTACCTCGGCGTGGCAGTTCTTCCAGCCGCTCTGATCCTGCTTCGCGAGTTACGTTCCGGCCTGGCGCGCTTCCCGAATCGATCCTGTGATCGGATTAAGACGGGAGTAAGCCGCGCGGCTGCCTTACTTCTGGCCCTGACCGGTGGCTGCGCCTCTGCCCTGGGCGCCGCGGCCCGGTCCATTCGCCTGCAGGAGATGCGTCATCGTGTGGACGTAACGCAGCTTGCCCTTTTCGACACGGAAGAGATGCGTATCCGGCGCTCCACTGCCGCCGGTCGAGGACCCGGCGCCGAACGTGCAGAAAGCGACGACTGCTCCAATGCTCTCATCCACTACGAAGTGCCGGTTGGCAATGTTGACGCCACTCGGAACGCCAACCTGGCACGAATCATCCGCGGCTCCCTTGCCCGTGTGCATACCGCCTTCCGTGCGGTTACAGGGGAACCCCCACGGTACGAGGTCTATTTTCCCCTCAAGGAACGCATCCAGATAAGCGTTCGCCGCGGACACCAGCGTCGCCCGCGTGTCGCGGTTCGCAGCCGGGATGACGCCCCAGTCCTCGGTAGACGAGTACTTCAGGTAGTTATCGACATTGAATCCCCAGTAACCCGTCGTGGTCCACAGCATCTCGATTTCGGCAATCAGTCCGTGATTCACGCGCAGCCGCGTCCCGAGAACATATGGGTTGCCCTTGTCCGAAACGATCACCTCCGTGTAGGTCTGGCACGTTGCCGTGTCCAGAAGGCTGCGCTGGTGATCGATCTTCATCGCCTTCCGGATCACGCCCTCGTCGATATTCGTCGTCTTGAAGTTCTCGACGTAACCGAGCCCCTTCGCCAGCGGTAATCCGGAACTGTCGCCGCTGGTTTGAGCCGCAACGTAGAGGTCGACGGCGGCTTCGAGTCCTTCGCGCGTGCACGAAACTTGCGCGGCTCGTGCGTCGCCGACCGCCGGAGCAACCAGCGCGGCTGCTACGACCAGCCATTTAAACGTAAAATGATTCATCGAAAGTCCTCCTGCCGACGATCCTCGTTCTTCTCTGCAACATACTCTAAGGCACGGGCGCGGCAGCGACGCTTGCCGGCGCCGGCGCAGGAACTGCAGGCAGCTCAGCCTTCCCATCAAGCCCAAAGACAAATAGCATGGGCGGATTTTCAACCTTGGCGTCATCGGGACCGATGCTCGCCGCGGGGCGGCCCGAACCGGCCATGAAAGCCACATACTGTTTGCCGTCGATCTCATACGTGATTGGTGGCGCCACACCGGACTTACCGGTCCGAATCTCGTACAGCTTCTCGCCTTTGTCGGCGCTCCACACCGCAAAGCGCCCGTCATTGGATGTCTGAAAGACGAGGTTCCCGCCGGTGGTCACGGTGCCGCCGCCGATGCCGCCGCCCCCATCGCCGCGCCAGACCAGCGTATGTTTCACCGGATCCCAGGCCTGCAAGCCGCCGCGGACCCCATCCGGCGCTAACGGGCCGATCGCCGGCGCCTTAATCTGACGCGGTTCGGTGCCCCCACGGACATCGCCGTTGCTGCCTTTCTTGTACTCATCCATCGCCTGGTAAGTGTACGACGTGTAGGAAGCGGGAATGTAGACCAGCCCGGTAGCCGGATTGAATGACATCGGCGCCCAGTTATGCGCGCCGCCGCCGGTTGGATACACGGCGACCGGCTCCACATCGTAGTAAGCTTCGGGATTCACCATCGGGCGTCCGCTGTCATCGACGCCCTTCGCCCAATTCACTTTTACGAATGGAAAAGCCGAAATGAACTGTCCCGTGACCCGATCGATGGCGTAGAAGAATCCATTCTTCGCGGCTTGCGTCAGGACCTTACGCACGCGCCCGTCTATCTTCAAATCGAGCAACATGAGCTGCTGCACGCTGTCGAAATCCCAGTTATCATTCGGCACAGTCTGAAAATGCCATTTGAGCTTCCCGGTAGTGAGATCCACGGCAAGGATCGAGCAGGTATACAGATTGTCCATGTTCTTCGCGCCGCGGAATTTCTGCGTCCACGGCTCCGCGTTCCCAGTGCCGACGTAAATCAGGTTGGCGTCGGGATCGTAAGCGAATCCATCCCAGACCGCGCCGCCGCCGCCTTTGGTGTAGAAGTCGCCGCCCCACGTTTTGGCGGCCGCTCGCATCGCTTCGTTCTCAAAGGGCTTACTCGGATCGCCGGGAACGGTATAGAATCTCCACGCCCTCTGCCCGGTTGCGGCATCATACGCATCAAAAAAACCGCGAGTCTCGGTATCCCCGCCCGAGACCCCGATGATCACTTTTCCGCCCGCAATCCGAGGCGCCATGGTGATGTAGTATCCGTCCTGAGACCAGGCGACGCGGGTCTCCCAGACGGGCTTGCCAGTCATCGCATCGAGCGCAAACAACCGCCCATCGTGGCCTGGAGCGAAGATCTTCCCGTTATAAAGAGCAAGTCCCCGAGTCGCATTAATGCCTTTGGAATGCTGATTGATCTCCGGATCCCAACGCCAGATCTGCTTGCCCGTACGAGCGTCAACGGCGTAGACCACGCTCCAGGTGGTCGTGCCGTAGATCGTGTTGTTCCAGACCAGCGGGGTGCCTTCCTGGTTATAGCCGCCCGCGCCTACCACATATGTCCATTCGAGGCCGAGACGCTTCACATTGGAAGCGTCGATCTGTTTCAGCGGGCTGTAGCGCGTCTCGCTCTGGGATTTTCCATATGTGAGCCACGTACCAGGAAACGGATCCGCCGGCGTCCCAGCCTTCTTCAGGACCGCCGCATCGACCACCGCGGGCTGCTGCGCGAAAATCGTCGCGACACCCGTCAGCATCACGGCGCCTGCAAGTAACATTCGCATGAGGTCTCCTTCAGCGAAATACGCGTTTTAGATTCTACTGCAATCCACGCCCGAAAACGTTATGGCGGTAGCGCCGGCGATCTTGTCGCCGGTGGGCCGTTTCTCATACAGCTTCAGGGTTTTCCCCGGCAGGTCCCCCGATAATACGCGTCCGCGTCGCATGTGCCGCCGCCTGGCGGCATACACGACCCCTGTTCGTTAGCAGCGCCGCTTTGCGCGACCACCGTGTACCGACCGCCCGTGATGGCGCAATAGCGCGCAGCGGGCGTCGCATACCCGGCTACACGAATCCCGCCGGCTGGGCACTCGCCACGCAACAGAGCCCATTCCTCACACTGGCGGTTGTCCGGAAAAATGCAAACCCCATACTGACCACCGCCTGGGCCGCTCTCGATCATGGACCTTGCCCCCTGCTCCACGCAGTGTTGGGAAGCTGGGTTGGCGAGCTGCGGGGATCGCCCCGACGCAGCTACCGTCTGTTTAATCGGGGCTGATGGTCGGGCGCAGCCCACGAGGAAAGCGATAAAGAGCCCCGCGATCACATACACGATCCCGGCGGCACGGGACTTGATCAGCGGCACGCCTCAGAGTATATGCCTCATGGAGGCGCCGGCTTTCCGCGCTTCCGCACCCCAGCCCCCGACCGGTGCCGTCGCGAGAGCGGGACCTCGCTCCTGCAGCGACCGGTAGAATCCCGCCCGGTTCACGCCCACCAGCTGACACATCCGCTCGATACCCAGGTTGCCTTGCATTGACATCAGTTCGCGGATTTGGTCGTAGATGCCTGGGGTGAACCCTTCTGTTGAGACAAAGTGCGATTGGCACACTTGCCATTTAATGGTTTTTCCTTCTCAAACAGGCTCTTCTTCATCAGAATGGTCATCGGCTGGCGAAGCGGAGGCGGGCTCTGCTGGAGAGCAACCCGCCGAGGAATAACCAGCCGGAGACTCATCGAGACGATGGTCGGGGGAACCAGTTTCTGCGGGTTCCCCTTCAGTCCTTGATCCTACATCGGATTGATAGATCTCCTCATGCCTGAAAAAACTCATGGTCGCTCCCTGCGAGAATATTCCGGGATCGGCGGCCCGCTCGAACTCCGCCGGCGGTTTGTAGCCGAGCGCCGAATGGAGCCGGACGCGATTGTAGTAGCTGTCGATGAACGCTGCAATGTTTTCTCGCAGGTGATCGAGGTCGCGATATTCGTTCGCGTAAATCTCTTCTCGCTTGAGAGTCTTCATGAAGCTCTCGCAAGTGGCGTTGTCGTACGGGTTCGCCGGCCGACTCATACTCGGGATCATGTCGTGTTTCCGGAGCACGGCAACGTAAGCGCCGGATGCATACTGGACGCCGCGGTCGGAATGATGTACAACGCCGGGTGGCGGCTTTCGTTCCGCGATCGCATTCTCCAGCGCTGTGATGGGCAGGCGCGCCGCCAGTGTTCGATCCAGTTCCCAGCCGACCACCTTGCGTGAGAACGCATCCAGGATCACCGCCAGAAACACAAAATCCCGGTGCAGTCGGATATAGGTGATGTCGGCCACCCAAAGCTGATTGACGCCGGTGAGCTTCATCCGGCCAGCCAGGTTGAGATAGACCTCCAGATCGTGATCGGAGTCCGTCGTGACCACGAATGCCTTCGGCTGCACCGCCAGCAGGTTGTCTTCGCGCATCAGTCGCGCCACGCGCTTGTGGTTCCAGCATGCCGCGCCGTCGCAGTTCTGCGCTCACCCGCCGGTAACCGTAACGCCGTTTGTGCTCGGCGAAGATCTTCTGGATCGTCGACCGTACCTCCATGTCCTCTTCGACGGGATCCCGCTCCTGCAGCGAACGGTAGAATCCCGCCCGGCTCACACCCGCCAACTGACACATCCGCTCGATACCCAGGTTGCCTTGCATCGACATCAGTTCCCGGATTTGGTCATAGATGCCGTCTCGCCAGGCTTCGTATTGCTCTGGCGTCGAGCCTCGACTTTTTGCAAGGCACCTTTGAAAAAATCTGCTTCCAACGTTTTGTCCGCCACCAGGCGCTTCAGTTGCGCCACCTGGAGCCGGAGCTCGCGCTCCCTGCCGTTCTCAGGTGGCGCTTCCCCATCGTCAATCGGTTCCAGCTGGTCGCGCCACTTATAGAGCAGCCGTCGATGCACACCGAGCTCTGCCAACAGCGCAACGACGTTGTCGCAGTTCTTCAGTCGCTCAACTGCCATCTTCCGGAAGGCCTTGGGATAGCGTCCCACTCGTCGTTTTGCCACTTGCAGTTCCTTTCCCTGCAAAGTGTGCCAATTGCGAGTGTCTCAATTTCGGGGTTCAGTCCAAGAGGCAAAGGAACAGCGAAAACGATGGGAGCCCGACCGATGATCTCTTTTGGAATCAGCAGGAGGTTTGGTCGGGGCGGGGCGATTTGAACGCCCGACCCCCTGCGCCCAAGGCAGGTGCGCTACCAGGCTGCGCTACGCCCCGACTTTTGTACATCCTTGATTCTAAAATACTTTCTGAGCTAGGGCAACTGCTTTTCAGGCCGACCGCGTCGAAACCGTGCTAAAACCCTGACCGCGGGGCGAGAACCGTGGTAAAACTCTGATCTAACAGAATCAATGACTTCCAGCTAAAGACTCTGGCGGGAAACTGGGCGCAATCCACATCGGCCCACCCAACCCAGACTCCGATCCGATCAGGTGAACCGCAAGCGATTGAATTTATTAGCAATTTTGATTTCTCCGAGCACCTGCTTCGAGTGCAGCCGCGCCGCTTGAGTTTGTCCGTGACCGCGCCGGCGGTGAAGGGCTTCGCTTCACTATTGCCGCGCTGACCTCCGACCAACTATTGCGGACGCTGATCTCCGACCAAAGGACGCGACGGTGCTGGCATTGCTGGCCCAAACCACGATGGCAAGGAAAACGATAAATAACTGCAATGGCCATGCCCAGCGCGGCGCGAAAAAAAGCAAAATACGCTGAAACGGCACGGTTTCCTATGTTCAGTGTTTACCGCCATGGACGCCTATGTTCTTTATTTACAATCCACGACTAGTTTCCCAAACTGGTCACGCGGTTCGAGTCCCGTCTCCCACTCATAGAATCAATAAGCTGGAGCGTTCTCGGTTCGCGGTGGCCACTTCTTAACCAATTAACGACCAGGCATACATGATTGAAGACAATGAGGAGATTGCCGGCCGAGCAGGCTGACTTTCGTCGCTCAGCAGGATCGCGTTTCGATTGATTCTGTGGCTCCCTGTCGTAGTGGAATTGGCCTTGAGATGTTTGCCAAACCCAGCCTGCACCGCCAACATCGCCTTCGGGTGAAGTAGGAAGTAGGATCGGGCGGAACGCGAGGAGAGTAGATCGACCTACCGGTTGGGAGGGTGTTGAATTTTCGGGACAGGTGCGAGTTGGAGCCTCGTGGACATGTTCACCAGGTCAGGAAGCGAATTAGCCTTCATTTTTTGCATCACTCGGCCTCGATGTGCCTTTACCGTGATCTCGCTTATCCCAAGCTCGCCGCCGACCTGTTTATTTAAGAGGCCCGACACCACCAACGACATGACTTCACGCTCGCGAGGGCTGAGTGCCGCGTAGTGGTCACGAAGCACCCGTAGCTCAGCCTCTTGCCCGAGTGCGATCTGGCTGCGTTCGAGGGCGAGGCCGATGGCGGTCAACAGTACCTCGTCGCTGAACGGCTTTGTCAAAAACTCAACCGCTCCCGCTTTCATAGCCTGGACCGTCATCGGAACATCACCGAGACCTGTAATAAAGATGATCGGCATCTCGATTCGATCGACCGCGATTCGCTTCTGTAGATCGAGACCGTTGAGATCCGGAAGACTCACGTCAAGCACCAGACAGCTAGGTACAAGAACTCGCCGGTGCGCAAGGAATTCCTGTGCGGATGCGAATGTTTCCGCCTGCCAGCCAGCGCATTGGATCATCAGTTCCAACGATTCCCGAACCGAGACGTCGTCGTCAACTACAAACACAACTGGTGTCGCGTGCGACCCGAGGAGTGGCTTTGCATCCCGTCCGGGTGTGCCAATTGAATTCATTCAACTCACCTGGAGGGCTGCATTCAACGCATTCAGCAGCGCGGTTTCCGTGAATGGTTTGAACAGGCATTCCACGGCGCCTTGTGCCAACAGGCGTGGACGGATGTTCTCATCTCCGTTGGCCGTGATGAAGACGATCGGAATCTCCTGTCGTCGACGTCTCAATTCCTGTTGGAGGTCGGGACCGGACATCCCAGGCATGGCGATGTCGAGGATTAAGCAGGCGGTCCGGGTAACGCTATCGGACGTGAGGAACCCCTCGGCCGATGGGAACACCTGCACTACGAAACCGAACTCCTTCAGCAAGTCGGGTAGCGACTCTCGAACGGACTCGTCGTCGTCTATCAATGAAACGAGCGCACCTTTAGCCATTAGCAGTCCTCGCGGCGCTGACCGTATCCGACACATCCGGATTGCGCACACCGTTTGGATCGGGGGTGTGATACGGAGCCTCAGCTGCACAAGGGATGGAAAAGAAGAACGTCGCGCCCGGACCATCATTCGGCGCCGCCCACAAACGGCCATGATGGCGCTCGATGATGGAGCGGCTGACGGACAGGCCGATCCCCATCCCGTCACTCTTGGTCGTGTAGAACGGTTTGAAAACCCGGTCCACATCTTGAGGTTCGAGACCGACTCCCGTATCTTGTACGCTCAGCCGCACACCATCTCCTTCGTCGCGTTCCGTTCTGATCACCAACTGCCTGGGACGGTCTTCGATGCCGCTCATTGCGTCTGAGGCGTTCATCAGCAGGTTCAGGACGACTTGCTGCAACTGGACACGATCACCTGTGACAGGTGGAAGATCGACCGCAAGCTCCGGACGCAGGACCACCCTCTTTCTCTGAAGGTCGCCCCGCGAGAGGGCAATCACTTCTTCCGTAGCCTGATTCAGGTCCATAGATTCTATGAAGACGCCCTTCTTCGCGAAGAGAGCGCGCAATCGACGAATCACATCAGAAGCACGATGGCCATCGCGAATCGTACGTCGCGCCGTTTCGAGTGCGCCCTCCACGTTCGGCGGATCTGCGGCCAGCATGCGGAGACAGGTGCTCGCATTCGTGATGATACCCGACAGCGGCTGGTTGACTTCATGCGCGATCGATGCCGTCAGTGCTCCGAGACTAGTGACCCTTTGCATATGCGCTAGTTCCGACCGAACCTCGCCGAGTGCTTCTTCTGAAATCCGGCGCTGTGTAACGTCCTGGACTGCGCCGATGTACTCCAACACTCCACTCTGATCTCGGGTCGCGTGAGCGACAAGGTGCAGGTACTTGACGGATCGGTCCGGCAACTGCAGGCGGTGTTCGTATTCGAAATTTCTGCCTTGCTGGGCGCTCTCCAACATGTCGTACATCATCGGCATGTCTTCCGGGTGAACCCGGCTGGCAATCAGTTCAAGCGTCACTCGCACATTCGGGTCGAACTCGAAAATCCGGTAGACGGCTTGAGACCACGTGATTTCGCCGGTCGCAACTCGCCAGGAAAAGCTGCCAGTGGAACTGAGAAGTTGGGCTTTGGCGAGAAAGGCCTCGCTCCGCCGCAACTCCTCTTCCGATCGCTTCCGGTCCGTGAGATCGCGTAGATAACCTGTGAACGACGGCGGTCCTTCTACCGGGATGCGTGTGATCGTGAGTTCTGCGGGAAATTCGCTGCCGTCGGCACGTAGCGCCGTCGCCTCGAGGCGCTTTCCGAGCAGTCGCGCCTCACCTGTGGCCAAGAAGCGGGAAAAACCCTGACGGTGCCTCTCACGCAGGGCCATCGGAATGATGACATCCGCCAACTGCTTGCCGATGACGTCGTCTCGACGGTGTCCGAACGTGCGTTCCGCCGCTGGATTGAACTCCGTGATACAGCCCTCGTGGTCGATCGTCACGATGCAGTCGAGAGCTGAGTCGAGTATGGCAGCTTTGCGTGCCTCACTGCCCTTAAGCACGGCGTCACTTTGCGCACGTTCGATCGCGATGCTCGCGATGTGGCTGAACTGCTCGATGAGGCTTTGCTGGCTCGGAGTGGGAGTTCTGGGTTCGTCATAGTAAATCGCGAACGCACCCAAAACCTTGCCGGCCGAGGATGAGATCGGCGTTGACCAGCACGCTCTCAGCCCATGCGCCAAGGCCATGGGGCACCATTCGTAGGCCGCCCATCGAGTCTCCGAGGTGAGGTCGGCCGCGATGACTTGTTCGTTGAGGTAGGCCGCCATCGCGCAGGGACCCGAATCGACATTCACAGGTCGGCCGATAATTGAGGTAATGAAGCTCGGCGGAAGGCTCGGCGCGGCTCCGTGTTCGAGACGAGCGCCGCTCGGATCGACCAATACGACACTGGAATAGCAGCCTCCAGCTGTATCTTCCACTAGCCGGCATAACGCATCGAGGATCACGGAAAATGAACATCCGCGCGCCAACATTTCAAGGAACCGCTTTTCGTCAGCGAGCAGAAGTTCAGCCCGCTTCCGGTCGTCAACATCGGTTTGTATGACGTACCAGCAAACGATGCATCCTTCCCTGTCTCGCAAGGGGAAACCATTGATGCGGAACCAGCGGTAGACGCCATCAGCGCGGCGGTGGCGGCTCTCGATTTCATACGGCCGGCCGGTCTCGACTGCCCCACTCCACGCGGCGATCACGTTCGGGAGGTCATCCGGATGAACCAGGTCAGCGGTCCCCGAACCTCTCAACTCCTCAGGCATTCTCCCAAAGTATTCCAGGACCGAGCCGTTAACTTGTTCCACTTCACCGGCCGGTGTCAGGACAGCAACGAGGGCCGGGATGCCATCCAAGATTTGCGTGCGCGCCAGCCTCAGTGCTTCCTCGGACCGTTTTCGAGCCTCAATATCGGTGTTTACTCCATACCATTTCACGACCTGTTCCGCTGCGTCGTGCAACGGATTGACGCAAACAAGGAACCAGCGATACTTCCCATTGGAATGTCGTATACGGGTTTCCGCTTCACTCGGCTCGCCCGAGTCCAGCACGGATCGCCACCATCCGAGTAGTTGGGGCAAATCGTCAGGGTAGATCGCGGTCTGCCAACCCGACCCACGAGCGTCCTCGAGGCTGAGGCCGGTGAATTCGCACCAGCGCCTATTCAGGAAGTCAACCTGACCGTCAGGGAGCGCGGTCCACACCAACGCGGGGAGCATATCGGCGAAGCAACTGAGTTTGCTGTGCACTCCAGCACCTTCTTGGCCGCCCATGACTCCAGGGTGGACTACTGTTCGCCAAATGTCTATCATACTTTGGTGTCAATCTGCCATCGAAGTCAGCGCCAGGTATGCTCGGATCAGACAACCGTTCTCTGCCCATCTCTCCCGCTGGTTCTTCCTTAATACAGCAGGCCCCCTCGTGCTAGCAGGCTTTCCGTGGTGCAAACGCGCTTGCTGGAAGTGTCGCTGAAAGGGGTTCGAATGTCCCTGTCGTGGCGGGTGACCCCGATATATCAACGAATACAATCGTCGAATAGTCGAACATCCAAATCGTGGCAGGAAACGTCGAGCGGCGCATTTGTCCCGGCCGAACGAGGATCGGATCCACCGACCGATCCGTCTTCCCCAAGTCCCAACGGGATTGAGCCCCAATTCAGCATTACCGATAGCCACCCGAGGCCGTGAGAGTTTCACCTGTAAGCCACCCGGACTCCGGGGAAGCCAGAAAAACCGCAATGGATGCAATGTCCTCCGGTTGCCCGACACGTCCGAGCGGGGTTTGCGCCACCAGTTGCTTTTTGAAATCGTCTCCCATGATCCCGAGAAGATGGGTTCCCTCCGTCTCAATGCCAGCCGGGTTAATCGAGTTGACCCGGATCCTCCTACTCCCCAGTTCCTTCGCAAGCACGCGTGTGACAGCGTCCACCGCGCTCTTGGTGGCTGAATATCGTTGTGCCCTTAGCGAGGTTCTCGACCACTGCTTTAGCGCATTCCCCGGAAAGAATAACAATCTGTGGCAGTCTCCCTTCGGTTCGTCCGGCGCAGCCGTCGGACAGGGTATTTGACGTCTTTGATCGCGCCGAATGGCGTCACAATATCGACCGAGACCATCGTCCAATAGATTCATTTCCGCTATTCAGGCTTAATCGAATTGGGGTTCGGATGCACGCACCCGAGCCCTCGTGTACTGACCAGTCATGGATATTGCCATGAACATCACAAGGTGGCTGGCGGCCTCGAAAGTGCGTGCGTCGACAGGGAAAGGAAGGACACATTATGAAAATCGTAGTGATCGGTGGTAGTGGACTCATCGGAAAAAGACTCGTCAACACGCTTCGTGCGCGCGGGCACCAAGTGGTAGCCGCGTCATCCACTTTCGGCGTTAACACGCTCAGCGGAGAGGGGCTGGTTGAAGCACTGGCAGGCGCCTCGGTGGTGGTCGATGTATCGAACCCCTCCTCCTTCGAGATCGCGACCGCCATGAACTTCTTCGAGACATCAACCCGGAACCTCCTGGTCTATGAGGCGGCGGCTGGAGTGGGGCATCACGTAGCGTTGTCCGTTGTGGGACTGGAGCGCCTGCCCGAATATGGCTACTTCCGCGCAAAACTCGTTCAGGAAAACCTGATCAAAGCCTCATCGATCCCGTACTCGATCATCCGCGCCACGCAATTCTTCGAGTTTATTGGCAGAATCGCCGATGAGGTTACGGAGGGCAACACAGTCCGTCTGTCATCCGCTCTCCTCCAGCCCATGGCTGCGGACGATGTTGCTGGTGCGCTAGCCATGGTTTCGGTGGGGACGCCAGTCAACGGCACGGTTGAGATCGCTGGACCCGAACAGTTTCATCTCGATGAGGTCAATTGGCAGGGCTTGACCGCGCTCAACGATTCACGTATGGTTATCTCCAAACCGCCCGGGTGTTACTTCGGCGAAGCACTGAATGAGAAAACACTTGTTCCCGACAAGGATGCGCAACTCAGTGAGACGCGTTTTGATAGCTGGCTCGGTCAGCGTGCAAATCAGCGCCCGAATAAAAGCCACCAGCCCCCAGCAGGTACGAGTCGTCGTGAACACGTTTCGGGGAAGTCAACAACAATGGTGGCTCTCGCGGTTCTCGTAGCCTGCATCCTGGCAATAAGCGGTTCTCTGATCGCCCAGGCAAAGGCGGAGGAGACTATCACGCCCCTCCTCACTAACGACCTGGCGGGAGTTGCCGGCAAGGAAGTTCTGATGTACACCGTCGACTTTCCTCCGAGTTTTTCTAGCCCCATCCACCGGCACAATGCGCAGGTGTCTGTTTATGTGCTTGAGGGCTCCGTTGTGATGCAGGTGAGAGGCGGAAAAGAAGTCACGCTGGGGCCAGGCCAGAGCTTTTATGAAAGCCCCAACGATATTCACATCGTAAGCCGGAACGCAAGTAGTACCAAGCCGGCAAAATTCCTGGTGTCCTTGATTCACGAGAAAGGCGCTCCGCTCGTGATACCAGCAAAGTAAACAACGACTGGTTTAAAGATCAGCTCGTGACTGGAATCGCGGCTCTGCCGCCTATCCGGGGTGATGCGCATACTATCTTTAGAGTTGCGCCCACCTTAGAAACCAACAGGAGTAAAGAATGTCGTTCAGATGGGATTTAAGTTCGGTAGTTTTACGATATGGCTTGGGGCTGGGTTTTCTTTCAGCCGTGGCCGACAGGTTCGGTCTTTGGGGAGCGTATGGGCAGCCAAATGTCGAGTGGGGGAATTTCTCACGGTTCCTGGAATATACACAGATCCTCAATTGGTACGTGCCAGCGGCTATGATTGCGCCGCTGGGAATAGTCGCCACTTGTGCTGAAACTCTCTTCGGCCTTCTTCTTCTCGTCGGCTGGCGAACACGTACCACCGCGCTGTTGAGTGGACTTCTTCTACTGACGTTCGGCGTGGCGATGACCATTGCGTTAGGAATCAAGGCGCCCCTGAACTTTGCCGTTCTCACGGGGGTGGGAGGAGCATTGCTTCTCGCAAATTGCGAACGATTCCCCTTCAGCGTGGACGAACTACTGTCCCGTCGAACCCATTCGGAGAACGGATGAAAGCAGCACGTGCTCCGTCATTCGGTTCCTCTGAGTGTGATTGGATATTCCTCCGCATACCGGACCCGCCCGTCGGGCGGCCAGTGGGTGATGCCCAGGGATGCATGGCCAGTTGGGTTTCTGACTCAATATATAACCCGGGCGCATAAAAGACAGCGACTTTACGAACGCTTCCGCGGACCAGAACGCGCAAGCCGTATAGCCCAACGTTCTTTACAGATCGATTACGATTCCGGTGCCGGCCTGTCGTTGTCGACCACTGATATAAGATCCGAGTGAAGGGTTTGACCAACGTGGATTCCTCACGCACCAAGCGTCAATGCGGCCTTCGGAATCGCGCCGACGTTGCCGGCCCTGGCCGTACCCTCTGTGCTGCGGGGAACAGAGAACAAAAACCTGGCCCGGTCCATCATTAGGCGTCGCCCGAAGACGGCCGTGATGACTCTCGATAATGGAGCGACTAACGGATAATCCGATTCCCATGCCTTGATCCTTAGTTGTATGGAATGCATCGAAGAGCTTGGCCACGGCTTGAGGCTCGAAACCTACCCCCACGTCTCGCACAGTAAGCGAACGCGACCGGGTTCGTCTGGCCCGGTTCTGATCAGCAACTCCCGACGGTCGGCGACGACGCTCATCGCCTCCGAAGCGTTCAGGAACAGGTTCAGAATGACCTGCTGAAGCTGAACACGATCACCCATGACAGGCGGAGGGTCGTCGGCAAGTTCCGTCCTCAGTACCACCCTATTTTTTTGAAGTCCTCACGCCCTGACATACTTCCGAGACTTCTCGGGGGCCTCGATGAATCGTTACAGTGCGGCTGTTGGAGGCGCTGAGCACTTCTAGCGATCCCTTCGCGCTTCATCACTCCACGACACGAAACTGCTTCCCTCGGCGATGGCAGCGGTCGCGTGGCGGGTTCGACGCACGGAACTCCGAGGATTTGCTGAATCTGCCTACATTTTCTGGGGCTCGGTGTGCCGCGAACGCATCAGGCAATACCTTCGTCCAATGGAATTGCCGTCGCGCTCCGATCTTAATCAAAGCTTTACATATCTGGTTTCGATAAGTGATGCTTGCCACCGAGCCTCCGAATATCGAAGGCGCGCGCAAAACCGCG
>Ga0206845_1103_pt1 | contig 25606 bp, 27 predicted proteins | sample Alteio_BWOrgCont_19_FD_152887 | JGI IMG/M metagenome (GOLD analysis project Ga0206845, IMG submission 152887) | Enriched cells from forest soil in Barre Woods Harvard Forest LTER site, Petersham, Massachusetts, United States -... | ecosystem: Environmental > Terrestrial > Soil > Temperate forest >...
CTTGCGCCCCGCGGTTCCGATCAGTTTACGGTCCAGCAGAGTCTTCAGGACGCTCGCGCCCTGCACACCGCGGATCTCCATGATTTCAGGCGCAGTGATCGGCTGTTTGTAGGCGATAACCGCCAAGGTCTCGAGCGCCGGCAGAGACAGCTTGAGCGGCGGATTCAGGTTCTTCACAAACCTGCGCACAGCCTCGTGGTGCTCGGGCTTGGTAGTCATTTTGAAACCGCCCGCGATCTCGCGGATGCTGAGGCCGCGGTCGGTGCGTTCATAATCCGCCGCCAGCTGCTCCAGCAGATCGATAACACGGTCGCGCGGCTGCTCGATCGCCGCGCAGATCTGTTCCAGCGAGAGCGGCTCGTCCGTCACATAAATGATCGCCTCAAGCACCGCCTTGAGCTTCGCGTCTTCCATTGTCTGCGCGGGGACAGGGGGGTCGTCGGGCAGTAATTCGTCTGCGGAGAAAGATTCCTGGACGGGAAGCGCATCGGGCGCTTCAGACTGATCTGCAGCCGGTTCGCCTTGCGGTGTTTCGTTCGGATTCGGCTCCTCGATCGGATCCGGTTCGGGAAAAGCCATTCGTTACTTGTATTCCTCTTCGATCGCATCCGGCAGCGCCGGTGCTTCTTCAAATCGTTCGCCCTTCGCCAGGGCAATTTCGCCGAACAGATCGGGCTGCAGGATCAATACGGTCTGCGACTTAACCATCTCGAGCACGGCCAGGAACAGGCAGATCATAGCCCGCCGGCTCCTCTGCTTCTCCATCAACTGCAGGATGAAGAGCGGCTTGTCTTTTCGGGTCGCTGCCAGCAGTGTGCGGACCTGAACGACCATTTCCCCGACCGAAATCTCCTCATCCGTGACCTCATAAACGGGCCTGCTCTTGAGTCTTTCGAGCACGTCGCCAAAGGCCTTGATCAGATCAAACAGGCTTACCGCCAGGCCCGGATCGTCGCCGTCCGATACGAATTGCTTCATTTGCGGATTCGACCAGACGTTCTCCTCGATGATCCGCTTTTGCTGGAGCATTTCGGCGGCGTCTTTGAATCGCTGATGTTCGAGCAGTCGCTGGACGAGCTCCTCGCGTGGATCCTCCTGCGTTTCGCCCTCTTTCTGCAAAGCGGGGTCGGTCGGCAGGAGCAGACGCGATTTGATATGAATCAGGGTCGCCGCCATGAACACAAATTCGGCGCCGATATCCAGATCCAGCTCGCGCGCTTTATCGAGATAGGCGAGATACTGCGAAGTAATGGTCGCGATCGGAATATCCCGGATGTCGATCTGCTGTTTGCGGATCAGGTCCAGCAGCAGATCGAGCGGTCCGTCATAGTGATCGAGATGGAAATTGAGGGGCGACGACGACACCGTGGACAATCTTTCATTATCGCTTGTTCGCAAGGACCGTCGCCGCGGATGCGGCGCCTTCGTTCACGAGTAGTCCCATTTTGGGATGGCTGGGCTCAAAATCGGCCCTAAGGCCATAGTCTTCAAGGGTTTCGGTTGTAGTCGGGCCGATCGAACCCACAAACGCGGATGCCAGCGACTCCCGCACCTGCTGCTCGATCCCCTCCTCTTCCGCGATTTTCATGAGGTTCACCAGTTGCATCGAGGTGGTCAGGAGAACCACGTCGAATCCCCCTGCGATCAGCTTCGCCGCCGCCTGCCGAAGCGGTCCGGTGTCGGCAGGAAGGTCCCAGGCGTAGATCCGAACCGGCGTAACCTCTTTTCCCATCGCCCGCAAGCCCTCGATCAGATTTGGGTTCGTTTTTCCATATTCCTGCAGCGCGATTCTGGTCTCTCGCCGGCCGCGCATAGTCTCCAGAAGCTCATGCCAGGTGTTAGGCTCGGGGACCTGCACGCGGGGAACCATACCGATCTCCCGCACTGCCGCGGACGGTTTCGGGCCGCGAACCACCAGTGTCGCCCGTTCGAGGGCGGCCTTTAGATCCGCCTCAGGATAACGGGTCAGCAGCGTCTTCCAGAGCAGCCGAGTGCCGACACCCGTCAGCAGAATGATGCAATCGAATTCTTCCCGCAGCAGACGATCGGCAAAAGCGAACGCCTCGCCGTGTTCTTCAATCGCCACTTCCCGCATCGAAGGCGCAACGAAAGGTTCCCCGCCCTGTTTGCGGATCAGCGTCGCCATCTCTTCCGCGCGGCGGCTTTCAAGCGAGAGAACGCGGAGGCCGTCGAAGGGCATACTCCGATTTTAGTGGCACCGCTACGGAATCTGCTGACCGTGCTTCACCGAAGCGCGTCGTTGAAAAATCTCGTGACTCGGGTCTCGTATTCCGCCTTTGCGACCGTATGCGCGTTACCGTGCTGGTTCCCGGGCACCAGCCAAAGCTCCTTCGGCAAACGCGCAGCGGCGTAATTTGTCAGACTGTTATCCGCCGGAACAACCGAATCTCCGGTCTCGTGGATAACCAGCAAAGGCCGCGGGCTGATTTCGCCGATCGCATCCACCGGCCGTACCCTGTTCACGTCGATACCAGCCCGCAAATCCGCTATCAGGATCGTAACAGGAGCAAAGGGAAAAGCCGGCAAATGCACAAAATGTTCAAAACTAGCTGCGATCACCCGTGGAGCGTCGCTGAAGCCCGAATCGTCTACAACCGCCAGAATCCGCTCGTCTTTCGCCGCGGCGAGAATGGCAACGGAACCTCCCATCGAAATTCCGAGGACTCCGATTCGTTTCGCGTCGATGTCCTGTCGTTCCATCGCATAGTCAACCATCGAAATCAGGTCCCGCTGTTCCAGAACTCCTAGCGTCACGTACTCTCCGCCACTCGGGACACGCCCTCTCGAATCCCAGGTCACGACGCCGAATCCGGCTCGATGGAGAAATTCCGCGATCGGCAACATCTGATCCTGCGTATCGCCATAGCCACTGGCCAGAATGATCAGCGAAGGGCGCTTACCTCGAAAGAGCCGGCCGCTCAGCGTGATCTTGTCCGCAGCGATTGCCTGAATCGTTTCCGGACGCAGGTCCGGAAACGTGGCGAGATTCCATTTGTAATGCGGATAGCCTGGACGCAAGGCCCGCTCGGATCCAATCCAACCGACGACTCCAAGTGTCCCCAGAGAAAGCAAAACAAACCCAATGAGCAAGGACCGGAGAATCCTCTTCATCGGCGGCTCATTGGATTGACCGCCGCTTATTTCGCGAGCGCTTCGTCGAGTGCCCGCGCCAGATCTTCATAGATAATCGTCTCGACGAACATCTGGCCGCCCACGCAGACCGTCGGCGTGTTCGTGATCCCCCTCGCCACCCCGGCCTGCCGGTCCTGATCGACGAGAGCCGCGAGGCGGGTGTCTTTCAGGGCATCGACAATGTCCTTCTGATCCAGGCGATTCCGCCCAGCGAACTCGAACAGCCAGTTCCGCAGGTTGCGAGGTGTGATGTCGTCTTGTTCCGACATCAGCTCCCTGCGAAAAATGATCCCCAGCTGCGGGTCCTGCTCGTAAACCCATCGAGCCGCGATGGCCGCGGAGAGCGCCCAGTCATGTTTTCCCAGCGGAAAATCGCGATGGATGAAGGCAACCCGGGATCCGTACTTCGGCAGGATTTTCTGATCGAGCAGCGTCTCGAAGCGGGCGCAATCATTACACTGCAGATCCTCGTAGATCAGCACTTTGACTAAACTGGCTGGATTTCCCTCAACCACGTCTTTGCGGGTCGCTGACACGCTCTGTATGGTCAGCACAAGGCCGAGGGCGCCCAACACCAGCGCGATCCTCATAACTGTACGGGATTCTGCAACTGGAAGGTCAGCCTGGTCTCCGATGGGACTTTGACCTTCTGCCCGGCGGTCAGCACCTGAACACCTGTCCCCGCCGCGGCGCCGGAAGTGGCGCCGATCGCCGCTCCTTTACCGCCGCCCGCAATCGCCCCGATAATCGCTCCGAGCGCCGCCGTACCCCCGATCACCGCGCCGCTCCGCGCTCCCCGCGAGTTGCTTTCGGTCCGGACATCGGAACTGGTGACGTTCACCTGCTGGCCGTTCACCGATATTGTCGATAACGCGAGCGTCAGGACAGCGCGGCCTTGAATCTTCCCCGACTGCTGGGCCTCGACCAGTTTCGTCACAACATCGGCACCGCGTGGGATGACTTCCTGCCCGTTCACCATAACCGGCTCATCGATGCTGGCGCGAAAAGTCTGCCCGAGACGGGCCGTCTCCGAATCGACGGGGTCGATCATCCGAATGGTGATGGGGGTGTCGACTGGAATCGTGAGCCCCGCCGTTGGCGGAGCAGTGTTAGGAGCTGTTGCCGGATAAGGAGCGGGCGGCGGGTAGGGAGCGGGCGCCGGGTAAGGAGCCTGAGCCGGGTAAGGAGCCGAAGGCGGGTAAGGAGCCGGCGGTGGATACGCGCGGGAAGACGGAGCAGGAGAGTACGGCGGCGCCGGGTGATAGGCGGGGTCGGAGAAGATGACCGATTGGACCTGGCCGATGTCGAAGGTTCGGATTTCGCCATTGAGATCCATCCGGACCTGCCGCGCCGTCCCGCCAAGGTATGTTCCCTGAATGGTTTCGCCGGTTCGCAACGTCAGCGTATCGGCGCTGAGGAAAGCGGCGGCCGTGCAAACCAGAGCACCGGCCCGGATTGAAAAGCGCGCAGCAAAACTCATACAGTCAGTCCCTCCCCTATCAATCCTATAAGACCGGAATCGTCGGGTTCGGGTTGCGAAAATCTCGCCTGCTGATTCACCGCTCCGCGCGTCTGGTGACCGCGGGAGCCAGTTCCTCAACTACTTCCTTGCCGCGCGCGAACGCTCTCGCATAGGCGTCTTTTCTTTCGTGACGCGATAAACCCGAACCCGTGCGATTGAGCTTTTCGAGGCTCATCCCGACGACGTAAGTTCCGGCAAATGCGACAGCGGCTTTGGGAATCAGACCGCCTCCGAGGGGAATCTTTCCGACAAGTTCGCGTGCCAAGGCCCGCCATCCGAACGCACCCGCGGCAATCGCCGCGATCTGCAATTTCTGCTCCGTATATCCGACCGTCTGGCCGTAGGTCGCAGCCAGCAGAAGCGCCATCCGGATCTGGTTCATTGTCAGGAATGCCGTATCGGTCGCAAATTCGCCGATCGCCCAAGGCAGGTCGATAAAGCTCGGAATCACATTCGGAAGCGCAGTAACCAGGGAAAAGAGCGCGTTCTCCCGCGATATGCGGTGGAGAATGCGATCTGCAACTGTACGCCGGAACAGCGGGTAGTTGCGGGCGATCGCCAGTTCCACATCCTCATGATCGGCCACGATTGCCTTCGTTGTCCCGGTTGTATCCGCCGGATCGAACGCGTAACACTTGCCTCCGGCCGTAACGCCGGGGGCGCAAAGGACGAAGTCGAAACGGCTGTGCGGCGTCCCGTCGACACGATGAATGGTTCGAAGCGCTTCCGCGCGCCCTCGATCCTCGCCCCATTCAGGGGCGAGGAATTGCTCCATTCGGCGGTAATCTTCTTCGCTCGCCGCGATCAGCCCGACATTCAGGTCCTGGTGCGCCGCCTCGCGAATTGCATCTGCGTTGAGGCCGGCATAAATCCTCCGTATGTCTTTCAACAGAGTCAGAGACATTGTTCTGTCAGCATTCTACCGCCAACGTAAGAAAGGCCACCCGGACTTAAGGCCCTGCAACTTGAATTCCATACTGATTCCGCCTTCGCCCTAAACCTTTCTTCGATCAGCGCCGATTAAGGGAAGTAGTGCTGCCGCGAGAGGTCGCGCGAGGAACGAAAGGAACAAGAGTCGGGACGATGACTGGTTTGACACTTCGAACGAAATTTCTGGGTGGGTTCGCGGCGCTGCTGTGCATGGTTGCCGCGCTGACGTTTACATCGATGCGCGCGATGAGTTCGCTCAACAGCGCGCTCGATCGGGTCGTCCAGCGGATGTCGAAACGCGCGGACAAAACGAGCCAGCTGGTCGAAACCGTGGCCGAATTAAGCGGGACGCAGCAGGCCTTGCTGCTCCATTCGATCCTCAGTGACACGGCGGGAATCGAAGAGAACAAGCGCGCAGTCGCCGAGCTTCAGCGGCAAATCGACAGCCTGTTTGCTGAGTTGGCGCCTCTGACCGACTCCGCCGGCGATCGCCAGTTGATTCAGGCGCTCCAGGCGAAGGCATTGGCGGTGAGGCCGATGAGCGCGGAAGTCATGGACCTGATCCAGAAACAACAGATGAACGACGCTTTGAAACTCGTCACCGAGCGGCTGCTGCCAGCCTGTGACGATTTGCAAAAGAATGCACGCGATTTCCTGGTCAATCAGCGCGCAAAGATGAATTCGGAAACGGCGGATGTCATGGCCGGCGCCTCGGCCACCCGTATCCTCGCCTTCGTGTTTGTCGGCCTGACGATCGGACTTTCCGTACTGATCATTTTCTCGGTTCGGCAGATGAATGGAGCGCTGGGCTTAATGGGGTCGCAGGTATCTGAGGGCGCCCAACAAGTGGCGCGCGCTGCCGGACAGATGGGTTCGATCAGCCAGTCTCTGGCTCACGGCGCTTCCGAACAGGCGGTCTCTCTCGAACAGACGTCGGCCTCGGCGGGCCAGGTTAATGCCATGGTTCAACGCAACGCGAAAAGTTCGCGCGAAGCGGCTGAGCATACTAATGACGCCAATCGCCTCCTGACGGAAGCCAATCAGAAACTCGAACACATGCTGGTCTCGATGCGCGACATTTCGTCATCCAGCGAAAGAATCTCGAAGATCATTCGCGTGATCGACGAAATCGCCTTTCAGACGAACATCCTGTCATTGAATGCGGCGGTCGAGGCGGCCCGCGCCGGAGAGGCGGGTATGGGTTTCGCGGTGGTCGCGGATGAGGTGCGAAACCTCGCACAGCGCTGTTCTCAGGCGGCAAAAGACACTTCCGGATTAATCGAAGAGTCAATTCAACACTCGAAAATCGGCAGAGTGCGGCTCGACGAAGTCGCCCATGCCATGCGTCAGGTTACGGACAGCGCGCTCGAGGTGCAGCGGCTTTCGAATGAGGTCAACGCGGGCAGCGAGGAGCAGGCGCGGGCGATTCAGCAGATCTCGAAAGCGATCCTCCAGATCCAGCAGGTGACGCAGCAGACCGCCGCAAGTGCGGAAGAAGGCGCGAGCGCGGGCTCCGAGATGGGCGCCGAGGCGGAACATCTGCAGGCGACAGTAAGCCGCATGAGGGCAATGCTCGGCATGCACCAGGAGTTGGAAAATACTCCCGCTTCCAGGACTCGAGGCAGAGAAGAAATTCGACATTACGCACGGAGATAAAGACAATGAAAAACCAAAAAGGAAGAATCGTCATTTTTTCGCTCCTGATTGCAGCCGCATCGGGATTGGCAGTGGCCCAGGACCTTGGAGTCAAGGTATCGAATTCCGAGGCTATGAAGGCGGCGACAGCCAAAGTGCAACCCGACTACCCCGCAATCGCCAAACAGCTCCATCTGGAGGGCGAGGTAGAGGTGGAAGTGCACATCACGGAGGAAGGTTCTGTGGAGTCAGCAAAGCCCGTTACCGGTAACGCCGTACTCGCCAATGCGGCGGTCGCTGCGACCAAACACTGGAAGTTCACTCCGTTCATGGCGGGCGGGAAGCCGGTGAAGGCGACAGCGGACCTGAACTTCACGTTCAAACTCTAAAGGTTTGGCTTGTTCCCATACCACCGTGTTGTCGCCGGCGGTATGGGAATCGGTCTGGAAAGCCGCTCTCCCATTAAGCACAAACAAATGCGCATGAAGCAAAGCCTCGTAATCCTGCTCGCTCTCTCGTCTCTGCTCCAGGCGGGAGATACCGGAAGCCGGGTCCTCTATGTGGGCGGGACCGTGCCGGGATTGACAAACAAATCCACCGCAAGAATCGAGATGCCGGGGGACGACGCGTTGAAGTTCAACAGTCGCGGCAACTCTTTCGCCATTCCGTATAAGGATGTCGACACCCTGGAATACGGGACGCGAGTGGGTCGCCGCTATCTCGAGGCGGCGTTGATTTCTCCGGTCTTTCTGCTCGGGAAGAAGAAAACGCACTATCTCACCATCGGGTATGTCGATGAGAAGGGCCAGCACCAGGCAATGGTTCTCGAGGTAGGAAAGAACGATATCCGCGCAATGCTTGTATCGCTCGAAGCCCGCACTGGACGGCGGATCGAGTTTCAGGACGAAGAAGCCCGAAAAGCGGGCAAGGGATGAAAGCCGGGGCGATCGTTTTGAGCTCGCTCCTCGGGTGCACCTGGGTCGCTCAGTGTATCGAGCCCCAGTCGCCGCCGCAGCTTTCCCTGGTCAATCGGATTTTCGTCGACCAGCTCGGCGGAGGCCACACCTCCGATCAGATGCGAGATATGATCGTCGCTGCCCTGCAAAAATCCGGGCTCTTCATCATCACGGAAAATCCGGACCGCGCGGATGCAACGCTCCGCGGCTCTGCCGACGACAAGATTTATACCGAGGAGCACAATCTGAGCGAGTCGCTCGGATTGCGCAGCAGCGGCGCGTCGGGCAGCGGCACGAGCAGCTCGATGAGCGGAACGACCTCCTCCCACAAATCAACTGGCATCGGAATCACTGATAGCGAGAACAGCCACATCGAGGAGCGGCGGCACGAGACCTCGGCATCGATTCACCTGGTGGACGCCAACGGTGACGTGATCTGGTCGACTACGCAGGAAAGTGCCGGTGGCAAGTTTCGGGGCGCAATGGCCGATGTCGCCGACAAAATTGCCAACGAACTAATTGCGGATACGCTCAAAGCGCGCGCCGCCAGAATTGCCGCCGCAGCCGCGTCCGCCCGCCAATCCGAATCGCAATCGACAAAGTAGCGCAGGCGACATTGTCGCCGGTTGACCCTAATCCGTTGAAACATTTGCGTAATCCGCGCACGTCGATGAGACAATAAGGTTTCAGGTCGAGGAGGTTTTACCGGATGGGTGTTCCCGTCTCGCAGATGTGGACAGTTGTGAGCTATGTGCTCCGCCAGCGGGCGGCGGGAAACAAGCGCTATCCGCTCGTGCTGATGCTCGAACCCCTCTTCCGCTGCAATCTCGCATGCGCGGGTTGCGGCAAGATCCAGTACCCCGCCCACGTTCTCAAAATGAACATGAGCCCGGAGCAATGCTTCCGGGCCGTCGACGAATGCGGCGCCCCAATGGTATCGATTCCAGGCGGCGAACCCCTGATGCACCCGGAAATCGACAAGATCGTTGAAGGACTCGTAGCCCGCAAAAAGTACATCTATCTCTGCACCAACGCCCTTCTGCTCAAAGAGAAACTGCACCTCTTCAAACCGAGTAAGTACCTGACCTTCTCGGTGCATGTAGATGGCGAAAAAGAGCATCACGACTTCTCGGTCTGCAAGGAAGGCGGGTTCGATCTCGCCGTCGAGGGCGTCCGCGAAGCCATCGCGCGCGGCTTCCGCGTTACCACCAACACAACCCTCTTCGATGGCGCCGATCCGAACAGCGTCCGGGACTTTTTCGATCAGATGATGGACCTCGGCGTCGAAGGTATGATGCTTTCGCCGGGCTACTCCTACGACAAAGCGCCCGATCAGCAGCACTTTCTGGGCCGGGCCCGTACCCGCCGTCTGTTTCGCGCCATCCTTTCCAACCGGAGCGCCAGATGGAAGTTCAACATGTCGCCCCTCTTCCTCGAGTTCCTGATGGGCAAGCGCCACTATACCTGCACCCCCTGGGGCATGCCGACTTACAACCTGTTCGGGTGGCAAAAGCCGTGTTATCTGCTGCAGGACGGGTATGCGGACACATTCGCGGAACTCATGGAATCGACGAAGTGGGAGAACTACGGCACGGAATCAGGCAACCCGAAGTGCGCGAACTGCATGGTGCACAGCGGCTACGAGGCCTCTGCCGTACATGACCAGTTCAATTCGCTCAGCGGGTTCCTCGCAACAGTAAAGGGGACATTATTCACCCGCTATCGCGATCCTGAAGCTCTGAAAATGTTACGGGAGCCCGTCAAGCCGGTTCACGCGCCCGCCGGACTGGTGCAACTCAACGTCGAGGCCGAATCTCGCGAAGAGGTCGAAGCTTGAACGCCGAAGAACTTGAAGTTGTTCCCGGCTTCGAGCATGAGAACCTGCAGGGGCGCGCCTGGGAACCCTCCTCCGAGGACGAACTGCGCGAAGGAATCGAAAAGGCTTTCGACTATCGCGGAGATGTCACGATTCTACGCAAAGACGGAAGCGAGATAGAGGGTTACATCTTCGATCGTCGAGCGGGCGCGACGCTCGCCGAGTCGTTCGTTCGGCTATTTCCCAAAGGTGACGCAAACAAACTCGCCATCCCCTATTCGGACATCGCAAGCCTGCGGTTCACGGGTCGTGACACCGCAGCCGGAAAAAGCTGGGAAGCCTGGCTCAGGAAATACTGGGAAAAGAAAGCGGCCGGCGAGAAGAACATCGAGCTGAAGCCCGAAAAACTGGATTAAGGCGCTACCGGAACTTCAACACCCGGAACTTCAACCCCCAGGGACACCGCCGCGACATCGGTCCAGATCGACGGGGCAACGTGTTGCACGAACGACAGCGAGGAAACGGTAAAATCCCGCGGGCCCCGGTATCCCTCCCATCTTTCGCTCGCGGTCGCCGCAAGAGGAGCAGCCTCGTCCGCGCAAATATTCTGGGCGATCGTGATGTGAGGATGATAGGCGAAGGGCTCTTTATACTCGAGTGCGCCGCGGTTCAGCGCGTAATAGAACTCACGAAGCTCTGTTACACCCTCCGCGATCCCGAGGTAGACGACGTGCGATTTGTCGAAGACTTCGATCTTCCCGAGCCGAACGCGAAAGGGCGACATCCCTTTCGTATCCGTTGCAATCTGCCGCACCGCTTCTTTTAACTCTCCGGCGAGGGGCCGGGGCGGTAGTATCGTAACGTGCGCGCGGGGTTTGCAATCCGGCCTCAGCTCGATTCTGAGATCGTCCAGAAATCGGGCAAGGGGATCGGGAATATAACTGACAAGCGCGAACTGTCCGAGAGTTAAAAGCTCCCCTCTAACGCGCTCTTCCCCGCAAGCCGACCCCATTCTCGATTCCAATTGTAACCATCGAGCCTGCGTCCACACAATTGCGGTAAGCCCGAGCGGTACTACAGGGAACGAGCGTCTTTACGAGGACGAGTCGCGCGGCGAACGCCCCGTGCTCCGCAGATTCACGAATTTGTTAAGTACATCGAACCAGAACGGCGCACCAATGGATACTGCGATGATCGTCACAATCCAACCCACAATTCGCATAATCCAGGACCCGAGGTCAGGAGTCTTCAGCGCCTGCGCACTCCAGCCGACCAGTTCTCCCAGTTGAGGAATTTGCCCCGCGCCCGCCGCGGTCGCATTAGGAGTGTTTGCACCGGCAACTATGGCCGCGCGCACCGTGGGATCGACCCAGAGATGCCGAACGACGTTCAGAGTATCGGCGTTCACCATTACTGTCAGAGTCGTGGCGATCAGAACGGTCCAGACCTGCGTCGTTCGCCGGTACCAACCCGAAGCTCGATCCATCGCGTCATCGAACCAGTTCTCGATATTTTGCTGCGCTTTGGCGAGATTGCCCTGCGCGTTTTGAATCACGGCGAGAAGCGCTTTTCGCACATCGCCTTCGGGGAGCGCCTTGATGCCGTTTTCCAGATCCGTAAATGTGATCGTGCCCTGAACGCCCGGCGTCGCAATGTCCATGACGCACCCCGCAAACAATCCTGCCGGAATATATGCCGGATGCTCGTTGTCTTTCATCAGGCCGGTAATGACCGGATGCGCATAGAAAACCTGGAGGAAATCCTTGCCGTCCTGAAGTTTCTGATCATTGAGCAACCCGGCGATCGCCTTCTTCAAATTAGACGCCCGGGCATTAAGCCCCGCGGCGATCCACTCATTGACCGTGCTGCAGAGCGTCGCGAGCAGAAGATATACGAAGGTGATGCCGATGGCAACTTCAAGAATGGTTGAACCCAGAAATCCTGTCATGTTTTTCGCGCTCTGGGGCCTAATGTTAATGGGTCGGCGGGCGGTCTGCAACTGGATTGTGTTAGAATTTGGTTTCCCGGAATATTTTCATGCCAAAACTAAAGACCCACAAAGGTGCGTCTAAACGGTTCAAGAAGACCGGGACGGGTAAAGTTGTCAGGCAGCATGCGTTTGCCCGGCATATTCTCACGTCCAAGGCGCGCAAACGCAAGAACAAGCTGCACACATCCGTGGTCGCCGATGCCGCCGACCAGGCTGTATTGCAGCGCATGATCCCTTACTAGGGGTCTTTTTACTCAGGTTCCTCCCGGTACAAACCAGGGAGCGAACCGGCGAGCGAACGGTGCCACCGCACGTGCCCGATTCGCCGCAATTTGCAACTTAATTCAGGAGAACAAACGTGCCTAGAGTAAAACGTGGTACAAAGCGACGAGCGAGTCGCGCGAAGACGCTTGAACTCGCCTCAGGTTATTTTCTAACAAAGAGCAAACTGCACCGCTCCGCTCAGGAAGCGGTTGAGCGCGCGCTGAAGTTCGCCTACACAGGGCGCAAGCGAAAGAAGCGGGATTTTCGGTCTCTCTGGATCGTCCGCATCAGCGCCGCGGCACGCGAAGCCGGTCTATCTTATAGCAAATTCATGCACGGGCTGAAGCTTGCCGGAATCGAGCTGGATCGTAAGGTGTTGGCCGAAACGGCCACAGCCGACGCGGCACAGTTTGCCCTGATCACGGCACAGGTAAAGGCGGCTCTCGCCGGCCCAGCCAATTGAAGAAAATGGCAACGACCTCACAGGACCCCGAAATCGACGCGCTGAGTCATCTGGAAGAGCGGATCCAGAAGGCCGTCTCTCTGGTGAACCGCCTCCGTCAGGAGAAAGAGGCCGCGCTGAAGGAACTGGCTTCCACTCAGCAGGCGCTTGCGGAGTCGCAGGACAGCAACGCGCACCTCTCCGAAGAGATCGAATCGCTGCGCACGGAGCGGCACCAGGTCCGCAATCGCATCGAAAAGCTTCTCGGGCACATCGACGAGCTCGGCGCCGCCTGAAGCTGTCAATTCGCCGCGCTCATCAGCCGTCCCAACCCGCCGCGTATTTCCTCGCGTCCGGAAAAGTACCGGCTTCGAATTTCGGCGCCACCCAGATCGTCAAGCACGCGCCAGCCAACGGAACTCAGCTCTTCCGTTAGCTGCGCCGGCGTAAAGAACAACTGAAACGGCTCCCCAATTTTCGCAACTCTCGCGGACAACTCATCCAACACCCTTCGCTCCGCTTCACCCAACGCCTCCCTCGGCAGAGGGTAATCGAAAACCGCCCCGCTGCCCTCAGCCATTGCCCCGAAAAATCGAAGTGTGCTCCGGAACGCGTCGAGCGTCAGGTAAGGCACCACGCCCAGCCAGGAAAAGAACGCGGGCGCGCCGGTGTCGAAGCCCGCTACGCTCAGTTGAGCGGCCAGTGACTGCTGCTCAAAATCCACAGGTACGTAGAACGTCGCAGGCGGCTCGGCCAGATCAGCCTGCGCTATCAACCCGCGTTTCCAGCCCTGTGTGGCGGGATGATCTACCTCAAAAACTCTGATGCCATATTCCCGATGCGGATTGCGCCACGCAAACGTATCCAGCCCCGCCCCCAGCGCCACATATTGCCGCACCCCCGCCGCAACTGCTCGCGCGAACTCATCTTCCGCAAACCGGCTCCGTACCGCCATGAACGTCCGCATCGCTTTCGCGAAATGATGCTGCTCGCCCTCCGCTGCGCTTCGCACCTCGGCGGCGGCTTCCGGCGGCAGGATGCGGAACGCATACGGGTCGTCCAGCACCAGCGGCCGATCGAGGATCTGATGCGCCGCGCGGCGCATCGCCACGCGCAGCGCGGTTCTGCTGAAGTTCTTCTGCAAACAGCCAGATTACCGAACGATTGCAATCTCGATGGCAGTTGATCCGTAATAGCGAATGTGGCACTCGGTTTCGCCGGCCTGAATTTCGAAAAAATCCTGGCAGACAACCAGTCGCTCGTCTTCAGCCTGGCGCTGCGCTTTCTGCGCGATCGGGAAGGCGCCGAAGAGCTGGCGCAGGAAGTATTCCTGCAGCTTTACGAAAAGCTTCGGAAGATCGAAAGCCCGGCGCACGCAACGTGGTGGCTCCGCCGCGCAATCTCCCATCGGTGCATCGACGAAGCCCGCAAGCGGCGCCTGCGTCCCCGCATCGGCCTCGAAGCCGTGCCCGAACCGCTGGCCCAAACCCGGGACGCCGACCCGCTGTTGAGCCGGCGACTGCGAAAGCTCGTCGAGAAACTGCCGGACAATGCCCGCATGGTGGTGTTGCTGCGCTATCAGGAAGACCTCGACCCGATGGAAATTGCCGAAATGTTGAATATGCCGATCAGCACGGTCAAGAGTCTTTTACACCGCTCGCTCGCAGTGTTGCGCGGAAAACTCGAGAAACAAGAGATCTACAGGAAACAGGTGTGCCGATGAGTTTCGAAGACGATTTGCGGAAAGCGTTGCGGCACGAACCCGCGCCTCCCGATTTCGCGGCGAAAGTTCTCGCGCGCACCTCCCGTACGCCCACTTACCGGCGAGCAGCGGTCCTGGCATTGGCGGCCGCGCTGGCCCTGGCCGCAATAATCCCGGCCGCCGTCCACAGGTACCGCCGCCATCAGCGCGCGCTCGAAGCAAAAGATCAGTTGATCACCGCGCTATCCATCACAAAGGTGCAACTCCAGCAGATGAAGGAAAAGATCCGCCGGAACACAAGGAGCAAATTATGAAAAAGGCTTTTCTATTCCTTGCCATCGCGCTGGCCGCCTTCGCCCAGCAGACTTTCGACTTCAAGACTCTGGACAAACTTGGCGCAAAGGCCAAAGAGTCAACTAACATCACCCTCGAGGGAGACACGCTGAAGCTGGCAGTCAATTTTTTGGAGGCCGACAACGCCTCGCTCAAACCCGTGGTCGACAACCTGAAGGGCGTCTATGTACGCAGTTACGAATTCGACAAAGAAGGCCAGTATGCCGATGCGGATCTCGAACCGCTTCGGGCGTATATCAATACCCTTCAGTGGACCAAAATCGTCGACGTCAAGGAAGACAAAGAAACCAGCGAGATTTACGTGAAGCCTCTTCCGAACAACCGGCTCGGAGGCCTGGCGATCATCGACGCCGAACCCAAAGAGGTCAACGTGATCTATATCACCGGCGATCTCAGCACGAGCGATCTGGCAAAATTGGGCGGCAACTTCGGTATCCCCGATATGAAGTTCCTCCACGACGACAAAAAGGCCGGCAAAAAATCGACCCCGGCCCGGTAGCACCGGCGATCTTGTCGCCGGTGAACTTATCAAGCCTTTGCTAAGCTTTCTCAAATGGCAAAATTGTCGGTCAGGGACCTCGATCTAAAGGGCAAACGTGTCTTCATCCGGGTTGATTTCAATGTTCCGCTGGCGAACGGCGGCCAGGAAATTACCAGCGATAAACGCATCCGCGCTTCGCTCCCCACCATTCAATACGTACTCGAGAATGGCGCGGGCGTAATCCTCGCCTCCCACCTCGGCCGCCCCAAAGGCAAGCGGAATCCCGAGATGAGTATGAAGCCCGTGGCGAAGCGCCTCGAAGAGCTTCTGGGTAAGCCGGTGAAACTCGCGCCCGACTGCATCGGCCCCGCAGTCGAAGCCATGCTGCCGGCGCTGGGCGAGGTGCTGCTTCTCGAAAATCTCCGTTTTCACGCCGAAGAGGAAGCCAACGATCCCGGTTTCTCGAAACAACTCGCCGCCCTCTGCGACCTTTACGTCAACGACGCATTCGGCTCCGCCCACCGCGCGCACGCCTCAACCGTCGGCATGATTCAATTCGTGACACAGGCCGCCGCCGGGCTTCTCATGGATCAGGAGCTCAAGTACCTGACCATGGTCACAACGAACCCGCCGCGTCCTTCCGTCGCCATCCTCGGCGGCGCAAAAGTATCGGACAAGATCGAGGTGATCGAAAATCTCGCAAAGGTAGTCGACAAGGTGCTGATCGGCGGAGCGATGGCATACACATTTCTGAAATCCCAAGGCGAGCCCGTCGGCAAATCGCTCGTTGAAGACGACAAGCTGGATCTCGCGAAGAAGCTTCTGGCCGAATTCGCCTCGAAAATCGTCCTCCCGGTCGATCACGTTGTCGCCGCCGAACTGAAAGAAGGCGCCGACCATGAAACCGTCGCGCGCATCCCGGCCGACAAGATGGGCCTCGACATCGGCGAGAAAACCATCGAGAAATATTCGGAGATCATCGGCAGCGCGAAAACCATCATCTGGAACGGGCCGATGGGCGTCTTCGAAAAGCCCCCATTCGATCGCGGCACGGTTGCCCTGGCCAAAGCCGTCGCCGAATCGGACGCAATTTCCGTCGTGGGCGGCGGCGACTCGGAAAAAGCCATCAAGAGCGCCGGCGTCTCCTCGAAGATCAGCCACATCTCGACCGGCGGCGGCGCGTCGCTCGAATTCCTTTCCGGGATCGAACTGCCGGGAGTTGCGGCTTTGACTGAAAAAGGCGCCTGACAAAATAGATCTTGCGACCCACACTATTTCTACTGCCCGGACTGCTCTGCGACGCCCAAAGCTGGGCGCCTCAGATCGATGCGTTCGGCGAATCGGCAAACGTAGTCATCCCGGATTTCCGCTATGTAAGATCCATCACCGCGATGGCGCAACTCGTCGTGGATGCGGCGCCCGAACGCTTTTCGCTCGCCGGCCACTCCATGGGCGGCCGCGTCGCAATCGAGGTGTTCCGTATGGTCCCGCAGAAGGTAGAACGTCTGGCGCTGCTCGATACCGGCATTCATCCGCCGAAGCCCGCGGAACAATCCAAACGGCAGGAACTGATCGATCTCGCCCGCGCTCAAGGTATGGAAGCGCTCGCCGCGCGCTGGCTTCCCCCAATGTTGCATCCCAATCATTCCGCGTTGATTCCGCCGCTCACGGAAATGGTGAAGCGTTCCACGCCCGATACCTTCGAAAACCAGCAGCGCGCGCTGCTCAACCGGCCCGACGCCTGCGCCGTCCTGCACTATATCCACTGCCCGACGTTAGTGCTGTGTGGCCGGGAAGACCTCTGGAGTCCCGTGGAGCAGCATGAAGAGATCGCGGCCGCGATCGCCGGCTCGCAGCTGATCATCGTCGAAGAGTGCGGCCACATGGCCCCCGTAGAGCAGCCCGAAGCGGTGACTGCCGCGATGCGCGAATGGCTCGAATCGCGTTAGATCGTCAGCGATGCCCGAGTTCACCTGCAACGTCTGCGGCGGGAAGAGCGTCTGGACGGGCGAGAAGCCGGACCGTGAGCGCCCGGGCTGCTCACGCTGCGGCTCCAGTCTGCGCACGCGCGGCCTGATTCACGCGCTCTCGCTCGAACTCTTCGGCCTCAGCCTGCCGCTCCCCGACTTTCCCCACGTGAAGAGCCTCCGCGGTCTCGGGATCAGCGACCCTGCCGCCTACGCCGAAGCCCTTGCCGCAAAATTCGACTATCGCAACACCTTCTTCGATCGTCCCCCGCGCCTCGACATCACGCAGCCGCCCCAAAGCGAATCCGGCATGTACGATTTCCTCATTGCCAGCGAAATCTTCGAGCACACCGCGCCGCCGCCCGAAAAAACCTTCGAAGGGGCCGCGCGCCTGTTGAACGCTGACGGCGTCCTCATCATGACCGTTCCTTACGAGATTCACGAACCCCAGACTGAACACTTCCCCGACTTGCACGAATTCGGTCTGGTTCGCATCGGAAACAAGATGGTTCTGGTAAACCGTACCCGCGACGGACGCACAGAAACCTTCGAGAATCTCGTCTTTCACCACGCTTTCGGCGAACCGTCGCTCGAAATGCGCGCATTCTCGCAGGAAGGCCTGCTGGCCCTTCTCAAAGCAGCGAGCTTCACCGAAGTCCGCATCTACGGCGAAGACTACCTGCCCTTTGGCATAGCTCACGCCGAGACATGGTCCCTGCCGATCGCCGCGCGCAAGCGTCCCTACAGTCTGAGCCGCGACGTGACGCGCGAAATCGTCAGCGAGTGGCGCGACCTCCGCCAGCAGCACGACGCCGAAACGAATCGCCTCAACCGCTCGAAATGGTTCCGCGCCGGCCGCAAGCTCGGCTTATTCTGACTTCGGCTCGCCATCGGCGAGCAAAGGCATCGAACCTCCGCTCCCCGCTCCCAGCAGGCCCGTTTTCATGTAAAGCAGAAGCTTGTCCCGCGTGTCCGTAATATCAAGATGGCGCATGGTGAGCTGACCGATACGATCCTGCGGCGAAAACGTCGATTCGCCCTTTTCCATCGTCAGCCGCTCCGGTTTGTAAGTCAGATTAGGGCTGGTGGTATCGAGAATCGAATAATCGTTCCCTCGACGCAATTCCACGGTCACTTCCCCCGTAATCGCGCGCGCGATCCACCGCTGCGCCGTCTCGCGCAGCATCATCGACTGCGGATCGAACCAGCGCCCCTGATAGAGCAGACGGCCCAGCCGCAGGCCATTGATCCGATATTGCTCGATCGTGTCCTCGTTATGAATGCCGGTCACGAGCCGCTCATACCCGATAAAGAGCAGAGCCAGCCCCGGCGCCTCATAAATGCCCCGGCTTTTCGCCTCAATAATCCGATTCTCAATCTGATCCGACATGCCCAGCCCATGCCGCCCGCCGATCGCATTCGCCTCCAGCACCAGCGCCACCGGATCATCAAAGCTCACGCCGTTGAGCGCGACCGGCTGCCCTTCCTCAAACCGAATCGTCACCGTCTCCGGCTTGATCTCGACGCCCTCCCGCCAGAATGGAACGCCCATGATCGGCTCCACGATCTTGACGCCTTTGTCGAGATGCTCGAGGTCCTTCGCCTCATGCGTGGCGCCCCAGATATTGGAGTCGGTCGAGTACGCCTTCTCCACGCTCATCTTGTAGGTGAGCCCGTGGCTGAGCATGTACTCGGACATTTCCTTACGGCCGCCGAGTTCGTCGATGAAAGTCTGATCGAGCCACGGTTTGTAAATCCGCAGCGCCGGATTCGCCAGCAAACCGTAGCGATAAAACCGCTCGATATCGTTGCCCTTGAAAGTGCTGCCGTCGCCCCAGATGTTGACGCCGTCCTCCTTCATGGCGATGACAAGCATCGTGCCCGTAACGGCGCGCCCGATGGGCGTGGTGTTGAAGTAATGAACGCCGGCCGTCGAGATGTGGAACGCGCCCGATTGCAGCGCCGCGATTCCCTCGGCCACCAGTTGCTTGCGACAATCGATCAGCCGCGCCAGTTCGGCCCCATAAACCATCGCCCGGCGCGGGATTTCGTCGTAATCCGGCTCATCGGGCTGGCCCAGATTGGCTGTGTAAGAAAAAGGAATTGCGCCCTTGTGACGCATCCAGTGGATGGCGGCGCTGGTGTCCAGCCCGCCCGAGAAAGCAAGCCCGACTCTTTCGCCCACGGGGAGGCTCTGAAGAATATTACCCATTTGAAATGTTGGATGTACGGACCAACGTCCAGAATAGCGTGTGGCAGCGCTGATCTTGCTTACTGCTCCGGCTTTCGATCCGGCTTCTGCGCTTTGACGGATTCTACCCGCACCGCCAGAAGATTGAGCCGCGCATCCCGCGACGCCTCCACTGTGACCGGTTCGTCGCTTTGGAAATCGGAGGCCTTCGCCGGTTCACCATCGCGGATAAACTTTGTCGTATGCGTGATGTACATCTGCATCACGTTGCCATCTTCGACAGTGATCATCAGGTACTTTTTGTTCGCCGATTTGAAGGTACCCTTGAAGGTCGCCACGGCGTCCGTATCCGCGCCCTGCGTATTCACATTAGGCTGCACGGGCGCCCGCTGCCGCGGGATGTATTGCGTCAGTGCGAGGGCCATCACCAAACCGGCAAGATAGCTCATGTTTGTCTCGTATAACCCCAAATCGCCAGTCTTGTTGCGTTGCTTACAACGCCGATTTGGTAACGTAACACTTTGTTTATATCGTACGTCTCGGGGCTTGATAACTAAATCCCGAAATCCCCGCGCCAAAAAATGGAAACCGACTTCCTCGAATGGCTCGATCGCCAGCAGGGCCGCCAGTACGATTTGCACACGCGGCATGTGAACCCGGTTTTCGTCCGCATGTTGCGGACAATCGGCTTCGACAAGGGTTACGTCCGCGGCGAGGGATCGTATCTTTACGACGAAGACAACAACCGCTATCTCGACCTGCTGACCGGCTGGGGCGTATTCGCGCTCGGCAGGAATCATCCGAGGGTCCGTTCGATCCTTGAGCAGGTCCTGTCGCGCGATGCTCCGAACCTGGTCCGGATGGAGTGTTCGCTGCTGGCAGGCCTGGTCGCGGAGAAACTCACCGGCCACGCTTGCTGCTCCACATCAGGCTCGAAATCCGGCCCCGATTTGAGCCGGGTCTTCTTTACGAACTCCGGGACCGAAAGTGTTGAAACGGCCATCAAGTTCGCGCGGTGCGCTACCCGGAAACCGAAGATCGTGTATTGCGACCACGCTTTTCACGGCCTGACAGTCGGATCCCTCTCCCTCAACGGCGCCGATTTTTTCCGGGAGCGGTTCGGGGACCTGATGCCTGGGACCCAGGCAGTCCCGTTCAACGATCTGGCGTCACTCGATCGGGCGCTTTTCCGGAAAGATGTCGCCGCCTTCGTACTTGAGCCCGTGCAGGGCAAGAGCTGCAAGGTTGTCGCCGATGGCTACCTCGCCGAGGCCCAGCGGCTGTGCCGCAAGGCCGGCGCCCTCCTGGTGATCGATGAAGTCCAGAGCGGCATGGGCCGAACCGGAAAATGGTTCGCTTATCAGCACTGGCCCGAAGTGGAACCCGATATCGTCTGCGTGGCCAAGGCCCTCTCAGGCGGCTATGTCCCGGTGGGCGCCGTGATCACCACCCCGAAGGTCATGGATACTGTGTTCGATTCCATGGAGCGCTGCGTCGTCCACTCCAATACCTTTGGTCAAAACGACCTGGCAATGGCTGCGGCGCTCGCGACCCTTCAGGTAATGGAGGAGGAGCGCATGGTGGAAAATGCCGCCGCGCTCGGGCAATATGCCATGGACGCCCTTGCCGCGATCGGTCAAACCTGTCCGTTCGTAGACGAAGTGCGTGGCAAAGGGCTGATGTTCGGCATCGACTTCAAGCGGCCCGAACGCTCGCTCAAGCTGAAAGCCGCCTGGGATACCCTGCACACCGTAAACTTCGGCGTCTTCAGTCAGATGATCACGGTGCCGTTGCTGCAGGAGCACCGCATTCTCACGCAGGTGGCGGGTTACCACACCGACGTGATCAAGTTTCTGCCGCCGCTGAACATAACGAAAAGCGACATCGATTACTTCCTCGCGGCAATGAGGAAAGTGCTGGAAGATATCCAGCAGGTTCCGGGAGCCGCGTGGAGCACCATGGCGGCGATGGCTAAGGGCGTCGTCCGGGCGAAGATTTCAGCGTAACGGTACAGAACCAGGACTCTTCTTTTTCTTTCCATTGTTGTCGGAGGGGTTGCAATAATAACAAGTCACCGTGAATTTCAGCTCAGCGACCTTCCGCCGGAGGAGTGTCCCCCCATGCGCTTCTTCCACCAGACAATTGTGCCTGCCACTCCTCTGTCTTTCCCTGATTCCTCTCCTGCTTCAGCACACGGCGCGTGGTGAGGAAATCACGGCCCACATCCCGCCGTACTTTGAACAAAGCGGCCGTGCATTCAGCCTCAGAGGAAGCGTGGCCGAAGCCGAAATCTCGGCGGCGCGGATCACAATGGGATCGCAAGCCCGTGGGGAAAGCCTTTCTATCCGATGGCTTCATTCCGGAAGGCCGGAACTCGTCGGAGAAGGTCCCACGGGCGGTGTGTCGAACTATCTCCTCGGGCAAAATCCGGCTCAATGGAGAACTGGAATTCCGCATTATTCCGCAGTCAAAGCGGCGCGGCTTTATAAAGGCATTGACGCTGTTTATCACCTGGGAGAGGGCCGCCTCGAATTCGATCTGCGAATCGCGCCCCATGCAAATCCGGAGCGCGCTGAATTTGAGGTGCTTCCGTACCAACGCATCGTTCTTACCTCCAGCGGCGATCTCGTGGTCGGACCCCACACCTCGGACGTTCGTTTCGTCCGTCCCAGCGCCTGGCAAGTCATCGATGGAGTCGAGCGACCCGTCTCCTGCAACTTTGTCATCAAGGGCGGCAACCGGGTCGCGTTTTCGACAGGCAAGTACGATCACAATATCCCGCTGGTAATCGATCCGGTCGTCGAATACATGACGTATATCGGCGGCGCCGGTTATGACGGGGTTCAGACAGTCGGGGCCGACGCGTCGGGAAACGTGATTCTCGCCGGAGTCAGTTCTTCGGCCAATTTCCCCGGCGTTTCGCTTACGATCAGCCAGCCGACATTTCTCTTTGTCACGAAGCTGAACCCGACGCTCTCGACGGTCCTGTATACAACCGTGTTGGGTGGTTCCTCCGGAGTGCCTGAGTATGTGAATTTCGCCAGCGCCAATTCGCTGGACGTGGATAGCGCGGGCAACATCTATCTCGCCGGCTATTCCGCCGCATCGAACTTCCCCACAACTCCCGGCGCCTGGCGTCAATCGGGCCCCGGAGGTATCGCTGTCAAACTTGGCCCCTCGGGAAACATTGTCTATTCCACCTTTATCGGATCCGCCTCGTGGTCCGCTACGCCGTCGCGTGTCCGCGTTCGCAATGGCATCGCATATCTTGCGGGACCGCTCAATGATCCGGGATTTCAAGGTTCGCCAGGCGTAATTCAACCCACGCTGAGCGGGTCGTCTGACTTCTTTGTCGGCGCCATCAACGCGGCGGGATCGGGTCCCCTCTTCCTGACGGCGCTCGGCGGATCCCAGGATGAATTCTTCAGCGACATGGCGCTGGATGCCGGCGGCAATCTGGTGATTACCGGCGAGAGCTCGTCTCCTGACCTGCCTCTGACATCCGACGCCTTTCCCTACAACAATACGACAGGGCAGGCGCAGGCCGTCCTCGCCCGGATTGACCCCACGGGAACACAGCTCCTGACATCAACCTGGCTTGGCACATCGCTCATCGGGCCGATCGCGTTGTGTCCTGATGGATCTCTTGCAATAGCCTCAAGCGAGGCGCAGCTTCCCGCGGGTCTGATTGCCGCCGGCCCTCACATGTCGCCTTACTTTCCGAATCCCGGGTACGACGGATACGTCGCCAAACTAAGAGTCGATCCTCTCGCCATCGTATGGACTGCGGACGTCGCGATAGCCAGCCCGATCAAACTACTCAGCGATGCAGCAGGGAATCTTTACTGGTCGGGCGGATTTATCTGGGTCACTGGAGGCTCCTTCTCGTTCCGATCGGGAGGGGGTATCGTCAAACTTTCCTCGGACGGCAGTGCTGTCCTCTATGCGGGTTCCATTCCTGGTTCGCTGGATTTCGCGTTAACGCCGGACGGCACGGCCTTCATTGCCGGATCTACTCTCGCGCCCGATCTGCCCGTAACGCCCGGGGCATTGCAAACGCATTTACCGGCGAAAACCCCGATCGCATCCGCCATATCCCCCAATCAGACCGGATTCGCAGGAAAAATCGATCTTTCTTCCTTCACGGGGGGCAACTTTTTTGTTCAGACGTCTTATCCAGAATATCCGTCAATGACCTGGAGGCTCAATGAGCCTCCTTCGGCCTCTTTGACCTTGCCTGTCGCGTTTAACGGGGCGTATGAGAACCTGACGCTCGCCAGTACGGCCGAAATTCAGGGCGCACTGACTTCCGGGCCGCCGCCGGCTCTTTCCGTCAGTGTCAATCCGGCCGCAATTATCTCGGCGGGTGTCTACCAGGAGAGCCTGACCGTAGCTTCTCCCTCAAATCCCGCCGCGAGTCTTACGATCCCGATAACTCTCACCGTATTGCCTGCTGTCAGTTTGGATGTCGCGACGAACCAGGTGAACTTGTACACCGCGCTGGGCGACGCGACCCTCCCAGGCACTACCGTTAGCGTGACCCCGCACTTTGGCAACGAAACGAATCTCAAGGTGAACACGCAGACAGATGCCAACTGGATCACTCCCTATCCCTGGGGAGACACGCTCTATTGTCAGACCAGTTGTCAGTTGCAGATCATCGTGATCAAGTTCTTACCGCCAGGGACATACAACGCGGATATCAATCTCACCATCGCGGGCGTTCAAAATTTTCTCCGGACCGTTCACGTCACCTACGTCGTCGACCCTGCGGCGCAGCTCCGGATATCTCCGGCCTCCGTCGCGCTCCACGTGGTTGCGGGTCAGCCCGCGCCCTCCGCGCTTTTGCAGGTTACGAGCGCGGAACCAGGCGTGGGTTTCGACGGCGGTGTCTCTTCCCTCCAGTCCCTCTGGCTCGAATTCTCAAAAACGGCATCCTCGACTCCGGGGCAAATTCAAATCTCCGCCGATCCCAGGTCCGCGCCGGTTGGCATCTGGAACGAGACCGTCCAGATCACCGGGGATCTCAACCAATCGATCAACGTCCCCGTCACCGTGGATGTTTCGTCGGGTAAGACGCTCGATATCACGCCGTATTCCATCGGCTACACCTTCTGGCGTAACGGCGACTCCCCCCTTCAGAACCAGACCATCGCATTTACCAGTCCCGCGCCATCAAATCTGCGGTGGTCCGTCGATCAATCCTGGATCTCGCCGTCGCAAGGAACCCTGACTACTCCCGCGATCGTATCCCTCGCCTTCGACGCTACACTACCCGACGACGATTATCACGCGACCATGACCGTTACTGGCCCCGCGGGAATCAGTACGATCCCGATTACCTGGAGTCTGAGAACCACGCCCGAGCCCATCCCCGCGCCGAAATCGCTGTCCTTCAGCTGGCAGGTCGGAGACCCACCCCCGGCGCCGCAGCAGATTCAGATCACCAGTTCCTCCACAACCGCCGATGTTTTCGAGGCCAACGCCCCGCCGACGATGGTTGGGAGCGCCGCATCGTTTGTGAGCGTAACACCAGCAACCGGCACAACCCCCGCCACACTAACGGCGACAGCGAATCCGGCGGGTCTGGTGCCCGGCCGGTATGGCGCTTTGATCGAGGTCAACAGTAGTGTCAGTTCCAAAACGAACTACCCCTTTCCATCCGATCCGAATTACTATACGGTTCCCGTCACGTTGCATATTACGCCTGGGCCCTCTTCATCTCCGACCGCTCTTGCGGCCGTCCTCGATGCTGCCAGCTTCCTGACTGGCAACATTTCGCCAGGCGAAATACTGACAATATTCGGAAACCAGCTCGGACCTGTAACGCCGGTGTCGGCAAAGCCAACCCTCTACGGATTCTTCCCCCTCGCGCTGGCAGGCACAAGTGTTCTTTTCGACGGCGTTCCCGCGCCGATGATTTATACGTCTGCCAGCCAGATCGTTCTGGTCGCCCCCTTTAGCATCGCGGGAAAAAGCTCTACTCAAATCACCGTCCAGAACGAAAACAAGACCAGCGATCCGTATACTGCAGCCGTCGCCGCTGCAAGCCCCGCCATATTCACGGCGGACTCTTCGGGTTCCGGAATCGCGGCGGCGTTGAACATCGCCCCGGACGGATCCGCCAGCCTGAACAGCGCGACAAACCCCGTTCCCCGGGGAGGAATCGTCACGATTTTCGCGACGGGATTGGGGACCACCGT
>Ga0206845_1104_pt1 | contig 25569 bp, 28 predicted proteins | sample Alteio_BWOrgCont_19_FD_152887 | JGI IMG/M metagenome (GOLD analysis project Ga0206845, IMG submission 152887) | Enriched cells from forest soil in Barre Woods Harvard Forest LTER site, Petersham, Massachusetts, United States -... | ecosystem: Environmental > Terrestrial > Soil > Temperate forest >...
CTCTTCGCTGGGTCCATGCCCCAACTCGCGCAAAAAGCGAACTTCTGAATCCGGCAATTCCACCAATTGTTCGCTGTCTTCGCTATTGATTTTGATCAGCAGCAGATGGCGAATATTTTCCAGTAAATCATTGGCGAACAGGCCGGGCTCGTAACCCGCTTGCGATATTTTTTTCAAACAGGACAAAATCTTGCCGGCGTCATGAGTCACCAATGCCGTTAAGGTTTCCAGTAAAAGAGTACGGTCAGTGAGACCCAAAATTTCGATCACATTGGCGCTGCTCAGAGGGCCGTTGGCAAAGGTCACAACCTGATCGAGGAGGCTTTGTGCATCCCGCATGGAGCCGTCGCCTTGGCGGGCAATCATCCACAGAGCTTCGGGCTCGGCAGAGATTTTATCGGTGGTGCAAATCAGCTGCAGACGATCGGCAATCAAGCGGGTGGGAATGCGGCGAAAATCGAAACGCTGACAGCGCGACAAAATCGTCTGCGGAATTTTGTGCACTTCTGTTGTGGCCATAATAAAAATCACATGGTCCGGAGGCTCTTCCAGGGTTTTCAATAAGGCGTTGAAGGCACTGGTCGAGAGCATGTGAACTTCGTCGATGATGTAGACTTTGTATTTTCCTGAAGAGGGACCATAAGCAACGGTTTCGCGCAGTTCGCGAATGGCATCGACGCCGTTATTGGAAGCTCCATCGATTTCGATGACATTGGCGCTGCGGGAAAGCGAGATCTCCTCGCAGTCCGAACAGCGATTGCAAGGTACGAATTCAACGGCGTTCGGGCAGCGCAAAGCTTTGGCCAAAATGCGCGCCGAGGAAGTTTTCCCTGTGCCACGCGGACCAGTGAACAGCAGCGCATGCGGCAGGCGATCGTTCTTCAGCGCGTTTTGCAATGTCGTGGTGATATGGCTCTGTCCGATCAGTTGATCGAAACTTTGTGAGCGCCATTTGCGTGCGATAACTTGATAAGACAATGCAACCTCTGTTCAGTATCCCGGATACAGTTAACCGTATCCTGGATACGGAATTTCAAAAGCGGCCGGGCGGTCCCTGTCGCAAAGTCCTTTGAGTACCGTTGCTCCCTTCCGGGCCTAGCGGGGTTCGGCAAAGGCGCAGTCGCAGGGGACCCGGCCACCTGTTCTGTACCGCACTCGGAGCCTCTTTCCGATGCATAACTGTATGCGTTATCTACCGTGGTGCTTTTTAGAAGAGACGTAAGCTTTGCGCAGATTCTTACGGATGTTTTGGAGGAGTTCCGGCTTGACGCCGACGAAATAAAAACAAGTCAGATACATTCCCTTGGCGCGCGAGTGGGGTTCGGCCCGGTAACAACGACCCACGGCCGTGCCGGAGTTTTTTCCGTCACCAATACCCTCGCTGTAGATCAGAACCATGTCGCCGATTTGCGCGGTAAAGGAGCTTTTCATTTTGCAGCCAAATTCACTCAGCTCTTCCATAATTGCCGGCCGGGCGATATCTGCCGGCTGCGCCATGGTCAAAGTGTAAACCTGCCGGTCCAAAGTCCGGTTACCTTCCGCATACAAAATTGCTTTTTCAATCAGCAAAGGTCGATCCGGCGGCATCAGAATATAGTCGGTCCAACCTGACTCAAGAATTTTCAGCAATTTAACATGGTCGATGTCGTCACCGGTCAGAATCATTTTTCCACGGAAGCCAGGATATTTTCCACGAAAGCGGTCGGAATATTCGATAGGGCCGGTGGGTAAACCCTTTTGTTCAAAGAAAATCACCTCAAAGGCCATGGCGACCATGGCTTCATCCAAAGCCTTTTCGTCTTTCACGACCGTAAGGGTGTTGAGTTCCCCGGTGGATTTTCTGAGATCAGCAAAATAAGGAACCAGAATATTCGAAATTCGATCGTCGTTACCGACGTAAATCAGATCGGCCATAGAATATTATCAACATAAATCTAAGATTTTGTAAAAGACCAAATGATTCGCTCGACTGCCTCGACTTCTTCCGCCCAATAATTGTACTGTTCAAATAAAGGAAACAGTCGAGGAAAAGATGGGTCTCGCCAACGGCGTGCGATCCACGCGGCATAGTTAACAATACGTAAACCTCTCAGCAAAGGAATCCATTGCAGTTGGTCCAGCGGAAAAAGGCGGAGTGATTCATAACCTTGGATGAGTTGTTTGGCTTCCTCATCGATTTCTGTCGACGAGAAGAGCATCCAAACGTCCTGTACCACTGGACCCATCATGCAATCGTCGAAATCGACAAAGAAAAACTCGCTGTCCGGTCCTGATTTGCTGTTGTGAAGGAGATTGCCGCGATGACAATCTCCGTGGATGCGCTGAAAAGAGGAAGGATCAATGTGATCTTCGCACAAATGAAAAAGTTCGGTTGCCGCTGTTTCATATCGGCGCCGAACTTCCGCCGCCACCCAGGGAAGTAAAAACTCAAGAGTCTCCCAGGGATCTTGTGGCGATTTCATTAAAACCGGCCGATGACGAAATTTTTTCTGTGCGCCCACATTGTGAAGCAAGGCCAATTTTTTACCGACATGTTCAAGATCTGCCTCCAAAAATTCTTGCGGCAAGCGGCCCAGCACCTTGGGGAAAAAGGCGGCAAAAATTCCTCCCACTTCGCAAAGAGTTTTACCGTTTTTTTGGCGCAAGGGCGCCACAGCTGTAAGGCCTTCCTCTTTGAGATCCAAAAGAAATTGGTGCTCTTCCTCGAGGGCTTTGATGCTCCAACGTCCGGGGCGATAAAATTTTCCTATGACCCTTGACAGGTCGCGGTCGCCGCTCTCCAAACGCAAATCAAAAACGCGGTTTTCATAGGAATTCAATTGCGAAAATTCGCCGGTCGGATGAAATCCAGCGGCTTCCGTTGCTTCTAAAACCAGTTCAGGGTTTAATTGATAAAATGAGTTTTTTATCTCGTCTGTGTGCACATCTAGGTGATGACATAAAAAAAGAAGTTTGCAAAGAAATTCACGAAGAGAGTTGGCATTTCAACGACTGGCCCGTGCGGGTCATTCGCCGTTCGCGACGACGTTCAGTCACAATCGAACTCAAAGCGCACGAACCGATCGTGGTCAGAGTCAACAAAAGCATCGCGCGAGATGAAATTGAATTGTTCCTGGTGAAAAAAAGAAAATGGATCGAAAAAACTCTGGCAAAACTGGCGGTTCTTCCTAAACACGAACCGGTGCGTTTGCAAGCCGGTGAACAGATTTTTTTTATGGGCGAATCTCTGTCCGTGCAGAGAACGGTCACGACTTTGCGTCGACCGTTTTTAGCGGCCAGAGATGGAGGTCTGTTTCTGCATTTGCCAATGACGGCAGCAGGGCCTTCGTCACCGGATTTGGAAAGCGCCCGGCAGTGCTTGCAACAATTTTACGTGCGCGAGGCGCGACGCTTTTTACCAGCCCAGCTCGAGGCGATTTCGTCGTTGATGGGCTTGAAACCGTCACGGATCTCGATCCGCTACCTGAGATCCCGATGGGGAAGTTGTTCGAGTCAGGGCAGGATCACACTGAATGCCCGGCTGATGGGCGCGCCATGCTGGGTGATCGACGCCGTGATCGTGCACGAATTGGCTCATCTGCAGCATCTCAATCATTCCCCTGATTTTTGGCGGCTGGTGGAGCATTTTGCCCCTCGCCACGAAGAAGCCGATCGGTGGTTGGAGATGAAATTACCCCCGGGGTAATTTCAGTGACAGCCCCCCGGGGTAATTTCAATGACCGATACCCCCTGGCTAACGTTTCCCGGCGCCTGTCATGTTTTTGGACAGGCTATGTGCTGGAAACGCCACTTCAAATCAACGGCATTTGATTTAGGATTACCGCCATCGGCCTGGTATTTGCTTTGTTGGGAGTTAGTTATAGGAGGTTGGCGATGAATAAAATTAATATCAGCTCAATTTATACACGGAGCTTTGTATCTGCGGTGACTGTTCTGGCAATCATGGCTTGCGGTCAGCAGAAAAATAATAACACTCCCGCAAAACCGGCACCACCGGCGGCGCCGACACCCACTCAGCAGCAAGATCAGAGTAAAAATGGCCAGAATGGCCAACAGCCTCCACCCCCACCGGCCAATCAAAATGCACAGAACGGTGGTCAGTCCAACAACAATTCAGCCCTCATCCCGACCACGAACAGCACTCCAAATCTAGGAATCTCTTCCGCTGATGCTCCGGTCGCTGTGGACGGCTCGACGACAAGTCCAGATGCCACCTTGATTGCGACTCAAGCCGCGCAAATGAAGAACCCGGGAACTAACTACGCTCGCGTTGCTCCGGATACGACCGTGGCAAGCCTGACTCAAAAAATGGATTCTGAGAGCAAATCTGATGCTGCCAAAAAATTGGATTTGAATTTAGCTGCGTCGATCACCTCCATCGAGGCCAAAATTGATTCCTGTGTTAAGACCGGCACCAATTTGGTCGTGGCCGTGGATCGCCAAATCAAAGTCAAAAACAAAAAAACTGGTAAGCTTGAGAATGCAACCCAACAGCAGCTTTTGGACGGCTTTGTGCCGCTGAGTTTGCCGCAGGATGCGCCGGTTCAGTTAACCAACCGGGATAAAACCGCCACCCTGAACGGTCAATTTCGCTGCTTGGATAAAGATCCCAAGAACTGCCTCACTTCGGTGATTACTTTGGTTGATTCTAAGAGCAAAGCTGAAGCGGTTGCGGTTTGGAGAAAAACACCAGCTGAACCTTCTGTACCCGATTATCAGGAAGCCGCTCCGACGGCTCCGAATCCTCAATACACGGCAATGGCCAGTGTGATTCAGGCAACTGCCGCCGGTGCGAAATCCGGTAATGCTATTAAAGATGCGTGGATCGATACCGCCGAAGTGATTCACGGCGTGACCAATGTGCGTGTCACTTTGCAAGGCTACGATTATGAAGTGATCGGCCTGGTTGGGACATTGAAGGTGACGAACAACGCTTTCGTGGAAGACAGCTTAACTAAAAACATCGCCGATGACACTTTGATTGATGACATGGGTACTGCTGTTTGCAAACCTGACACTTCGCTGAAAAAAGTGGACCTGCAAGACTCGATTCAAGCTGCACAAATTTTGGAAGTTCAAAATGGACAAATCTTTACTTTGATCCTGGATATGTCTATGGATCCTCCACGACAAAGCTTGAGACTGCAACTCAAACGAGTTTTCCCGGAAATCGGCACCATTCAATAAGGATTTAGCAGATGAGATCGCATTTTTTCACCAGTTTTATGAGCACAGCAGGGTTGGCCACAGTGCTGGCCCTGGCCGTCGCAGCAGCTTCACCAGTGACCTCCACAGAAATTCTGAAGGGCATCAGTGACAAACAAAGCGGCAAGTCGCCATGCGAAGTGAAAATTGAGCGTGATGAAAAAAACGAAATTGTTGCCTTAAAAGTGAGCGGTCCAACTCTCACTTACGAACATCACCAAGATGGCTCCTCGGGACCTTACAGTCAAATCAGCCCGAGCAACGACGAGCTGGCTGACTTGGCGAACCCACGGATTTTCTCTGAATATCGATTTCAAAAACAAAGCGACACCCAGGGTGACGGCATCATGATGGTCGGTGAGCGGGTCAATGCATCCGGCAATGACTATCGAGCTTACTTGCACCTGGATATTCACGAATCCAATATTGTCGGTTTACAGCTGGAATTAGCCCAACGGGCGAAAAATCGAATTCCTCACAGCAAACAGATCTTTGAACAAATCTGCACCTCGTTAAAAAAGTAATTGGTGTCGTTTTCTACTGGCCCAGATTTTGCTAATTCTTCTCTTTAGGAATAGAATGGCCCTGAAGTGGGGCTATTTTGACACCTTTGGTGGGGCTATTTTGCGCCCACATTAATGGGGGTTGCTCGTGGCAGAGTCAGGTGGTCAATCAGAAGAGGTTATCTACGCCAAGGAGTTCGATGTTGAGACCAATGTTCAACATAACATTGCGCCCTTCCTAACCAAGCTGGCTCCGGTGCCCGTGCCGGTTCAGGCCAAAAAAGAAATCAAGGTGGCCATCGCGCCCAACCTGAGTGACTACGTCGATTACCGAAAATACTTGTCGGATTGGTACTTGTACCGTCGCGAGCTGAGCAAGAGGGATCTGCGGCCCTATAACTACACCATGTTTTCTGCCGCCGCTGATATCAAATCCCCGAACTATTTAAAAATGATCATCGAAGGCCGCCGCAATCTTTCCGAAGAGATGATTGTCAGATTTGCGCACGCTTTGGGCTTGTCCAAAGAAAAAGCCGAAGAGTTTCGTTTGCTGGTTTTGTTTGCCCAAGCGACAGACCCGGCGGCACGGAATTTTTTCTTGAAGGAACTTTCTGAGTTTCGCGTGCAAATCCAATTGCGCTCTGGCGAGATCGACAAAAAAACCTGGGAAAAAGTTCCCAACTGGATCACCTGGATTTTGTATGCCGTGATGGATCAGGACGGCGTCGAGTTCAGTATCGATAAACTGCGCGAGTTATTGCGCGGGAAAGCGTCCGAAGCTGAACTCAGCACCGCTTTAAACAACCTGATTGCCTCTGGTGAGGTCGTCCAAGACCGCGCCACGGGTCGCTTGACCAAGGCCCGCAATTTGATTGAGTCGCCTGAGGAAGTGCCCGTTGCCCTGGTCCGTAAATTACAAAGCCAGCTGATGTACCTGGGTCTGGAAAGCTTGTTCCAGGATGCTCCATCAGAGCGTGAATTTGGCGCTTTGACCTTGAGCTTAACCAAGGCTGAGTTTGATGAGCTGAAATTTAAGCTGCGGCAAATGCGGAAGCAGCTGCACAAAGATAACTCCATCAAGCGAATGACAACCCGTGGCGAACGGGTTTATCAGCTTAATCTGCAGCTATTTCCGGTGACCAACAAGGTCAAATGACTTTGAAGTAACAAACTTCATTTCAAATATAGGGCCATTCCGGTCTGTAATCTCACAATTTCTGTAACCGTTTTCTTCAGCTTTTGTCTAAAATGTGGAAAATTCTGTGGAGGAAGTGCATAACTCCTAGGGGATTTTTCGTTTTCACATCAGCCTAAAAAATAGTCAGATCTTTGTCAGGATTTTATTACGAAAAAACGCCGGCAAAGAAAAAAGATTTTCTTCAACGTGCAACAAAAAAATATGTTATTATGCCCCCCGCCAGTGAGGAGACAATGGACTCCAAAGTGGGGATTTTTGAACACAAAAAATCCAGTAAGGGCGAGATTCCCAGCAATGGGGAAATTTTCCCTAATCGTGGGGGCGATACGGCTTCGACGTGGGTGCAGAAGCATCAGGAGCATTCCGGGGACGCATGAGGACCTCGTTAAAAACGTGCACTTGTAATTGGCAACGATTACGCACTTGCAGCTTAATTAAGCAGCACGCTCTTCTAGATTGTGGTTGTGGATTTAGAAAGAGTGTCATTTAGCAACTAAGGTTGTGGGTTGTTTTCTTCAGGGCCCATGACCGAGATGAACTGGGGGAAGGGCGTTCTGGATTTTGTTTGTGGAAGCCAGACCGCCAACTAAAACACAGACTAAGAATGTAGCGCCTGAATGTGGATCACTTGCGGACGCGGGTTCAATTCCCGCCGCCTCCACCAAATTAAAATACCAACCCGTTAGGTTGGTATTTTAATTTGTAGGGTGCCGTGAGATTGGACTCTCAGCTGTGAGCCGATAGGCGAACCGACGCGTGGTTCACCAAAATAGCAGGATGCTATTTTGGCGCGACCGTAGGGAGCCGCGAGCTTGCGAGCGGCAAGGGCAGGATTGCCCGCCGCCATTCCCGCCGAAATGTGTATGTTTATTAGCGAGCTCCTTCGATGCACTCAAAATTTACTCCCAATAGAGCTTCACCCATAACCTCATCTTGGTTCAAAACTCGAAAAATGTAGTCTCCACTGGAGTCAATAGAGAAAGTTCCATTCACTCTTAGTCTTGATCTTCGATGTTGTGCCTCAATTCTTGTCGGTAAATGAATTTTTACAATCTCTTTTCCGATTGGATTCATAACTACTAGGTCATAGCTAAAATCTTTTTCACCTATTTCACTCTCTCGCCGAAATACAATCAGCAAATGAAAAGGGAGAGTTACAACTTTGACCCCAGCTTTGACTACTAGGCCCTCAATAATCTCAAATACAGAGACGGTATTCTTTTCTCGATCAATTATTGAATCCCGACAAATTATTAAATGTTCTAGTTTCATTCTTTTACCTTTCAGGCATCGTACTTAACTAAAGGCTTACCATTTACAATATTATCCATATCTATATCTGCGTTCACTGAAGAAGAGTTTGCCGAGCTCGTTTGTTGGGCAAAACTGGCATCCTGCTTAACAGCCATCTGCCCAAGCATATTTTTAATTTCGGCCTGGCCCTGTAGCAAGTTCATTGCATCACTCCTCAAAGTAGAACTTCCTTCTTTAATATAATTTTTCAAAATTCTATTTAAAAGGGTTTGGTATCCTTCGCCTTCAAGTGAAGCATTTTTTTTGAGATATTGTAGAACATCAGAGTCTATGTATGCTGTTATACGTACCTTTGCGGATTTTTTTGAAGCATAGGGATCAAAGAAGCCTAATTCTTTTGAAGAACTCCATCTACTCACCTTTTTTCTTTTTCTTGAACTGTTTTTCATAAGCTTCCCTTTCCTTTCGTCTTTCCTGAGCCGAGATCAGTCTGATCCTACTTTCTCTATGAGTAAAACATACGGTAATAACCCGTCCATCCTGGATTTTTCCCACAATCAAATACCTCTTTTCCGCAACAGAATGTTTATCGTCTGCGCGAGCAAGGGCATAAGAATCGGAAAAGACATCCTTGGCTTCGTCAAATGAGACATTGTGGTTATCAATGTTTTCCTCGTTCTTCTTATCGTCCCACTCATAGCGATTGTCTTCCACGCTGATATCTCTCTCACTGAATATATGTATATCATACATATATTCATCGGTCAATTTTTATAAACACTAAAGTACTACATCTAAGTATCTGATTATTCTTAATTTTATTACTTTTTCAGCCTTGCAAAAATGGAGATCCGTTTAAAATCAAATGAAAGCGTTTTGAATGACGACAATCGGATCTGAGGATTATAAGCGGTAAGGGTAGGATGCCCGCCGCCGAAAAACGCTGGACCAACCTGACAACTCGATCTAGCTTCCGACCATACTGCAAGGAAAGGAATCACATGAAAAAATTTGTCGCGATCTTTTTGGGCTCAGCCGCCGGCGAGAAACGAAAAGCCTGGGATGCCATGGATGAAAAAGCCCGTCAAAGCAAACAGCAAGAAGGAGGGAAGGCTTGGCACAACTGGATCGAGAAGAATCAAAAGTCGATCGTGGAGCTTGGCAGTCCCCTTGGAAAAACCAAAAAAGTAAGTGGCAAGGGTGTTGAAACCATCACCAACCTTATGACCGCGTTCACGGTGGTGCAGGCCGAAACTCATGACGAGGCGGCAAAACTTTTCCTGAATCATCCCCATTTCAGTATCTTTCCCGGCGACTCTATCGAGATCATGGAGTGTCTGCCGATTCCCGGCCAATGAAAATTGAAACCGAACGTCTTCTAATTCGTCCATGGGAACCCGGGGACCTGAAACATTATAAAGCGATGTCTCAGGACGTCGGTTACAACTGTTTTTCTTTGCCGGGCTCTTTTTTTATCAAAGACGATCAGGATGGCAGCGAAAAAATCAAAAAGCTCATGTCCTTATTTGCCGATCATAAGATTGGTAAATTTCCGGTTTTTGAAAAGCAGAGCGGCTCCTTTGTCGGCACCTGCGGCGGCGACCTTTTTGATTTCTACGGCAGCCAGCAAGTTGAGATCAGTTACCGAATCATGCTGGCCCATTGGAGCAAGGGCTATGCGACGGAGGCGTCGCGGGCGGCGGTGAAATATTTGCTGGTGGATGCCGGTGTCAAGCCGCTCTACGGATTTGCCCTCTATCAGAATGCACAATCGCGCAAAATCTTGGAAAAAATAGGCTTTCGCGCAACTGGCGAATTCATGTGGTGCAATCTTCTTCATCAAATGTTTGTCATCGACCCGCCCACTCCATCACTTCCTGCGTGACAGACCTATCGGCAGTGCTATCCTTTTAGAAAATGCGAAACTTTAAAGTTATCTTCATAATTGCTTGGTTTTTGTGTGCACAGAAAGCGATGGCCGACATTTACGTCGAGCCTTACCTCGATTACGGGTTTGGAACCATCAACACCAGCTTGGGCTCCTACAGTCTGAGTGGACCTTACTACGGCAGCAAATTCGGTCTGGAATATGATGGCTTTGCCTTCGGACTTGATCTCATGCTTGCCAACGGCGTGACGTTCAATTCCAACAGTTATTCCGGCCAGGATTTTGGCCTCTTTGTTCAATACACCATGTTTATCCAAATGAGTTTTTCCTACTTCTGGGATGCGCGGCTGGCGAACTCCAATCAAGCGATTGCGGGTACTGGTTATAAACTTGGTATCGCCTATCCCCTCATTCCCTATTTGGATCTTGATTTGGACTATCTGGCCGAGCAGCATTCCACCATTGCTGCAGGCTCGACGAACTATTCGAACTACGGTGATTACACCTCGACGTTCTTGGTCGGCTTGAGTGTGCCCTTCAGTTTTTAAAAACCAAACCAAATACAGCGCATCGAGATGGAGGCATTTTGAATGCCTTCATAAATGTAATGAACTTTATCTTGTTCAGACGTGGCTCCCAAGGCGTAAAGCAAGGGATAATAGTGCTCCGGAGTTGGCACGCTCAATTTTCCAGCTTCGGACGATAGGTACTGACTCACTAAAGGCGCGAAATCCCACTTGTCGATTTTTGTCTTTACCCATTGGTCAAACTCGACGGCCCAATGATGGGCCGGTGCATTTTCGTTCCAATTGATGGCGCGCAAATTGTGAACAATGTTCCCGCTGCCGATAATCAGAACATCGTGTTCCCTCAGGAAGGCGAGCTTTTTCCCTAAATTATAATGAAAATCAGGCGGCTGAGTCATATCCAGGCTCAGTTGAAACACCGGAATATTTGCCGCCGGGTAAATATGCTTTAACACCGACCAGGTCCCATGATCCAGGCCCCAATGACCGTCGTCGGCGAGAATCTCTGGATTGGAAATTTTTTGCCGGAGTAAATCTGCAATTTTTGGGCTGCCTGGCGCTGGATATTGAACCTCAAACAGAGCCTTCGGAAAGCCTTGAAAATCATGGATCGTTTTTGGCTGCTCCATGTGAGTCACAAAGGTTCCCTGGGTCATCCAGTGCGCTGAAATACTCAGGATCACCTGCGGCTTAGGAAGTTTTTTTGCCAAACCTGCCAACGCTTTTGTGAAATCATTTTTGGCGATGGCGTTCATCGGTGAGCCATGCCCCAGAAAGACAACCGGCAATTTCATCAATCCCCCATGTCTAAAACTTTGCCGGTGGAAAATCGGATTGTGTATCAAAATAAGATAACCCCGCTGAAAATTTTGGCGAGCACGGAAATGAAAGTAGAATAGTTGAGGGGGGTTGTATGAACCTTAAAAGGCGTTGGCGTATACCTATAGCCCTTGTCTTATCCCTATCGGCCCTCTTTGCTCTTTACGTCGATTGCACGGGTTCCGGTTTCCAAGCTAAATCCTCTTCCTCAGCTGTTGCGGCCAACGGCACGATCGCAGGTGGCGGGACTCAGCCCGGCGGAGGAGGGTCTACCGGCGGTTCTGGAGGCACGGGCGGTGGTTCCGGCTCATCGCCTTCCGGTGCCGCCACCTGCGGCAGCAACAATCCGATTTCAGCTGCCAGTTTTTACCCTTGCGCCACTTACTTCAATATGCCGGTGACCAACGCCGCCACGGATCCCAACTCGGCAAAACTCATCGCAGCCTTACAAAGTAACGGTGCTTGGGGAGGAACCCCCGGCAATCCGCACAACTTTGGGATTACGGGCTTGAGTTACGCCGATGGGGATCCGGGTATTGACGTCTATTATACCAATGATCCGGTCACTTCACCGGTGAGTATGGCCGTGGACCTCTCCAACACCAGCGCGACCAATGATCCTCTTCCCTTCATTCCCATTCCTAGCGGCGGAAGCACGAAAGGTTTTGAGGATGGCGACACAACTTGCAGCAGCGGCGGCGACTGCCATTACATCGTCATGGACCTGAACAATCAGTGGGAGGTGGACGCCTACCAAGGCAGCACAAATCCAACGACCAATGTTTTCTCCAGTGGCGGTGGCACCGCCATTTGGCCCTTCACCCCGCCCAGCGGAGGTTGGTATCAAACTCTCCGTGGTAACGGTTGCACCAGTGCCGATGCCACCGGTCTGCCGATCGGCCCTTTGCTTTTCTCCGTGGAAGAGATTGCCGCCGGGCAAATCAACCACGCCATCAGATTTATTCTCAACAATGAGGAAATCGCTCACCTTGCCTATGTCTTTCCGGGAACGCACACGACCTATGCGGCGAGTGCCAGTCCCGGTTCTGGAATGCCCTATGGAGCCTGGCTGCGTCTGCGCCCCGATTACCCGGTCAGCAGTTTGCCCTGCGGGACCAAGGGTTGCGCCGCCCAAGTCATCGCCAAGGCTCTGCAAACTTACGGCATGATCCTGGCGGACGGTGGAACTATCACCCTGACCGCGAAGAGTGATACCTATTCATCCGTCCATTACACCGACTATTTTTCGGCCAGTGGTTTCTCTCATGATTTGTCGGCGCTGCAACCCTCCGACTTTGCCGTGATCCAGCCACCGGGAGTGCCAACCGGGATGCCGACCAGTATACCCTCTGTTTTTGGCGGCCAGCACACGCAAATATTCCTGGAGCCGATCAGCACGATTGCCAGCAGTCCCACCACGGTTCCCGATCTGACCTGTTATCGAAATTTTTCCTATTCTTATCTGAGCGCGGCCAACGCCTCGGTCACCAACCCGCCCTCGGCGACGGCTTCCGAATGGAGCTCGAGCGAATCCGGCTGCGGAAGCGTTACCAATCTGATGCAGTGGCTGAGCTGTCAAATCTCCCAGGGGAACAATTAAATCTGTTGTTTCTGCTTCAACGCCGCTAAGGTCGGCGGGAGCGCAATGAAAAGACTGATGCCCGCGGCAAAAAAACACCAGACCGAGGTCATCGCATAATGTCTGTAAGCGATGGTCATCAGAAGGCTTGTCAGCATGAAGCCCCCGACAATTTTAACTCGGCGATCAGAGGAAATAAAAAACGGCAATATACTTGCAAACATGTAGGCCCAGGGTTGAATGACCGGCGATACCAAATTCACAACATCAGGCAGACAATACTCAATACTGTGTTGGTTAATTTTGGCCGTGGCATTGGCAAGGTAAAGGTCCCAAGTCGCATAAAAAAGGATCAACAACCCAAGCCCGATAAGAGGTATCAGGTACAGACGCTTTCTTTTATTTGTTTCCATTCTGAAGATCGCCCAAGGGATCCAAGCCGGCCAGAATGCACTGGCAAAAAAGAGAAAAGAAAGTACAGCTCCCTTATGAAAAAAGGAGCTTTCGTCTGCCATGGTTGTCCAGACAAACCCTTCCGTGAATTGTTGCGCAGCGAACAAAAGAGGAATTACCATGTAGGGGGTTTGCGATCGGCTGCGGTTAAAATGCAACGCCGCCGCTCCTGTGGAGCTCAAAATGACCGCAGAACTAAAACTCGAAACCGCAGAAAAACACATATTGTTTTTTTAAAAAGATATCTCAGAATAAATATTTGATCAAGGACCGGTGAATATGAAAATTAAAGGCCCCTTTGAGGTCAAACTGTCTCCCCTCGATTTCTCCGCAACAGGAGACGAGGGCGTGAAGCTTGGACGCATGAGCATTGCGAAGGTCTTTCAAGGTGAGTTAGCAGCGACAAGTGTCGGTGAAATGCTTAGCGCCATGACGTCGACCAAGGGCTCCGCAGGCTATGTGGCCATCGAACAAGTAGTAGGAACACTGCAGGGCAAAAAGGGTGGTTTCGTTCTTCAACATTTTGGCATTATGAATCGTGGCGCAGATCGGTTGATTTTGGAGATTGTGCCCGATTCGGGGACAGGAGAACTCAAGGGTATCTCCGGTAAAATGGCCATTCTTTTCGAAGGGCCCCAGCATTTTTACGAGTTCGAATACTTCCTCTAACCTTATCTTGCAAATCCGCGCGCTCATAGATAATTAATATTAAAAATATGAAAGATTTTTAAGGATAAATATGCAATCCCATTTGTTTGATTATTATGACTACAAAACCTATCTCAACGATCGCCTCAACGACGAAGGGTCGCCGCGGGGCAGTCGGTCTCGTCTGGCGGAGGCCATCGGCTGTCAGAGCGCCTATGTTTCCTCCGTCTTGCGGGGGAACGCCCATTTCACGCCGGAGCAAGCGGAAAACATCAATCATTTTTTTTTGCACTCGGAAGACGAGTCTGATTTTTTCCTCACGCTCTTACAACTCAATCGCGCCGGGACAGGTGCCCTGCGCATGCGGCTGCAAAAGCAGCTGCAAAAAATCAGCGAGACACGCCTTGATTTGAAGAAAAAACTTTCCGTGAAACAGAGTCTGAGCCTGATGGATCAAAGCGTGTACTATTCGGAATGGTATTATCTGGCTATCCATGTTTTGATTTCCGTGCCCGGTTTTCAAAACGTCAATGCCCTCAGTGCCAAGCTGGGCTTGCCGGTGAAAATCATTGCTGATGCCGTCCAATTTCTTCTTCAGGTCGGTCTGGTCGAGCAAACAAGCTCCGGCCTTAAAGTTCGTACCTATCAAATTCATTTGGGTGGAGAGTCTCCACTCATCGGCAAACACCATGTCAACTGGCGGCTCAGAGCCGTGCACAACATTCCTATGAAAACGGCCAACGATGTTCACTATTCTTCGGTGGTGAGCCTATCGCGCAAAGATGCGATGAGAATTGCCGAGCTTTTTATTGAGACGATAAAGAAATCAAAAGCCATCGTCCGCGATTCCAAAGAGGAAGACATCCGCTGTCTTTCCCTGGATTTTTTTTCACTTTAGAACGGGCAGCTTAAATTTTGATTTTAGGAAATTTCAAAATCAGGATATCGCTTTGTTTGGATAGCTCCATCTTGTTGGCGTCCACATTGGTGGGTAGGGGGAATGTCCGTAAGAAGGTGGAACTGAAAGTTTCCTCGTTCCTGTTTGTTCCTACCCGCTTGTTGGTAACTCCACTGACGGAGATATAACCGTTTTCAACTTTGGTGGCGATGTCGGTCGCTTTGAGATCACTGACTTTGATATCGTAATAAACATAGTCCTGATCTTCATGTTGGGAGATATCATTGACGGTCCCAGTGCCGAAACGCTCTGAAAACCAAGTGTCGAAAGGATTCAGAAGCGGAGTGCTTCCACCGCCGAATCTTTCCGCGCGATTTTCAATTTCGTCTTTCATTCTTTTCATCTCGTCAAAAGGATTTTTGTGAGTGAAGGCATCGTTAAATAAGGCGTTAAATTGGTTGCGGATGCTGTTTTCCTTGTTGAGAATGTCGTCGTAGGTTGTATTGCCGACGGCAACGGTCAAGCCTTCAACCCGGTAACGTAAAGTTGGACTCAGCCGCAAAGCCAAAAGCATGAGCACAACACCGATAAAGACTCCGACCACCAAGAGTAAAAAATTCTTTGCTGATGAGCTCATAAAAAAACCTCCTGGTTTTCTGAATGCAAAAGTATCGCCATTTGTCGATCGACATGGCTGTCAGTCGGCAAAGAACTGAGCAAGTGACTTATAAATGCAATTGCAGGCCAAGGTAGGAAAATTGCATGGTCGGAATATCCGGTGGAGTTTGTAGACTCAACCCAGCGGAAAATAAAAACGTCAAAACTTCATTCCAATTGTAGCGCCCGCCGAGGTTGAACAAGGTTTCCGTTTCATTAGCGGCGGTGCCGATGTCGGCAAAGACCTCCACCATTATTTCAAATTTTTTATCAAATTCATGGTCGGCCAGGACGCCTACCACCCAAAATCCGTAACCACCGCCATACTGAAAGGAATAACCCACTTCCGGATTTAAAGTGATTTCCCCGAATTTCTTGGACAGCTCGATCGGTAGGAAAAATGAACTCTGGCCATTGGCGGGATTGTTGGCGATGTAGGACGGAGTGAACTGATACTGTGGATACATGGAAACATCGACTCCGTCGCTCTCCTCATCAAAAAATCGCCACTTCACGCCGACAATCGCTTGGGAGCCTCCGACCGGCATGGTTTGACTGGATACTGAATTCAAGGCCGATTCGTATTTGAGCTGAACATGATCACCCCAGCCGTAATTGATATCCGAATAAGGAAATTGCGAGACAGTCTGACTGGTGAATTGCGTTACGTCGGCAATATTGATTTCCCATTTACCATTGCCCGGCGTCCCCGGGTCATCGGTCAACATCGGCGGCCCGCCCTGCGCCCAACTGCGAAATGTGCCCAGTAAAATCAAAAAAAATAAACTTCTTAAAGTTGCCATTTTGCATATACTATCGAATTGTTCCTAGAAAGCTACACCCAAAAAGGCGGCCCACCGATGGAAGAAGTAGCACCCGTCCTTGTCACCTTAGTTCTGTCCTTTCTCATCGGACTTGAAAGGGAAGAACATTCCGGAGGTCGTCACTACAGTTTCGGCGGTGTTCGCACATTCCCGCTGATCGGTCTTTGCGGCTATATGACGGCAAAGCTGGCGGAGGGGCCTATCCTCATTGGGGTTGGGCTTTTTGTTTTCGGCGCATTGATGTGGCTCTCCTACCGTAAAAAACTCGAACTGTCGCCAACCGCCGGATTGACTTCGGAAGTATCGGGAATTTTCACATTTTTGCTGGGAGCCGTGACCTTTCATCATGCTCTTTGGGAGGCCACGGCTTTGGCGGTGATTGTCCTGTTGTTGCTGGAGGCGAAATCAGGGCTGGAAGGTTTAGCCAAAAAAATTCCCTCCGAGGAAATTTTCACTTTCACGCGGTTTCTTTTAATCTCCGCAGTGATTTTGCCGGTGGTTCCAAATGAAAGCTTCACTGAACTCCAGCTCAATCCTTTTAAAATTTGGCTGGTCGCCGTGGCTATCAGCGGTTTGTCCTATGCCGCCTATATCATCGAACGCTGGCTGGGGTCTCGGCGCAGCCTATTGTTCGCTGCTGCCTTAGGAGGGATTTATTCCTCCACTTCGGCCACCGTGGTATTGGCCAAGCGCTCTCAGGAAGAGAAACCGGGTGATATATTCTCGGGCGCTATCGTGATTGCCTCGGGTTTTATGTATTTCCGTTTGCTTGTTTTGTTGGCTTTTTTCAATTGGGACTTGGGCCGACAGTTGCTGATGCCTTTCAGTGTTCTGGGTGTTTTGTTTATGGTGATCGGTTCGTTGTGGATGAGGCTCGCGGAAAAAACTCCTCAACATCATGTGAAATTCAGTGGCCGCAATCCTCTGGAATTGCAGTCTGCGTTTATCTTTGCCGCACTTTTTGGTCTGATGAGCGTGTTGACCGCCCTTTCGATTAAATATCTGGGTTCGGCTGGCATGTTTAGCTTGGCGTTTCTGACGGGCCTAACCGACGTCGATCCTTTTGTGATGAGCTTAACCCAAAGTGTGGGCTCGGTGGTCAATGAATCCATGGCGGTGAAGGGAATTATCATTGCTACGGCTAGCAATAATTTGATCAAAGGAATTTATGCCGCAATTTTTGGCGCCGGCGGAGTCAGAAAATACGGTTCCGCTACCCTGATGGTGTTGGGTTTGTTCAGTCTGCTGGCCTTAGTTTTTGTGTGAATTTGCGGGTGGCCCTTGCGGACCACCCACCACGATCTTCATTTGTCGCAGCTCAGAACACTTTCTGCGGAATACAATTGATAATCTGGTTCAATAGCGTCGTTTTGCCGTTCCTCATAAATTCTTTCGGCAAGGCCATCTCGGCTCATGCAAGCCTCAATATGGGCCACTTCTTGTGGGCGCGGCTCCGTCCAAGCTTGTCCCAATGGTGGCAACGCATTGGTGTAGTAGTCGGCTTCGCGTATTGCGAATTTATCATCCTCGCTCGCATGGGGTTTTGGATCCACCGTAAAGTCGGGAACGATACCCACAATTTGGTTCGTCCGGCCCGAGGGTTCGTAGAATCTTTCGATGGTGGCAAACAGAACGACCTTATCCGACCATGTCTGGCGCAGAGGTGCTTGTACCGTGGCTTTGCCGAAGGAAGTCGCGCCGACGATCCAGCTGCGTTGATAGTCCTGCAAAGCTCCAGAAAGAATTTCTGAGGCGCTGGCCGAATCGGCGTTGATCAGAGTGACCATCGGCAATTGCGTCAGCTGCTCGCGGGAACCGACAAAATCCTGGAAGCCTCCATCGCCTTTGACGCTTTTCACTTTGACGATCACCTGTTTGCCGACGAACAGGGAACCTATACATACCGACTGTTCCAACAATCCGCCGCCATTGTCGCGAAGATCCAAAATCATTCCTTTGGCTCCTTGGCCTTGCAGCTCGGTCAGCGAAGCGGCAATGCTGTCGCAACTGGAGTCATCCATAAAATTATGAAGCTTGATGTAGCCATAGGGGATTCGCGCCTCGGTGACGAGTTTGGCTTGCACATTCGGGATTTCGATAATGGCACGAACGACAGGGATGCGCAGATGTCGTCCGTTTCTAATGATGCCAAAAGTGACCGTTGAACCCACCGCGCCTCGGATGCGGCTAATCACTCCATCGATCGGCAAAGAGGTCACGGGTACGCCGTCGATACTTTCAATGATATCCCTGGCCCGGATGCCGGCTTTCAAAGCGGGGCTGCCCTCCATGGGTGTCTTGATAATGAAGGTTCCACCGATGGTCGAAATAATGGCACCGACGCCTGCGAAGTTTTCATTGGTTGATTTTTCTTCATCCAGAAACTTTTGCACGGGATCGAGGTGCGTGTGCGGATCCACCGCTGAAGCCAGATAGGCGTTGATCATGTTTCCGGCAATGAGTCCTTCGCTGTTGGCCTGTTCGCCCATCAAAACCTGCGGACGCAATTCCATTAAAATGGCGCTGAACTGAATTTTGGCGGAAGAGCCGTTATTAAAAATCTGGGTGGCCGCCGCTATCTGGGCTTTTCGTTCGCGTAAGACCTGTTGCCAAAGATTTGTTAAGTTTTTGCTGGCGTCCAGTTTGTTCACTCGATGAAGATTGAGTGGACCGTAACTCTTAACCAGGGCCCCAATCTTAGTCCCCGCAACATTGGCCTCACCGGGAGCGGCAAAAATTGCAGCCGGTGAAAGGGAGCCGGCGACGACATTCATTGTCTGCACGCAGGCCACAAAATTAGTGGCACTTTTCTGGCAGCTTTGATCTAAAAACTGACCGACAAATTCAAAGTTGATTCCCGTTTCAGCCCAATACTGAGCGCTGGTTTTCAGCTCGGCCGTGGCGCTGAAACCCAAGGATAGAATACTTGTAAAAATAAAGAATGATTTCATTGTGACCCCTTCCTGGAAAATCAAATTGATCTATTACAAATCCAGGGCCAGGGGAGGGTTGGGGTGGTTTGTCGATCCGAGTTTGGAAAAAGTCGGGAAGTCTGGGACCTCTAGCCTCTTGACGGCAATCACGAGGTGGATTTCAGGCGGTCTCGGACAAAGGCGCCGACGTTGCATTTTGCCTCATCGGCAAGTCAACGACAAAGCGGGTATTGGGGCAATTTGAATCAAGGAACAAAGTACCTTGATGGCTTTCGATGATACCTTTGGAAACACTCAAGCCCAGACCGGTACCTTTGCCGATTTCTTTGGTGGTGAAAAAGGGCTGCATGATTTTATCAGCGATTTTTTCGGAGATACCTTTGCCGCTGTCCGTGATGCTGATTTGGAAACGCCCATCGGTCGGCCCGGCGACGCTGATTTCAACCCACTTTTCCGGCAGCTTTTGTACGGCTTCGAAGGAATTGTTAATCAGGTTGACCAAGACCTGACAGATTTGCGTTTGCCGACAGTGAAAATCAATATCGCCGTCACCGACGACGCGAATTTCAATTTTATGCAGTTTGAAGTTTTCGCTGCAGAAATAAAGGGCGTCCTCGACAATAGCCCTCACGTTGGCACCTTGGAAGGGATCATTCTCCGCTTCGCGAGAGAATGTGCGCAAGGCGTTTACAATTTTGCCGATGCGCTCGGTGGTTTTTGTGATTTTGCCGACTTTGTCGATCATCCGATCGGTCACCGGAGTTCCCAGAGTCATTTCACGGAAAAGATGAGCCGCATAGCCCATAATAATGCCAAGAGGATTGTTGATCTCATGGGCCACACCAGCCGCCATCTCACCCAACGAAGACATTTTGGCGTGTTGAAGCATGGTGACGGATTGATCTTCGATGCGCTTCTTGTAAAGGGTGACTTCGCGCTGATAGCGAATCACATAAAAGAGCAGAGTCGCGCTGCTGTAGACCACCGTCGAAATCCCAAACCAGGCGACGCCTTCGTGGTGTTCCGGGCCAACCTCCGTAGGGAAAATCTTGAACACAAGTAAAACCAATACCACTGCCAAAGCGATGCCGATGCCGCCCCAGCCAAACAGACGAAGATCGCGTTCTTTTTCCAGGGTCATAAAAAAAGTGTTGCAGACGGCAATCAGGTACCAAACCCAGAAGAAAGAATCCGAGCCCAAACAGATCGTGACCCCACCGATAGCGATCAAGGACACAAGCATATACCAGTAGCGGAAAAAGTGGGTAAATCCCATTCTTAAAAGCACCATCGAGAGGGCGGCGTTCGTACAATAAAAGACTCCAAACGAAGCTGCTCTGAAGAGGCCAAAGTGGGCAAAGGCCATGGACACCAACACATAAATTAAAATAGTTTCCGGTACCATTTGCGCCATGGATCGGCAGAGCGCATTCAGGTCGGGGTCTTTGATTCCAACCGGAACCAGAACTTTCTGCAAAAAACCGTATTTTTTTATTTGTCTTTTCACTTGCATGGCGAAAACCAATCCCTTCCGTCGAAGGTTGTGAAGAAATTAAAACATATTTGAGTGGGGATTAGGAATTGAAATAGTTCAATTGACCTGGACCATCGCCTATTTTCTTGGCTAACCGTTTAATTTTTCTGCGAAATACCGATAAAGACAACATCTCTAAAGAGAAAATAAAGAAAATGGCGATGAAAAAGCAAATGTCATTCTTTGATCGTCTTCTTCCTGGCAGCCTCCAGGACCCTGTGACCTATACGGCGATGGGTACCTTCGCTCGGGTTTGTTTTATGTCATCCGTCTTTTTGATTATATTCGCGCCAATTTGGTATTATCTGGATTCACCACGAAATGTTTACCTTACGACAGTCTGGGTTTGCCTGAACCTCACATCTCTGGTGATTTTGAAATTGGGATTTCTACAAAGCTCCCGGGTTTTTTATTTGTGCACGATGAGCGTTTGTCTGGCCTTGGCCTCGGCCTTTCTTGGCGAACGATCTTTTATGTGGGTTTACGCTCTGAGTTCGATGGCCAGCTCATCTTTTGTCGTCACTCCCGCCGAAAAATCGTTAAAAAAATTCTCCCATGTTATGCTCATGTTTTCGATCGTCTTGACCTTTTTCTTTGTGTTTTCAGGATTCATTCAAAGTGATATCCAGCCTCGATACGAGCGGGGCATCGTTTATTTGGGAATATGGAACGTCGTTTACAGCACTTTCATTTTGATGATGTCAGTCCTTCGCTTTCAGAATGAAGCGGTCATCTACAAAGGTCGGCTGGAGCAACAGTCGGTCACGATGCTTCAGCATGCCAAAATGTCCACTTTGGGTGAAATGGCAGCCGGGGTCGCGCACGAGATCAACAACCCACTGGGAATTATTCAGGGAAAAATTGAAGGTTTGAGTTCCCGGCTGCGCCAGCCCGAAATCGACCGAGAAAAAGTTCTTTATGATTTTGAAAAAATCAGCGCGGTGGTTTCTCGTATCGCTAAAATCGTCAGTGCTTTACGCACATTTTCCAGGAACGCCGAAAAGGACCCCTTTCAGTCCGTGAAAATCGAAAATATTCTTGAAGAGACCATGCATTTTTGCAGCGAAAATTTAAAATTGAATCATGTTGAGGTCCGCCTCAGCGGCGATCAAAACATCGAGTTCGATTGCCGGCCCACTCAAATCGCGCAAGTGCTGATCAATCTGATCAACAATTCCTTTGAAGCCGTACAAAACTTGCCCGAGAAATGGATCGAAATTCATTCCGAAAGATTGGCGCCGGACGGCATCCGCCTGACCGTCACCGACAGCGGCAAAGGCATTTCCGAAAAAATCGCCGACAAAATCATGCAGCCCTTTTTCACCACCAAAGAAATCGGTAAAGGCACCGGCCTTGGCCTCAGTATTGCCAAAGGCCTGGTTGAGGATCACAACGGTATGCTCAGCTTAGACCTGAATAGTAAAAATACCCGATTTGTAATCATATTGCCTCAGCGTCAGTCAGTGGCTGGGGGTCTGGATTCAGCGCGAGCCGGATAGGATTTCATCGATCCGTTTCAACATGGAATCTTCGCTAAAACCGGCGACGGATTCACCCTCGAAAAAACTAAACAGGGCTAAACTCTTTTCGAAATCGATTTTCACACCCTGAGCTTCGATTTCGTCGAAGGGCCTTTCGTAATAAGCTTTGACTTCATCTTGCATGCAGGTCACGAAGAAAATGCGTTTTACGGAATGTTGCTGGCGAAGCAGGGGCAACAAACGTCTCTGAAAAAATCGAGGCATGATTTCGATCCTGACGTAAATCGGCAAGCCTTCCTTCTCAGTTCGGGCTAATTTTTCCGCGCTGGGAATCAGCTTTTGTGCTTCGGTAATTTTATCGGCAAGGGGATCGTGCAGATTGTTCTGGCCTGTACTGCGGGGGTAAGCGGTGGTCTCTTTAAGGAAAGCCATTTGCGGATCAACTTCCTCGTGCCACTGGCGCAAAGTGGTCGTTCTTAAATCACCGGTCAAAGCTGTTACATAGGTCAAAGCGGCGGTTTGTTCATATTGATCCATGGGCGTGGAGTGAGATACCACCAGAATTGTCTGGTAACCGTGCTGCACACATTTCTCGATCGCCAAGATGTCCACACCAAAAGTGTAGACGAAGTCGGGATGATGGCCATATTTAGCGGCCAAGATCCGCTCAAAATGAGCGTAGAGGGGTTGGTTGGGGCTATCCATGCCCACCAGGCATAATTTTTTTTGTTGCCGTGTTGGCGACGCGTGGGCGGGACAAAACGGCAGCAAAAGGCCGATCAATAAGACCGGCATTGTCCACACTCTCATTGGCGTGGTTATTTTCTAGCGCCGCAAAAACGTTCCACGTAAAAATCAACGGTCGTATCGTGGATATGCGGTGAAATCGAGCGCAGTTGCTCGCGGATCGATTCAGGGCTGTCGCGTTTGATGTCGCAGACAACGATTTGGTTGAGTTGGCGACCATCAGATGTTGTGCTGACCATGCGCTCGTGCAGTTCCATCAAATCCTGATCGATAATTTTAACTTCTTCTGGGCTGTAGCCTTGTTTCAGAAGTTCTTGGTCAGAGATGGTGGAATCTTTGTCACCCATTAAAATGATACCGAGGATGGGCGCTCCAGCGTCGACACCGGCAAAAAGAACGGCCACGCTCACTCCAGCCGCGACCCACAGGCCGGCTTTCACATAAGATTTTTGCTGAAGAAGTGCGGGTCCCGCGCCAAAGGCGATAATGATCAAAGCTGAACTTGTTTGTGCAGCCAAAGTCACGGCTGTCGCGACTGCAACAGGTGCCACCATTCGTTTAAACCAACCCATTTTTTTCATTCGGATCTCCTATTTTTGTTTTGCTTTTAGAAGGGACGAATATAGCTGCTGGCTGATTATTTATCGCCTGTAATGAATCTGACAGCCTGTAAAATTTACCCTAGGGATGGGACTCGGCAATGGCGATGGGGCTGGTTGGGATGGCGGTGATTTCGTGATTCCCCTTGAGGTTTTTAAGGAACCTCAGCAGCAGCTTGTCTTCGACCGCCTGGATAAGCCCGTCCATTTGTTTCTTTTGAAAACCGATCTTATTTTGCACCGGATAACTCAAGATGTTGACCGCCGTGCTGAAGAGGGACAGCAAAGCCAAAGAGAAGGTTGTCGCCCAAAAAATCTGTTTCGAGGTTGCCGCCGGGGGCGGTACAACTTGGTAAAACCAGCCGCCGAGTTTTCGACCGAAGACAAAGTTGGAAACAGCTTTGTCCTTGGCCCATTTCCCGGCCCAGCGCCTGGCAATTCCGAAGATATCAAGGGAGCTGTCGCGAAAGATTCTTTGCGCCACCAACAGAACCCCGCCGGAGGCGGCCAAGTCGGTAAATCCGTTGTGGGTTGTACAGAAGTCGGCGATGACTTTGCGGATGTCGGCTTCGGCTTCGGCCACAGCCTCTTGCCATTCGGGCTTAGCCAGCAAAAGACGTAACAGCTCGTCCTTTTCCAGCTCCCTTGCCAACTCGGACTTTTCGCCTGGATGATTGCTCAGTCCAAACAGTTCAACCTGAATTTTTCGTTCCATCTCGCGCTGGAATCCGGTTTTAACGGACTTGGGAATTTTCGGCAGCAGAGTTCCCGCGATTTCCACGCCCAATTTTTCACCGACCTCAAAAACTTTGCGGATGGAGAGGTAGGGGATCGCCCACAATGTGTTCAGCGGATTCCAAATAAGATCTTTCAAAAAATGGTGCCGTTGGATGTGCCAACAGCTTTTCAAACCCATCAGTTCTTCGCCCTGCACAGGAATGATTTCCCGCCTTTTGGCAAGATAGCGATCAAGGCTGAGTTGGAGCGCTGCAGACAGATTGTTCATGCGGATCACTTACCGCAGTTTTTTTTCGGAAATCAATGGAAATCGAGCGGGCTTCGCTTAATTGCCTTCGCAAGTGAAGCCTTGGCCTTGCAGAATCTTAAGGATCTTGGCAAAAGCATCTTCACAATGTTTCACGCCACCGTTGGAAGAGGCGACAACTTTCGATTTTCCAAACTTGGTGTAGGTCAGCTCGCAGCCGCCGCCTTTTTTATCCGCTTCCAAAGACCGGTTATCCGTACCCTTTTTACAGGCGGTCTTTTTCACCAGATTCGGGTTTGCATTTGTTGAGCCCTGAGCCGGTGTTGGCGAGGCTGAAGAGGCCTGGGAACTCGATTGTTTATTTGCACTGGAGCAGCCCATAAATCCCAAAACCATCACCAAAATCACGATTGTTTTCACGTTATCTTTCCTTTCGTAACGTCCGACCTTATTGAAATTCTATGGTAAAGGTTGAACCAGGAAAAAATATATATTTTTTAGGGTCTGTATCCATAAACCTGATATGCGGGGCATTATTGCTTCAATTGTTTTAAGAAAACTTCAAGACCTCCGGAAAATTGGATTTTTTCCGAGGCTACAGCCACTTCATTTTTCAAATCCTCAAAGGCTTGTGCAATTTCGGAGACCCCGGGAGCTGCTCCTCTGCCACGTTTGATCATCAAAAAAAGAGTGTGTTTCCAAAGACCGTCCCGTGGACCGAAAATCGTGATTTCCCCCTTCATGACCTCACGAAACATATAAGGAAGTGGAACAAAACCGACGCCAATATTATCAATGATGGCGCGAACAATGGTCGCCAACGTGTCACTTTCAAAA
>Ga0206845_1105_pt1 | contig 25545 bp, 21 predicted proteins | sample Alteio_BWOrgCont_19_FD_152887 | JGI IMG/M metagenome (GOLD analysis project Ga0206845, IMG submission 152887) | Enriched cells from forest soil in Barre Woods Harvard Forest LTER site, Petersham, Massachusetts, United States -... | ecosystem: Environmental > Terrestrial > Soil > Temperate forest >...
CCGCAAGATCCCGAGCCGGGAAGCGGCATCAGAGGCGATCTTCTGAGTTACACGCGCGGCGACGGAACGACATACCAGGCCAACCGCGCCGGTACCTATGTCTTCGGTCTCGACCATAGCGCTTGGCGGGTCGCGGCTGCAGGGGCCTACCGCATCGCCATTCCGAAACTCGGTACATCGGATCCATTCACGATTAGCGACGACATTTGGCACCGCGCTGCGCGGGTGGCTATGGCTGGGCTCTACAATCAACGAAGCGGTATGGCACTCGACGGCCGATTTGGCTATGTGCGCCCGGAATGTTTTACCCCTGCAAGCGGCGTGGTCGTTCGGCAGAGCAAACTGCCCCTGGCCTTGACCAAGGAAGGTGGCATTGGCGGCTTCGTCGATGCTCCTGATGGCGCTAAACCATCATGGATCACGGACGAGATCGTCCCTGATGCTTGGGGCGGTTATCAGGATGCCGGAGATTGGCAGCGGAGAGCCATCCACGTTAGAGCCAGTTATCTCTTGCTCGACGTGTACGAGCAGTTGCCGCCGGCTGCACAAAGAGTGTCATTCGGGACTCCAGGATGCAGCGAAGTCCTGCAACATCCAAAGTACAAGAGCACAGATTTACCTGATCTCGTCAATGAAACGATCTGGAATCTTGACTTCTTCCGCAGGATGCAACGACCAGATGGCGCCATCCGTGGCGGTATTAATTCCGCAAGTGGGCCCCAAAGGCTAGAACCAAGCTGGCTCGAATCGCTCGCAGTCTTCGCTTACGCGCCGGACCCTCATACGAGTTTCATGTACGCTTCGGCTGCGGCGAAATTGGCAATTGTGCTCAACAGGCTTTCCGAACCGGCGCTGGCCGACCTATATCGCGACAGCGCCCTCCGTGCTTGGGAATGGGCCGAGCAAGCCTTTGCCGCGCCCGATCATGACTTCGGTGATGCCAAGAGCGTGCTTGCACTCTCCGATTCCGATTATGACCAGCAGTTGAAGCCCATTTTGCAGCAGACTGGCAATGCACGTATTTGGGCCGCTGCGACGTTATTCCGCTTGACCGGAGAAGACCGTTTTAATCGCGCCGCTCTTGACCGTCTGCGTGGGCAAGACTCCATACCGTTGATGGACGCTGCCTGGGAGTATGCGAATGCGCAGCAGGTCGGAGCGGATATCGCGACACAGGACAACCTTCGCCGCCGCATTGTTGCGTTTGCTCGCGATAACATCGTACGCCAGCAGCAGTCAAATGTCGCATACCGCAGTATGAAAATCGCTGGTGCGCCTATAGGATGGGGTGAGGGTCTCGCTCCACGACACGACGAGGTGGCTGCCCTGATCCGCGCCCACTGTATCACGGGCAGCGATGAATTCATCGCCGTAATGCTTGAGGGATCGGCTCACATACTCGGCGCTAACCAGATTGGCATGGATGGACGAACTGCGCGTGGTCATGTCGTCAAAGCTGAATTGCGTCGGCGGCAGCAAATTATACGGCCACTGCACGACATATTTTCCGGGTAACACCGGAGCATCCAATTGCAGATAAATGTAATGCGTGAAGCTCGCGATTGACACCCAGTCTTTTATGAAACCGGAATTCCATGGAACGGACTTGCGATAGATTGCAATTATACGACGTTGGTTCAGTGGGCCATAGCCGGATGCTTGGTCGATTTTTGCGCGATCGAGCGGTTCGAAATTGGCATCATCGGCAATACGGACGTGGTCGCATTGTGGACCGATGACCATGCCCCAATCGCTGTCATTGACTTTGATCCAACTGCCGTGAGCCGCGCCGCTGGGCGATGGAAGCGCCACAATACGTCCGCGGCGAAGAGGCGCCTCGCGAACTTCGATACGGACGATATCCGGTGCAGCGATGGTAATTTCGTGAACCTGGCTCGGCTCGCCGGCTACCGCAGGTGCTTTTGAAATTGCGGTCAGTATCGCTGCGCCAGAGACGCTCAGGAAGGTTCGTCTAGCAAGGCGAGGCGTCTCAGCGCGTCTTAAGTTCAAGGGAGGAGTGCTCCTTCAGGTAACTGGCACTTTTCGGCGGAAGGCAAAGCTATTTAAGCTCGTCGCAGGCGGGAGCACTGTGTGTCTAATTGGTGGCGGCCGATTCGCGCGCAAGCTCTTCGAGAACTCGTTTTTTGCCAAGCCAAAGCACGCGCCACTGATAGCGGCGCAGAAACCGGCGAAACTCGGCATCGTGGTATCGCGGATTGTGAGCAAGGGCGCTTTTGATCCAGCCCCACAACATGGCCAAGCTGCCAAGAACGTAAGGCTTTTGATTCAACCGGGATATCGCGCTTGCCGCCATAAATAGAAAACCTGTGCCCATAAAATATTGTCCGTAGCCATGCCGCATTCGGCCCACGTAAATGCCACGGTCACTCGACCCCATGGGGCGAAGATGGACAAAACGCAGCTCCGGATCATCCCAGCTACAGGCGATCCAGCCGTGCATGCGGCAGCGATGACAATCGATGCCATCCCACATGACTTCTTGCACGAACCCACCAATCGCCTTGAAGCACGACACACGGTAAAATTTCGTCATGCCCAGCGACGTGTCGTCACCGCTGCGTTCGTTCTCAAGCTGACCGTTTTGCTCGACATAGGCCTTACCACTGCAGGTCGCGATACGCGGTTCTGCCGTCATTCGCGCCATGAGGATTTCAAAGTAGCGCGGCGGCAGACGTAGATCGAGATCGAGCTTGCACAGATATTCGTACTCATTCGGATTTATGGCACCGTAGCCGGCGTAAAAAGATTCTATAACACCAGGCCCCACGGAACGTCGCCCCCGGTTGCTTCGGACGACGACCTCAATCCAATCGTGTCTGGCCTGGTATTCGGCGAGAATCTCCGGTGTTCTATCGGTTGATCCATCGTCCACAATAACCCACTTGGCCGGTTGAACCGATTGGCCGATGACCGAATCCAGAGTCTGCCGCATGTATTCCGCCTCATCGCGGCATGGCGATATGAGCACGTACTTGCCATGTCCGGTCTGAGAGGATTGATCGCGCTGGGCCACGGTGGAGTCCACAATAACGCCTGCCGAAGAGGCGGCGGACGCATCCCCCTGCGAGGAATCGAGGGAAAGTGAAGGGGTCACTTCTGGACGCGCAAATTGGCTCATTAACCAGCCACGTTTACTGTAACATAAAGCCTGCCCAGCTTCAACATTACAAGTAACATTCAATTTGAACACTCACGAATTAATTGCTATCAAGCAACATATGAGAGTTCTGTTTGTTCTGCCGGGCCTCCACAGATATAATCGCGGGGCCGAGATTGCGTTCACTTCCATTGCAACGGAACTTGCCAATGCCGGCGAAACCGTGACCCTGATTGGATCTGGTGAAGGTCGTCCTGGCACACCCTATCGCTTTTTGCACGCGGCGAGCGTCCGTCGAGAAAATTTCGAGCCCTTTCCGTCCATACCGCCGTTGCGAGGCGAATACGCATACGAGGAATTGTCTTTCGTTCCCGATTTATTGCGAAAATATAGGCCTTCGGAATATGACATCACCATAGGCTGCAGCTACCCATTCACCAATTGGGTGCTTCGACGGCCGGTGTTCGGAGGGTCTCGCCCGCCACACGTGTTTGTAACCCAGAATGGCGACTGGCCGGCCCGCACGCAAAATTCAGAATATCGTTACTTCGGGTGCGAAGGATTGGTCTGCACCAATCCCGAGTATTATGAGCGGCATAACCGAAGATGGCGATGTCGACTCATTCCAAACGGCGTGGACTGCACTCGGTTTTCTCCGGGCGCGGCTCGGCCTGAGCAATTCGGTTTACCGTCGGATCGGCTCATCGTTCTCATGGTGAGCGCGCTCATTCCGTCGAAACGGGTGGGCGTCGCGGTTGAGGCCGTCAGCCACATTCCTGATGCGCATCTCGTTGTCGCCGGCGATGGCCCGTTGCGCCAAACTATCGATGCTGCTGCGGCAAAGCTTCTGCCCAATAGATTCACTCGATTGTCCGTTGCACCCGAAAACATGGCGGCTCTCTACCGGTCGGCAAATGTTTTTCTGCATCTTTCGAAGGACGAGCCATCTTCGCTCGCTTTCGTCGAGGCAATGGCGTGCGGACTGCCTATTGTTGCCCATGATTCGCCTAGATTGCGATTCATCGCAGGAGATGACGAGTTTCTGATGGATACGGAAGATCCCATTGCCGTTGCCCGGCAAATCGAAAGTGCACGCGAAGCGTCTCCGGCTCAAGCCGAGCAGCGATCCATGAAAGCGGCAGCTTTCTCCTGGACCAATATTGCCAGAATGTATCGGGAGTTTCTGGAAGAAATCGTCGGTTCAGGGAAGATGACGTAGCGAATTGCGATGCCGCGAACTAATGATACTACTAATCTGATCTACGGTAGGCAGAGATGACATCCATTCTGGTTACTGGTGGCGCAGGGTATATCGGCAGTCATACCTGCAAGGCCTTGGCCGCCCGAGGGTTCACGCCAGTCGTGTTCGACAATTTATATAGGGGCCACGCGGATTTCGCTCGTTGGGGGCCCCTGGTGGTGGGTGATATCCTCGATTCGAACGCTGTCAACGAGGCGTTCGCGCGGTACCGCCCCGAGGCCGTGATTCATTTTGCCGGCCTCGCGTATGTTGGCGAGTCATTTTCCGTTCCATTATCCTATTACAAAACGAATGTTTCCGGCTTGGTTTGTGTTCTTGATGCAATGGTTAGAAATGGCACGTCCAAGATCGTTTTTTCGAGTTCATGCACGACATATGGGATTCCCGATAGGGTTCCGATACCGGAGACAGCGCCGCAGCAGCCGATAAGTCCCTATGGTCGTTCGAAGCTAATATGCGAGCAAATGCTAAGGGACACCGCAGTTGCGCACAATTTTCGTTTTGCAATTTTTCGCTATTTCAACGCTTCAGGGGCCGATTCAAGCGGGCTTCTGCCCGAGCGACATGACCCGGAAACTCATTTGATACCTCTCGCGATCGATGCGGCTATCGGAAATGGACCGCCGCTGCAGGTTTTTGGAACTGATTATCCTACTCAAGATGGAACGTGCGAGCGTGATTTTATACATGTTACGGACCTTGCCTCGGCTCACGTCGAGGCGCTTTCCTGCTTAGCCGATGGCGCATCGTCGTTTGAGCTGAACCTCGGGACGGGAAAGTCTCATTCGGTTCGTCAGGTCATAGATGCTATCGAACGGGTCGTCGGAAAGCCCGTACCGACGATTTGGGCGGCGCGGCGGGCGGGTGACCCTCCAAGCCTGTTTGCCGACGTTACAACAGCTCAGCGTCTTCTCGGATTTAAGCCGCAATATTCGGAACTCGAAACGATTGTTGAAACCGCATGGCGGTCTCGGCGAAACTCTTGAGAGGTGTTCTATCGATGAAACCGGCCGATGTCGCGGAATTTTGCTGTATGATCTCGCACAAATCGGGCAGGGGTATTCCAAATCTCGTGGAAGCTTCGGCTTTGGTCGGGTCGAAAGTCGGGGCAAAGCTCCGTGATAGGATCGATCCAATAGGAACCCGCGTCGTGACAAGATTCGGCAGTATTCAATGGCTCGGCCCGAATTGGCGCGGAAACGCGACAAGGTCTGTTCTAATTGGCGTCCTGGCATCCGTTGCGCTCATGACGTCAGCCCATGCCCAGCAGATTACGGCACAGAGCCATGAGAGGGCGACCCCGGATGATACCGGGCTCAAGTGGGTGATCCTGGCGTTAGCTCTTGCAGGAGTGCTTCCGCTGGCGGCGTGGATTCGCCGCTATCCGAGTGTCGCTCCCAAGATCTGGACGCTTATGGGCATGTTGCCCTTTGCGCAAGCGGCAATCCCTCATCTCAACATCGCACTCATTTCCTGGCCCGACTGGCCCGGATACGTGAAGGGCGCGGAGTTCTCGGCACTCGATCTAGTGACCTTGGCGCTTTTTCTCGCCTTACCGCGCGCTCGCGATCCGCTGCCGTTTCGTTTGCCGATGGCGCTTTACTTTGTCGCCGTTCTGCTTTCTGCATTTCAGGCGATGGAACCCGTCGCAGCCTTGTTCTATCCGTGGCAGCTTGCCCGGATGTTTCTCCTCTACGTCGTCGTAACGAGATCATGTGCCGACGAACGTTTTATCCCTGCATTGCTGAACGGATTGGCCATTAGCCTTTGCTTCGAAGCTTGTGTCGTCATTTGGCAGCGATTTGCTCTCGGCGAGTTGCAAACGACCGGTACATTCACGCATCAGAACGGTCTCGGCGTCGTATCACACCTTGTGGTTTTTCCCTTTTTGGCACTTCTGCTGGCCGAAAGACGAAGATGGCTGGCCGCCGCGACGTTAGCAGCAGGTGCAATCATAGCCGTGCTGACCGCCTCACGTGCCACAATTGGCCTTGCTGGCTTTGGATACGTCGCGCTCTTTACGATAATGGTCCTGCGACGACCGACAAAATGGAAGGCGATGATGGGTTTGATCGGGGTCCTCGCGATTGCAATCGCTGCAGCGGCGGCTCTGACGTCTCTCGAGCGCCGGTTCGCCGCTGCCCCTGGCGGCAGTATTGATGAACGTGAGGCGTTCAAGGCGGCCGCTGCCCTGATCCTTGCAGATCATCCGATGGGAATCGGAGCCAACAATTATGCATACTTTACGGTAGTGGCGGGTTATTCACGCCAAGCAAGGGTTCCATTATACGACACAGTCCTCACGTCCGCCCCCCAAGTCCATAACGTATACTGGATGACGGCCGCGGAGACGGGATACTTTGGCTTGATCGCCTTAGTGATGCTGTTGCTTTCGATCATAACCAATGCCTTTGTTTACGGCTGGCGGAATCCAAGTGACCGCCGCAGTGCAGTGCTGCTTGGATTTGGTGTAGCGGCGCTAGTCGTCTGTATTCATTCATACTTTGAATTTGCGATATTGACGATTGAGATACAATATTTGTTTGTTATGACAGTCGGAGCGATCGCGGGATTGGCGCAGCAATTAGGGTACCGGCGTCATGCCGAAGTTCAAAAGTGGCAGTCTGGTCAGCCATACACCAAGCATCTTCGATGGCGAGATGGGCGGCCTCGCTCCCGCGCTCTTCGCCGCACGGTTGCCGATTAACTCTGGCGAGCAAATCGCTGATGTTAGGCAGCGATCTGTGGGTGGGTTAGGGGCAACGTCGAGATTTTAAGCGCGTAAAGCGTCGGCATGCCTCGAGTCAAGACTGGTCGACGAAAATCGACCGTTAGTACCTCATATCCAAGAGATCAAGGTATTAAGAACGAAGCAAACAATGCATCATCGTACCCAACGAAAGTCTGCCAGCCCTCGATAGGTCTCGAGGATTTGATTAATGCATGGGCTCCAACGCGTCGCGCGACGACACCATCGCGGTCTGCTCGATCTCCGATCAATACGGTTGTCTCCGTCTTAACTCCCGCTGCGGCGATCAAAGACTCAAGACCGCGCGTATGAGGCTTGAGCTGTCCAATGCCTTCGTCGGTCGCGCAGACGACATAATTTGCGGTCAATCCCAGTGCCATAAGCTTCGCTCTCGCGGGATAGTCCGACAGGATGCCGATAGCTTTGCCTTGGCGCCGCAGGCCAGCAAACAATTGCGGCAGCTCGGGATAAACGCAACGGCGGAGGTAAGAAAGTGGTCTCTGTTCGATCCATTCGCCTACTAGCGCGCGTACCGTATCAGGTGAGTTGGATGTGGCCGCAGCGGTCTTCGCGATCAATACGCGTTCGAAATCTGCAACCTCCTCATTACCCAGTTGCTCTCGAATACGGCGATAGTTGGAAAGTACAGCTACGACATTCAAGTTCCGCGTCAAAAACGAATGAATCAAAAGGTCGCGCGCCATTCTCAGTCGCACCGGGCGTTGTTGATAAAGGGTGCCGTCCACATCGAAAGCGACCAGACGGATGCCGTCCCAGTCTGATGGGTTGAGTATGTGAGGCTTGTCAGTCAAAACTGATATATCGTTGACCGATAAAAACGTCGAGCGATGGAATGTTTATGAACGTCATTAGCACGAAGACCATGACCAGTAAAACGACCAAAATAACGAGGCCACGTTCTTGGTACAGTTTCTCCGGACTCTGAGCCGACGTCCCCGGATTGATCGAAAGCGCAAGATAATTCGCGAAGAGTGCGATGACGAATGGTACCGTAAATAGGTACTCAATGCGATACTTGACGAGAAAAATGGCCAGAAAAAAGCTGGAAATCAGAGCATAGACAAAGCATGAGACGGTAAGGGAGCATTCTGAATAGCCGGCAAAGCTCATTCTATACCGCTCCAGCAGTTCCTTGCCGTGCGAGGCGACAATTTCTCGGTATTCCGAAAGCCGCTTTGCCGCCATGAGAAACCCGCCGCCTGTCCAATACATTAGGATGACCGATGACGGGGGCAACGTCGCTGGGTCTACCATTGCCCATCCAATCATCAGTCGCAGCGGATTGTTGATGGATTCCGAGATGACATCGAGATACGCTTTGTCCTTCGTTCGTAGCGGCGGAACGTTATAGACGATGCCTTGCAAGGCGAATATGCTGGCAAAAAGAAACATCGCTCGGCTGGCCATAAAAGCGCAGGCCAGGCCGACGACGACGAATGCGGCCCATTCGAGAAGAATGATATTTCTGTTTAATTGATTCTGTACGGCGGATCGCTGCGATTTTGTCGGATGGAATTTGTCGAAATCTCGATCGAGCCACTCGTTGATTACGTAGTTACCGGACGCCACGCATATGGCGGTGATCAGACCGAGGGTGACGGATAATCCCAGCGAATCGGTGTGAACGCCGCGAAGGAGAAGGGCAAGCACCGCGCCGGGAAGGATGAACACGTGCTTGGTGCTATGATCGAAACGCGCAATCTGAAGATAGTTTCGAAAGCTTGCGCTTGTGGCCTCAGTTTTTAACAGACCGGACTGATGATTACGCATGACACTCGGTTCGCGCCACTTGTAAATACTCCTTCGCGCGAGAGTATACGAGCGCCCAGCCTGTCATCGCAAGAAATGGTATCAGCCAAATCACGCGTACTTGGAAGCGATCGTAGGGAAAGGCCAATAGCCCGCAGACAAACCCATTTACGACTACGCCCAAGAAAACAACTCCGGCCATCAAGCGCCATTTTCTGATTAGCGGATCCGTCGTGGCCGATATTCGAAATCCGAGTATCACCAAAACCGGTAGCGTGATCAGAACTATTGTCTGTTGGACCAAGCTTTGAATTTCAAGCAACGCGGGGTACCTGACCAACAGGCTGGAGGTGATCTGGTTGACCATTGCCGGCGGCATCTGTGTAGAAAAAAACGGGACTTTTCTGGCCTGGTCCAGATCAAAATAGGAGATTAAGATTAGCTGCTTGAGGGCGTCATTACCAAAAGCGACAGTCGTCGCCACTGGCCGGTCTTTGAAGATAGTCAACAGTAGCGAAACTTGTTGGTTCGAAATCCGCTGTTGTTCCGGATAGGGTAGATCACCCCACAACGAATGCCCAAACATAAAATCTATCCAAGAGATAGGCAGCTTGTCGCGATATAAGCACATATCGAACCCCGCCTGCGGGCATTTTTGATTTAGATAATCAGCGCCTAACGGCATCGAGACCAAATGAGCCGTTAAATGCGGCAGACGAAGGAGTGGTTTGCCGGTAATATGAACTGCCAATGCAGAATATGCCTGCGAGCCTATTAATCCGGCACATAGAGCCAGGGTCATTAGTGCCGGTGCAGCATATCCTTGTTCCTCAATCTTGCGAAGAAAGCCTGCCAAGTACAGGACCCAGGCGCCAACAACCAGTATTGACAGGATAACGAGATGGCTATCATGGACACTCGCTGCATAAACGAGGACGGCGGAAAGCATAGCCATGTCGATAATCAAGAGCCGACTTCTGAATGCGAGCAGCATCGCCGATATCAATATCACCACGGCGGCCATGAAATCGGGCATGACTAGACCGACGAAAAGCCCGAGTGACGTCGCAAAGGCAAGCAGCGCCGACGCGCTCAATAGCCATCGGTCTGGCAAATCCAAGCATCTTTTCCACAGTAATGTAATTGGTAACGCAACAAGCAATGCTTGGAGGGCTACAACTCCGGTAAAGCCGGCAAAGACGTATGACAGATACGTAACGACACTGTAGAAAATCGAGCGACCTGCATGCCAGACGATGTCGTATTTCGGCTGTTTACTCTCCGCCGCCACAGGCTGAACTGGCATCGTGGCGGACAGTACCGTTGGCGCTCGGCCGAGTTCGTCACGAAGTAAAATATGCCCCGCGCGAAAATCGCCCCCCATCGCGCGCAGGGGGCCGACACCGCGGGCTACGTAGCCGAAACTATCCTCGTAAAAAAAGGGGGCACCATTGATGAACGTCGGCAAGGCCAGGATAAGCGCAACCAAACATGCCAGGATATAAGGGCGAAAGATATGCTTCAAATCCATCCCGTGCCTGCGAAAATGTTCCTGCTCGCTTTGCTCAGTGCGGCTTGTTCGTCCTCCAACTTAAACGGTTTCTAATGTTATGCAATTTGCGAAGAGAATAATTCAATACCTTCGTTGTGTCTACCATGCTGTAGACTTGAATTTCGCGTGCTAACGCTCAAAGCATCCCACGCCTGGCTTGGGACGGAAGATGAAGTGGACCCCAGGGTTCGGGACCGGTTGACTAAGCTGAACGACATTAGCGGGAACTCATTTTTACCGCCGGGATCTAAACGTCGCCGCTTGAAGATTCTAAAATCGCGAAAATATTCAATGTAAAATAGGACCTTAGAGGTGGTATTTTAGCAAATGAAGTAAACAGTTTTGCCTTGATGGAATGAACGCAATTCGTCTTGAGGTATTTCACTGTCAGTCCGCTCGCGCGAAATATCGTCTCGAACTCATCAACAGTGTGCTGATTCAAATCGAGATAAGGCCAGTTAAAAGTCTGCTGCACCTTCGTGCCGTGAATAATACTCAAGCGCCGAAAGGCAGTATGCTCAAGCAGCAAATGGCCCCAGGGCCAAGGAAAAAGTCGGCGTCCTGGCAGGACGTCCCGCATCCAACCGTGGTCACCTTCCGGCGAATGATAGAGCGGACCAAATCCCACAAAGAGCTGGCCGCGGGGTTTCAGCCGCTTTCTGATCTGATCAAGCAAGTCGGGAAGATCCATGACATGCTCGAACGTATCTTCTGAAATGATCACATCGAACCGTTCGGGAGGCAGGGAATCGAGCGTGCCGTGAAAGAATGTTGCGCATTCGCTCCATTGCGGTGGTCCTTCGGCCAACAGTCTGCGACCAATAGAAAAATCCGCGTCGCTCGTGTCGAGCCCCACTACGCGCTTCGCGCCGTGATCAACGGCTTCGATACACCGATTGCCGGGACCGCAACCGAGTTCTAGAACTGTTTTGCCGGTAAAATCCGGACATCGGGCCAGACCAAATCCGCCCCAGAAGCGCTCCTTTACCCGATATTGCTTCGTCATGTACTCGGTCCCGTCTACCATCCAAATATGCTATCCTTTAGAGCTAAATTAAAAGCGTAGAGCATTGCAATTTGTATCATATCGGCGCTTGCCTCGTGTGTAGGTCCGCGTGCTTCTCGTGCGCCTTTTCGGCACCTGCGCGTCGAGGATTGGACTAGCGTCAATGGCCCGTATCCGTGCGTGGGGTCTGCTGCCATCAGGGTGCTGACCCGTGGCCTTCAAGTCAGGAGCTGCGACCGTACTACAACACTGAAGCATGGGATTGGGAGCATCAAGACGGCTGGGGGATGAGCTAGCAAAAGCGAGCGCAGCATCAGTGCGCTCACTCAAAGATAACTAACTGCTTGTTGCTTGCGCTTTGATTATTGATAGCAAGCCCACTTCCCATCCTCGCGTCTTATCGTAGAAAAGGTCCTGGAGCCGAAGCGCGTTTAGCCGCAACCGCTCATAGACGTCGCGGTTTTCGCGCAAACTCTTAATTGCATCGGCAAATCCCTTAATATCATTTGGACTGACCTCAATCACCGCAGATGCAATTTCTGGCTCTAGCGCAGCCGTCGAAACGATCGACGGCCTGCCACACAACACGGCCTCGATCGACACTCTATTAAAGCCTTCGGGAAAGTTCGCCGTAGTCGGTATGATGACCGCGTGACAGCGCGAGTAGAGTGAATGAAGTTGTTCTCGGCTACAGTGGCCATGTAGTTGAATTTCCGTGAGATGTTCATGCGCGATCGTTGACTGAACTGCATCGAACTCATCACCCGTTCCGCAAACGTCGAAAATGGTATTTGAAGACGGCTGCACCCGCACCAATCGTGCGACGTCCAACAAAGTATGAATACCCTTGTCGGTTGTCACGCGCCCAACGAATAGGACTCGAAAAGGAGAACTGTCCCAAACGGGCGGCGACATATTCTGAAAAAGTCCGCGTTCATAAATTGGGCGAAACCGTACAGTGCGCGGTGGACGACGACTTGTGATGTCATTCAATTGAGATGAAATCACATCTGAAATTGCCAACACACCTTCGCTTCGGCTCCTTAGAAATTGTCCCGTTAGGCGCAAAAGCATTCTGCGTGCAATTGTTAATTCGCTGTGCTTTTTCATACGCGGCCACAGAGTACAGTGCAAAAATGGCACGATCGCCATTTTTGTGAAATACAGCACATAAAGCAGGAACAAGTAATGATCACCCATGGTGATCAACAGTATATTCGGCCGAAAGCGAGCTATCGTAATGATCACGCCAGACATAAAGCGAAGCATGCGGAGATGATACCGAATACCTTTTAATTGTCTTGTATTTGGGTTTCTATACTCAAGAATAAACTGCCCATTACACGAGGATAAACCAGAGGCTGTGGAAATCAGATAGGCGCGAGTCCCTCGTTCTTTACAAAATTGGAAAAACTGCTCGATGAACACGCCGCCGCCGAATGACGTCGCATCGAGATCTTTTTTGATCCAAGTATCGTAGTCACCGGTAATATCGGCCGGTCCGGCGAGATGAAATATACGGCTGATGGCTTGCGTATCGGAGGACTCAGACATTGCGCCCTTTAAGTTGCGTCAGTGCAGATTTCAATTGGAATGTGAGCGAAGTTGGGTGGTATTTTGAGGTCGGCGGGAGGACATGGCCGTTTTCTTGGAGGCGGTGCTTAATTTACATTTTGTATCTCGCTTCTTTCGTCCATCTCCGTCAATTGCGGTCGGGCAACGAACAGCTGCGGTGTCCCCGCTCGTTTTGTTCAATGTGGCTTGTTTCGCCAACTCAATCGATCGCCAATGTTATGCGATTTGCGGTCAGAATAGTCTAAATGACAGCATGATGTCTACCAAGCTGTAGGCACGAATTTCTGCGAGTTAACGCTCCGGGCAATTTCTTCATCGCGTTTGACACCGAGATAAATGCTCGCACGTATGGGAGCCATTTCACCAATTATAATTCTCGCGTTATTTGTTCTCTTTGAGACAGAAAGAAAAATGCCCGTCACCATCCAATGTAATGTACTCAAATCCCCATCCGTATTCCGAACAAAATTCATAAACTGCCTGGATTACTCCATAAATTGAACCGGTGTAGGGACTGCCAGGGCAAAAGTCGTGGCCAGAAATGCGGCCGCCATCTTTAACAAGACCCGCGCACAAGCGGAGTTCTCGGGTCGTGTCTGCATACTCATGGCTGGCATCTAAATAGAACCAGTCAAACGATTTTCTTTTTAGCTTAGGTAGAATATCCACGGAGCATCCGCGGTGAAGTATGACAGACTCGACACTTATCTGCTGCGCGAAACGCGATTGCACACGGTTAATACCGCTTGAGTAGCGTTCACCAGCCCAGGCGTCTATCAGATGCAATTTCGCCGGCTTATTAAGCCTGAGTATTTCAGCGGAATAGTCACCGTCCGCCACGCCGATTTCGCCAGCAACGCCGCCGGACGAAATTGCTTTGAGCAATTCGAGTCGACTCGACAGCACCCGACAGTCCGCAAAAAAGGATTGCGGCAAATCAGGAGTTGTGGAGGGGTCGGGAAGCATTCGCACCCTACGAAGCATCAGGCCAGTAGGGCGTAGTCCACGATTAATCAGCTCTCCAATTGTGCGCACTCGTAATGGCCCCCAGTTAATCGATCGGCGACTAGTCACGACAATGGTCCCAGGCCGAGCTCGGTAGTCAAGCGGTTGAGCTCAATCATTCTTAAGTCCGTCTCCTACCATTGCGACATCATAAGATCTTCAGCATGCGTAGGATATAGTTTCATATCGTAGGGTCAGGTTGGGAGGAAGATTGTGTTGCTACGACTGTCGATTTCAGCCCGAAACAATTCACCAAGCCGTGCCACTTGCCTTTCTATATCATGTCGTCCCCGCACGCGGTCGTATGCAGCCTGACCCATGCGGGCGATCATTTCGGGCGAGGCGTCGAGGCAATTCTCCATGGCTTCAACCAACGCGTCTATATCGCCGGCCGGAACCAGCCAACCATGTTCCCCGGGCACCACCAGCTCGGGGATGCCGGCCACGAAAGTGCTAATGATCGGCCGTCGCAGAGCCATTGCCTCCATAATGACGACTGGCAGGCCTTCGGCAAAGCTCGGCAACACAAGCGCCCGGGAGGCGAGAATTTCGGCACGGACCTGGTGATTACTAACGCTGCCCGTGATGCGTATCCTGTCCTGCAGGCCATATCGCGCTATCAGCGCTTGGATAGTCGTACGCATCTCGCCGTCGCCGACGAGCACAAGCTCCAAATCCACCCCCCGTTTCGCGAGCCGATGCGCGGCCTCAACCAGGAGCAGCTGCCCTTTCTGCTCGACCAGTCTGCCTACGCAGACAAAGCGGTGGCTGTCAGGTGCAGGGGCCGGCGGCGCCGCAAAAAAGCTCGCGTCCAGCCCGCAACGGACAACCTCGACCTTGGGCCAACGTTTGTACTCCAAGCAACGGTAAAGCTGGCTGCGGCCAAACGAACTGACGGCCACCACAAACTCAGAACGAAGAATTTTCTGCGTGAGGCCAATCAGCTGCGGCTTATCGAACTCCGTCGGACCGTGGACGGTGAAACTCCACTTCGGCCCTCCCAATACGTGCACCAACATCGCAACTTCGGCCGAGTTGGTGCCAAAATGCGCGTGCAAGTGTTGGATGCCAGCGTTGCGCAGCCAGGGCTCGATACGGCAGGCTTCCGCCAGATACGCGAAATGTACCGGCAATGGCCGTTCCGCACGCCGCCCCATGCGCCACGCCAATATCAATGCCCGTGTGAAATGAATCGGCCTGGTGAGCATCATGCGGGTCAAAGCTGACAGCAGCGCGAAGGCGCCGTCGCGCAGGACATAACGTGTTCGAGAGCGCTCGAGGTGGTCCTCTTCATCCACCAGTTCGCGATCCCAACCGCGTATCGAAATTCGTGTGACCTCGAACCCCTGGCGTTCAAGCGCCAATATTTCGCGGCGAATAAAGGTGTGACTGACTGCGGGATATTGATTGATCAGATAGGCAATCCGCATGGTCTTGTCACTTATACTCGATGAGACGCGCCTGTCGTCCGATCAGGAGGTCGCGCGTGAATTTCATTTGGCCCCAGACTTCGGGGAATCGGGCCAACACTTGGAACAGGGCAAGCACAGCGCGCTGGCTCCAAGACCCCCGGTTGCGTGCTGTTTGGCGCAAGACCTGCAGCGGGTAAATCAGCCAAATGGCCCAGCCCCAGGGTTTGAACGTCAGTGCGATCAGCAGACAGGTCAGCGGCAAGCATAGTCCCCATAGCCAGGCGCGGCGCGATTCCCAAACGCGATATCGTTCCGGCGACACTCCGTGCATATGAGCTCCCTGCGCGAACGCATAACCGCTCCGCTGCGTGCGGCGCCACCATTGTCCGAACCGTGTCATCGCGGCGTCATGCAAGGTCATTTCAGAGCCTAAACGCCAGATATGCCAGCCGGCGCTACGCAACCTCAGACAAAGCTCTGGCTCCTCGCCGGCAATGAGATCGTCTCGATACCCGCCCACTGCATCAAGCGCACCGACGCGCAGCATAACGTCGCCGCCAAATGCGCGAACCTGGCCGGACGGTCCATTCCACTCACGGTCGCACATCCAGTTGTAGACGGACTGATCAGGGTGGCGCTCCCGCCGACGGCCGCAGACCGCAGCGAATTCCGGATGCAAGTCGAGAAAAGAAGTCGCTTGCTCAGGCCAATCCTTAATGAGTTCACAGTCCCCATCAATAAATTGCACGTAGGGGAGATCGGAAGCTATGTCTCGCAGATGCCTAAATCCGACATTTCGGGCACGTGCCGCCGTGAAGGGGATGTCCATCGCCAAATCAATGACGTCTACGCCTTGACTGCGGGCCCATTGCGCCGATCCATCAGTGGAGCCCGAATCGACATAGATTATCTTGGCGGCTGCTGACAGCGACTGCAGGCATTTCTTGAGACGCTCGCCCTCATTGCGACCAATCGCGACGGCCCCAAATCGGGAGTCATTCGATTTCGCTGAGGGTACACAATGCGATTCTGGTGTCAGCATAGTGCACATGTCCAAAGCCCGCGACGATGAAAAATTAGGCTGCAAAAGCAGGTTTTGCGAGCCGTAACTTTGGGCAGGTCGATATTCCGACGGATCCCCTTGGAAATGGTCGAAGCAACCGCATAAACGCTCGCCGCTATGCCAAGCACTTTTGGCGCGCTCCAAAAACCGAATGATGGCTTAATCAGCCCGCGCGGCACCATTGTTAAGTACCATTCCAGTCGACTGGTACGATGTCAAATATGATATATTGTTAATCTGATAACATGGCTGCTAATATGCAGGATGTTGGGCAACGATTTCACGCGGGGACCAGGTGCTGGATGACCGGAAGAGTTCGGCGACGCAATTAAAGGTAGACGGTTGGCCGATTAACATAAAGAACATGGCTGAGTTGAGAGGGCGCATAGTCGAAGCCTTAGCTTCGGATTCCACCTCTTTCATGATCTGCCCCTTGAACCTTGATGTTGTTGCAAAGCTCCGACGCGACGCCAAATTCCGCACGGCATATGCGCGTGCAAAGTTCGTGAGTGCCGATGGGTTTCCTATTGTGACGCTGGCGCGGCTTGCGGGTTTCCACATAGAACGGACAACCGGCGCGGACTCGATCGGGCCAATATGCAGAATTGCGGCACAGACCAATCTTCCAATTTTCCTGGTCGGCAGCTCGCTAAAGACCTTATGTGCAAGTGGTTCGCGCCTCGTCAAAGAGAATCCCGGGTTGGATATTCGCGGCGTGTTCGCGCCGCCGCGTGGATTTGATCCGCAATCGCCGTTAGCCGAGGAGATCATTGAAATTCTCAGTAGATCAGGTGCAAGAATTTGCTTCATCGCGCTCGGTGCCCCCCGTCAGGAATTATTTGCAGATAGGGCAATCGAGAAGACGGCAGGCATCTGCTTTTTAACAATTGGTGCCGGTCTTGATTTCATATCCGGCGCGCAACGACGGGCGCCAAAGATAATTCAGCGCTTGAATATGGAATGGGTTTGGCGTTTGGTTCTTAATCCAGCCCGACTATCCGGGCGATACTCGCTATGTGCTGCGGTCTTCGCGGAACTTGTTTTAAAACATTTTTTCTCCTCGAGCTTGCTACGTGATCATAACGTGTAGTGACCAGCTGGCTGCTTTGAACGCAATGATAATATGGTCTTGCTTTGCAGGCTTCCACTGCCTCCCGGAGTCTGCAGCTTGAATCAATTCGCGTTTCTTGCGTCATGAGCTTTTGTCCACACCGCCTAGGTTCTTATTCTTAGCCGGGCGGAATCGTTAATGGACGCAATTGAATTGCGACGGAACAATTTCCAGCTATACTTACGGACACTTATGGTGAGACTACTGATGGCTGATTTATAGATGATGGACGTCAAATATCTTCGCATAAGGGTATTTCATTATTTTCTGCGTCCGTTTTCCAATTGGTCGCGGGCAAAGCGCATGCGCTCTTATGTGGCCATCATGGGGATAGCAGATGGGATGTCGATTCTCGACTTGGGCGGACAATTAGAAATTTGGGAAAGCGTACCTTATCGCCTCAATTTGTCGATTCTTAATAAACCTGGCATTGCAATCCGCAGCACATCAAAGCAGCACGAAATCACCTATATTGAAGGAGACGGATGTAATGTCGAAGGCTACGGGGACCGTCATTTCGACACGGTATTTAGTAATAGCGTAATAGAGCACGTGGGGGCAGCAGATAAGCGGGCAAGATTTGCTTCGGAGGTGCGGCGTCTTGGTCGATCCTACTGGGTTCAGACCCCTACAAAATGGTTTCCAATTGAAGCGCACTGCGGCATGCCATTTTGGTGGTTCTACCCTGCGATTCTCAGGTATTGGTTTATCCAACGCTGGCGTAAGAAGCTTCCAGCTTGGACATCAATGGTGGAAGAAACGACAGTCCTTTCCAAATCCGAGCTGCGACAACTATTTCCAGAAGCAACAATATTTGCCGAGACTATTCTTGGAATTCCTAAATCATGGATTGTGTATTTTCGCTAAGATGGATCGAGTACGATCTGTCAAGATGGCCAAATGGTGATATATGACCAGCCGCGTTGACAAATTTGGTCCAGCGATCCGACGTAAATTCAAGCAGTGAGGTTCAAGCAGCGAAGTTCAAGCGGTAACATTCAAGTAGGGAGGCGGCTTGCGAAGAATTGATCGAAATATTGTATCGTGTTTTTTAGTCCTTCCCTCAATTGAATCTTGGGCTGCCAGCAAAGCAAGTCTTGCGCTTTGTCTATATTAGGGCGCCGCTGTTTGGGATCGTCCGTCGGCAGGGGACGGTGGACTATTCGTGACGAAGATCCCGTTAAGACGATAATAAGCTCTGCGAGCTCGCGAATGCTGAACTCGTAAGGATTGCCGATATTGATTGGGCCACAAACGTCGGCACTGGTTTCCATTAGCCGTATGAGGCCGTCAACGAGATCGTCTATGTAACAGAACGAGCGCGTCTGACCCCCATCGCCGTAAATTGTAATATCGTGGTTGCGTAAGGCCTGCATGATGAAATTCGATACGACTCTGCCGTCGTTCGGATGCATGCGAGGCCCGTAGGTATTGAAAATCCGCGCTACTTTGATCTGCATCCTATGTTGGCGGTGATAGTCGAAGAACAAAGTTTCAGCGCAGCGCTTGCCCTCGTCATAACATGAGCGAGGTCCAATCGGATTGACGTTGCCCCAGTACTCTTCGGTTTGCGGGTGTTCCGCCGGGTCGCCGTAAACCTCAGAAGTCGACGCTTGCAGGATTTTCGCCTTTACCCGCTTTGCCAAGCCCAACATATTGATTGCGCCGTGGACGCTGGTCTTAGTGGTTTGCACCGGGTCGGACTGATAATGAATTGGGGAAGCGGGACACGCGAGGTTGTATATTTCGTCCACTTCGACGTACAGTGGGAAGCAGACGTCGTGGCGCATCAGCTCGAACGAGGAGTTCGAGAGCAAGTGATGTACGTTGTGACGGGTTCCGGTGTAGAAGTTGTCAATGCATAGCACCTCGTAGCCGCGTTCCAGCAAGCGCTCGCAAAGATGAGAGCCGATAAATCCCGCTCCTCCCGTCACAAGAACGCGATGCTCGGTCAGCATTCTGGCCTCATAATCGATGATCTCATAAACTGGCAACGGTACGCAACGGGATCATGGAATCTCTGCTGTTGTTAATGGCCACATGCGGCCAGAGTGCCAACATATTTGATAATATCGGGTTGGAAACAAAACTTCTAGGACTCATCGGAGGTGTTGCGAATGGGACGCGTTCAAGGGCAAGATCGAGCAATGCGACCCAGTAAGCCTATGGTACTGCTTGCGGCGACGGTTTTCACATCGCTGGTCCTGACCAGTAACTTCGTAGGGGCACAGGGTCTAGCTCCTTTGAATGGTGCTTCCAGCACTATTCCGGGCGGGACTGGCGGAATGCCACCGGTCGTGCAACCGCGACTGTATTCTAGCGCAAATCCACCTGTTCAAGTGCACAGGGGTCCAACCGGACACCCCTGCCTTAAGGTAACAGGCTATGCACAGCAGCAGACCATCAATCCCAATATATATGATCACATGCTGGATGTGAGCAACGACTGTAGCCAACCTATCAAGTTGCAGGTGTGCTATTATCAGTCTCAACAGTGCACGGCGATCGATATCCCGGCATATGGCCGCAAGGAGGCGACTCTCGGAATCATGCCGGCGATGAAGGACTTTCGGTTCGAATATAAGGAGCAGTTCGATCAGGGCTCGGTCTTAGGCGGCGGCGGGATGCGCTTGTACTAGGCGGCGAAAACGAAATCTCAGCTGTACTGCCTTAGTACGCAGCGGCCTGAAGTCCTAACAAAAGAGTACGCAACAAGATTTTGATATCCAGCCAAACGTTCCAATTGTTGATATACCACAGATCCAACTCGACTCTCTTTGTCATCGAATCGACCGTCTTCGTCTCACCACGATAACCATGCACCTGCGCCCAGCCGGTGATCCCAGGCTTGACGTGGTAGCGAAACGCATAAACTGCGATCCGTTGCGCGTATTCACTGTTGTGTGCGGTCGCATGCGGCCGTGGACCAACCAACGACATCTCCCCGCGTATCACGTTAAGAAGCTGCGGCAGTTCATCGATGTTGGTCCAGCGCAGCCAGCGACCAAGGCGCGTCACGCGAGGATCATTGCGGGTTGCCTGCCGGATGAACGGTCCGTCTTCGAGAACCGTCATCGTGCGAAACTTAAAGACCCGAAATGACCGACCGTTGAAGCCGTTGCGCTGTTGCGTAAACAAAATTGGGCCGGCCGAATCGAGCTTGATCAAAAGGCCAGTCACAAACATCAGCGGCGCAAGCATGACGAGCCCGATGCTGGCGCAGAGAACATCGATGCTTCGCTTCAGCATCTGTTCCCGTCTGCTGAGCGGGGCGCGTTTGAGCTCTGCGGTCCATGTTGCGCCAACGTGAAACATGCGTCGGTTGAGATAGCGGGCAACATTGTCGTCAGGAAGCAGATGGATCGGAACCGGCAGCACGCTCAGGACGTTGAGAATGCCTTCGATACAGCGGCTATGCTCCCACCCGATTATGAGGATGATCTCCTCAATGGCTTCGTCCCGCGCTATCTCGATCGCGCTATTTAGCGTTTTCTGCAATGTCAGCGGCATGCCGACTGTCTTGAATTCGCCTTCCGTGATTTCAAACGTTCTGACTGGCTTGTAGCCATACCGTCGCAATTCGGCCAAATCCCGCGATGACGCAAGCCGACTCCGCTCGCCGATGAGGAGGACCTTGCGTTCTGCAAAGGCACCGCTTGCGAGCGCCTTGGTAAGAAAATGGGCCAATGCAGCGCGCCAAGCGATTAGGGTGGTCAAGCCAAGGGCGAAGAACCCGATGGTGGCGCCGCGCGAATAGTCTTCCTCAACTTTCAGCAGGAAAGCGATTCCGAGCAAGACCAGGAAAACGCCAGTCCAGACGATTGTGACGTCTCGCGCTTGGCGCCGAAAATTAACGAGGTTGCGGAAGCGATAATCCCCGCGCGCTGTAAGGATAGCGGAAAAATTGGAAAAGGTTAGCACGCCGATGGCCAGGTAAGGCCCAACGTCCGGAATGTGGTAAAAAAATACCCAGTGATAACCAATGCCGGTCAATAAACTGAGCGTGGCAACGATGATAAGATCGGTGCCGAAGACTGCCGGTTCAATAAAATAAAACGGCATCCGGAACTTCGAAGCTGTGCCGGGTGCGCGGCTGCCCGCGACCGGAGAGCCCACTATCGAAAGGTCGGAGCTGGTTTGCAATCTGTTCGACATACGCCGATACCGCCTAACACAGACGAGCCAAACTCTATATGCAATGCAATATTAACATTAAAAAGGCTAGCGCCACAGGTCAATATATAACATATGCTGGGTCACTTCCTTGAGTTGCTATCTCGAAGATCAGCCATGTCCGTGAAGCTTAAAAGGCAAAAGTGACTGTAGGCCATGCTTTTAACACCAAAAATCACTGGTTAACTTGAGGCTGGGCGCCTGGTCACCAGTCTCTACTAGCTGGGCCGAAAGCGACATCGGTCGGAACCTTACTGCGAGAGGCCACATGGTTATTATCGCGAATGTTATACTGGGCGACAATTTCGGCTCGTATTCGCAGAATCTCGGATCGGCCCGCGTGGGCGAAGCAGAACGAGCCAGTAAGCGCCATTCTGGCTCGAATGGGAAAGCATGCCTTTTTATGTCGGGTTCGACCCTTATGCAGGCTATTAATTCAAACACGTAATCCGAACACGCGCGGATTTTGATCGCTGTGAGGCATAGAAAGAGAGCTTACGGCAGGGCCGGGCGCCGGATAATACTGGCTGGGATTGCGTCTGCGGTCGGCCTTGTGGCCGCAGCGTACCTATTGCGTTTCCGGACGAGCGCGGCGCCGTCGGCTCCCAAATCGATACTTTATGCCACGGTGCGCCTCGATGCGCCGTTCGATCCCAGTTTTGCCGGGGAAATGATCGCGGCACGGGCAGGATTATTCGAACACGAAGGACTCAGCGTTGAACTCAAGCCCGGTTCGGCCGAAACAGATGCGGTGCGCCAAGTAAGCGACGACAACCAGACGATCGGCGTCGCCAATGCTCAAAGCATGCTTTTAGGACGGGCGAGCGGTGTCCCCGTTGTCGCTTTTGCGGCGGCGTATGTTGAGAGCCCTGTTGTGTTTTATACCCTGGAAAAATCCGCGATTCGGACCCCAAGCGACTTCGTCGGCAAGCGGATCGGCTATCGACCAGGCCAGGATACGGCAATTATCTACCAAGCGATGTTGGCCAAGCTTCTAATGTCGCGGAGCATAGTGCACGAGGTCAAGGTCGGATCGGACATAACGCCGTTCCTCAACGGCGAGGTCGATGTCTGGCCCGGCCATGCAGGTGTGGACGCCTATATCCTGAAGCAACGGGGTGTTGGCTACAACATCATCAGTCCGGACAGTTATGGTGTGCATGTCCCCGGGTCGGTCTACCTCACGGCGGAAAGGACCATTCGGGAGAATCCGCAGCTGATCCGACGGTTTCTTCGCGCAGTCATCGCCGGATGGGAGCTGACCTATACGGATTACGCAACAAGCATCCCGCTCATCGCGAGCTTTGACGCAGACAGGCTGACTCCCGATCTGATCCGCTTCAGGCTCGAGCAGCAACGCGCGCTCCTGCGCCCCCTCGGCGCACGGTTCGGCGAATTCGACGACACTCACTGGCAATCCCTGCAGTCTATCCTCCTTCAGCAGAGACTTCTCAAGGATCCGGTGGAACTATCGAAGACGGTAACGTATGACTTCCTGCGTGACGCTTACCGAAGATCTGGGCGGCTCGAGTAATAATTGGCAAGGCCCCTGCCGTAGTCGAAGCGCGATTCGTCAAATGTAAATCTCCGATGAGGACACCACCATGCTTAAAATTCTCGCAGGATTAGCCGTGATGATGCTCGTCTTCGCCTATTCGACCTTTGCCAACGCGTCTTGTGTCTGCCAGTGCTTCGATGGTCAATTTCAGGCGGCCTGCACAAACACATTCGATATCCCGCCGATTTGTACATTGCGGACCTGTCCGTTCGGCTCGACTCCTAAGACGCCGCCAATCGGCGGTCGGAGCTCATGTAGGCAAGATAAGGTCTGCGACATTTATGGCCATTGCGAGTGGAAGCAGGTCTGTCAATGACAATTAACGCCTCGGTTTAGCGCGCTGCTTAGTGTGCTGAGCATATGAATCGCCGCGAAATTATCCGCCTGATCGGAGGCCTGCTTGTTCAGTATTCTTGCGAACTTGGCGGTGTGTTGGCCGATCAGAATGGCGCGGGAGTTAGAAACCTGTTGGATGGAAACCTTGTCTCCAAACATCCACGGCTTCATCTGCGCTTGGAGCAATGGCGGGAATTGCAAATTGCGATACAAACCAACCCCCTGTTGGCGCAATGGTATGGCTCGCTTCAGCACCGATGCGATGAGCTCCTGCGTGCTCCAACTGCAACATATCGATTAACTGGCTACTACCTCTTGGGCGAAAGCCGAAAGGCATTCGACACGATCAGCTGCCTTGCCGCCGTTTATCGACTCGACGGCGATACGCGAAAGGCGGAGCGCGCTAGACAAGAGCTTGCGGCAATTTGCGCATTTCCCGATTGGCATCCTCCCCACTTCCTCGATGTGGCCGAGATGACCAATGCCGCTGCACTTGGCTACGATTGGCTATTTGATGTTTTGACGGAGAGCGAACGCGATCTCATTCGAGATAAAATCGTGCAATACGGTCTCAAACCGGGTCTTCAACAATACGAATCGAAGGCTTGGTGGAGTCAACCGGGCACCAATAACTGGGGTCAGGTTTGCAATGGCGGGCTGACTATCGGAGCGCTCGCTCTCGCTGGCGAAGTCGAGGAGGCAGCTGATATCCTGGAACAGTCGGTAAGCAACATCCATTATGCCATGGCGAATTATGGGACAGACGGTGGATGGCCGGAAGGTCCCATGTACTGGAACTACGCCACTTACTACACAGTTTCGATGATCTCGGCCTTGGAGTCGGCGTTGCAGAGCAGTTTTGGCCTGCCCGATTGGCCAGGCTTCTCGAACACAGGATCGTATCGCGTCCAATCAATCGGCCCCCTGGGTCTGGTGTTCAACTATGGAGATGCTGAACCTGAAGCAAGGATATCCCCGGAATTATTCTGGCTTGCACGACGATTTCAGCAACCCTATTGGGCCGAAACTGAGCGTCAATTGCTCCGGCAAAGTCGGCCAAACATCTTCCACTTGCTGTGGGGGGATTTTCAGGCAACGCATTCAACTGTCGAGCAACCGCCACTTGATGCCGAGTTCACTTCCGTCAATGTATCGTTTCTGCGTACCTCTTGGACGGATCCTCACGCCATCTACATTGGCGTGAAAGGTGGCGAGAATCGTGCCAGCCACGGCCACCTCGATCTTGGTTCATTCGTTTTGGACGGCAAAGGTCAGCGTTGGGCCCTTGATCTTGGCGGGGACGACTATGATCTGCCTGGTTATTTCAAATCGGAAGGGCCGAGATGGCAAATTTACCGTCTACGAACTGAAGCTCACAACACACTGAGCGTAGGCACCGACAACCAAGTCATAACGGCCAGCGCACCCTTGATCGACTTTTCATCTACTGCCGATGCCGGCTCCGCCACCATTGACCTCAGCGCAGCCTATGTGCCCTACCTATCCGCAGTACGACGCAAGGTAACGCTCGATCGGGTGCTCAAGAGGATCATTCTGGACGACTTCATAAAAGGCGAAGCAGGTACGACCGTCCGTTGGAATTTGCATACTACCGCCATAGTAATGTCCGCTGGCCGCCACGTGGTTCTTGAGCAGCATAACGAGCGAATCACCGGACACATCTTGAAACCCAATAGCGCAGCGTTCACAACGGCAACAATCTCACCAGCACCTCCTCAAGCGCCGAATAAGGACGTTACGACCTTGTCGGTCGATCTCGTGCTTCCTGATGAGGAAGTACATGTCTCAATAATATTTGATCTTTCCTGAGACCGCAATTAGACGCATTGCTGCAA
>Ga0206845_1083_pt1 | contig 24851 bp, 21 predicted proteins | sample Alteio_BWOrgCont_19_FD_152887 | JGI IMG/M metagenome (GOLD analysis project Ga0206845, IMG submission 152887) | Enriched cells from forest soil in Barre Woods Harvard Forest LTER site, Petersham, Massachusetts, United States -... | ecosystem: Environmental > Terrestrial > Soil > Temperate forest >...
GAGAACGATCTTTGCCCCCTTTGCAAAGGGGGCCGGCCGCTGCGGACGGGGGGGATTTTGTATGATTAAACTCCCTCACTTCCAAAAAACTAATCCAGGTCAATGTATTAAACAGACTTAATGCGAATTAAGGTTAAAACACACCTTTAAGATTTAAGTAAGGCCCACTAAAGCTCAAAGAATTAGAATCTTGAGCGTCCGATGCATTAAATTGTTGAATCGCATCTGCATAATAATCCACTAAATAACCTAACTCTAAGCCCAGTGTCGAGGCTTCATTATCAAAAAAGTACACATAATCGATACCGATATTGGCTCTAAGATTCGTCACGGCATGATTATCAAGATCATCTGTTGTATTAAACGTTGAACTATCGTTACCTGTGGTCGAAATGCTTTTATTCGTTACATGCATATCTCCAACATAATAAGCCAGTGAACCACCGGCTAAAATACCAAATCCTTGACCAAAGTCATAGCGTGCATCGGTTGCGATTCTAGGACCAAAACCAGAAAATTTCGTGTTAAACAATTCAGAATCAGAAGTATTCGCCACAAATTCAATTTCATGGTAATAACTGTTTTGCTCTTTCTTTAGATTTAAATAACTCGCACCTAAAGAAAAACGCATTTGTACCGCATTACCGATATCCATAAACTGATTAAACATTAAATCTACCGCATTAAGGTCATACTTTAAATCACTGCTAGCACTGGCAATATCATCTTCACCGTCTAGCGTTTCAACTAAAAGACTATCGGTGCTCGCCACACTGTCATTTTCACTGGTATTAATCACGCGGTATAATAATTCCACGCCATTGGCCGTTTCGTCAAATACATAGCCTAAGGAAGCTTCGAAACCAAAATCATACCCCGGATTAACTTCTACCACATTATCGTATTCGGTATTAAAGTCACTAGATTCCGAGAATGAGACCGCATAATCTTGGCCATCTGCAGAAGGCACCAAATAAAGCGCACCAATCGATGCGCTAATGCCACCTTCTAATGTAGGTGCCGTCACCCGAGAAGCATGCGCTGTGCTTGCGCTAATGAGTGCAAGCGAGGTTAAGGTATAAAGTAAAGGTTTGTTTGCCGTAATTTTCATGTTTATTTGTCCTTAAATAAATTACTGTTTAGGTGTATTCGATTATCCTCTGCAACGTCTATCTCAATAAGACATACGCTGGGGGCGTGCTTAAATTAAAATGCTCCTTTGAGATTAAGATAAGGACCACTAAAGGTAAGGGAGTTAGAGTCGGATGAACCAAGGTAACTAGTATAATCAGCCAAGTCTTTTGTATACTCGCCACCCACGTCTGCGTAATTAAGTTGGGTTATCGCATCAGCATAATAATCGACCATATAGCCTAACTCTATACCCACTGCAGAAAGTTCATCGTCATTAAAAAAGTACACATAATCAATACCTAAATTACCGCGCAGGTTGGTAACAATGTGATTATCAAGATCATCTTTAACTTTTTGGACACCGATGCTATCAAACGATGAAAAAGTATCATGCACATCCATATCACCGGTAAAAAAGGCCAATGAAGCGCCGCCTACAATCCCAAAACCTTGACCAAAATCATAACGCCCATCGGTAGCCACCCGTGGCCCTACGCCATTATATTTACTATTGTTTTGAAAAAGATCAGCATCATCGTCATCGTCGTTAAATTTGCTATTTTGCTTTTTCTCTAAATCAACAAAACTCGCACCTGCAGAAAATCGCATTTGCACCGCTTGGCCTAGATTAATAAACTGATTAAACATTAAATCAATTGCATTGAGTTCATATTTCAGTGAACTGGTGGCTCCAGTGTAATCGTCATCAAATATTGGAGAATAGATTGTTTCATCTGCGTTATAGACGCTATCGTTATCATGGGTCTCGACTGTTCTATACAATAATTCCACACCGTTAGCAGTATCTGCAAAGATATAGCCTAACGCAGCCTCAAAACCAAAATTATATCCCGGATTCACTTCGACGATATTGCCAGTATTACTAAGATAAGTACCCCCAATAAACGATTGGAGCGCATAATCTTGTGTATCTGCGGAAGGTGCGACATAAAAAGTGCCTACGGTTGCTGTCATGCCCCCTTCTAAACTAGGCGCTATTACTCGAGTTTCAGCAGCAGCCAAGCAAGATGCCAGTACCGCTATGGAACTTAATGTATAAATAAACAGTTTGTTTGCAGTCCTTTTCATAATATTGTCCTTATATATTTGCAATAAAAATTATTGTTCAATCCTATCTCGCAGTAAAGGTTGGCACCTTCGAGGTATTACCACCGTGCACTTAACTAAAATACACTCTTAATATTCAGATAAGGTCCGCTAAACGTAATGGAGTTAGAGTCGGAGTCGGTATATATAGCCTCAGCTCTTTCAATGTTTCGTGCCTCATGAGCATTGTCTGAAATATAGTTGAGCTTTTGCGTGGCATCAGCATAATAATCTACTAAATATCCCAGCTCAATACCAAAGGTATAGCCTTCTTCATCGTCAAAAAAGTACACATAATCTATACCAATATTGGCGCGTAAATTGGTGACGGCATGATTGTTAAGATCATCATTATAGTTTTGCGTATCTTTCTCAGTGTTTTGTTTAAGCCCAGGATTAACGATAGCCTCAGCAATAAAAGTGTCACGCACATCCATATCCCCGATATAATAGGCTAAAGATGCGCCACCTAAGAGACCAAAACCTGGGCCAAATTCATAACGTGCATCGGTAGAAAACCGAGGACCAAATCCAGAAAATTGACTATCGCTGGCATAATCTAAAGCGAGTAGTTCTTCTTCTAACCCCCCTTCAAAGCCTACATAATAGCTGGTTTGGTCTTTTTCTAAGTTTAAATAACTTGCGCCCAAGGAAAAACGCATTTGCACCACATCACCGATATCCATAAATTGGTTAAACATTAAATCTACGGCATTCAGCTCATAACTCAGATCACTAGATGCACTGAGCACTTCGTCGTCAAACTGTGGAATAAATACTATCGTATTTGCATCACTACTGACATTGTCGCTGTCACTGGTATTGATGACGCGATAAAAGAATTCAAGACCATTTGCTGTGTCTTCAAATAAGTAACCTAATGAAGCTTGTACACCAAAATCATATCCTGGATTGACTTCCACGATATTTTCAGCAATCACTTCAGTTGTTGTCGTGTTTTCGACATCTGCATACGTGCCAGCATAGTTTTGATCGTCTGAGGATGGACTCAAATAGATGGCGCCAATTGATCCAGTAAACCCACCTTCTAAAGTGGGCGCAGTCACCCGTGTTTCAGCATAAGCTACGCTTGAAGACAGCACCACAAGTGATGTTAAAGAATAGAGTAAAGGTTTATTTGAAGTCCTTTTCATAATGGTATCCTTGAAAATATTAATAGAGAGAATGATTTACATTAGAAAAAGAATAGACTAACTTTTTAAAATAATAAAATTGGTTAAAAATTGTTCAGCTAAGCAGTATTAGTTAAGATTATTTTGTATTTGATATTTTTTCTCCTACCCAGGGTGGCGGCGTTACACGCCTTACCCTGGGCTAGAAGTGGTACGGCTTTCAGCCGTAAGCATTGCACCATTGAAGAAAGCTAAGCAAACATATTCACTACTGTACCGAACTATGTTTTGCCAAATACAACCAGCTATCAATCACAGTATCAGGACTTAAAGAAATACTGTCTATGCCTTCTTCTATCAACCAATGTGCAAAATCGGGATAATCAGATGGCCCTTGGCCGCAAATGCCAATGTATTTATCTTGTGCACGACACACTTGGATCGCACGGTGAATTAACGCTTTCACCGCAGGATTGCGTTCATCAAACTTAGCTGCCACTAACGCAGAATCACGATCTAAACCTAAAGTCATTTGCGTCAAATCATTAGAGCCAATAGAAAAGCCATCAAAATACTGTAAAAATTCTTCAGCAAGTAATGCATTAGAGGGGATTTCACACATCATGATAATTCTTAAACCATTCTTACCTCGAACCAAACCATGTTGCGCCAATAAATCGATAACCGCTTTGGCTTCATCAGGGGTGCGCACAAACGGCACCATGATTTCAATATTGGTCAGCCCCATTTCATCGCGCACATATTTTAGCGCGCGGGCTTCAAGTGCAAAACAATCTTGGAAAGATTCAGACACATAACGCGCCGCCCCACGAAAACCCAGCATAGGATTTTCTTCTTGCGGTTCATAACGCGCGCCTCCAATTAAATGCGCATATTCATTAGATTTAAAATCAGATAAACGCACAATGACTGGTTTAGGCGCAAAGGCCGCACCTAAGGTACCTATGCCCTCGATTAGTTTTTGCACAAAAAAATCAACCGGATCAGCATAACCTGCCATACGTTCTTTAATTTTAGCTTTGACGTCTGCGGTTTGATCATTAAAATTTAATAACGCCTTAGGATGCACGCCTATCATGCGATTAATAATAAATTCTAGTCGTGCTAAGCCCACGCCCTGATTCGGTAAGCGCTGAAAATCAAATGCACGATCAGGGTTGCCTACATTCATCATGATTTTAACGGCTAAAGGCGGCATGCGCTCAACACTGTGCTCGTCAATTTGATACGGGATTTTACCCTCATAGACATTCCCAGTTTCACCTTCGGCGCAACATACGGTGACTGAATCGCCGGTTTTAAGGCTTTGTGTCGCGTAATTCGTGCCCACGATGGCGGGGATCCCGAGCTCTCTTGCGATGATCGCAGCATGACAGGTGCGTCCGCCCCGATTAGTAATAATCGCTGCGGCTTTTTTCATGACCGGCTCCCAATCCGGATCTGTCATGTCCGCAACCAATACATCGCCTGCTTGAACTTGATGCATTTCCTCAGGCGAATGAATAATGCGTACGATACCAGAGCCGATGCGCTGCCCGATGGAGCGACCACTTAATAATAAGCGCCCGGATCCTGTGAGTTGATACCGCTCCACGCCTTGGTTTTTTTGACTGACCACAGTTTCAGGACGGGCTTGTAAGATATAAAGTTGATTACTTTTACCGTCTTTAGCCCATTCAATATCCATAGGCCGGTTATAGTGCTTTTCAATCAAAATGGCGTAACGCGCTAATTGTTCCACTTCTTCAGGGGTTAAACAAAATTCTTGTTGCAACGATTCTTCCACCGGGACAATCTTTACATTTTCAGCCTGCCCGGATGGGGTATAAACCATTTTCTGATGCTTGCTGCCTAAAGTTTTACGCAACAAGGCCTTTTTTTCTGCAATCAGTGAGGGTTTATACACATAAAATTCATCGGGATTCACACTGCCTTGCACGACGCATTCGCCTAAACCGTAGCTTGCGGTCACAAACACCACTTTATCAAAACCCGTTTCGGTATCTACGGTAAACATAACACCACTTACGCCACAATCACTGCGGACCATTTGTTGGATCCCCGCGCTTAAAGCGATTTTTTCATGGGAATACCCTTGATGGACCCGATATGCAATGGCTCTATCGGTAAATAACGATGCAAATACTTTTTTAATGGCGATTAAAATATTGCTAAAACCTTGGACATTTAAAAATGTTTCCTGTTGGCCTGCAAAGGAAGCATCCGGTAAATCTTCGGCGGTGGCTGAGGATCGCACGGCTACAGAGAAATCATGGCCTAATTGACTGGTTAAACGCTGGTACGCTTTTTCAATTTCCGCGATAAATTCAGAATCAAACGGCTGGGCTAAAATAGAATCCCGTATGGTTTTGCCGACCACTTGCAATTGTGCAATATTATCAACATCCAACTGATCTAGGAGTTGATCTATCCGTAGAGATAAGCCGCCTTGATCTAAAAAATCTCGATAGGCTTGCGCAGTGGTCGCAAATCCGGTGGGGACACTGACCCCCATCATCGCCAGATGTTGTATCATTTCGCCCAGTGAAGCATTTTTGCCGCCCACTTTATCAATATCCGCTAAACTAACCTGATTAAACCAAACTATGGGGTCACGAGTCTGCGTCATCAACATGTCTTTTATCCTTTGGAGGTAAAAAATAGGGTATAATCGTAAATGGACAAGAGCTAATCCGACCCTATTATAAATGCAAATCATGGAAAAACGTAATTTATTTTTCATTTCAGACGGCACCGGCATCACCGCTGAAACCTTGGGTCACAGCCTGATAAGTCAGTTTGAGCACTTGGAATATACGAGCACCACGCTTCCCTACGTGAATAACCTAGAAAAAGCCCAGCATGCGGCGCATTTAATTACCCGCTCTTACGAAACTTCCGGGCAAAAACCTTTAGTTTTTGCTACGTTAGTGAATAAAGAGATCCATACTTGTTTGAGCAAAGCCCCGTGCATACTGTTCGACTTTTTTACGCCCTTTATTCATAAACTTGAAAGTGAATTAAATATGTCCGCCTCCCCCGGTATGGGACGCAGTCATGGGGTACAAAATACCCATGTGTATAATGCCCGGATTGCTGCTATAGATCATACACTGAGCACGGATGATGGTTTAAATACCACGCATTATGACCAAAGCGATGTGATTTTAGTCGGGGTCTCCCGTTGCGGGAAAACGCCGACCTGTATTTATCTCGCCATGCAGTTTGGGCTGCGCGCGTCTAACTATCCTTTTACCGAAGAAGTGCTGGAAAGCCAAAAGCTGCCCGAGAGTTTATTAAGAAATATCAATAAATTACATGGACTTACAATCGAGCCTGCGCATTTGCAGCGCATACGCGCCGAGCGCCGTGGCGGACGTTATGCGACCCTCTCCCAATGCCAGCATGAACTCGATGTAGTCGAGCGCCTATTGCATCATTACCATATTCCTATCATTGATACGACCATGAAATCCATCGAAGAAATCGCAACTAAAGTCGTCGCAGATTTAGGCCTTAAGCGCCAAATCGTTTAGAGCAGCACCATGGCGAATTGCTCATTTTTTAAACATCCATTGTCCTACACGTTTATGGGCGTTCTCGCTTGACGCTCCAACCATAAATTTCTATGCTGTATGGACCCTGCAATCAATAACAATAATAATAAATCGTAGGGTAAACCTTGAAGTTTTGAGCCGCTTGGAACCACCATTTAGGCGGCTCAAAACCCATCTTTTTGGTCGCTCACATCAAGTAAAACAACCCTCTTTTTTGGGATTTTGGATACGGGGTCGTTTGTCTCACGTTTATCAAACATAACCCATTGATTTTAAATAAAAATCAACCCACTTCTCTTCACATTGCCTTAATGTTAAGCCTGTATAATTGCTTATATGGGTAACGAAACATACATACAAACTCCTGATACTTCCTATACCGGCTATGGTGATGCTAGACGTGTATTTGGTGCAAGTGAAGTAAAAGTCATACTGAATACAGAGTTATCAGAGCAAGGCAAACAATCTCTTACGCTGGTTCGCGAATGGGATCACTCTGCAGATCTATTTCCAGACAAGGTCCATCTCTATCATCATAAGATTAATGACAAAGATAAGATCGTCACTAGCGTCATACATTTACATGCAAATCAAGGCTTTATCGGCTTAGAAGCCACCTTGGCCGAAATCAACAACAGTGGTTTGAAACCTGCCGAAATCATCATTCCTATCGATGAAGAAAAAGATGAAAACAGTCTAGTCAGGCATTTCTCCGAAGCACGCCATATTAAAACGCTGCATCTAAAGCTTAGTTATGAGGGAAATGAAGTAAGCGAAGTCAAGGCTGAATATTATGATTCTAAGCCATGGAATAACGGCATTTATCCCGGCGCCCGTGCGAAAGCTATGGTAGAAAAACATTTTGGTAAAAATAAATCTGGTACCAATAAATTAACACATTGGGAAAATGTTTCTCTTAATGATCATCAAAAACAATTTAATGCGTCAGATTGCGGTTTCTGGACATTAGCCTATGTATTTGCTCTATTTCAAGGCAAGTCTTCTGATGATATTAAAAAAATCACACTTCCTGAGACTCAAATAAAGCAAGATTATATTGAAGCAAATTTAAAATTTTTAGAAGTGGATTTAGTAAAAACAGCACGTGAATCTGAAGAATTATTAAGTAACACATCATTTTCCAACAAAAAAATGGATGATGATGATAAAGCGCAGGGTTGGGAAGATGCACAACTTGATACGAAAACCATAAAAAAAGAAGAAGCTCAAGATCAACAGTATTACCAACAAGCTAATAAATTATATCAGTTAATCACTTCAGGACAATATCAGAATAATGGTAAAAAATCAGCAGCGTTAGATGTGTTATACCAAGTGATGTTAGTAAAAAATGGAACCATCACTCCCGAGCAAAAAACAGAACTACTCATCCAAACTGAATTTATATTCACAGGTCAACATCCTACTGAACTAAACCGAACGCTTACGGAAGCAGATATAAAACACTATGTAGCAAGCAGTGAACAATACAAAATGTCCCTTAGTTTCACCCCCACAAAGAGCACACTTATGGGCGCTATCTTTGTGCTGGCAAGTCTTGCCGTCATCATATTAGCCGTTCTAACATTGATCCCCAGCTGTGGGGTTTCACTGCCACTCGCAGGTTGTGCGATAGGCGCATTGGCCGGTTGGTTTGGACTAGGTGTGGTGGGCACAACAGCAGGTGCTGGGGTAGCCACGAAACCTGCGCTTTGTACGATGTATAATAATCAATACCGATCTATTCCTAGTGCCGCTAAAGAATTAGCGAATAAAGCTGCTGAGGGATTAAAAACTCCTGTACTCAAATAACTTTACTTAAATAAATATTGGCACCGAAGTAAAGAGGGCAAGCTTATCGATCTCCTTGCCTCTACGGCCTTAAATACTTAAGTAATTTATAACAAATTGTTTTTAAATAAAAATTCGTGGGGATCACTTAGGAGACTTAGGTGAGGGCGAGAGCCTCTTCATAAAATACTATACCCGACACAAAATTCCTGTACCCGCATCTTATCCAACTTCCCCCCTGCTTGAAACAATGCAAATAATTTTTCAGCTTGCGCTTCTGGATAAGCCTTATGCAAATTATCCTGGGCTTTTTTATAAATCAATGGCAAGGCTTCAGTGCGTCTTTGGACATGACCTAATGGATAATCAACACGTCGCTCAATAATCGTGCCATCTTTAAAATGTATGATCACTGCATTACCTATCGCGCGTTTATTTTCATCATAATACTGCAGCGTCATCTGCTTATTTTCCCGTACCTGCATGGTATTACGCAGGCGATCAAGTAACTCGCCATTTTTAACAGCAAATGCATTGCTATAACTCTCAGCAGTCAGCTCACCCAAACCTAACGCGACTGCCACCATATATTGCAAACAATGATCCCTATCCGCAGGATTTTTCAACTCACCTTGTTTATTGATGATCCGCATCCCTGCATTTTGCGTTTCAATTTCTATGGATTTAATCTCCCCCAAACGATCTTTCACCTCGGGATAAAGTAACAGCGCCGCTTCCACCGCAGTTTGGGCATGAAACTCCGCAGGATAAGCGACCTTAAACAAAATATTTTCTATGACATAGGAGCCAAACGGCCGTGACCTTTGGATAGGATCGCCCTGTAAATACACATCACAAAACCCCCACAATTTTGTAGACAATACACTGGGATACCCTGTCTCACCCAAAAGCGTTAACATCGCCAAACGCACCGCACGACTCGTCGCATCCCCTGCCGCCCACGATTTACGTGAAGCCGTATTGGGCGCATGCCGATAGGTGCGCAAACTCTGGCCATCTAACCACGCTTGTGAAACCGCGTTAATCACCTCATCCATATTACCGCCTAATAACTGCGTCACCACAGCGGTCGAAGCCACTTTGACTAAAATCACATGATCTAAACCTACCGCATTAAAGGCAGTATAGAGCGCTAACACGCCCTGAATTTCATAGGCTTTAATCAGCGCAGTCAATACCGTATGCATGGTTAAATTAGGCTCATCCCGCTGCGCAACATAATCCGCCGCCGCTAAAATCGCCCCTAAATTATCCGAAGGATGGCCCCATTCCAGTGCCAGCCACGTATCGTTATAATCTAACCAGCGTATGAGCGTGCCTATATCAAACGCTGCTTTTACCGGATCTAAACGAAACGCGGTACCGGGCACATGCACGCCCTCAGGCACATGCGTGCCCTCGACGATAGGCCCAAGCAATCGAGTACATTCTGGAAATTGTAAAGCCAGCGCTGCACACCCTAACGCATCCATTAAACATAAACGTGCGGTTTCATAGGCTTTCTCGGAATGGATAGGCGTATGACAGACGTATTGGGCGATATCAATTAATAGCGGATCAATAGGATTTGAATTGCTCATCAGTGCTACCCTTAATTATATTTAACGTTTACCTTACGTGCCGCAGGGCCGATATACTCGGCGGCCGGGCGCATAATACGGTTATTTGCGCGTTGCTCAATCACGTGCGCTGACCAACCCGTGATCCGCGCCATCACAAATAAAGGCGTAAATAAAGATGTGGGAATATCACAATAATGATAAGCCAGCGCACTGTAAAAATCGACATTCGGAAATAAACGTTTTTCCTGCCACATGAGTGTTTCTATGGCCTCAGCACTAGCAAATAATTGTTTATCTTTATCGTTTTGATGCGGCAGTAATTGTAACACTTGTGCTTTCATAATCGCAGAACGGGGATCCGATTCGGTATAGACCCTATGACCAAAGCCCATGATCAATTGTTTTTGCGCCAACATTTTTTTAACACCGATAATGGCTTCCTCAGGCGTACTAAAAGAATGAATTAAAGCCATGGCTGCCTCATTCGCACCGCCATGCAAGGGCCCACGCAGCGCACCTATGGCTGCCGTAATAGCGGAATAAAAATCAGATAAGGTCGAAGCCACTACGCGTGCAGTAAATGTCGAGACATTAAATTCATGCTCTGCATATAAAATCAAAGAAGTATTCAATGCGTGCTGCGCAAAGGGGCTCACTTTCCCGTGTAATAATTGTAAAAAATGCACGGCGATATGCTGTTGTCCCGTTTGGGTATTAATGCGCACGGCATTACGGCTGTAATGGTACCAATAGAGCAATAAACTGGGTAAAGCCACCAACAAACGCTCAGCAATCATTTTCGCATTATGCGCGCTGCTTTCAGGCTCAATCGTGCCTAACATGGAACAACCGGTGCGTAACACCTCCATAGGATGAGTGCTAGCAGGAATTTGCTCTAATACAAGACGCAACGGTTCAGGGAGAGTTTGATAAGATTTAATGCGATCATAAAATGCTGCTAATTCTGCTTGCGTCGGCAACTCACCGTGTATTAATAAAAACGCCACGGCTTCGAAACTGCAATGGGCAATCAAATCATCAATCGCATAACCACGGTAACGCAATTCGTGCGTAGTCGTGACCGCACAAATCGCAGTTTTCCCCGCGATTATGCCTTCAAGTCCTGTTGTGTTTTCGCTCATAGGTCGCTCCATCTGAGGGATCATAATCTAAATAATGGTAAAGCTCTGCGCGGGTTTGCATGTTATCCACACATGCTCGCTGTGAACCATCGCTTTTAATTGTTTCATACACATTTAATGCGGCTTGATTCATGGCACGAAATGCACTTAACGGATAAAGCACCATCGCCACTTGCGCGCGACTGAGTTCATCGAGAGTATATAAAGGCGTGCGACCAAATTCCGTCATATTCGCAAGTATCGGAATAGTTAAGGCTTGTGCAAACAAGGTGTAATCTTCAAGACTTTGCGCAGCTTCAACAAAAATCGCATCTGCGCCTGCGTTTTGATACGCTATTGCCCGCGCAATTGCGGCATCGATGCCTTCGACAGCCAGCGCATCGGTGCGAGCCATGATCATAAACGCTTTATTTTTGCGTGCGCTTAAGGCTTCACTGAGGCGCTCGACCATGGCCTCACTACTGATTAATTGTTTGCCTGCCAAATGGCCGCAACGTTTTTGATCGATTTGATCTTCTAGATGCAAGCCCGCAGCACCTGCGTGCTCGATGGCAGCCACCGTAGCAAAGACATCATCAAAGCCGGTATCGGCATCCACCAGTAAAGGTAAGGTTGTGGCTTGTTTAATGCGTTTAACATCAATGAGGACTTCAGATAAAGTCGTAAGCCCGATATCGGGCAGGCCGTAGGAGGCATTGGCGACACCCGCGCCAGATAAATATAAGGCTTTAAAACCGGTTTTTTCTGCTAATAATGCGCAATAAGCGTTGATCACACCTACAATTTGGAGCGGAGCGTCTTGCGCGTTATCTAGAAATGACATATTTATGCCGCGTAATCATTAAGTAAATGGCTGGAGACAATAATAAAAATAAACCGATAAACAAATACATTTCATATTGCCATACCGTAGCATAGTCTAATTTTTCTGGCGGAACAAAACCTAATAAAAATACCGCTAATGCGGTTAAAAACCCTAGGCCGGAAATGATCCATATTCCAGGAGTGCCACCGGGTACGCGAAACGAGCGCACCCGCTCGGGCTGGGTGTAACGCAAACGGATGGCTGAGGCAAAAATAAATAAATAAATCAGGGCCGCAAGTTGGGTGGTTAATGCGGTCATGATCCAAAACGCATGGCTGACTGAAGGCATGAGTAAAAAGGCATAGGCGAGGATGGAACCTATCACGGCCTGCCAAAATAAAATCGCAATCGGAATATTAGCCTTTGAGCTCCAGGTAAAATGCTGGGGTAAATAACCCGATTTCCCGGCATAAAGTAAGCCTTTTGCGGGACCCAAATACCAGGTATTGACTTGGGCCAAGGTACCCACTAACAGCATCAACGCAATAATTTCCATAAAATAAGGAAAACCTAAACGCTCCCCTATGGTTTCAAAAATTTGCAAGGTGCCTGCGAGTAAATTAATGTCTTGGTGTGGGACTAAATAAGCAATGGCAAGGGATCCCAACACAGCCAGCAGCACAATCACGGCTGCAGCAAGCATAAGCGCCCGTCCAAAATCACGTTGCGGGTTACGTGCTTCTTGCACGTGATAAGCAGTGATTTCCATGCCTGAGAAACCTAAGATCACGCCGGCAAAAAAGACGATGTTTTGCAGATTAAAATCAGGGATCAGTGCATTCCAAGAAAATTCGAGCTGCACGGGATGACCGCTCATCAACCAATAGGCCGCTAAAAAGATGATCAGTAATCCAGGGATAATGGTGCCCAAAATCGTCCCCAGCGAGCTAAACCAGGCGGAGACTTTCATCCCAGCAAAGTTGACCGCGGTAATTAACCAAAAAATGACGAGTGTGACCCAGAAGATAAATTGCTGGTTCTCGACTAATGCAGGGTCTATGACAAAGGCTAATGATGCGGCAGCAAATGACATGATGGTTGGGAAGAGCACAATACTGGTCGTCCAAGCCGCCCAGATGCCCGCAAAACCCCAGCGATCGCCAAAAGCTTCACTGGCCCAGGCATAAACCCCACCGTCTTTTTGCCAGCCTGTCGCGAGCTCAGCGCTGACTAATGCCGAGGGAATTAAAAACAATAACGCTGCGGCAAGATAAAACGATACTGCAGACCAGCCATATAGACCCATGAGCGGTAAATTGCGCAAACTAATAATGGCGGAGATGCTTAATAAAGTCAGGGTGAGGATACCCAGGACTTTTTTAGGGGAATGCGTGTGCGTTACAGCCATTGGCGCTTACTCTGAAAAAAGATTAACGGTTTAACATAGATGAGGGGGGATTGCAATGAAATCAGCTTTCTTATTAAACGTTGGGTGTTAAATTACTTTTTGTAGTTGTCAATTCGACATTGCAGAATCCTCTCGCGTCGCTAAAAATCCCCCCGGCCTAAGGCCGGCCCCCTTTACAAAGGGGGCAAGCAAGACCTAAACAATCGGGATAAGCAAAGACCTAGACAATCGGGATAAGCAAGACCTAGACAATCTGGATAAGTAAGACCCGAAGGGGGAACGACTTACCCCCTTTGTAAAGGTCTTGCTTGCCCCCTTTGTAAAGGGGGCCGGCCTTAGGCCGGGGGGATTTTAGCGGCGCAAGAGGATTTTTAAAAGCCTGGAAGATTGCTCACGGCCGTAAAAAAAATCTTCCAATGGTAAGTATCAAGCCCAGAGCTTTGCAAAGGGACGAAGTCGTTTTTATGATTCGCAAGGAAGATAGATGAAATAATGCGCGCCCGGAGAGATTCGAACTCCCGACCATCTGGTTCGTAGCCAGGTACTCTATCCAACTGAGCTACGGGCGCAAAAAGCTTATTTTACCTGATTTATGTGGATAACCCTAATATTTTTGGCGGAGAGAGAGGGATTCGAACCCTCGATGAGATTAAAGTCCCATACTCCCTTAGCAGGGGAGCGCCTTCAGCCACTCGGCCATCTCTCCAAAGAGTGAGATCATACACAGTTAAACGTTTAAAAACAAATCTCGGCTGCATAAAGGACGGGGGCCCAAGTGCACTTGCAGGGCTTGCTGCAAGAGTTGTTTGGCTTGCTTTCTAACATGAGGATCCTGCAAATCATCTTCGGCCAAGGCCAATAAACTTTTGCCCGAAAAAATATAATTTTTATCCTGATTGACTGCCTGCGCTAATCGCACCGGGCCTTGTTCTAATAGGTACACATACTCCGCGCAGTGCTCAATGTGCTCACCGGTATGCGCATCGTAACTTAAATTAAGCTCATATCCTAAAGCCTTTAACAGGGCTTTTTCAAATAAACGCAAACACACCCACAAATCTTGTTGGGCCCGTAACGCGGTTAAAATAGTTTCATACGCTACAAAAACCTGACCACAGGGGGATTCTTTTAGTAATAAACGCATTAATAATTCATTCACATAAAAACCTGCGAGCAAATGGTCCCCCTGTAATAAGGGCAAGCTCAGGGCTTCGGCATAAGTCAGGGTTTTTAATTCGCTGCGCCCGACATAAGAAAGCGTCAAAGGAATAAACGGTTGCAAGATCCCGCGGTAACTCGATTTAGGCCGTTTTGCACCTTTGGCCACGACACTCATCCGCCCATCAACGGTTAATAGCTCTACAATTAAGCTACTTTCTTGATAAGCACGCGTGTGCAACACATAGGCTGATTGTAACGTAAGATTAGGATTCATCGTGTTAACCTTCTTATCGCGTTTGCCCCCTTTGTAAAGGGGGCAAGTCTTTCGCTGAACACAGCTCCTTTTAACCATTTCAATGGTGATGGTTATAAATTTTCATCCTGATCACTATAGCCTAAACTTTGTAAGGCACGCGCGCTATCGGCCCAATTGGCTAGCACTTTGACCCAGAGTTTTAACATCACTTTAGTCTTAAATAAACGCTCTAATGCGATCCGCGCTTGCGTGCCTATCATTTTTAAACGCGCGCCCTGCTTGCCTATCACTATCGGTTTTTGACTCTCGCGCTCTACCCAGATCACTGCACTAATAGTTAATAATTCAGGGGTACGCTCAAAGCTTTCTATACCTACACTGGTGGCATATGGTAATTCTTGACCTAAATTACGCATTAATTTTTCTCTCACCACTTCACTGGCTAAAAACCTATCGCTGCGATCGGTGCGATCCGTTGCCGCAAAATAAAATTCTTCACAAGGCGGTAAATAACTGATGATGGTTTGTTCCAGACGATCCAGTTGAAAGCCGGTACGTGCACTGATCGGTACAATTTGCGCAAACGCATATTGGCCGGATAATTTTTGTAAATGCGGCAGCAACATTTCTTTATTCGCCAGCATATCAATTTTATTGACCACTAAAATCACTGGCACTTTAGTTTTTTTCAGTTGCCGCAATACCCACTCATCGCCTTCATTAAAATAAGTGCCTTCGACCACAAACACCACCACGTCTACATCTTTTAATGAAGCAAGCGCTACTTTATTCATGTATTGGTTCAGCTTATACGGCATTTGTTGGTGAATACCTGGGGTATCAACATAAATGATTTGCACATCGGGCTCGATGGTTTTGATCCCTAAAATGCGATGCCGCGTGGTTTGCGGTTTACGGGAGGTGATCGATAATTTCTCACCCAAAAAGTGATTCAGCAAGGTAGACTTGCCTACATTGGGCCGACCGATAATCGCAACATAACCCGTGTGTTTTTGACTCATTGTTGTTCTAGCAAAGCGGCCAAAGTCAAGCTCGCAGCGGCTTGTTCGGCTGCACGGCGGCTTAAGCCTTTGCCTTGTGGACGCGCATGTAAGCCTTGCACTTCACACTCTACACAAAAGTCTTGCTCGTGCGGCTGCCCAGTAATGGATAAAATCCGATAAATCGGCAGCGGTGCCTTGCGTGATTGCAAATACTCTTGCAACAGGGTTTTAGGATCTTTTTGCGACTCATCCAATTTAATGTAATCTAAACGGGACGCATACCAGTGACGTACGCAGCTATAACATTTATCTAGATTAGAATCTAAAAAAATCGCGGCAATTATCGCCTCTACCGCATCGGCTAAAATACTCGGGCGTCGCGCCCCTCCGCTTTTAAGCTCGCCCACGCCTAAATTTAAATGATCGCTAATCGAGAGCTCATCAGCGACTTCAGACAAGGTTTGCTGATTCACTAAATTCGCACGCAACCGTGTCAATTGCCCTTCGGAGGCTTGGGGAAAGCGCACAAAAAGTTCTTGCGCCATAATAAAATTAATAATGGCATCGCCTAAAAATTCCAAGCGCTCATTATTTAAACCTTGCGCACTGCGGTGCGATAAGGCTTGTTGCAATAATTCATGATTTTTAAATGCATAACCAAAATTTCGGGCTAACGCCGCGTAATCTAATGACATAGTGCCTCCTATTTAATCGCCGTGCCTACCCTGTCAAATCGGACGCGATAATGCTCGCCGTCCCAACTCATCCATAAGGCAAATGCTTTACCTATAATATTTTCATCCGGTACAAATCCCCAAAATCGACTGTCATCGCTTTCATCGCGATTATCGCCCATCACAAAATAATGCCCTTCAGGGACAACCACTTCGGCATCTTGTCCGGGTGTGAGGTGTTCATAAATATGATGACTCACGTGCGGCAGCGTTTCGGTAAATTCCCGCACCCGATAAGGCTGACCATCGGGCGCGGTGAGCGTCACGATTTGTGGATCAGTTTTGGGTATTAATTCACCATTCACAAATAATTGTTTATTTTTATAAATAATTTTATCGCCAGGCAAGCCAATCACCCGCTTAATAAAATTAATTTTAGGTTCCGGGGGGAAACGAAACACCATCACGTCGCCTCTGTCGGGTTTATTCAAGGGGATAATTTCTTTATCAATAATGGGTAAGCGTATGCCATAGGTAAATTTATTGACCAAAATAAAATCGCCCACTAATAAGGTGGGTTTCATCGAGCCTGAAGGGATGCGATAGGGCTCAACTAAAAATGAGCGCAGAATAAATACAAAAAGTAATATCGGGAAAAATGAGCGTGCATAATCGGCCCACGCGGGATCTTTCGCGTTGGGATTACGCGCTAAGCGTTTCTTTTTAAAAAATTTGACATCCACCCACCAGAGCAAACCACTGACTATGGTCGCGGCAAATAACAGCGCTGAAAAATCCCAAATCATGATGCTCTCCTAAATATAATATTCTCTTGTCTTAAATTACGCCTGAAGTCGATTAAAGATCGCAAAATCCCCCCGGCCGAAACGGCCGGCCCCCTTTACAAAGGGGGCAAGTCCTACTCTCGCCCTATGACAAAGCCACCCTCTTTGCCCCCTTTGTAAAGGGGGCCGGACGCTTCGTCCGGGGGGATTTTTAGCGGCGGGTGGGATTTCTCAGGACCGAGAGTATTTAAACGATCCAAATAATTTTGCCTCTTACGGCCACCCTCATACCCTACTTCTCCACCTGCAATACCGCCAAAAACGCTGATTGTGGAATTTCTATTTTGCCGATTTGCTTCATGCGCTTTTTACCGGCTTTTTGTTTTTCCAACAACTTTTTCTTCCGCGTGATATCGCCGCCATAACATTTTGCTGTCACGTTTTTACGTAACGCTTTAACCGTAGAGCGTGCAATAATTTGCCCGCCTATAGTGGCTTGTATCGCCACATCATACATTTGGCGCGGGATCAGCTCTTTCATTTTCTCAGTCAACACCCGGCCACGGCCTTGCACAAAATCACGGTGCACAATTAAAGCCAAGGCATCCACCGGATCGCCGTTAATTAATACTTCCATCTTCACTAAATTAGCGACTTGGAAATGATCAAAATGATAATCCAATGACGCAAATCCCCGAGACAGCGACTTTAAGCGATCAAAAAAATCTAATACCACATCACTTAAAGGAATATCATAAGTTAAGGCCACTTGCCTGCCCGAATAAATCATTTTAATTTGTATGCCGCGACGATCAGTGCACAAGGTGATCACCGCACCTAAATATTCTTGGGGCACAAAGATATTAACGCGGGCTATCGGCTCTCTAATTTCTTCTATGGTGCCCGAGTCCGGCAAATCCGCCGGGTTATGCACCAGTAAGATCTCGCCTTTACGCGTGACAACTTCATAGATAACCGTAGGCGCTGTGGTAATTAAATCAAGATTATATTCCCGCTCTAAGCGCTCTTGCACAATCTCCATGTGCAACATCCCCAAAAAGCCGCAACGAAAACCAAAACCTAAGGCCTGGGAGGTTTCAGGTTCATACACCAGCGCCGCATCATTTAAGCGCAATTTAGCTAAGGCCTCACGAAACGCTTCATAATCATCAGACTCGGTAGGAAATAATCCGGCATAGACTTGTGGATGCACTTTGGCAAAACCGGGTAAGGATTTCTCCGCCCCACGCACGGCATGCGTTAAGGTATCTCCTACCGGTGCGCCGTTAATTTCTTTGATGCCGGCAATGACAAAACCCACTTCGCCGGCTTGCAGTTGCGCCGTCGGTGTGCGTTTAGGGGTAAAAATACCGAGATTATCGACCAAATGACTTTTACCGGTCGACATTACGACAATTTTATCATTGGGTTTTAATAAGCCTTGTTTGATCCGCACCAAGGACACCACGCCCAAATAATTATCAAACCAAGAATCAATAATCAAGGCTTGCAGGGGCGCGTTGATATCCCCCTCAGGTGGCGGTACGCGTGCGACGATGACTTCAAGTAAGTCCTCGATCCCTAAGCCCGTTTTTGCACTGATCCTTAAAGCATCATGCGCTTCGATGCCAATAATGTCTTCAATCTCATCGCACACGCGCTCAGGTTCAGCTTGGGGCAAATCAATTTTATTGAGCACCGGAATCACTTCTAAGCCTTGTTCGATGGCCGTGTAACAATTGGCCACGGTTTGCGCTTCCACGCCTTGCGCGGCATCCACCACAAGTAATGCGCCTTCACACGCAGCAAGGGATCGAGAGACTTCATAAGAAAAATCAACATGACCAGGCGTATCAATAAAGTTTAAGCGATACACCTGATTATTTCTTGCAGAATAATTCAAACTTACACTTTGTGCTTTGATAGTGATCCCGCGCTCACGCTCGATATCCATACTGTCTAGCACTTGCTCAGCCATTTCGCGTTCCTCTAAGCCGCCGCAATATTGAATAATGCGGTCGGCTAGAGTCGATTTGCCATGGTCAATATGCGCAATAATCGAGAAATTGCGAATGTTTTGCTGTAACTGCATCTATTTATGCAAGTCCTTCTATGGTTTCTGCGGTCTGATGGCAAGGTAGCGTTGCGGCTCACCTTTGCGCGTGACCAACATAGAAATGGCTTGCCCGTCTTTAACGTCTTTCATGATTTTACTCATGTCATCCAGCGATTTCACCGGCATATTGTTCAGCATTAAAATCACATCGCCTGGGCGAATACGTGCTTTAGACGCAGGACCATTGGGCGCCACTTGAACCACTAACACGCCACGCTTATCTTTATCCAGCTCTAACCGCACGCGTTCTTCATCGGTTAACGCCCGCGCATTTAAACCTAAACGGTTACTGCTGGCGCCTTCTTCTGAAGTCGTGCCGACTTCTGCAATTTCTTCTTCCGCAGGCAATTCAGTTATTTTCACGTCTATATTTTCTTGTTTGCCGGCGCGAATAATGGTTAAGCTTACTTTTTCACCGGGTTTAGTGAGCCCGACTAAATGCGGTAAATCGGCAGCACGCTCTACGCGTTTATCACCAAAATAAGTAATGATATCGCCCGGTTTTAAATCGGCTGCGGCCGCAGGACTCTCAGGCATCACTTCTGCAACCAATGCGCCTCTAGGCTGCTTCAAGCCAAAAGATTCCGCAAGATTGCGATCGATGTCTTGGAACAATACGCCTAACCAGCCACGAGTGACATGGCCACTGTTTTTGAGTTGTTCGATCACATCGACTGCAACATCGGAAGGAATCGCAAAAGATAACCCTAAATAACCGCCGGTACGACTGACGATTTGCGCGTTGATCCCGACTACTTCGCCGCGCATATTAAATAATGGACCGCCCGAGTTACCAGGATTAATGGCCACATCGGTTTGAATAAACGGCACATATTTTTCTGTTTGCAGTGGGCGGCCTTTAGCGCTCACGATCCCTGCCGTCACAGAATAATCAAAACCAAACGGCGCACCGATTGCAACCACCCATTCACCGACTTGTAAATCCGTGGAAGAACCAAAGACGACCGGCTGCATTTCATTTTCAGGTTCAATTTTAAGTAAGGCTAAATCGCTGCCTTGATCTGCACCTATCATTTTTGCGTCATACTCATCGCCATCGATGGTGCGCACGATGATAGCATCGGCATCTTGAATCACGTGATTGCTGGTCAAAATATAACCGTCTTTAGACACGACAAACCCTGAACCTAAAGATTCACTGTCAAATTCTTCTGGATTCATGGGCATGCCAAAGAATTGTTCCATCATTTCCTGGAATTCATCCGGTGCCCCTTGGAAACGGTATTGCGGTGATGACGTCACACTTCGGGTGCTACTGATATTCACCACCGTCGGGCTAAGTTCTTTTGATAAATGGGTAAAATCAGGCAATTGTGCTTGCACCATCGCACTCAAGGCAAATAGCCCTGTCCCTACACTGACAATAAACCACCGAGTCACACGCTTCATACCTACTCCTTTATTCTAAAAATGAATTACCTAAAAATTCGATATCCCGTTCATTATACGCAACTTTTTAATATAGTCGAGCGCTGCGAGCGCTCTGCTGCTATCTTTAAACAATACTTACTGTTCTAGGAGAATATGCCGTGAATCCTCATCAAATTATTGCCAAGGTCATGGGAGTTGCGCAAGTCAAAAGCTTTACTAAACCCGAAGAAGTGCGGTTTTTTCCCAAAGGAAAATTAGAATTAATTCATATTGGTGGGATCATGATAGGAAGAGCCACTTTTGAGCCCGGCTGGCGTTGGTCTACCTCGCTGCAACCTTTAATGAATACTAAAAGCTGTTTAGCGCCGCATTTTCAATACCATGTCTCGGGTATTGTGCATATTCTTATGGATGATGGACTAGAGTTTGATTGTCATCCGGGTGACTTATCCTTATTGCCTAGCGGGCATGATGCGTGGGTTGTAGGGGATGAACCCGCGGTGGTGGTCGATTTTCAGGGAATGTTGGATTACGCCAATCCGGCTTAGTCTTGCAATAACGGCTGCACGCTCATGTCAATAGCTTCTCTCGCGCGATGGATGCGGGATCGCACTGTGCCTATCGGGCAATGCATAATGCTTGCAATTTCTTCATAGCTTAAGCCTTCTAGCTCACGCAGAATAATGGCAATCCGCAGCTCCAAGGGCAAACCATTAATCACGCCAAAAACAGTGCGCTCAATTTCATCCCGTAGCACTAAGCGCTCGGGATTAGTGTTGGCTTGTAATTCATTGTAATCGCCGATGATCTGCGTACTTTGCACATCTAAGTCGGTATCGGGCGGGCGACGGCTCATGGCAACTAAATAATTTTTCGCAGTATTGACCGCAATACGGTATAGCCAAGTATAAAAAGAACTGGAGCCGCGAAACTGATCTAAACCTCGGTAGGCCTTAATAAATGCTTCTTGGGTGAGATCAAACACTTCATGCGGATCGCGCACATAATGCGCAATGACTTTTTCTAAACGCAGTTGATATTTCAGCACCAATAAATTAAACGCAGGCTTATCGCCCTGTTGTGCACGGCGCACCAAGGCTGCATCCGCCAAACGCTCACTGATCAACGCTTCTTCTTTTGTTGTGAGTGTATTTAATTTATTATGGTGAGGACTAGGCATAAGCTCCCTGTTTTGTTATTATTCTAACAACTTCCGTTTTAAAATCGACCCTGACATGTCTAAAACACAACATTATCAATACGATGTTATTATTATCGGCAGCGGCGCCGCAGGACTGAGCCTAGCTCTGCAGCTTCCTGAACATACGCGTATTGCCCTCATCTGTAAAGATACCCTCACTGAAGGCAGCACCTATTATGCCCAAGGCGGTGTGGCTGCGGTATTCGATAAAAATGACAGTGTGGAGGCGCATAAAGAGGACACATTGATTACGGGCGATCATTTAAGTCAGCCTGAGGTGGTCTCATTTGTGGTTGAGCAAGCTGTTTCCTGTATTGAATGGCTGCAACGCGAAGGCGTGATGTTTACCGAAGATACGGCAGAAAAAGGTCATTTACATTTAACTCAGGAAGCCGGTCACAGTCATCGTCGCGTGGTTCATGCCGCCGATGCTACCGGGCGCGCCGTTTCCACCACGCTCGCGCAGCTGGTGAAAAATCGTCAAAATATTGACTTATTCTCACATCATTTAGCCATTGATTTAATTAAAGATAAGAATGCGCCTCGCTGCATCGGTGCTTATGTCTATAACACGATTAATAATCAAACCCATACGTTTGCAGCCAAAGCCGTGGTACTTGCCACCGGTGGCGCCAGTCGCGTTTATTTGTACAGCACCAATCCTTCGGTGTCCAGTGGCGATGGGATTGCGATGGCCTGGCGCGCCGGATGCCGCGTGGCGAATTTAGAATTTAATCAATTTCATCCTACGTGTTTATATCACCCCCATGCGCATTCCTTATTATTGACCGAAGCGATACGCGGTGAAGGCGGCGTATTGCGGCTGCCTAATGGTGAGCCGTTTTTAGATAAATTTGACTCGCGTTTGGAATTAGCGCCACGGGATATTGTGGCGCGCGCCATCGATCATGAAATGAAGCGTTTAGGCTGTGCGCATGTGTATCTGGATATTAGCCATAAACCCGCTGCATTTATTCGAAAGTCTTTTCCTAATTTATACCAACGCTGTTTGGAGTTGGGTTTGGATATGACTCGTCAAGCCTTACCTGTCGTGCCGGCGGCGCATTACACTTGCGGCGGGGTCATGACCGATTTGCATGGACAAACGGATTTGCCTGGTTTATATGCCATAGGCGAAGTTGCGCATACGGGTTTGCATGGCGCCAACCGTATGGCCAGTAATTCCTTATTGGAATGTTTGGTGTTTGCGCGTGCGGCGGCTCGTCACATCATCGCGCAACCTAATGTGCAAGAGACTATGACTATTGCGTCTTGGGATGAGAGTCAAGTCAGTGTGGCGCATGAGAATATTATGATTAGTCATAACTGGGAAGAATTACGCCGCATCATGTGGAATTATGTGGGGATCGTGCGATCACATCAGCGTTTAAAACAGGCGCATGATCGGATAGCGATTTTAAAACAAGAAGTGCACGATTATTATGCGCGGTTTTATATCCATCCTGATTTAATTGAGCTTAGAAATTTAGTAACCGTTGCAGACTTAATGGTGCGCTGCGCGATGAGTCGTAAGGAAAATCTTGGTTTGCATTATAATATTGATTTGGTGGATGCGCGAAAGGGTGATGCAGGGGATACGATTTTGCGGCCTTAATTTCTCGGCCGGCCGCGGATGATCACTTGCAAATGCCGCCAATCGTGCTGCGCCAATTGAAAGCGTAATAAAAATAACGGCGGTTTGCGTTTAGCCTCGTCTTTAGTTTGAAATCTTAAAATTAATAAAAAATCGCTGATGTAACTGTAAGGCAAGAGTTGCACGTATTCTTTTTCATTTTGATCATGATATAACTGCCAAAGGTCTTTTGCCTCATGGACAAGTAGAGTAGGTGAAAAGATTTTTTTTGTTAAGCTGTAATAAAAAAGCAGCCCTATGATAAACATATATCCCAGTTTTACGGCAAAATGCATAGGTAAACTCAATATTATCAGCGCTACGCTGACATGTATGAGTATGCGCCAATAAAGCCAGGCGCGCGTTGGGGAAATATTAAAACGTTTGTTGTGCATGGTTGCGAATTTTATCACACAAGGTTTGAAATTGTGGCGCTGCGGGGGTGACGTTGAGTAGCCAATTGGATAGATCTTGGTCCTCTTCTTCCAGCAGCAAGGTAAAACATTCTTGTTCGGCGGGGCTTAAATGATCAAAGCAATCCTCCACAAAAGACAGTAAAAAGCGATCGAGTTCTAACATGCCACGTCGGCACGCCCAGCGGAGTTGGTTTTTTTGAAGCATGTTAGGTGCTCTTATTGTAGAGGTATAAATTAAGCCCGGCGGTTCAGTAGAGATCGCAAAATCCCCCCGGCCGAAACGGCCGGCCCCCTTTACCAAAGGGGGCAAGCTTCTTCGTTATTTCCTTTTGTAAAAAGCAAAATCGCAAAATCCCCCCGGCCGAAACGGCCGGCCCCCTTTACAAAGGGGGCAAGCTTCTTCGTTATTTCCTTTTGTAAAAAACAAAATCGCAAAATCCCCCCGGCCGAAACGGCCGGCCCCCTTTACAAAGGGGGCAAGCTTCTTCGTTATTTCCTTTTGTAAAAAGCAAAATCGCAAAATCCCCCCGGC
>Ga0206845_1107_pt1 | contig 24751 bp, 24 predicted proteins | sample Alteio_BWOrgCont_19_FD_152887 | JGI IMG/M metagenome (GOLD analysis project Ga0206845, IMG submission 152887) | Enriched cells from forest soil in Barre Woods Harvard Forest LTER site, Petersham, Massachusetts, United States -... | ecosystem: Environmental > Terrestrial > Soil > Temperate forest >...
GGAATATTTCACTGTGATGCCACCCCCAAAGATCGTCCCGCCATTTACTCTTGAGACCGCCACGAAGAAAGTTCAGCTGGCGGAAGACGCCTGGAACTCGCGTGACCCCGAACGAGTCGCGCTGGCATACTCGCCCGATTCGGAATGGCGCAATCGCACCGAGTTCCTGCGCGGCCGCGAGGAGATTAAAGCGTTTCTCCACCGGAAGTGGGCTAAGGAGCTCGATTACCGATTGAAGAAGACCTTGTGGGGCTTCCGCGAGAACCGTATTGCCGTTAGCTTCGAGTACGAATGGCACGACGCGAGGGGTCAGTGGTACCGTTCTTACGGAAATGAACTATGGGAGTTCGACGAGGAGGGCCTGATGCGTCGTCGTCTCGCGAGCATTAACGACGCTGAAATCTCGCCCGACGAACGCCGAGTCTTATGAGACGAATGCCGAGTCTTATGAAAGTCGGTGTACGTAAAACAGATCTGGCGGTATCCGGTGAAGTCGATGGCGGGCGAGCAATTGCAGACCGCCCGCCTGACGCCGTTGGGCATTGATGGCGACCGCATCGTGCAGGTGCGGCGTGAACGCGGCCGCATTGCGACGGCGCGTACATGGCCCGATCTGCTGGGCTTCCATGCGACCCTGGACCAGGACGGCGAGCCGCTGGTCGACGGGAAGCCGTGGACCGATCCCGCAGTTCTGGCCGCCGTTCGGAAGCTCGTCGGTTCAGACGCCCGGTTAGTCCATGATGAAGATCTGGACCGTTTCGACATCCTTCCGCTTCTGGTCGTAACGGACGGCGCGATTGCCGCGTTTGGACTCGACGGGAGAAGGCTGCGGCCGAACATCGTTATCGGAGGCGTGACCGGCCTCGAAGAGCGCACCTGGGAAGGCGGCCGGATTCTCATTGGCGAAGTGGTGATCGGCATCCACGATCTTCGCGATCGGTGCAACATGACGATGGTCGACCCCGACACGCTGGCATATGATCCGAAGGTGCTGCGCGATATCGTCAGGCGGTTTGACGGAAAATTGGCGCTCAATTGCGAGGTCCTGGTGGGCGGAGAGATTCGAGTCGATCAGGAAGTGAGAGTAATCCGCGCTGGCGTTTGATCCCACAGGCCGGCAAAGAGAAAAACTGAGGCGCACGTTTCGTCCCGACCACGTGCGTTTGTTGTTCATCGGCGAATCGGCTCCCGCGTCCGGGCGCTTTTTCTACCAGGCTGACTCCGGCCTCTACCGGGCGATGCGCGACGCCTTCCGAATGGTCGATCACACGATTGATGATGAGAATTTTTTCGCGATCTTTCAGGCTTCTGGTTGCTATCTGATCGATCTGTGTCGACGCCCTGTGGATGACCTCGATCCGAAACCGCGCCGGGCCGCCTGCATCGTCGGCGAGGGATCGCTTTCGAAAATGATTCAGGAACTCCAACCCGCAATGATTGCAACTCTGCTGCGTTCGATCGAAGGGAACGTGGCGCGCGCGCTTTTGCGGACAAACTGGCGCGGCCCGATCGTCCATTTGCCTTATCCCGGACGCTGGGCGCGCAACAGAAAAGTGTTTGTAAATGCCCTCACGCCGATACTCGCGGAGCTGGTTCCGCCGCCAAAAACGCGTTGACATTGGGCGTTGACATTGAGTTGAGAGAGGATCACAATTCAATCATAAGGAGGCAAAATATTGTGATCGGGCGCATTTGGCAGCCCGGAATCTCAGTAACGGGAGGTGCACGATAGAACCACCTGAAAAGCCTCGGGGCGGGCGATCCGCCGCATATGTGAGAGTTGTTTGAACTGAAATCGAAGCCACCGGAACCGCAGTGAAAAGTACCTTAACACTGCACGCGAACGAAGCGTGAACAGATGGCGGCCGCAGACTTCAGGCTCACAGTTGTGACAGATCTCCCCGCCCTCTTAAGCATGTCCCCGAAAGTCTCCCTGCCGGGTCCGTTTGACACCCACCTCATTTCAAGGGAAAATAACAGTTTCGCTTCAAGCGGGAGTAACTCAGCTGGTAGAGTGCGACCTTGCCAAGGTCGATGTCGCGGGTTCGAATCCCGTCTCCCGCTCCAATCGTCCAATCAACGGTACTCACAAAAGAAAGCAATCATTTGGAACCTGTCACAAGCGCCCGTGATATCGTTGCCGCCGCCATCAGCGAGTTTGGCTCTTCTCTGATTGTTTTGAGTAGTTTCCAGCGCGAAGACGTTATTGTTACCGACCTGGTATTGAATGCCGCGCCCGGAACGCGGATTCTCACACTCGACACCGGGCGGGTTCCAAAAGCGACTGACCAGATCATTTCCCAGGTTGAGCGCCGGTATGCGATCACCGTCGAACGCCTGACTCCGGAACCGGACGAGGCGAATGCGATGGTCGCGCTGCACGGAATCGATCTTTTCCGCGACGCTGTGCCCAACCGGATGCTTTGCTGCGAAGTTCGGAAGTCGCGGCCTCTGGCCAAAGGCCTCAGCGGAGTTGCGGCTTATTTCACGGGGCTGCGCCGGGCGCAGGCGAAATCGCGAGCGGCGATCGAGATCTTTGACCGCTCCGGTTCGTCGGTAAAAATAAGTCCTCTGGCGGATTGGTCCACGGAAGACGTGCTGCGTTACACGCACGAGCACGACCTTCCGGAACATGCGCTTTACGCACAGGGATACACCAGCATCGGATGCGACCCTTGTACACGTCCCACGCTCGCGGGTGAGGATGAACGCGCCGGGCGGTGGTGGTGGGAGTCCCCCGAAGCGGTTAAGGAGTGTGGGCTGCACTTCAGCGCGGACGGACGCGCTGAGCGCACGGTGGATGTGCTGCTGCGCGAGGTGCTCGCGTCGGCGGCGCAGCCCGTATGATCGACCTTCACAGCCATACCGACCATTCGGATGGCACTTTCACACCTGAGGAATTGATCGCCGAGGCCGGGCGCGTTGGGCTCAAGGCGCTCGCCATTACCGACCATGACACGTTTTCCGGGCACGATGCCGCGGTTCCGTACGCCCGCGCCGCTGGGCTTGAGCTGATTTGCGGTGTGGAGCTTTCCACCCGCTATCAGGGCATGTCGGTGCATTTGCTCGGGTATTTTCCGGTCACTCCGCCGTCTCAGGAGATGCGCTCGTGGCTGAATTACATCCTGGAGATGCGCCGCGACCGGAACATTCGGCTGATTGCAAAGCTGCAATCGCTGGGCCTGGACATCACGCTCGCCGAAGTCGAGAAACTGGGACGAACGCTCACGGCGCGCCCGCATTTCGCGCAGATCCTCGTGAAGAAAGGTTACGCGACGGATCTTCAGAACGCCTTTGACCAGTATCTGGACGAATCGGCGAAGGGGTTTGTGCAGCGGCGCGAGGCTCCAATGGAAGAAGCGTTGGGATATATCCTCGGGTCGGGCGGGGTACCTTCGCTCGCGCATCCGATCCGCGTTGCGCACAACAATTGGGAAAAGCTGGCAGTTTATGTCGAGGATCTCGCCGGCATGGGAATGCGCGCCATCGAGGTCTTTCACAGTGACCACAGTCCCGAGAACGTTTCTTATTATGCGTCTCTGGCCGAGCGATTCGGTCTCGGGATGACGGGGGGATCGGACTTCCACGGAGCCAACAAGCCTGCGATTTCACTGAGTACGGGAAAGAACAACAATCTTTATGTGCCCGATGAGCTGGCGGAGAGTCTCAGGGAACTCGCGGTTCGCGAAAAAGTAAGTTAGAGCTGGTGGGGTTCCGGATGAGCTATCCGCCGTTCTGCTGCGTCTGAAGAGCTACTCCCTCGTGCCGCTCCTGAAGCCATCGCTCATGAGACCTGCCTCGAGCGTAAACTGACCGCGCGCGGCTTGCGCTGACTGCCTGGGTTCGAATCGTCTTACGAACTGGCAGCACGCGGTCTGGCCATATTGCGGTTGGCCGGAACTGGAAACCGACCGCGAGACTCATACCCGCCTCGGCCTTGAGGTGTGATTCCAGCGACCGATGGACGTGGATGAAAACGATGGAGCCGGGCTCGTATTACCGGCTGCCAGTCAGGTTTTGGCCTTTTTGGATAAGCCGGAAGCTGACCAGATTGACCTGGTGGGCCCGGGCAGATTCGAACTGCCGACCTGTCGCTTAGGAGGCGGCCGCTCTATCCAACTGAGCTACGGGCCCGATCAAGATTATTGTAGCGTCGTAATCCTTTCGCGCCGATATCTTTCCGGTAATGCATCCCCTTGAAGTGAATCTTGTCGGCTGCGGCATAAGCTGCGCTGATGCTGCCCTGAAGGTCGGGGGCCGAAGCGGTTACTCCCAGAACCCGGCCGCCGGCTGTAACGAGATCGGCGCCCTGGCGCTTTGTTCCCGCCTGAAAGACTACCGCCGAATCTACGGATTCCAGACCAGAGATTTTGTCACCGCTTCGAACAGTGCCCGGATAACCTTCTGCCGACATCACCACGCAGGTTGCCGGATCGGACGACCAGTCAAGCCGGTCGCAATCGAGCGATCCGCGGGCCGCAGCCATAAGGACCTCTCCCCAGTCACTCTGAAGGCGCATCATCAAAGGCTGCGTTTCCGGATCTCCCAGTCGGACATTGAACTCGAGCACGCTCGGTCCGGCCGGCGTCATCATCAGGCCGGCGTACAGGAAACCCGTATAGCCGGTCGCGCGGACAACAGGTTCAATAATGGCGTCCATGATCGCGGCGCGTTCCGGCGCGTCGAGGATGCGCGAATCTGAATAAGCGCCCATCCCCCCGGTGTTCGGGCCTTCATCCGAATCGAAGATTCGCTTGTGATCCTGAGAGGGTTCGAGGGGAACGGCTCGCTTGCCGTCGCAGAGGACAATGAAACTGACTTCTTCGCCTTCCAGAAACTCCTCGATGACCATCGGAAACGGCAAAGTCGCAAGCGCGGCATCAACTTCGGCACGATTGGCAGCGATGACGACTCCCTTTCCGGCTGCAAGACCGTCGGTCTTCAAAACCACCGGATAGCGGAAGTCGCGGGATACGTCGGCCGGGCCAGCCACGATCTGGAACCGGGCGGTTGGAATCCCGAGTTTCTCCATGAAACGCTTGGAATGGATTTTGCTTCCCTCGAGTGCCGCGTTTTCAGCGGTCGGCCCGACGATCGCCAGATTTCTCGCGCGAAACCGATCAACGATGCCGGCTACCAGCGGGACCTCGGGTCCGACGACGGTTACATCCGCATCGAGGTGTTCGGCTAATTCGACATAATCCGCAGTTTCATAACACGTCGCGACTTCTGCAGCCCCGGGGTTACCGGGCGCTGCAAACACCGCCTTCACTGACGGAGAGTTTCGCAGTCTCCACGCGAGGGCGTGTTCGCGCCCCCCCCCGCCAATGATCAAGGTTTTCACAGACTACAATGTTATCAATGGTCCGGAAGTGAGCAGCGTTATTGCATATGACATCGTGATCGTCGGTGGAGGGCACGCCGGCTGCGAAGCCGCGCGCGCTTGCGCCCGCCTCGGGATGCGAACGGCGATGATCACCATGAATGCGGACCTCATCGCTCAGATGTCGTGCAATCCGGCGATCGGCGGGATCGCGAAGGGCCACTTAGTTCGCGAAATTGATGCGCTGGGTGGAGTCATGGGCGAGGTTACGGATGCGGTTGGTATCCAGTTTCGGCTGCTCAATACGAGCCGCGGCCCAGCGGTGTGGTCACCGCGAGCTCAATGCGACAAGAAGCAATATCGAGTTCGGATGAAAGAGGTTCTCGAGCGCGAACCGAACCTTCATATCAAGCAGGCTGAAGTGGCCGCTCTCGTGATCGAGGACGGGCGGGTGCGCGGCGTGCATCTGGTCGACGGGCGCCGCATTACCTGCGGCGCGGTCATCATCACCACCGGCACGTTCCTGAACGGCCTGGCGCATATTGGCGAGCAGCGTGTCAGCTGCGGGCGGAGCGGGGAACCACCATCGCAGATTCTGGCCGAACAGGTACGCAACCTCGGAATGGGCTGGAACCGGCTGAAGACCGGGACGCCACCGCGGCTGGATGCCCGTTCCATTGACTGGTCCAGGTTTGAGCCGCAGTTCGGAGATACCGATCCGGTGCCGTTTTCGTTCCTCACGGCGAAGATTGACCGACCGCAGATCCAGTGCTACCTCGCGCGAACCACGGCGGAGACGAAGCGGATCATGCTGGAGAGCATCGCGCGGTCGCCGCTTTACAGCGGGCAAATCGAAGGCGTCGGACCGCGTTACTGTCCCTCTATTGAAGACAAGTTCGTCAAATTCCCGGACAAGGAGTCGCACCAGCTCTTTCTGGAGCCTGAGGGCCTCGACACGAACGAGATTTACGTGAACGGGATGTCGACCAGCATGCCGATCGATGTGCAAACGGCCGTTATCGCCTCAATCCCGGGTCTTGAGCGTGCTGAGATGATCCGCCCGGGCTATGCCATCGAGTACGACGCAGTCGATGCGCGGGAACTGGATCATCGGCTTGAGGTGAAGAAGTTGCCAGGATTGTTCCTGGCGGGGCAGATCAATGGAACATCGGGATACGAAGAGGCGGCAGGGCAGGGTTTGATCGCGGGGATCAACGCTGCTCGGACAGTTCGGGCCGAAGCCCCGGTCGTTATTCCCCGAAATCAGGGTTATATCGGGATTATGATCGACGATCTGATCACGAAAGGCGCCGATGAGCCCTACCGGATGTTCACTTCCCGGGCAGAGTATCGCCTTCACCTGCGAATTGATAATGCCGACGAACGCCTGACGCCGATTGCGGAAGAGATCGGTCTCGCGTGCGAGGACCGCCGGGCGCTGTTTTCCAGGAAGCGCGCGCAAACGGCGCGATTGCTTCAAGTTTTGAATTCCAGCCCGAAAGCGGCTTACTTGCGGCGTCCTGAAGTGAGGATTCAGGAATTGCTTCCCTGGATTTCGGAAGTGATGGGGGGGGATGTTGAGCGCGGCGTCCTGATGACCGCTGAGACGGAGACCAAATATGCGGGATACATCGACCAGCAGCGCCGGCAGATCGACAGAATACTGGGGTCGGATTCGCGCGCTATTCCGGTCGGCATGGAGTTCCGGCGAATTCCCGGCATCTCGAAAGAAGTCGGGGAGCGATTGACCCGTGTGCGCCCCGTCACGCTGGGCCAAGCCGCTCGGATTCCCGGTGTGACGCCCGCTGCTGTAGCAATCCTCGATGTCTATCTGACTGTTTCACGTGAAACATCATAAGGCGTTTTGCTTCGACCTTCGAAGGGGCTCGGAAGCGGTTTTTCAGGCACATATGAACGCCGATCAACCCGATAGGCGGGCTTTTTCGGCAGCTCTTCGAACTTTGACGCGACACCTACGACAAGCCCGGGGCCGCCTTTTCCCGCGGCCCGAATTCCGACGTGAATCTGAATGTTTCACGTGAAACATCCTGAGAAGTTTCTCGATCTTTGCTTTCAATTAGCTGCGATTATCCTATTCATCGGCGGATCACAACGAGGGCCACGCAGAACCAAACACGGCTTCCATCCGATTCGCATGGGTGTTTCACGTGAAACATGTTAGATTGAGGCTTTGCCGGAAAACCATTGGCCCGAATCATAGCGATCACAAACCAAAAAGGCGGGGTAGGAAAGACCACCACCGCTATCAATCTAGCCGCAGCCCTTGCCGCGAGCGATCTTAAAGTCCTGATCATTGACGCCGATCCCCAGGGAAACACGACAAGCGGACTCGGCATCGAGAAAACCGACGGGATGCCGACTCTTTATGACGTCCTCGTTCACGCTCGGAGCGCCAGCGATGCTGTCCGGAGCACCGAAATGGACGGGCTCGAGATCCTTCCCGCAGACAAGAACCTGATCGGCGTTAATGTGGACCTGGTGAGCAAGGAAGACCGGGAATCACACCTCCGCCACGGACTGGAGGCCCTTGGTAAGGAATATCAGTTTATTCTGATCGACTGTCCGCCGGCTCTGGATCTGCTGACTCTCAACGCTCTCGTCGCAGCCGATTCCATTCTGATTCCGATTCAGTGCGAGTTTTTTGCCCTGGAGGGTGTCTCGGGACTGATGGACACCATCGATCGGGTGCGAGATTCATTCGGGCATTCCCTGCAAATCGAAGGAATTCTGCTGACGATGTACGACGACCGTACAAATCTGACGAAGCAGGTGGCCGCCGATCTTCGGGAGTTCTTCGGCGACGAGGTCTTCCGTACGGTCATCCCTCGAAGCATTCGTCTCGCGGAAGCGCCGAGCCACGGCAAACCAATCCTGCTCTACGATCCAGGCTCAAAGGGATCGGAAGCCTACATACAACTCGCCAAAGAGATTCTCACGAATGAACAGAAACGATTCGCAAAAAGCGCTCGGTAAAGGACTTAGCTCCCTGCTTCCATCTCGCAACCACTCCAGAATGGAGTTCGTTGTGGTGCCCCCCCCACCTGCGGAAGGGGATATTTCCCGGTTGTCGATCACCCAGATCACGCCGAATCCCGATCAACCCCGACGTGAGTTCGATCCCGTCGCGTTGATGGAACTGACCCAGTCCATCGAGCGGGACGGAATCCTCCAGCCGATTATCGTCCGCAAGACCGGAGCTGACGCCTGGCAGATCATCGCGGGAGAACGCAGATGGCGAGCAGCCACCTCAGCGGGTCTCAAGGAAGTGCCTGCCATCGTCGTCACGGCGGACGACCAACGAGCGCTGGAACTGGCGCTGATCGAAAATATCCAGCGGGAGGACCTCAATCCGATCGAATTGGCTTCGACTTTTCACCGCATGGCAACCGAGCTCGGGATGAGCCACGATCAGATCGGACACAAAACCGGCAAGGAACGCGTCACGATCACCAATTCCGTCCGGCTCCTTCAGTTGCCGCTCGATCTCCAGGAAGCAATCGCCGCGAAAAAGCTCACGCCGGGTCACGCGCGAGCCTTGCTCAAGTTCGAGGATGAGCAGACGCAGCGCGATATCGCGACCCGCTGTATCGCCGAGGGCTGGTCAGTCCGGCAGATCGAACAATACACAAAGGCGGAGAAGGAAACGAAACCGCGACCGAAACCGGCCGCAGATTCGGACGATCCCAACGTAAAGTTTGCGCTTTCGGAACTGGAGCGCGCACTGGGGACGAAAGTGCGAATTCTCGAAAGCTCCAAAGGTAAGGGGAAGATCGAGATTGAGTACTATTCGCCGGAAGACCTTAGCCGCATTTACGAGATGATCATCCCAGCTTCTGATTTACTACGTTAATAGTTTTAAGATATCGGCTAGTTCTTTGCGAATTACAGGCAGCAGCGGATCCGTGGCGGGAAACAGCTCCTCCTGGCGCGCCGGAATCGCGACAACAGAGTCACCTACCTTCGCAGCCCGCAACGCTTTACGCGCCCCCTCGATCGTGAACTTCTCGTCGTAGAGCAGGTGCTTGATGTTGAGCAACAGCTCAACGTCCTTGCGCCGGAACATCCGTTGACCGGTGCTTGATTTTTTAGGCGAGAGACCGGGAAATTCCGACTCCCAGTAGCGGAGAACGTACGGCTCGACGCCTACAAGCTGGCTCACTTCCCCAATTCGGAAGAAAAGCTTGTCCGGTATCGCGGGGGTGACTTCAATCATCCTTCCTGGTCTATCGTACCTCCTGCAGCACGTAGCTCGCCAACCAGCGGTCTTTTATAACCTATATTGGTAATCAGGCATCCAATGAGCATGAACCTTAAAACTTCGAATCCCGTTTTCGCCGGGAATACCTATACGGTAAATGGCGTGGGAGTCGGGTACGGCCCCACGATGACGATCTCCGGGACCGTCAACAAAGCCGGGATCCTGATGCTCTGCGTCCTCGCGACGGCGCTCTGGACGTGGAACCAGTTCTTTACCAACGGACCCTCGGCTGTGGGCGGATACACGATGGTCGGCGCCTTCGGCGGTTTCATCGCCGCCATGGTCACGATATTCAAGAAGGAGTGGTCGCCGATCACAGCCCCAATTTACGCCCTCCTCGAAGGCCTGTTTCTCGGATCGCTTTCGGCAGTGCTGGAAACGCGCTTTCACGGAATCGCGATTGAGGCAGTCGCGCTGACGTTCGGTACGTGTTTCGCGATGCTCCTCGCCTACCGCTCCGGCCTGATTCAGCCCACGCAGAAACTAATGGTGGGGATCGTTGCGGCCACCGGCGGTATCGCGATTGTTTACTTCGCGAGCATGATTCTGGGATTGTTCCACGTACAGATTCCGGGGATCTTCGGGAGCGGCCCCGTCGGTATCGTCTTCAGCCTGGTAGTTGTTGGAATCGCCGCGCTCAATCTGATTCTGGATTTCGCAGTCATTGAAGACGGGGCTCGCCGTGGCTCGCCGAAGTATATGGAGTGGTACAGCGCCTTCGGCCTCATGGTTACTCTGGTGTGGCTCTACCTGGAAATGATTCGGCTTCTGTCAAAGCTGCGGGAACAACGGTAAGATCCCGACAAAAAGACCAGCGCTGACGCTGGTTCCTGGAAAGCCGCTTGCCCACGAGCGCGGCTCGCCAACTTCTACGGATCCGCTTCCATACTTTTTTCAGCCGGTCGAGAACCTCCATCGGCGGCAACACCCGACCCACGCTGGCGTTCGGCTCGCGCCTTTCCTTGATCAGATCGCCATAGCGCGCGATGTACGTCCTGTTATCGCAGATGTGGAACGGAACCTTTTCGGATCACCAGCAGGACCGATGTTGAAATATGCGGGCCGAGCAATAGTTTGACGTGCTTACGGCCATGTTTGAAGTAAGGTGGATAGTCATATTCAATATCGTACGGATGAGCGCCGGCATCGAAATCGACTTGCTCCAGCGCCGAGCTTACCAATCGCAGGCGGTAGCCAAGCTCCTCAATGTCCCTCTTCCGATAGATCACGTTCAAGCCGGTATCCCAGGTGTCATCGTTGGATCCGACATTAAACTCGGTAGTGTGGATGGCAAGACCGTTCGCCTTCACCAGCCGCATCCCCTCAACCACGAACCTTAGTCCGGCTTCCAGGCTGCCCAGATGCTCGAATGAGCATGAGCTCCAGACAAAGTCGGCACTCTCATCTTTGAAGGATGCGAGGTCACGCATATCAGCGGCTTGAAACCGGACGTTCCGATCGAAGGTATCCCGGTCGATCAGGTTAGGATGATACAGGTGCTCTGCGGACTTTGCGTGATCGTTCGTCGTGGACCACGTTGCGGCGTCGACCTCCAGATCGGTTGCCAAAACGCCTACTCCCTTGCTCGCAAACATCGACGAAAGCGGCTCGGTGCCGACCGCAAACCCAAGGCCTTGCCGCCCGGGTTGGAGCATGTCGCGTTCCTGCAATGCCGCGGATATAGCGCACCATTCCCATGCCTTGCGGGAGATGTTGCGGTCCGGCCGGTGCAGATCCTGGTTGGTCGGCTCCAGAAGCAGTCTCTCCGCCCACTGTACGTACCACGGGGCATGGAAATCTTCGTACCGGCAGACTCTCGACGAGGGCACTCAGGGGGCTCCTGTTGATATGACGGCTCTCTAAAAGATGGAATCCGGGGGCAAGGCGAGTGCCATATCCTTCGCCACCAAACTAATTATAAGGAACCGGGGTAACTGGTGAAGATGTACGATCTGGAGGAGCCGGGAAAATTGATGCGCGCGCTGAGGCGAACCATCTGGCCCCCGCAATGTGCGTTTGAAGTTCCAGAGCCGTGCGGGCTGTACGGCTTGATCCCGTCCCCTCAGGTTTGGCGGCATCTCGCCGCCTCTGCATCCCTCATCGCGCTCAAGGCCTCGATCGGATCGAGGCAAAGGTTTAGCATACAGCCGGGCATCTCGGCCTCGGCCGACGGCGCTGCGCAGCGCAGGGTCGAACGGGCTGGAGGCATGGATGGAACCAATTCTTTTACGTGCGGGTCCTCAGCCGTTGGCGGATACACGATGCTCGGCGCATTCGGCGGCTTCATCGCCGCCATGGTCACGATCTTCAAGAAGGAGTGCTCGCCCATAACCGCGCCATTTATGCCATTCTCGAAGGCCTGTTTCTCGGATCCGCTTTCGGCGGTGCTCGAAACGCGCTTTCACGGTTCGGCACGTGTTTTTGCGACGCTCCTCGCATAACGGGCCGGCCTGATCCCGCCCACGCAAAAACTGATAGTGGGGGATCGTTTGAGGCCACCCGGCCGTATCGCAATCGTGGACTTCGCGAGCATAATTCCAGGGGTTGTCCCATGAACAAATTCCTGGTATTTTCGGGAGCCCCTTCTGTCGAACTGCGACAGGAACAACAAGACGCAAAAACGGACCGGCGCAAACGCCGGTCCGTTGAAACAAGGGTCTTGCTTTCGAATCCCTACGGATTCGCTTCCATACTCTTTTCCAGTCGGTCGAGAACCTGCATCGCTGGCAGCACCTGGCCGACGCTGGCGTTCGGCTCACGCCCTTCCTTGATAGCCGAAAAGAATTCGCGATCCTGCAGTTCAATCCCGTTCATCGAAACCGCCACATTTGACAGATCGATGGGGTTCTGATCACCGTCCACCAGATCGTCGTAGCGCGCGATGTACGTCCCGTTATCGCAGATGTACCGGAAGAACGTGCCCAGTGGTCCTTTGTTGTTGAATGATAGCGCCAGCGTGCATATCGCGCCCGAGGGAACCTTGAGCTGAATACTCATATCCATAGCAATCTTCAGATCGGGATGCATCGGGCCCTGGAGCGCGTTCGCGCGGTGCGCGATCTCCCCGGTCTGATATTGAAACAAATCCACAGTGTGGCAGGCGTGATGCCAGAGCAGGTGGTCCGTCCAGCTCCTGGGCTTCCCGGCGGCATTCATGTTGGTCCGCCGAAAGAAGAACGTCTGCACGTCCATCGACTGGATCTTGAGCTCGCCCGCGAGAATCCGCTTTCTGATCCACTGGTGACTTGGATTGAATCGCCGCGTGTGGCCTCCCATAGCGATGAGGCCTGTTTCCTGTTGCGCCTTAAGCAGACGTTCGGAATCCTTCAGGCTATCGGCGATCGGAATCTCGATCATCACGTGCTTGCCGGCGCGCATGCACTGAACGCCCTGGTCGGCATGCATCTGGGTCGGCGTGGTCAGGATCGCCGCTTCGACGCCCGGCTGGGCCAGGCTCTGGGCGAGGTCGCTCGTCCAGTGGGGAATGTTGAATCTCTTCGCTACCTCCTCGGTCTGGACCGGATTTCCGCCGGCCAGAGATACCACTTCGATGCCGTCAATGTTCGAGATTGCCTCCAGGTGCTTGATACCAAACGCACCTTGTCCGGCAACGCATATTTTCATCGTTTTCCCTCAAATAAATTCGTCTTCATACAACCCTTCTGAGGATGACACGCCGGGTTATACTTTCCCGGAATTCGAGGCTCTCTCATCATCCCGAAAGCTTGCGCCGGAGAAACTGCGCGCCAATCACCAACGACGTTACGGATAACGCAGCGCCGCCCAGCATCAGCATGAGAACGACAATATCCCAAGCGGGCCGATTATTGTAAAGCCACGGAAAATTGATCGAATGCAGCCCGTGGTAAGCCCATCGTTCCATCCATTGCCAGTTGTCATAACCCCCCACCACGCGGCCGGAACGAGGGTCAATGTAGAAGACGCTTCGCTCCTCGTCATTCAGGTGCACACGTAACGCGGGGAGCGGAAGGTCGTGATGACGATCGAGGTAGTATGCGTCGTATGCGGTAATCAAATCGGCCGCCAGGATGCCGTTCGGCTGGCTGGCAGTCGTGATACTGTCCAGCAGCCAGGAGTGATCGATCTCGCTTCCCGCTTCGCCCTTCATGGGGATCACACGTGAACTCTTTTCGTCACGTGTCGCGAGGTAAAACGCGCGCCCGCCGAGGCTCTGGAACTCGATCACTTTCACTTCAAAACTGCCGATCTGCCGCAATGCATCGCGAGGGTCCTTCGCATCGAAGGCTTCGAAAGCGAATGGTTCTCCCGAGAGCATCTGCGGGAACTCGGAGCCCGAGTCGGTATCGTCCGGACCGAACGGATTCATCGAGAGCATCCCGCTGAACGCCCATGTGCAGGCGAGCAGACCGAAGAAAAGGCCGAGCGTCATGTGGAGCCGTTTTGTACCCGCATAGGGGTTACTTGTTGGCAAACCCGCGAAGCGATAGCGTTTGGAAGGCGAGTACATGGTCACGCCCGCGATCAACCCCAGAATCGCGACCAGCGTCGCTGCGCCGGAAAGCCAGATCACGATCTTGCTCCATAGCGGACCGTTCCGGCGCAACGGTGTGAAGTAGAGCCAATGAGGAATCGGTCCCAGCCAGGCGCCGAGACGCGTCGCCGTCGTGGTGTACTGCACAACTTCGCCAGTGGCTCCCGATACATATGCCTGCCGCCCATCGGGCCACGAATACTTCGTCAATCGCGCACCCCGCCGATAGATGCCGCCTACGGTCCACTGATCGGGTTGCGTTACCGCTTCGGCCGTCGCCATCCGCCCCGCCTCGCCGGAGAATGCGGCCGCCGTTCGCAGATTCAGATCTGCCGGAAAATCTCTTTGCGTTTGTCCGTTGTCGGCGTAGACAGCTACCGGTTGGCGTCCCAGCCGGAACCAATAGGCGGGCCGGCCATCGAACATCTCGAGCCTGACCGAATCGGGCGCGCCGGCCGTCTGCAGATGGGCCCATGCCTCTCTTGCCGAAAGCCGAATGCGCGACGCATCAAGCGCCTCCGCGCGTGCCAAACGGTCCGCCCGCGTCACTTCCGGGTAATCGCAATACATGATGAACACGCCGGATATGAACCACCATGAGAAGAGCACGCAGAACGCGGCGCCTGTCCATCGATGAGACAGGATGGCGAGCTTCTTGAGCCAGATCATCAGCCGGCCTAAAACCATAAACCGACGCCCATGGGAAGATCTTACATGCCCCGGGAACTCGCGCTACTGTTGCGCCAGACAATCGATCGGGAATTGCCCGAGTTGCGCGCTCTCACCGACGAAGCGGCGTTGAGCACGACTCCACGGCCTGGCGCCTGGTCGCGTAAGGAAGAGTTGGGACACCTCATCGACTCGGCGGCGAACAATCACATCCGCTTCGTGGTGGCATCTCTGAACGGCGAGTTCCAGGGCGTTGGCTACGCGCAAAACAGCTGGGTCGACGCACACGGTTACCGGGACCTCGAGTGGCCTGAGATTGTAGAGCTCTGGTATCGATTCAACTCGCTTCTCGCTCATCTCGTCGAGCGCATTCCCGATGAACGTATGAGCAACAAATGCGTGATCGGAGTGGATGTTTTCTCACTTGGTTTTGTTGTAGAAGATTATGTTCTCCACATGCAACATCACCTCGATCATGTGCTTTCGCGCCCGTTCGTAACGCCCTATCCAGCGGTGCTTACAACAGATCGGTAAGCGATTGTTTCAGCCGAAAAAAGGACACATTACAACTGGATTTAAGAGCCTCTTTCTGTGTTAGACTCATCCTGTTCGCAGATATGAGATCTGCGGCGTCCTGCCAGTTACAAAACCCGGGATCAATCTGAGGCGACTGCCCCAAAACTGGAGCCATATGGCTTCCGGAGGAGAAGTGTTGTTGTTGTGAATCTGGATCATCGTAGTCCGTGGGACTTGATTAAAGAACAGCTCCAGAAGAAGCTGAGCATTGAGAGTTTTGAAAACTGGGTGGTGCGTACGAAGTTCGCCGGCCTTGAGGGGAAGACTCTGCTGGTGGCGACGCCGGACCGCCACACCGCGGCTTTCATCGGCGAGGAGTATGGACCAATGATCAACGTCATGGCCTCAGGCTTGGGTCTGGGAGTCGACCACGTGGAATTCACGTCCCCCTCGGCACATACCACTCCGGGCTTGCCCGGTTCGGACGCCGACGGCCTCAACGAAATCGAATCTCCCATCACACTGAATCCTCACTTCACCTTCGATTCGTTTGTGGTGGGGGCATGCAATCAGTTCGCGCACGCCGCGGCGCAATCGGTTGCGATCAACCCTTCGCGCAGTTACAACCCTCTGTTCATTTACGGCGGCGTGGGAATGGGCAAGACACATCTCATGCATGCCATCGGTCGGGCGTTGATGACGCGCGGCCGCATGCGGATCATCTATACCACCAGCGAGCGTTTCACGAATGAGGTGGTCACCGGCATCAAGCACGAGCGCATGCCTCAGTTGCGCGCCCGGTATCGCAACGCGGACGTGCTGCTGATCGACGACATTCAATCCCTGGGTACGAAGGAACGCACACAGGAAGAGTTCTTCCACACATTCAACGAACTGCATGATGCCCAGAAGCAGATCGTGATTTCGAGTGACTGTCCGCCGAAGGAGATCTCCGGTCTGGTGGAGCGCCTTCGCTCGCGTTTTGAATGGGGCCTGATGGCCGACATCCAGCCGCCCGATCTCGAAACCAAAATGGCCATTCTGGAGAAGAAGGCAGAAGTCATCGGCATCAGGCTGCCTTCCGACGTCTGCACCTATATCGCGCAGAAGGCCAAATCCAATGTGCGCGAACTTGAAGGCGCGCTGGTGAAGCTGTCTGCCTATTCCGAGCTGACCGCAACCCACATCACCATCGGCATGGCTCAGCAGGTGCTCAAAGACCTCCTGCAAAAACTGGACCGCCGCATCACCATCGATTCCATCCAGAAAGCGGTCGCCGAGCGCTTCGCAATCAAGCCCGCGCAGCTCAAGGAAAAGAGCAATCGCAAGGAGATTGTTGTGCCCCGGCAGGTGGCCATGTATTTGGTAAAAGAGTTGACTCCGGCGTCGCTGCCCGAGATCGGGCGAGCGTTTGGGGGCAAGCACCACACGACCGTCATTCATTCCATCAGTAAAATCGCGGCTGCGAAGGCCGGCGACCCTGACCTCAACAAGTTGATCAACAGTCTTATCGACTCATTCCAATGACCTTAGCGGTTTTTGAACAGACCCGGCCCTGAAGGGGCTGTGAACTTCTGTTTAAAAAGCGTTACACCAGCGGTTATGCGCCGCTTCCGCGCGTCCCGCGCACAGGCAGAAATGGCGAAAAGTCTTAATTTTTTGTATAATTTAGGGAGTCTTCCACTTTTCGACAGACCCCACTAATACGGTTCTATAAACGTATTTATCTATAACGTCACGAGAAGAGAGGAACCGGGGTTAGAACAGAGGAATCAATCCACTGGAGCAGCCCGGAGAAGTAACCCGAAATGGAGCCAGCATGGAGTTCAGTGTCAGTAGGGCGGACCTCGTCCGCGAACTGAGTTTGTCGCAGGGTGTCGTCGAAAAAAAGACCACGATTCCCATCCTTTCGAATGTCCTGCTGGAGGCTCGTGAAGATCGGCTGTTTCTGACCGCTACGGACCTCGAACTCGGGCTGCGGACATCGTGTCCGGCACGGGTGAAAAAAGAGGGCGTGGGCACGATTCCCGCCCGAAAGCTGCTTGATTACGTGCGGCTGCTGCCGGATGCGGACATCAACGTGAAGTTCGGGGAAAACCACTGGGCGAATTTCACTTGCGGCCGCTCCCGAACGCGTATCGCAGGAATGAGCCGTGAGAGCTTTCCGGAGCTGCCCTCGATGCCGGAAACGATCGCAGCGATCCCCGTAAAGCAACTTTCCGCGATGATCGCCCGGACCATGTTCGCCATCTCGATGGAAGAGAGCCGTTTCACCCTGAACGGCGCTCTGCTGCTGCTGGGCGATCAGACGCTCACGATGGTAGCGACGGATGGCCACCGGCTGGCTTTCGTGCAAAGGCCTTCGCATCTCGATGCAAGCGTCGGCAATGGCCATGCGCTGGCATACAGGGCGCTCGTGCCGCGCAAGGCGATGGCCGAGATCGTCAAGCTCTCCGAAGACGCCGCGGTGGATGCCAAAGTACGCTTCGGCGGCGACGACAACCATCTGTTTTTTGAGTTCGGCCCGCGGTTGTTGATCACACGCAAACTGACCGGAAATTTCCCGGATTATGAGCGCGTGCTGCCGCAGGACAACGTTCACATCGCGAAACTCGCGAAGGACGAGATCAGGGGCGCCATCGAGCGCGTGGCGCAGTTCGCGGACGAACGATCGCGCGCAATTCGCGTGCAGTTCACAGCCGGCGAAGTGAAGGTGTTTTCCTCGGCGCTCGAAACCGGAGAGTCGGAAGAGAGCATTCCGGGCGAGTATTCGGGCCCGGATCTGGAAATCGGTTTCAACGCGCAGTACCTGCTCGATTTCCTGAGAGCTGTGCCGCAGGATCACGTGTCTTTCGGTCTGAAAGACCAGAAAAGCGCGGGCGAGCTGCAGCCGTCGGGCGCAGAAGAGCAGGAGCAGTATCGATACGTAGTCATGCCGATGCGAATTTGAACGGCGCGGGCTGAACGCCCGCCCGCGGCTATTCGGCGAAGTAAATAACAAGCAGATCTCTATGGCAAATGAAGTTGTAACATCTACACCCGGCCCCATGGCATACGATTCATCGTCTATCAAGGTTCTGGAAGGACTCGAAGCTGTCAGATTAAGACCCGCGATGTATATCGGGTCCACCAGTGAAACGGGTCTGCATCATCTCGTCTACGAAGTCGTCGATAACTCCGTGGACGAGGCTTTGGCAGGTTATTGCACCGAAGTAAATGTCACGATCCACATCGACGATTCCATCACCGTGGTGGATAATGGGCGCGGCATTCCCGTGGACATGCATGAAGAAGGAGTGTCAGCGGCTGAAGTTGTAATGACGAAGTTGCATGCCGGCGGTAAGTTCGATTCCAACAGCTACAAGGTTTCGGGCGGACTGCACGGCGTCGGCGTAAGCTGCGTGAATGCGCTTTCCGATAAACTGCACCTCGAGATCTGGCGCCCGTCAAAAGATTCCGGGACTGCGTCGATCACCTGGGAGCAGGATTACGAACGTGGTGTTCCCAAGGGTCCGCTCACGGCAACCGGTAAGAATCGCAAGCGCGGAACCAAGATCACCTTCAAACCGGATCCGACCATTATGGTCGCGACGAAGTTTAACTTCGATACGCTGGCCCAGCGGCTCCGCGAGCTCGCGTTCCTGAACAAGGGCCTCAAGATCACGCTTACCGATGAACGCGAGGATCCTTACAAAGCTGCCGAGTTCCTGTACAACGGTGGTATCGCGGAGTTCATCAAGCACCTGAATCGCGGCAAATCCGTCCTGCACGACCATCCGATCTACATGGAAGGCGAGCGGCCAGGACCCAGCGGCACGGTCGCCATTGAGATTGCATTGCAGTACAACGACGGTTACGCTGAGACGCTGTTCAGCTTCGCCAACAACATCAACACCGTAGACGGAGGAACGCACCTGAGCGGCTTCCGTACTGCCTTGACGCGCACCATCAATGCCTTCGGCCGCAACGGGGGTCTGTTCAAAGACGCCAAAGAGGAGAACCTGACCGGCGACGATGTGCGCGAAGGACTGACGGCGGTGATCAGCGTGAAAGTCCCCCAGCCTCAGTTCGAGGGACAGACCAAAGGCCGCCTGAACAGCGATATTTCGGGCCAGGTCCAGCAGCTCATGAACGAGAAGCTCGGCGAGTTCTTCGAGAAGAACCCGGGCGTGATGAAGAAGATCGTCTCGAAGGCGATCGACGCGGCGCGCGCAAGAGAAGCAGCGCGTAAAGCGCGGGATCTGACCCGCCGCAAAGGCGTGCTCGATTCCGGCGGGTTGCCCGGCAAACTGGCGGATTGCCAGGAGCGCGATCCGGAGCGTTGCGAGTTGTTCCTGGTTGAGGGTGAATCGGCAGGGGGGACCGCCAAGCAGGGGCGTGACCGCAAATTCCAGGCGATCCTGCCGCTGAAAGGCAAGATCCTCAACGTCGAGAAGGCGCGGTATGACCGCATGCTGGGACATGAGGAAATTCGCGCGCTGATTACAGCGATGGGCACGGGCATCGGCAAAGACGACTTCGATCCCGCGAAGCTGCGTTATCACAAGATCATCATCATGACCGACGCGGATGTCGACGGTTCGCACATCCGCACGCTCCTGCTCACGTTCTTCTTCCGGCACATGAAGGAGCTGATCGACCGGCAACACGTTTATATCGCTCAGCCGCCGCTTTACCGCATCAAACGCGGCAAGAGCGAGAAGTACATCAAGAACGAGGCTGAGTTCACGCGCGAGATCATGCGCCGCGCGACCGAGAGCCTGGCTGTCGAATACAGCGGCGATGTGCCGTCGAACGGACATCCTTCGGGTGGGCGCCTCGAAGGCGGAGAACTTCGCCCCTTCCTGATGAATCTGGACGAATTCCAGACGATGTATCAAAAGCTCGAGCGCCGCGTGCGCGATTCGCGCGTGGTCGAAGTGTTGAGCGGGGCCGATTTGAAGATTGACGTGAAGGCTGATTTCAGCGATCGCGCCAATCTCGACTTGCTTGCCGAGCGGTTGCGGACAGCGGGCATTCCGACCGAAGTTTTGCCCGACGAAGAGTACTCGGCGTTTTATGCCATGTTCCACGATTCAACCAATGCGGAACGAAGGATCGGCGTCGAACTGTCTCAACAACCCGAGTACCGGAAGTATCGCGTGCTGGCGAAGGACATTTCGAAATTCAATCGTCCTCCGTTCACTGTCCTGAAGAACGAGAATCGCGATGTGATTGCGAACTGGCGCGATCTTCTGGAACACGTGAAGAGCGAAGGCAAGCGCGATGCTTCAGTGCAACGCTACAAGGGGCTGGGCGAGATGAACGCCGAACAGCTTGCCGACACGACCATGAATCCGGAGAAACGGACGCTCCTGACCGTACGCCTTGAAGACGTGGTAGCGACCGACCTGATCTTCACCACGCTGATGGGTGAAGATGTGGAAAGCCGGCGCAAGTTCATCGAAGAGAACGCGCTCGACGTCAAGAATCTCGACGTTTAGCTCAGAAGGATCGTGACAGGAATTCGGGATTTTGTCTGGATCCTGGCGGTCCGTCTCGCTATCAACGCGCAACTCGCGAACGGCGATCCGGGCTGCGGCAAGAACGTCTCCTTCCGCCCCGGCGTTTCGCCGTTTGATATTGTCGCGGGCAATCCGCCGCTTCCGAATCTATGGGCGAGGCTCGGGATCCCCGCTCGATTAAAGGCTTCTTCTGGAAATGAAATCAACTGTCTGGACGGGTGCGAGGCGAGCATTGTAAGTAGCGACTACCTGCTTCCTGCTGGCAATGACACCGTTGTCAGGGTCTGCACAGCGTTCGGTGACACATGCCGCTTTCTCCTGCTCCACCAGAGTTCCTCGGTCTGGAGCCTGGTTGATTACCTTGATACGGATTACGACAAGTATGAACTTCCCACGGCGTGGATTGAGGCTTCGCAGGATCAGAGATGGCTGGTCAAAAGTAGCTTTGGCGGCGGCGGAACTGGCGTTTACCTGGGCATCGCCGAGTGGTTTGAGATTCGTTGCGGGGCTTTAGAGAACATCCTGAAGGTGCCGCTAAAAGGCGAAGATGTGAATGCCAAACCTGCCCGATATTTCTCCACAAGATTCAAAGGCTTCACAAGGCAGGCCAGCGTGAATCTCTTGAATTCAGCTATCTGGTACGTTTCGACGATTACGGTGATGACGAACGAGAACTCTGGCAGGAAGAGCGCACGGTGGTGTTCTCCCGAACGAACAGGAACTCGAAATTCACCTTTGATCCTACCGCGTCCAACATACCTGCCAATTTTGAAGAAAAGATCTTCGCATTTGATTCCATGAACGAGAATGATTTCGTCGCGTCCGCATACAACCGTCTCCTGAAGATCGCCAGAGATCCCACTGACAGCCGTCGGGTCTGGCTGTCCGAATTCCTTCGCGATACCGCCCCAGGCAACAACGCGACCGCTCTGAAACGCCTCCTGGAGCAAAATCCCGGACGTTAAGGGTAATCGTTTTCAGTAACGCGAAAATCCCCTGTTATCGACCTGTAACGGACCCCTGGCTTTCTCCGCCTGAACCGGTGTGTTATCACTGGATAAACGGCTGGAAGCATCCCTGCTGATTCTGGAAGTCCCTGATTCTCAGCCCCGCAGCACATGCCTTCTTTAGCGCAGAAAGGAACCCCTGTGGAGTCCGGCAACCGCAAATTAATCCGTCCCTCATTCAACGAGTTCAAAGAGAAGAGCGACCAGCCTCGCAAACCGACGGCGCAAAAGCGCCAGGTGCCTCCGGACCAGACCAACGCGGAGAATTTTTACTACGTAAAGCAGATGCAGTCGAAAACGCCGATGGTAATCACCCTGAAGGACGGCGAGATCCTGAAAGGCGTAATAGAGTGGTACGACCGCTCCTGCCTGAAGCTGAATCGCGACGGTGACCCCAATCTTTTGCTCTACAAGAGCAATATCAAATATATTTACAAAGACGAAGAGTCTTAAGGAAAGAGTCTTAGTAAGAACTCCGGAAACTAGCGCGGCCGCTGCGAGAGCCGATAAGCACGGCGTGCGCCGGCCTCCTCGTAGCGGCGTTTCTCATCTTCGGTTTCGGGAATGACCGGCGGCACCGGCACGCCGCGGCCTTCGGCGTCTATGGAGACGAAGGTCAGGAACGCGGACGAGACGTGCCGCTGCGAGCCGCTGATCAGGTCGTCCACCCAAACTTTCACGCCGACTTCGAGAGAAGTGCGAAATGCGCGGTTCACGCTCGACCGCAGCCGCACCAGTTGGCCGATTCTCACCGGGTGGAGGAAGTCCATGTGGTCCACCGAAGCGGTAACCACGACATTCCTGCAGTGCTTGATCGCCGCGATGGCGCCCGCCAGATCCACCAGATGCATGATCTTCCCGCCCAGCAGATTGCCGAGTCCGTTGGCGTCATTTGGCAGCGCAAGTTCCGAATACTCCGAAGCGGATTCGCTGACCCGCCGCCCGGCGTCAAGGTCCCGCTCCATCACCCTGCTGATCCGCGAAGATAAGCCGTCACGCAGGCGCGTGCCTGGCGCTCCAGCGGACTCTCGGGTGCGCTGCTCGCATCCGTCAAACGCAGTGTTCCCACCGCAACGGGGTGATGGTCGCGTTCCGTGGACCAGGCGATTTCAACCGCCCCGTCGCCATATGACTTGATCAGGAAGCGATTCGCGTCGGCATGCTGTCCGGCGGCGTGTTCGCAGCACCCCCGCGCATAACCGGTATTGCAGCAGAGGCGAAGCGTATCGGTGGGGATGAGGGTTCCGGCCTGCGCCGCGCATTCGCCTCCAAAGAGGTTGCCCAGCGGCAAGGCCTCGGGCGCGAATCCGGTGAGTGGCGATACGGGCAGAAACAGCGGACAAGCCATGGCTTTTGGTCACACGCCTGGACGCTATAGTAGCAAGTGCGAATGGCATCCAATCGTTTCGAAGTTTTGCAGTCGATGGTAGAGCAGAATCCCGCGGACGCGTTCAGCCGTTTCGGCCTCGCGATGGAATACGTGAATTCAGGCGATCTGGAGAACGCGGTCGACCAGTTCGTGAAGCTGCTCGATCATAACCCGACCTACGCCGCCGCTTACTACCACGGCGGACAGACGCTACAAAAGCTCGGGCGGATCGATGAGGCCAAAGGGCTTTTCCGAAAAGGCATCGAAGTGACCAGCGCGAGCGGCGACGAACACACCTGCAACGAACTGCAGGCCGCACTCGAAACGCTGGAGTAATCGACCCATTTGAATGATATAGTGGGGTCCGGTTTTTTCAGACCCACCCGTGAAAACGATTTGCCTGGTGCTCCTGGCGGCTACGAGCGCCGTCGCCCAATCCGAAAATCTTTCGGGCGTGTGGAAGTTGAGCCTCGTCGATAGCCCGGACCACGCTCTACCCCAAACCGACGACAGCACGTGGCCGACGGTGATTCTCCCTCAGCGGACGCCGCGCCCCGAGCGAACTTACTGGTTGCGCCGCACGGTGCCGGCCCCGGCTTCCGCGGATCCCCTGCAGCTCACGGTTGGACTTCTCTCGGAGAGTTACGAGGTCTATGCGAACGGTGTCCGTGTCGGCGGCACCGGCGACTTTGGCAAACTCGACGTAAGCTTTTTCCGCCCGCGCTCATTCACGCTGCCGCGCGATGTCTTCAAGCCCGGCGCCCCGCTGGTGATCAGTCTGCGGATCTGGAACCCCGGCCTGAGCTGGGGAGCGATGACCAGCGGAGTGCGGGATCGCGGCCCTTACTGGATCACCAATAGCGAGCAGGCGATGGCCGAAATCGACGCTGCGCGAAAGGGGCTGCAACTGTCGCTCACTCCCGCGCTGATCGTAGTCACCGGAGAGTGCGGAATCGGCATGTGCCTCCTGCTGCTGTGGATCGCCGAGCGGGAACGTCGCGAGCTCCTTTACTTTGCGCTGTACCTGATTGCCACCGGCCTCAGTCTGGTGCTTGGCGCGTGGGTAGCCTTCAGCGGAGCGTCTTCATACTGGTATCGCCTCGGCTTCAGACCGTTGAACGATGTGGCATTCCTGTTTCTATGCATGGCCGCCGCTCTGTTTCTTCGGCTGCGCCCATTGCGGTGGCAGATCCTGGCGGGCGCCGCGGTTCTCTCGGCCGCCCTGACTTTCCGGACAATCTTCTACCTGTACCCGTGGCTCATACTCCTCGCGTGGCAATGCTTCACAGCGCTTAAAAAATCGACGCGCGCCAATCTTCCTTTCGCGCTGCCACTGCTGATCTACACAATCGCAATCCTGAACAACACCCTCGATTCAGGTTTGCGCATCTTTCCGGCATCCATTGGCTTCGCGGGCATGACGTTGTCCGTTACGAATCTCATTCAGCTGCTCTTTGCCGGCGCGATGCTGATCCTGATGCTTGAGCGCCTGTCTTCGGATCGCCGCGAAAAACTGCGCCTGGCCTCCGAACTGGACTCTGCGCGCGAAATCCAGCGAAGCCTCCTCCCGC
>Ga0206845_1106_pt2 | contig 24512 bp, 17 predicted proteins | sample Alteio_BWOrgCont_19_FD_152887 | JGI IMG/M metagenome (GOLD analysis project Ga0206845, IMG submission 152887) | Enriched cells from forest soil in Barre Woods Harvard Forest LTER site, Petersham, Massachusetts, United States -... | ecosystem: Environmental > Terrestrial > Soil > Temperate forest >...
TGGAGTTGAGAGTGCCGAAGCCGGTCGCGGTTGTGACCGGCGTGCGCGCGGTGTCGGGGAACAAAGCGGCGTAACCCGAGGGCGGATTTACAAGCTCCATGGAACACGCGGTCACGATCTCGCGGCCGCGGGTGAAGCACTGGCTGTACAGGTCTGAATGCCAGTCCCGCACGGCTCGGTTGATCGGGGGACTGATGCTGTCGTCAATTACCCAGGATGGATACACACCCGCCGCAGGCTGGGCGGGCGTAATTGTCGCGACTCCCGCCGCTGAATTAACGGTTGTGGAAAGAACAAGATTGTAAGGTGATCCTGGCGACCGTCCGGTGATTGTCAGAACGCCGCCACTCGCAGACGCCCAGGCTCCCGTCAGCGAGCTGTTGATGTAGACGGCAAAGTGAGCCGCGATCGTGCCCGGCGTGTCGTTGGGGAAGACTGATTTACCGAGGGTGGTTCCGTTGGGCGGATTGAATTCCAGGAATACGGTATCGCCTCCTGCGAACGTGCCGGTAAAGGCCACCTGGGCCGTCGACATGGATCCACCCACTGCCACACGCTCATTCCACCAGAAAACTCCCAGATATTCGTTCATCGGGCCTGCATAGCCGAGCTGGTCCAGCATCCACATCAAGCGCGCCGGCGAGACCTTGTAGGTTTGATCGGTATCGAAGTCGAGCGCCGGGGAGATGCTGGTTCTCGGCGCCAGAGCGTCGCTCACATCGGAGAGGACAGCGGCCTCAAGAAAATCGAAGTAAACGAAATTGGCTTCAGCAACGCGAATGGTAACCGTATGCTGGCCCGCGGCGACCGCGGTGCGCAGGAGCCGTCTGGTGACGAGCTCGGAACCGGTGTTCATCCGGCAATCCAGCATAGTTTCGGCATCGCCGTCCAGGCGAATGCCGGCGACACCCCGGTCGCTGTAGAACTGGCCGTTGAGCGACGAATTGTATTGCGTGTCGTTCACCAGCACCCATTTGGAATTGGCCGGGTTCGGTGTGGTTGCGCCGTAGAGCGAGGTCCCGAGATAAAGATTGTGGGTGAACTGGCAGTTGTAGGTGATCGTGACCGAATCGTTCAGAGTGCTGGACGCGTTCGCGAAGTATCGGGAGTAGTAACCGGCCTGCGCGACCCAACTGCCGTTGAAGGCGCACGCGCCGCTGGTCTCTTCGATACGAACGCTGCCGGGCCCCGCGATCTGCAGCGCCGATATGTTGTTCGGGTCCGTGAGCTGCCAGTTGGAAAAGGTGGCCTGCCATTCCACGGATGTGAATGCGGACCCGTCGGTGAGCGAAGGGGCGAACGTGAGCCAGCACTGGCGCAGTTGATCGATCCCGAGCGCCGTAAAGTCCAGGGAACAGTTCCAGGTGACTGCCGAATTGCCGCCGCTGAGCTGAACCTGCGATTGATCGAACGCCAGAGTGGCGGGAGAGTTGGCGAGGGCATACAACTGGATCATGTTGCCGTCGCGCCCCCCCGCGAGGCGCGACATATTGGATGGACGCGGTTGCAGGTGGCGCGGCTGTGAGAGTCAGCTGAAGCGGGGATTGGATCGACGCGACCTGAAACGCGGTTCCGGCCAGCAGAATCGTCGATCCCGGCGTGATGCCCGAGAATTTCGTGCCGGAAATCCAGGTCAGCGAGGTCCCGCTCGCGCTGACAGTGCCATAGCGCGCCGCGGATAGGGTGAGCGCTGCGCCGTTCGATGCGGCGAGAAGCCCGTGGGTGGTGTTGGCGCTCACCCAATTCGTGCCGTTAACGATGCTCGCCATCTCCGCGGCGACCACCGCTGGCGTAGCAAGGTACATGGTGGCGGATTCGTTGCCATCGGTGGCGCCGACTTCGATTTTCATTCCGGCGGCTGCGGGCAAAACGCTGAGAATTACCATGTTTGACGAGGGAGCAGCGGAGACTTCCGGATCGCTCGCATTGATCGCCGCAGCGAGCGCGGTCGCCAGATTGTCGCCGCTTTCGCCGGCGGCTTCGGTGTGGGAATAAATTCGGCCGTCTATCGTTATCGAATGAACCGCGCCCGTCGTGCCCGAAAAAAAATTCAAACCCAATGTGAGGGCGCCCGCGGGCACGTTGTAGTCGAAGGCCAGATTCTGATACCAGAGCGTCAGCCGGTTGTTGGGTTGAATGCCGCCTGTGGTGGCCACGTTGAGGGTGGCGGATGCGGCAGGAAAGGCCGGGTCCACCAGCATCGCGTGATCCCACAATGGGATGTTCGCGGTGCTGCCGTCGGGCCGGATGCAGTCGAGGGTGGCCCAGTCGATCCAGTTATATTTGGGCGAATCGATGGGCTGAACGGGGTCCTGGTAGAGCAGATCGAAGCTGAGCGTCATTCCCGAGAAGTTGAAGTCGGGGAGATACCGGATCGACGGGTGCTCGAACAGATTATCGGCGTCGTATAAGACGGCGACGGCGAAGTCGGCCGGATCGCGGAAGACGCCGCTGATCTCGAAGCCGGCCGGCGTGGCGGAATGGATCGACGCTGCGGCAGCGAAGCTGTCGAATCCTCGGAGATAAAGCGTTCGGTCGGGTTGTAGTTTGTAGATGCGTTCGGGCACTGGTATCTGTCCGGTTCGATTAAAGCATCGAGAAATGCTCCTGGGTGCATTTCCGGAAGGCTCGCATTTCGTATCTCAATGCAAAAAAGCAAGTTATCCTGACGTAAAAAATACGCCAGGCTTGTGAACGGAAAAAATGGCTACCTGGAAATACCGCCCTGGGCTCGCGAAACCGGCTTCGTACGTTTATTCAACCCATTGAAAGCGCGAGTGCGCGCTAAGGGGCCAACTTCCTGAGTCACTCAACCGCCGCCTCGTGTTGACCATCCATTTCCAGAGCCGAAGCATGTTGCTTTGCAAGCTGTGAGAGAAGATTACGGTATCCCGTCGTTCCAGACGGACTCAAAGCCGGGGGGCTGACCCGGAGTCCGTATTCCAGAAATTCGATTCTGGGCTGCTCACGATGACAATCACGGAAAACCGCAGCGCAGCAGTAAAGGTATTGGTGGTGGCGAGAATATCAGCCCGCGTTTGGCGTCCTTTGAACGCGCCGGTAAGGGCGATGGGTCCTCAAGCTGTACCCGCCAGCGCGGCCGAGATTCGTGGCATGCTGGAGAACGCAGCCTTCAGGGAGTGAATTCGGTCATGCGAAGGACGACACAATGAAGAAGCCCTCCTGGTCCAACGCGGTTCTGCTTGCCATGATCATTGTGCCGGTTGCGCACGGGCAGGCGCCGCGCGGCCCCGCGGTTCCTCAGATGCGCGGCGACGGTCCTCCACCTCCGGCCAGGCCTTTTTCGATCACGAGGAGCGATCCTGCGCTCGACAACATCATCTCGCCGGGAGCGAAGCTGGTGGAACTTGGGCGCGGCTTTGGTCTCACCGAAGCCGGGTTGTGGATCGCCGAAGCGCCGAGTGGCTACTGGATTTTTGCAGGCCTGCTTGACAATGTCCTCTACAAGGTCACTCCACAAAAGCAGGTCTCAGTATTCATGGAGAGGGCTGGTTATACCGGCAATGATCCTGAGCATGTCGGCGCGCAGACTCGTTCCGGTCGCAGTCACGTGCTTCTGATCGGTCCGTCCTGCACCGGCATGGATCACCAGGGCCGCGTGATCTGGTGCGCCGACAACGATAGACAAGTGATGCGCCTGGAGAAGGACGGCACGCATACGCTGTTGTCTGGCGGAATGGACGGCCGCAGGTTCAGCGGCCCGAACGACATCGCGATCGCGGCAGACGATGCGGTCTATGTTACGGACAACGATTTCGGCCTCCGCGACGCCGGCAAGAATCCGGACAAGCAGTTGCAGAATGGCATCTACCGGATTTCGGAAGGCAAGACGACGCTCGTGCTGAGTAGCGCAGATCTTGGTGGTACTCCGAACGGTATTGCGCTGTCGCCTGATGGTAAGTGGATGTACCTGTCCACTGCAAATCGGCAGATGCGGCGATATGCCGTCAAATCCGATGGCACGCTGGGCTCATTTACCGTCTTTACCGAAGGCGTCGGCATCGGTGACGGTGAGAAGACCGACATGGCAGGCAATGTGTTCTCGACCGGCGGGGCCGGCCCCGGCATCATCCGCATCACTTCGCCGGAGGGCAGGCTGCTCGGCACCATCAATCTGCCCATCTACGGCGGCGAGCCCAAGAGGCAGATCTGTGCAACAAACGTCGCATTCGGCGGTCCGGACGGCAGGACCCTGTTCATGGCGGGATGCGATTCGGTCTACACGATCCAGTTGAAGGCGCCTGGGATCGTGCCGGCGCACAACGTGAACAAGTAGGAGCACATACATGTCAACACGCGTATTGCGTTCCGCCAGGTCTGCCGTTCTCGCCGTGGCGCTCACGATACTCGTCGGCGCCACAATTGGCACGACTAGCGGACAAGTGAAACCTGGCGTGAAGGCGCTGACGCCGATGGACTACATCGAAATCCGGCAGCTCGTCAACCGGTACGCGTCCGCCCTCGACACGGGCAGCAACAACGGATACGACTACGCCGATTTGTTTGCCGCAGACGGCGAGTTCATGCGGCCGTATGCGAAAGGGCGGGAGCAGCTTGCGGCGCTCGCGCGCGGTCCGAGTCTCGGTCCGGACAACACCGTGCACTACGTCATGAATCATGTCATCGAGCCGACGCCGGATGGCGCGATCGGCAAGGCATACCTCATCGAGTTCAATTGGAACATCGCGCCGGCTCAGGCCACTGGCGGTACTGGTGGCGGAGCGGGCTCTGGCCCGGCGAACGGGTGGGACCTCGTGGGCCGGAAAGCCGGCGAACTCGCCCGGACCGGTGGACGTTATGAAGATGTCTATGTCAAGACGTCGGCAGGCTGGCGATTCAAGAAGCGTGATTTCATTCCTTCGACGAGTGGCGCCGATCCCTCGCCGTTGGCCCCGCCGAGCATTCCAGCCGACACCGCGCCGATCGTTCCAGCTGACAACACGCGCGCGCCTCTGGCGCCGGCGACGAACTTCGTCGCGCCGACGCAGCAATCGTCGCTCTCGGCAACGGACTATCTCGAGATCGCACAGTTGGTCGCCAGCTATGGCCACGCGCTCGACTCGGGCTATGGCAGGGGCGAGAACGGCGAGGCGTACGCAGCACTGTACACCGCAGACGCCTCGTTCGCGGGCGCCACGGGCCACGACCAACTGGTCCGGCTCGGGCAGATTCAGCCCCGCGGTCCGGACTTTGTGCGTCACTACCTGACGAATCATGTGATCGAACCTATGCCCGGCGGCGCGAAAGGCAGGGAATATCTCGCCGTCATCGACAACGGCTCGAACGGCAAAGCAAGCTCGTTGTTTCTGGGCGGCCACTACGAAGACACGTACGTGAAGACGCCGCAAGGCTGGCGCATCAAGACGCGCCGGCTCTTTCCGCCGCGGTCGGGACCGCAGGATCAGACTGCGGCGACGCCGCCCGCGGCATCAGCCGCACAGGTTGGCGGAACCGCCGTCGCTGCACCTGCGAGTTCGCTTTCGGCGGGCGATACCATCGCGATCCAGCAACTCATCGCACGGTCCGCGTACGCGCTTGACAGCGCTGCCGATCGAGGCGCCGCCTACGCGCAGCTCTTTACGGCGGACGGAGCGTTCATCACGAAAACAGCCCTGCCGGCCGAAATCAAGGGACGCACGCAGCTCGCGGCGTTTGCATCAGGCGATCTCACCCACCGTGGTCCCGCGTTTGTTCGCGAGTATTTGACCAACTACATCATTCAGCCGTCGCGCGGGGCTGCGACCGGCCGCGTGTATGTTGTCTGGATCGAGGTGGGCGAAAACGGCAATGCGGGCGCCATCCAGGGCGGTGGCCATTACGAAGACGAGTACGTCAAGACGCGGGATGGTTGGCGAATTGCTATGCGCACGTTCGTACCGTCAAGACTTGGGCCGCGCGACATCTACGACGTCGATCGCACGCGGTCCGGGGGAGCGCCAGCTCCGCGAGCGCAGTGAACCAGGGTCGCCATTCGATTCCCAGGCATTATTGACGCGGGTGTCATTGCAGGCGAAAACTTAAAGTCCCCTGCGGAATCTCCCCTACCCTGATCCGCCGGAACTGCGCCGGAGAAAACACAGCTCCGTCGGATTAGCCATTACCATGACGAGCCCGAAAAAAGGTCTCGCATTCGAAGCTCGATCCGTTTTGTGCCGCCGTTGCGCCCGGTCCCGCGCCGTGATCTAATCATTCCGCAGCGTCGAACGCTTCCGCGACCTTAACATCTCCCGGCATGGAGGTTTGCACGCAACGATTGGTGATTACATTCATGAAGCGTTCTCGCCTCGCAAGTCGGATTCACACAGCATCTTTCCTGATGGCCGCGTTCTGCCTGCCGGCGTCCGTGCCGATGGCAGCGGCGCAGTCAGCCGACTACGATTTCTTCAAGACGCGGGTCCAGCCGATTTTTTTGAAGACGCGCGCCACCCACGGAAGGTGTGTGACATGCCACGGCGGCGGCAACGGCGGCGCCTTCGTGCTTCAGCCCCTTGCAAAGGGCACAACCGACTGGACCGAAGAACAAACGATGCGCAATTTTGCCGCGGCCTCGCGCCTGGTGCAACCCGGCAAGCCGACATCGAGTCAACTGCTGATGCATCCTCTCGCTCCGGACGCGGGTGGCGATGTGTTTCATTCGGGCGGCCATCAATTCGCGTCGCAGGATGATCCCGACTGGCAGGAATTGGCTGCGTGGGTGCGCCAGAAACCGCCCGCGGTCTATATGAACCTGAAAGTCCTGAAGTCCGGCGATCACCTTTTGGACGTTATGCGGTCCTTCAATCTCTCTCTGCGGGAAGACTGTGCGTACTGCCATGTGGCGTCAGATTTCTCCAGCGATGCCCGGCCAACCAAACTGATGGCGCGGCAGATGATGCAGATGACCGAGGATCTCAACGCAAAGCTGGGCGCCGGGAACATTACCTGCTATACGTGCCACCGCGGCGATGGAAAACCAAGAACTGTCCATCCCCGCTATCCGGATCTGAAGTTCCCGAATTGAATTGAAATAGAGGATAGATTATGAAACGAACCCGGAACAATATTGGATATTTCAGATATCTGCTCCCGCTTTTCGCGCTGCCGCTGGCAGCAAGCTCCGTTCGGATTTACGTGACAAATGCCGCCGGCGACAGAGTTCACGTAATCGACCCGGCAACGAACAAGGTGGTCGAGGAGATCAAAAACATCGAGATCCCGAGCGGTGTCGACTTTTCTCCCGACGGCTCGATGATCTACTTCAGTTGCGAGGGCGACAGGACCCTGGATTTCGTCCAGCGGACCTCCGGGAAGATTATCGGCAAGGTGCCCCTGACAGGTCGTCCCAACAGCATCTCGACCAGTCCGGACGGAAAGCGAGTCTTTGTAGCCATTGCGCAGGGTCCGGGCGGCGTCGATGTCATCGATACCGCGACGATGAAGAATATCAAGACGATCCCCATTAAGGGCGCCGTGCATTATGCGTATCTGACTCCCGATGGAAAGTACATTGCAGCGACATCTGTTGCCGGCAAGATCATCACGATTATCGACATCAATACGCTGGAACCACTTTGGGATGTCAAATTCGACTCTGGGGTTCGGCCGGTTGCATTCGAAAAGGGTCCGGACGGATTGACCAGCCGGATGTTTGTTGAGAAGTCCAGTCTTCACGGTTTCGAGATTATTGATTTCAAAACGCATGAATCGAAGGGTAGCGTCAAGTTGCCCGACGAGCCTATCAGCCTGGTGGGGATGCAGAGCGGAGCGCCATCGCACGGGATTGCCGTTGCCCCGGACAACAAGACCCTCTGGGTGAACAGCTCAGTGGCGGGCGCAGTCTTTATTTATTCGCTTCCGGATCTGAAGCTGCTGGGGCACACGGTAATCGGAGATGTTCCCGACTGGCTGACGTTCACGCCCGACAGCAAGTTCGTGTACGTCTCGAACGCCGGATCGAATTCCGTGTCGGCGATTGATACGAAAACGTTCAAGGAGATCGCCCGGATACCTGTGGGTGAAACGCCGAAGCGCAGCGCAACCCTTGTGCTCCCGTAACGTCGGCACTTTCCGCCCGTCATAGCCGTCTCAGATCGGGTCGCTGAGCCATTCTCCGAGTGTTTCCGGCCAGGTCACCAAAGGAATCCTACACAGGCTTGCACGGGGGCTTCCGTGATCCTTATCGTTTTTTCTTTTTGCTTTTCTTCTTCTTCTTTGCCAGTGGATCCCGCCGAATCAGGCTGGCGAATTCGTCCTCAAAGGCCTTTAGCCCCTTGAGGACGTCTCGAGTACGCTCTCGCATTTCCAACGACCGCGCTACTCCCTTGAGGCGCGGAGACGGTTTATATATGACGGAATGCTCAACCTCCCAAAAGAGCGCCGTGAGCATCGGCACGATCTGGAATTCGGCCCGAATCCTGTGACTCGCCTCGCAGTAACCAAAGTATTTCAAGCCAAGAGGTTCATCTTGTTCGCTGTCACCGGGGACTGGGTCCGCAGTCCATGATGGGAAACGTTCCCGCAACTGCCGGTCCGCTTCCACCAAACGGTCGCGGGGAAATGCAAGAACCCGAACACCCGCGAGATCATTCAGACTGGCGAGTGAATATAGTTCGGGCCGCCCATTGTCGAAGGTCGCACCCTCCTGGCGCCTGCGGACCGAATCCAGCGCGCTCTCACATTCCTTGACCCTTGATGTGACGACCAGCCTCTCATACTCGTCCAAGCGGATCGAAATCGGCACAAGGCAGTGCTTAACCTCAGCCTCAAGTTCGTCCACAACGCGGCGAATGTCGGGAAGCAGATCAAAATACTCCTCGCGCAACCGATCCTCGACGGTACGTTCCGGCCTAACCAAGAACAGATTCCAGCTCGTGCTTAACTGCTTCAGAAGGGGGAGAGTTAAAGTAGAACCGCCACTCCCGGCCGTTTGTGCCTTCCCGAATGTACTTCCGAATCTGGCCTTCGCTGTGATCCTCGACAAATTCGACGCTGAAGGCCTTTTTAGTCTTTCGGTTTACATACATCTGGCGGTCGAAGCTGTAAGCGTAACCGGCCGCGTCAAGAACATCCGTTTTTGATTCAATCAGTCTCGGCATGGGGGCGGCTTCTCCGCCTCGATTGTACCGAATAGCCGCGGCGGTCACGTGACGCGGAACAGTCCCAAATAAGGGGCGACGCTGACGTCGCTCGCCTTAACGGCTTCGGCGAATACAGCAGCCAGTTCCCGAGCTTTGGGAAATCCGCAACTGTGCCGATTCGATCCGGGGAACCCGCCTGCGAAAACCACAGCAGCGTATAGTCGCCATCTTGCTGATAGGGTTCGCTGGGGTCGAATCACGCCTGGATCCTTATCGGTAGTGCTCGGACGAATGGGGGTCCGGGCATGACGATAATTCAGGCGCGAACCGGAAGTTGAACGGGAGAAGCACGATCCGAAATACCCCCGACCAGTGCCATTATCGGAACATTTGAACCACCGCTTCACGACCGATTGGCTCTGTGGCGCATCAGGAAACCAGGTTTCTCTTAAGTTAGCGCTTGTGGGCCGAAGCCCCAGCCCCGCCCTTAAAAGAGCAGAGGCGTATAACCGGCGGCCCCATAACCGATCACCATTTCGTTCACGTAGGGCACGGTCCACGCGTTGTCGCCGTCGTAGTCGAGGTACCAGATTCCGTTCCGGTAGATGCCGATTTTCGGCGGATTGCCGGAACTGTCCCAATCACCCACCACGGGGATATCACCCGCCTGACCATAGGTGTAGCTGTGATTCTGGGCATTATAGAGCCGGGTACCGGTATAGTCGACGATCCAAAGCCCATTGCGGAAGATCCCTACCTTGGTTGCGCCCGAGCCGTTCCAGTCCGCGGCGACCGGTAAGTCACCACCCTGGCCGAACGCAAACGTCGCGTCGCTGTTGCCGGTCGGCACGCCCGCGAGGTGGCCGCTCTGATCGAGGATAAAAGTGCCCTGGCGGAAAAGCCCGAGGGCGATGCGGCCGGTACCCAGCCAATCTCCTACGACCGGAATGTCGCCGGCCTGGCCGAACACGACCGTCTTGTCCCCTGAATCAAGCACGCCATTTCCGTTGGTGTCGAGTATCCAGGTTCCGTTCCGGAAGACGCCGATCTGCTTTGTACCCGTCGCGTTCCAGTCCCCGGCGACCGGAAGATCGGTCGGGAGACCGTAATTTATCGTTTGAACGTATGAGGAGACGTGCCACGGATCGGAGGTAACCGCGAGTTGGCCGGAAGATCCGTATGCCGCGACGGTCATGAAGTTGGACGCGATTTTGGTGATGAACGACGACAGCATCTCGGGTTGGGAATTCTGCAGACTGCCGGAGACGGGGAAATCTCCCGAACCCGTCTGTCCGGCGACGACGATGGACGTTTCGAAATCGACCGCGAGCGCGTTGCCCTGGTCGCTGCCCATTCCGCCGAGATACGTGCTAAACAAGGGGGAAAGGCTGGTGTTGAATTTCGCCACGAATGCATCCATGGCCCCGCCATTTGCGTTCTGCGACGGGTGCTGCACCGGGAAGTCCGGCGAATCCGTGTAGCCGGTAATGTAAGGGTTACCGTGGAAATCCTGGGCCAGGGCGGTGATGCCGTCGCTCAGCGAGCCGCCCACGAAAGTCGACGACAAAAGTCCCCACGACGTCGAGAAGCGCGCAATGAAGCCGTCGGTCTGGCCGCCGAAGGTGGTCTGAAACGCATTGGCAGTCACCGGGAAGTTGGGCGAACTCGTGATGCCGGCAACTACTACGTATCCATTCGTATCCCGGTAAATCCCATTCACTTCCTCTGGAGCGCCGACCGACCCGCCGTGTCCGCCGAGATAGGAACAATAGTTGATCTTGCTTCCGTCAGCCGACATTTTCCCGAAAAATCCGTCCTGACCCCCGCCGTTTTTCGATTGAAAGGGAATCGCCGTGGGGAAGTTTGTCGACGTTGTATAGCCCCCGAAGTAAAAGGCTCCGCCCGAGCCGACGTTAAGCGCCGCGCCATGATCCGTTCCGCTTCCACCCAGGTATGTCAGGAACGCCAGGCTATTTCCGGCAGGCGTCAGCTTGGCAAGAAATACATCCTGGCCGCCGGCGAGCGTCTTCTGAAATGCTGTGGAACTGACCGGCAGATTCGACGAGGTGGTGTCGCCGATGATAACCGCCGAGTTCGTGGAATCGATGCCGATGGCGTATCCGACATCCACCCCGGAGCCACCGAGATACGTGCTGTAAACCAGAGCATTACCCGCCGCATTCAGCTTTGCCACAAATGCATCCCGCGTACCGGTGAGGTGAGTCCGAATGGCGCCCAGGATGGGGAAATTGGTCGACGAGGTCCAGCCGGTCAGGTAAACGTTTCGGGTGGCGTCCAAAGCAAGACCGAAGGCGCGGTCGTCTCCCGAGCCTCCCATGTAGGTGCAGTAGATCAATCCGCCACCGTTGGGCTGAAAACTTGCGACGAAGGCGTCAACACCACCGCCGTAACGGGTCTTGAAACCGTTCGCGGGCAGATTCGTTGAGATGGTCCAGCCGGCGACGACTATGTTGCTGAGGGCATCGATGCCGACGGCGGTGATCGTGTCCTCCGAACTTCCTCCGAAATAACCGCTGAAGAGGATCGAGGGATCGATGACGAGCGGCTCGCGACGATCGTAGTTCAATACCTCGAAGCCGATCAGGCCGGAGGCGGTCTTCCGGAATTTCCCCGCGACTTCCACACGCTTTCCCGCAATCGACTGATAGAGGAACGGCTTGTCTTCAACCAGATCACCGCCCCGGCCGTGGATCCGCAGGGTCCCGTCGCTCTCAATGTGCGGGTCGCCATCGAAGCGCAGCAGGATTGAATCGGCGCTCGCGCCTGGCGCCACAATGTATTCGGCTTTCAGGCGGCTTTGTTCGGCCTTGTAAGTCAGATCGATTCCGGGCCACAGGCCTCTGTAATGCACCGCGGCGAACAAAGGAAGATCCCGCTGCCAGTGCGCCGGATCGTTGCCATAAAGGTAGTTCGCCCGTGCGGCGATCGGGCTGTCGGCCGCGATTTCCTTCGGCCCATTGCTTCCTTCAAAGGTAAGCTTCACGACGGCGCCGCCTTTTTGAAGGGTGACCCCACGGTCCTCGAACCAGGCTTTGAATTCGGGACCCGTGCCGACATACCTCACGCGTGGGTCGACCTGGCCGCGGTTGGCGGCAAAAGCAAAAGGGATCCTGGGCGACGCGCTCGCCGGTAGTTGCGGATTTGTTCCCGCGTGCGCCATCGCGCCGGAGAGCAGGCCGAGAATCATGAAGGGAGTTGCGGTTCGAATCCAGGTCATGGTCATTAACTCATGAAATGGATCGGTGTTTCCTGGTGGAATCTTTAGGCGGGCAGGGAAGAGCGCCTGGTAATACGCCTCGCGAATGCGCGGCTTCGATGATCAGGCGGCTGCTGTCAACGCCCATTCTGATTTCGCTTGCGCGGAATTCAGAAGGGGGCGGAGCCCACTTTTGGGGGTAGCCGCGCTTTTTGCGGAGCTATCGCGGATAGAGCTCGCCGAGAAACTCCGCCGCGGCCTCGGTAACCGCGCTCGACCACTCGTGCCCGCCATCAATCGGGAGAGCGCGGACGCTCACCGAACATTCCCGAAGACGCCGTTCATCTTCCGCGAACTTTTCCGCCGGGTACAAAGCGTCTGCCACGCCACGCACAATCAGCGCTGCCGCCAGGCGCTGCAGCGCGACGGGCTCCAGTTCGGGCGGAACGTCGCCTCCCACGGCTATCACACCGGCCGCCCCGCAGCTTGCATGCGCCGCGGCTCGAAACGCCATGCCGACACCCTGCGAAAACCCCGCGAATACCATGACCGGAACCGTATGCCACTCGGCTGCAACCGCATCGATGCAGTTCGTGACATAAGCGATGTTGTCGGTAATCGCCACCTCACGATCCTGCCGCGTCATCCAGCTCGCGACCACCCCGTTCGTACGTGACTGGTAAAACCGGTGGAGCGCCTGGATCGACACCCTGAGCCAGCGCTCGCCTCCGGGAATCGCGCGAAGCCGTTCGAGTTGCGCCTCGGCATTCTCGGCATATCCGTGAAAGCCGACGAGCATCGGAGCGGGCCCAGACGTCGTCGCAGGTATAGCGAGATAGCGGCCATGGATCGTAGTTGCTACGCTTCGTTCCATCATGTTCTTTACAGTCTTGCAAACGATGACGCATTGCCGCTCCGCGATCCCGCTTTGCTCAGGGCTCCCCTTTTTGTCAGCCTTCCTGCCTTACCTGATTCAACGTCTCCGCGAACAGCGTGGTAGCATTCATGCGAGAGTGGGAGTCCAGGAGCCGCCCCGGCGCGAATGCTTAACGTTTACTCGATTCCCCGCCAGGCCCTGCTCGTTGCGCGGCCAGTGGGAATCTTCGACATCAAGAGCGCGGAATCGCTCGTTGATTTTATCGAGATCAAGGAAGAACTGACTGAGACGGGCTTTAATCGATTCACCGACCTGACCCGCTTAAAGGAAATTCACCTTACGTCGGCAGATGTTCTTCGATTGGCAGCTCGACGCCGCGCCTTTAATCCAAACAACATCCGTGTCAAGTCTGCCTTTCTGGCTACCGATCCAATGGCGTTCATGATAGCGCGCATGTACGAACTGGTGCTGGATTCACCCCGCATTGAGGTGGCAACGTGGCGCGACCTGCAATCGGCGGCGAACTGGATCGGCGTGCGGGCGGATCTCCTGACGCTTTGAGCTCTCGTCCTTCGAAAAGCCCGGAAATATTCTTCTCTTCATCCCCGTTGCCTCAGACCGCCGTGGGCGAGTCACAAACTGATTAAAATATTTTTCGCTCCTAACCGGGTTGGTACCAAATAACATTAACAAAACGCGCCGTTGCCGCACGGGCGCATTTCGTACAACGCATGCAACGTTCTAATCGAGAATCAGTTCGTACCCATGATGTAACTGGCCGCTAAGCCGTGCAGTGCTCGAGCCTCTGTTCGCGGTGATAGTCCAAAACAATGGGCGGCAGGCGCTCCCGTTATTGGTGCGGCCTCTGTTCCGTGGCCAGTGGCGTAGTCGTGCGGTCAACTTATCGGAGGACAAGCTCACCGACCTGAACGATATCAGGCCATCGTCCGGACGATATCAACAAATGGGGGCGCCCCAAAAACTTGAAAACGAAACGATCACATGGCTGCGAAGAACACTTTGAAGTACAAGCGCAACCGATTGCCGCCGTTACTCGAACTCGTCGATCGCGCAGTAGACGTGTGTCTCAGCGCCATTCAGCGGCCGGATTTCAAATTCACCATGTCCGACCTCATACGTCTGGTGCGCCTGAGCCTCGAACTGAACCCTCCGCGGCGGGAGCCCAGGTCCGTACAGTGGCATGACCGCCTGGTCCCCCTATAGCCAGGACCAGCACGCTCGCCATCAAAGCGCATCCGCCCAAAAACAACATGCCGCTTCGATACGACTCCGTGCCGTTACTCAGGAACCCAACCATATAAGGTCCGAGAAAGCCGCCGAGATTACCGAAGCAGTTGATCACGCCGATACCGGCGGCCGCGCCGGTCTCCTTCAGAAACAATGTCGGCAAGGTCCAGAAGCTTGCCCGATAACCATGCAGCCCGGCTGCGGCAACTGAGAACAGAACCATCGTCAGAGCCACGTTCGTCCCGACGCGCTCACTCGAAGCAAAGACCGCAAAAGCCAGCGCCCCAATTCCCACCGGCACAGCCACATGCCATCGCCGCTCGCCCGTCTTATCCGAGTGCCATGCGAGTAACAGGAGTACAGGTATCTCGATCACAAACGGAATTCCACTGATCAGCGACACCTCGAACGAACCAAGTCCCGAAAGCCGTTGCACAATCTTCGGCAGCCACAGAGTAAATCCCCAGTTAGCGCTCAGAATGCAGAAGTAAGCCAGCGCCAGCAGGATTACGCTCGGATTCATCAGCACGGCCATGATTCCCGGCGAAGGCGGCTTACTCCGCCGCTCCCGTTCCAGTTCCCCGCCGATCCACGCACGCTGCTCGGGAGTAAGCCAGCGCGCCTGCTCCGGCCGGTCGGTCAAATAGAAGATCGTTGCAATTCCCAGCACAATTGCGGGCGCGCCTTCGAGAAAGAACAACCATCTCCACCCCTCAATGCCCAGCCAGTGCACCTGCAGCAACAGCCCGGAAACCGGCGCGCCGATGATCTCGGAGAACGGAATCCCCACCATAAAGAACGCGACGGCCTTCGCCCGGTCTTCCTGCCGGTACCAGTGCGATACATAAACCAGAATGCCTGGAAAGAAGCCGGCTTCGGCGAGCCCCAGCAGAAAGCGCGCGCCATAAAACTGGCCCGCCGTGTGAATCATGCCTGTAAGAGTTGCGAACATGCCCCACGAGATCATAATTCGCGCGATCCACTTACGAGCGCTCCAGCGCTCCACCAGAATGGCGCCGGGAATTTCGAGCAGCAGATATCCCAGAAAGAAAATTCCCGAACCCGTACCGAACACAAGATTCGAGAAATGGAGATGACGGGTCATCTCCAGACTCGCATAACTTACGTTGACCCGGTCGAGATACGAAGTAAGATACAGCAGAAACAAAAATGGCATCAGCCGCAAAGTAATGCGGCGTCGGGTCTGCGTGGCTATATCTTCAGAACTTGACTTGTCCCGCATAACCGGTCATTTCGAGATACCCGACGCCCGTCTGGCTGCCCGAGTAATCCACCGCGCCTTCCCAGTAGTTCTGCACCCCTGTCTTCGTCCGCAGTTCCTGATCCGGCAAAACAGCTTTGCACACCACGTCGATGTTCAGCGAAGGCACGCGAACCCGCCACGCCACCGGGTACTTATGCCACAGGCTCAGAGGCTGCAGCGAGAAATCCTCTCGCCGCAAATGCTTCGCCACGCCTCTTTGGTCAACGAACGTCCCGGAAGAATAAGGATCAATCGACCCATCCTTCCGCCGCAATTCGAACAGCATCAGTTCGGTGTTGTTATCGAGCTGAATGCTGAACCAATCCCACCCCACCTGATCCGAAGCCAGTTGCTCGGTGAACCACTCATGGTCCATCCACGCGCGCCCTTTTACTGCCACGGAATTGATCGTCCCCGCGACCTCGAGCAAAGGAAATGAGACGTAATACGACGCTCGCCCTTTCCCCTCCGCCTTCTGGCTGACGCCATTCTCGCCCTGAATCACAAACGGCTTCGCGGGCGTGAGCTGCAGATGAAATCGGAAATGCTCCGTAACCGAGTCGAGGGTCTGCTTCTCCCCGTCCCATTGCGAAGACCAGTTCCCGTTCCAGATCCGCCGCCGCTCGAAACTCGCGCCCGCCACACCTGGACCCGCCCGGTTCAGCCGCTCGTCATACGAGAATCGTTTGCCTCGCGCATCTGTCAAAGCCGCGTGCGCAAGATAGAGGTTCTGCACCGCCCATGCCGACTTATCCTCGGCCGGATGTCGCTCGCCCACCCGGAAAAATACCAGCTCGAAACCGAACCGTTCACCCCCGGCTCCGGTCACATTACCCGTGTAATACCACCATTCCGTGCGAAAATCTTCGTGTTCGAAATGGTCTCGGGGAAACTGGTAGTTATAACCCGGCAGCGCTGTACGGTACTTGAAATCGCTCGGAAAATCGCTGCCCGCAAGGGGGAGAATGCAAAGCGAAAGTACTACAAACCGCATCGTGCGGAGCGGTCGCGGCATCCTGTTACCATGTGTTTGCACCCCCTCGCTGAAATACGATGATTGTAGAATCCCAGTGCGCCCGTTTTGAAAGCATCGCATTGGAGGGCGGGACCACCCTTTTTCCGGTCGAAATCGCATACGAAACCTACGGCCGTCTGAATTCGGATGGCTCGAACGCGATCCTTATTACACACGCCTTCACCGGCGACGCACACGCCGCGGGAATCCATTCGGCAGCCGGCGACAACGCAGGAAAGCCGGGTTGGTGGGATAACATGATCGGCCCCGGCAAAGCGTTCGACACTGACCGCTATTTTGTCATCTGCTCCAACGTGCTGGGCGGCTGCCAGGGAACCACCGGCCCCGCCTCCATCAATATCGTCACCGACCGGCCTTACGGCATGTCCTTTCCGGTCATCACCATTCGGGATATGGTGCGGCTGCAGAAGATGCTCGTCGATTCGCTTGGCATTCCCCGCTTGCTCTGCGTTTGCGGCGGTTCCATGGGTGGAATGCAGGCGCTCGAATGGGCGGTCAGCTATCCGGAATCGGTCCGCTGCGTCATTCCGATCGCCACCACATGGCGTCACAGCGCGCAGCAGATCGCGTTCAACGAGGTCGGCCGCCAGGCGATCATGGCGGATCCCGACTGGTGCGGCGGCGAATACTACGACAAGAAGCCGCCCGCCCGCGGACTTTCGGTCGCCCGCATGGTCGGCCATATCACTTATATGAGTGATGAGTCCATGCGCGAAAAGTTCGGCCGCAAGCTCCGTCAGAAGGAGAAATTCGGTTTCGATTTCGGCGTGGATTTCGAGGTTGAAAGTTATCTGCGCTACCGCGGCAACCAGTTTGTCTCGCGGTTCGACGCCAATTCGTACCTCTATATAACGAAGGCCGAAGACTACTTCGACCTCACCAACGGCACAGGTAAACTGACCGATGCGTTCCGCACCGTCGACACCCGTTTCCTCGTCATCAGCTTCACATCTGACTGGCTTTACCCCAGTTACCAGTCGCAGGAAATCGTGCGCGTGCTGCGGCGACTCAATGGCGACGTCGCTTATTGCGATCTCCAGTCGAACTACGGCCACGACGCGTTTCTCGTCGACATCGCGGAGCAGTCTGAAATTGTGCGCGGCTTCCTGGACAGCACAGCGCGGCTGGCGCGGGCGGCTTAATGAGCCAGGCCGCAACAGTGCTTCATCATCATCCTGTGACGCTCGCCGAGCGCACCGACTTTCACGTCATCGGCGAGATTATCGAGCCGGGAAGCCGCGTGCTGGATCTCGGCTGCGGTGAAGGCGAGTTACTCGCATGGCTGACCGAAAATAAGCGCGTGCTCGCCCGAGGCGTTGAGATCTCCCCCGCTCAGGTGCGCCGCGCCATCTCTCGCGGCGTTTCCGTCTACCAGGGTGATATCGATGAGGGCCTCGCCGACTATCCCGACAAGGCGTTTGACTACGTCATCCTGAGCCAGACGCTGCAGGAAACGCGCTCGCCGCTGCAGGTGCTCAAGGAAATGCTGCGCGTGGGACGCCGCGCCATTATCTCGTTTCCGAACTTCGGCCACTGGAGCGTGCGCATCGCCATGCTCATGAACGGTCAGGCGCCGAAGACGAAACTGTTCCCCTATAACTGGTACAACTCGCCCAATATCCACTTCCTGGCCATCAACGACTTCGAGGACCTGTGCCGCGAGCACCATTTTCCCATTGAGCGCCGCTTCTTCCTGGCGGGAGCCCGGCATGTCACAGCTTTGCCGAATCTGGTAGCCCGAACTGCGGTCTTTCTTCTGGGTTAGATTTTCTGAACCCGCGCGGGGATCTCTGCGATCTTAAGAGCGTGACACCGGAAGAACTCTTAACTTCGAGCGCCGTAAGTTCGTGGAAGCTCGTGATGGATCGCGTCGATCAAGGGGTCGCCAAACTCAGCGACGAAGATCTTCAACGTCAGGTAGCGCCTGGCAGAAACCGTCTGATGTATCTTGTCGGGCACCTCACGGCAGTCAATGATCGTATGCTCCCCATGCTGGGACTGGGCGCGCGGCTTCATCCCGAGTTGGATGACGCCTATATCACCAACTCGGACCGTACGCTGCCGGATCCGCTTCCGCCTGCGGAGCTTAAGAGGGCATGGAGCGAGGTCAGCGGCAAACTCACGGCGGCCTTCGAAGGACTTACTCCCGAAGAGTGGCTGCAGAAGCACGACGCCGTCTCGGAAGAGGACTTTTCCAAAAATCCCCTGCGAAATCGTCTCGCCGTTCTGATGAGCCGAACCAACCACGTCTCATTCCACGCCGGACAGATGATACTCGCGACTAAATCGTAGTGCTGAGATGCAGGCCGCAATCGAGCTCGATGATCTTGCCGGTCATCAGCGGCGAACCGGTGGCGACCCAGAAAACGGTCTCCGCAACCTCGGCCGGCTGACCTACCCGCTTTAACGGCGAACGCTCGACCTGAACCGCCTTGTGCTGTTCAAATCGGACCGGATCGAGGCGATGCACAAAACCCTGTTCCACAAGCGCCGGGCAAATTGAGTTAATCCTTATGGCCGGCCCCAGCACTCGGGCCAGGGATAGCGTAAGCGTATTCAGCGCGCCTTTAGAAGCCGCGTAGGCAATGGACGATCCGCTGCCGTTCACGCCGGCAATGGAAGCGATGTTTACCACGGCGGCATCGCCGGTCGCCTTCAGATGAGGCGCACAGGCCCGGATCATCTGAAAAGGCCCGATGGTGTTCACCGCATAAAGGCTGTGAAAATCCTCCGCCGTCAACGCCTCCAGATCCGCGTGCGGCACGATCCGGGTATTGCCCGCGCAGTTGATCAGGGCGTCGATGCGTCCGAGATCCTCCGCCGCCTCGGCGGCGATCCGCCGGCAGTCCGCGTCGATTGTCACATCGCCGTCAACCAGAATCGTCCGCACGCCGCCGGCTTCCGCTTCTGATGCAATCGCTTCCGCGGCCGGCCGGAGCCCCTCGCCGAAGTAATTCAGGACCACATTCCAGCCGCCCCCAATGAACCGCCGCGCGCACGCCGCCCCAATCCCGGAACCCGCGCCGGTGACCACCGCCGTCTTCGTTAATGATTCGGACATACTCGATTCACCCATGGAATTCGCATTCTTGCACAAATAAGTTGAACCTTTCCGGGAAGTCTTCCGTCATTGCTTTAGTCCTTATTTAAAGGAGTACGAACTATGGTGCGAGCCCTGGCAGGTCTGACCCTGATCGCTCTCATCCCCGGCATGGCCTTCGGTCAATCAACCGACGCCACGCCGACCTTCGCCCTCGCGGATGTACACCCGAGCGCTCACACAAACAATCCGAACGTCTACATGACCGGAGGCGTGCTTCGGGGCGGCCGCTACGACCTCCGCAAGGCAACGATGCTGGACCTTATCTCCACCGCCTGGGGCATGAATGCGGACCGAGTCCTGGGAGGGCCGAGCTGGCTGGAGCTGGACCGGTTCGACATCGTCGCGAAAGCTCCGCCCAATACGTCTCAGGACACGGTCAAGCTGATGCTCCAGGCCCTTTTGAAGGAGCGCTTCAAGCTCACCCTCCACACCGATACGAAACCGGTGCCGGGCTACGTACTGTCGAAAGGCGAGGGCAAGCCCAAGCTGAAGGAGTCCGATGGTTCAGGCATGGGATGTCAGGGTGTGCCGCAGACTCCCCAGCCGGGCACCATTCCCTATGCCATGGTTTCCTGCCGTAACGTCACGATGGAAGCTTTTGCGAAAGAGCTGTCCAACATGGCCGGCGCCTATGTCACCACCGCTGTAGTGGACTCGACCGGCCTCAGCGGGAAGTATGATTTCGACCTGAAATGGACGGCGCGCGCACTTCTCGCATTGGCCGGATCCGATGCCATTACGATTTATGACGCCGTCGATAAGCAACTCGGGTTGAAGCTCCAGGCGCAGAAGCTCCCGTCCTCAGTTCTCATCGTGGACAGCGTGAATCAAAAACCGACGCCGAATCCGCCGGGCGTTACCACCGCCGTCCTCCCGCCCCCGCCGACTGAGTTCGAAATTGCGGACATCAAGCCGAGCAGGCCCGACGAGACTCCGAATGGCAGACTGCAGCCCGGCGGCAGGCTTGATCTGCAGGGCATACCGATGAAGCAACTCATCCAGATCGCATGGGACATCACGGGCGACGACATGATCGCGGGAGCGCCGAAGTTTCTCGACACCGCGCGCTTCGATGTCATCGCGAAGGCCCCGGGCGCCACCGGCGGATCGACGCTCAATCCGCAGATCGACATCGATGACGTCCGCATCATGTTGCGCGCGCTTCTTGTCGACCGGTTCAAGCTGGCGGCGCACATGGAGGATCGGCCGCTCGATGCATACGTCCTGGTTGCGGCGAAGCCAAAGCTCACTAAAGCCGATCCACTCGGCCGCACGGGATGCAAAGAAGGCCCGGCACCCGCTGGAAAAGATCCCCGGGATACGACTCCTATTCTTTCCCGGCTGCTGACCTGCCACAACATGACCATGGCCCAGTTCGGGGAGCAGTTACCCACTCTTGCCAATGGCTACGTTCATAGCGCCGTTGCGGATGAAACCGGACTGGAGGGCGCGTATGACTTTACCTTGAGTTTCAGCGCGGCCGGTTTGTTGAACGGGGGCCCGGGAGGCCGCGGTGGTGAGGCTTCTCCTCCCACCGGCGCGGCGCCAGAGGCCTCTCTGCCCAGCGGGGCGCTCTCCCTGCCCGACGCAGTGAGCAGACAACTGGGTTTGAGACTGGAGAAGCGAAAGCGTCCCGTGCCCGTGCTCGTGATCGACCACATTGAGGAGAAGCCGACGGACAATTGACAACGCCGCTGTAACGCAAAGTCATTGACACTGAAAGATAAGCCAAGGCATAATTAAGCCCTAACTGCTTGCCTGGGCGATTCTAAAAACGAGGAGTCCCCGTACGCCACTCCCGTATGAGGTGACCTGATGATTTCTCGTACAACGCTGCGTGCCGTCTTCATTTCGCTGCTTACTGTTTCTTTAACTCCCTTTATCCATGCGCAGGCGACCGGAAGTATTTCCGGAACTGTTTCCGATGCCTCCGGCGGTCCCGTTTCCGGCGCTAAAGTCACAGTTACCGCCGAAACGCAGGGCATTTCGCGCATCTCCACAACCGACGGCTCGGGACATTACCTTGTTCCTCTATTGCCGGTCGCGAGCTACACCGTTCGCGCCGAACTGGCCGGCTTTCAGACGAGCGAAGCGAAGGACATCGTCCTTCAGGTGGACCAGTCCCGCGAACTGAATTTCACTCTCGCTGTGGCCTCGGTAAATACGACCGTTGAGGTCACCACCACGGAAGTGGCGGTTGAGACTTCAAGTCCTGCTCTGGGCCAGGTGATCAACTCGCAGCAGGTCGCCGACCTTCCGTTGAACGGCCGCGACTTCGTCCAGCTGGCGACGCTTACGCCTGGCACGACCACGGAAACCAACCCGAACAGCTTTTTCAATGGTGGCCCCAGCAGCGAGGTATCGGCGCGCGGTCCCTTCTCTCTATCCGTGGGCGGCTCGCGCGCCAACAGTACTGATTGGCTGCTGGATGGCGAGGATAACAATGAACTGACCGCCGGCGGCATCTCGATCCTGCCTTCTCTGGATGCCATTCAGGAGTTCAAGGTCCTGACTTATAACTACTCGGCGGAGTACGGAACGCGTGCGGGTCCTACAGTGCTTGTTACGACCAAATCGGGATCGAACCAGTTTCACGGCTCCCTCTTCGAGTACTTCCGCAACACGAGCCTTGATGCGCGCAGCTACTTCGCCGCCACCACCGAACAGTTCAATCTGAATCAGTGGGGCGGATCGGTGGGCGGTCCGATAAGGAAGAACAAGACCTTCTTCTTCGTCGATAGTCAGAACAAGATGCAGAGGCATGGAATCCCGTTTACAGGCCTGGTTCCCACCGCGGCCATGCGAAACGGCGATTTCTCGAACGATCCTTTTGGCAATCCCCGTACAATTCCGTTGATCAACCCGAACGTAACCGGCGCCGCGAATACGGCCTTTCAATGCTCCCCCGGGGGCAATCCGCTGCCCTCCGCCGCCGACGGCAGCCAGCCTTCGGGCACCGATTGCAACAAGATTCCGCAGAGCCTGATCAACCCCATCGGGCAAAAAATGATCAACCTCTATCCCCTGCCGAACGCCAACAACGCGGCGCTGGGATACAACTACGTAAGCCAGCCCGTTCGCAAACTGAACGATGGGCAGTTCGATGGCCGGCTGGATCACAACTTTTCCGTCAACGACTCCTTCTTTGCGCGCTTCAGCTACGAGCAGGCTTACTCGTACGTGCCAGGCGGTGCGCCCGGGTTTGCCGAAGAGGGCTTCTTCGGAAGCAACCAGCAGATCATCAATCACGCCCGCAACGTCGGCGGTTCCGAGACGCATGTCTTCTCTCCGCGGACCATCAACCAGTTCAGCGCGGGCTACAATCGCATCTTCGACTACATCACTTCTCAGGGAACCGGCACCTGCGCCGCGAACGCGATCGGCATCCCGGGAGCGAATCTCGGCGGTGTGAGTTGCGGACTGACTTCGACGCAGGTCCTTGGCGGCTATTGGTCACTGGGCGATCGCGGCTTCTCGCCGTTCGTCGGCGGTACGAACGTTTTCTCGGTTTCCGATTCGCTTGAGATGATTCGAGGCCCTCACGATCTTAAGGTCGGCCTGCAGGTTCGCGCCAATCAGATGAACGTATTGACCGAAGGCTTTCAGGACGGCTACTGGCAATACACGGGCGTCTGGACGGGCGATGCGGAGAGCGATCTTCTGCTCGGTTTGCCGAGTCTTGCCATCCACGATCAGACTTTCAATGGGAACATGACCGGTCGGCGCTGGAAGATGTTCCGGCCCTTTGTGCAGGACGACTGGAAGGTTACAAGAAGCCTGACCGTGAACCTCGGTTTTGCATGGTCCATGGTGACTCCGGAGACGGAGGTCGCGAATCGTCAGGCGGACTTTGACCCCGCTACAGGAAAGTTTCTGATTGCGGGCGTGAACGCCGGAGCATCGGCCGGGATCAAGATGGATTGGGCTGCGCTTGAACCGCGCGTGGGTGTGGCATGGAAAGCCTTCGGCAGCGACAAGACGGTAGTCCGCGCCGGCTATGCGATCCTGCACGATTCCGCGTGGAGCCAGGGGGCGCAGGGCCTGTGGCAGAACCCTCCGTATTATGCCGAATCGGACAGCTTCGCCTTCAGCGGCGGCTGTACGTTCGCCACCGCTGCGTGCGCGACGAAATACGGACAAACGCCCGGCGCGCTGAGCGCTTCCAACGGCTTTCCGATCTTTACCGCGCCACCCAACCCCAATGACTTTACCGGTACGATTCAGGCGCAGAACCTGAATTTCAAGCAGGGCCAGATTCAGCAATTTAACGTCAATGTAGAACGCCAGTTACCTGGCCAGATCGTTCTGACGACCGGGTATGCAGGTTCGCGCAGTTCCCACATTCTGATCGATGGCAATAACATCAATGTAACCACGCCTTCGGCATGCGGAAGCGTTTCGGGTTACACGCTCGGATGCGGTCCCAACGGAAGTTTTGTGGGCTTGCCGTACCCGGCCTTTCCTTTCTCCACCATCTCCAATATTTACGACGCCGGGAAAGCCCACTATAATTCGCTGCAAATCAAAGCCGAAACCAGAAGCAACCAATACGGCCTTTACGCCCTGGTTGGATACACTTACTCCCGCGCCTACGACAACGGTTTCAGCGACGGCCTTGGCTCTACCATAGGAGCCACTTACTTCCCTCTGCCGAACTGGCAGAACCTGGACTGGGCGCTCTCCCAGATCA
>Ga0206845_1108_pt1 | contig 24420 bp, 21 predicted proteins | sample Alteio_BWOrgCont_19_FD_152887 | JGI IMG/M metagenome (GOLD analysis project Ga0206845, IMG submission 152887) | Enriched cells from forest soil in Barre Woods Harvard Forest LTER site, Petersham, Massachusetts, United States -... | ecosystem: Environmental > Terrestrial > Soil > Temperate forest >...
GCAATCGATGGCGTTTGGGAATATCGTCTGTTCCAGCGAAATCCCGACCTCCAGGGCGGTCTGTTTTCCTCAGCAGACCAAGTGGCCGCTACGTGAGCCCACGCCTGAGGGACATCATTGCCGAAACACTCAAACGCCCGGTCGCGTTTCATCCGATCCTCGCGAGGACCGGTGGCGGAGTCTCGGCTGGACTGATGCTGTCGCAGGCGTTCTATTGGAGCGGACGAACCGACGACGCAAACGGCTGGTTTTACAAAACGCGTGAAGAGTGGCGCGAAGAAACCTGCCTGACACGTTACGAGCAAGAGTCGGCGCGCAAATCTTTGAAAGCAAGAGGACTCATGGAGGAAGAGCTCCGGGGACATCCCGCGCGGATGTTCTATCGGATCAATTTCGATACGCTCGGATCAGCCATCGCTCAGTTGGTGGAAAACCAACCAACTAGTTGGCGGAAAACCAGCCAACAAGTTAGCGGAAAATCCCCCAACTTGTTGGTGGAAAACCAACCAACTATTAAAGGAACAGAGATTACTGCAGAGACTACAGCAGAAAATAAGACCCCGGTTTATTTCATGAAAACACCCGAGTGGATCCCGATCAGGACTTGGGTTGATTTCGTCGATATGCGTCGCAAGATTAGGCGCCCGATGACCGAGCATGCCGTCGATCTCGCCTTCAGGAAGTTGGCAGCGCTCAAAGCCGCCGGCAGCGATCCGGCGGCAGTACTCGAACAATCGATTCTGAATTCGTGGCCCGGGCTGTACCCGATCAAGGAGAACGACCATGGAAGCAGCAATGGAAATCGGAAAGCGAGTGGAGCAGTCGCTCCCGCGGTCGGTAAATACGATCACCGCAAGCCAGACGCCGAATTCGCGACCTGAGTGCGCGGCCTGTGATGGGAATGGCTGGATCTCAATTAACGGGAGTACGAAGCCATGCGCCTGCCAGCGTGGGAAGCGCATCGAGCGAGAATTGCCTTTGCGCTACCGACGGGCGAAACTCAGTGATTTCTCTCTGAAGGTGCAGGAGCACGTCGTGAGTTGGCTGAAAAGCCCTGGTGAGGGTTTGCTTCTGTCCGGGACCGTCGGCTCAGGCAAGACCCACCTTGCCGCAGCAATTGTTCGCGAAAGAATTGAGCATGGAACCACTGCATCATTCCGTCGTATGGCCGATTTCTACGCGGCGCTGCGCGAAAGTTATCGCACGAACGTGAGCGAGGCGGAAGTCGTAAGGCCCTACGTGGATTCTCCACTGATGGTCTTGGACGATCTCGGTGCTGGTAGCCTCACGGATTTTGAGCGCCGGTCCACGCTAGAAATTCTCGATCAGCGGCAGAATAGAATGCGGCCAACAATCGTTACGACAAATTGGGAGCTGGGCGAAGTTGCAGAAAAAATGGACGACCGGATCAGCAGTCGCTTGGCAATGTACAGGAATTTGCGACTCGCAGGCGCGGATCGGCGCCTAACTTTAGTCGCTGCGGGCAGCCGATGATTGTTCCGGAAACCCTCTTGCGAGGGCGCGCGCAAACAGTTGAATCGATGTGGGTGCGCACGGCAATTTTTAGTGCTCGGAAAACAGTCGATTTTGGAATAGGGAGCTGATGGCAAGACTGGCGAAAATCGGCAAAATGCCTGCCCGGACGATAGACCCTGAACTTAAGGAGTTCATTGACCGCGTCGTAGTGCCGATTCTCGTGAGAGATTTTCTCGCGCTCGAACAGAACGAGGAAAAAAGAGATTGCGATTTACGGCGACGCGTGACAATGTGCACACCGACGCTTTCAGCCGTTGAGGTGGCTCGATGAACCACCAGAACCGCTGCGCCGCCATCTACGCTCGAGTTTCTACCGATAAGCAGAGCCAACTCTCCACCACAGATCAGATCCGAAAGTGCCGCGAGTGGGCCGCGGTCCATGGCTTCGTTGTAAACGACGAGCATATTTACGTGGACGAAGCTGTCAGCGGAGTCGGGATTGATCGGGCCGCGCTCGCACGCATGATGGCCGCGGCTACTTCCGCCGCGCACCCATTCGACGCGATCCTGGTGGACGACACATCGCGTCTGAGCCGCAGCATGAAAGACTCGCTCGGAATCCGCGAGCAGCTGAATTTCGCTGACGTACGACAAGTCGCGGTCAGCCAGGGCATCGACAGCAACGACGAGCAATCCGATATTTTGGTCACAGTGCATGGGCTCGTGGATTCGCTCTACGTGAAGGAACTCGCAAAGAAGACTCACCGTGGGTTGGAAGGGCTAATGCTGCGAGGTCTGTCGACTGGTGGACGCTGTTACGGCTATACAGCTGTGTCGGCCGGCGTCGGAACGTCGAAGAGACTGGAAATCAACGAACGAGAATCAGCAACAATACGAAGAATCTTCGAGTTCTCGTCGAGCGGTCTGTCGCTAAAAGCAATCGCAAGAAAACTGAACGCTGAGTGTGTCGATCCCCCACGGCCGCGCGCTGGACGACGCGCCTCATGGTGTCCGACTGCGATTCGCGCCATCCTAAAACGCGAATTGTACAAAGGCGAAGTGATCTGGAATCGCTCGAAATTCGAGAAGGTTCCCGGTACAAACAAACGCCGCAGCAAACCTCGTCCGCAAAGCGAATGGAAAAGAAGTGAGCGTACAGATCTCGCTATTGTGCCGAGCGAATTGTGGGAGCAAGTGCAGCATCGCTTTCGTTCATTCGATGGGCTGCATACCCAGAAGCGTGGTCTACTTCCGCGGTCTGTCACCAGTCCATTCTTGTTCAGCGGTCTGTTGAAATGCGGCGAGTGCGGCGGAAATCTCATCATCGCCACCGGCGGAGGAACGCACCGGCGCCCGAAATATGTTTGCTCAAATTATTTCAACCGCGGCGTGTGCGCGAATCGGCTTTACATTCGCAGGGACCATCTCGAAGAGCGGTTGCTCGGCCGCATTCAGTCGGAACTTCTTCGTCCCGAAGTGATCGAGTACGCGCTGGGCGAATTCGGACGACAACTGCGCACCGCTCTGGGAAGCCTGGGCGGAGAAATTGAGCAAATGCGAAAACGGAAGGAAGAACTCGATCGCAAGATTCAGAATCTTGTGCTCGCGATCGAGGACCACGGTCACTCGTCGGCACTTTTGCAGCAGCTTGCGCAGCATCAGGCCGAAAAGGACAGGATCACCGCGCAGCTTTTATCTGCGACTGCCGGCTCAATCGAAGAGCGGCTCGGCGAGATTCGGGAATTTGTCGAAAAAGGTATCAGCGATCTTCGCGCATTGCTCAATCGCGATGTTATCCTCGCAAAGGCTGAAGTGCGAAAACACCTTGACGAAGTTCGGATGATTCCAACCGCAGGACAAACGGCAAAACATTACGTGGCCGAAGGATCGTGGAATTTGTTGGGGAATAACTCAAACCTGGACCAAACGCGCCAGCCGTCTGACTGGCGCATTCGGATGGTTGCGGGGGTTGGATTTGAACCAACGACCTCCGGGTTATGAGCCCGACGAGCTACCAGGCTGCTCCACCCCGCGAAAACATATTAGCCGATGCAGGGCACGCGGTCAAATCGCCGCAATCTTCTGACCATGTCGTCGGTTCCGTTGCAACGCGCCGTTCGCTCGCGTTCCCGGATTTTTCGGCGAAAGACTGCGACGATTTCCGCCGCAGCTTAAGACTTAGGGCGCGACTGCATGGCCATCGCCACCAAAGCACCGATAAAAATTGCCGGGAAAAGCAGGCCCACTGAGGACTCGGCGATGGTGAGCGAGCGCGCGATAGGACTCACGGGACTGATGTCACTTCCGAGGGTAGTAATCGTTGTAAAGCTATAATAGGTAAATTTCGAGGTCAGTTGATCGATGCCCACCGGCGCGTTCACAAAGCGGAAAGACCCGGGGTGGAGTTGTTCAACAAACTGAAATGCGGAAGCCCAGGCCATTCCGAGAAGAAGATACGCACATACACCGCCCTGTATGCGGCTCCAGTTCATGGGCCCGGCCCGAAACATAACGAGAAGCACGATACGAATATAGAGCAGCAGCGTTGCGGTGGTGAGGATGCTGCCGAACTGATGAAGAAAGGGCGTTGGGTGTATGCGTCCGGCGCCCAATACGAATGCGCTGACTAGAACTGCGCCGACTAGAAACAGTTTAGAAACAAGGCTCTGTTCAACTACCAACGCTCCTGAAATCATCAGCGCGACCACAACCAGATCGAAGAAGATGCGTTCAGGAAGGCCGGCCTCGCGAAGCGGAGTGATTACGAAGACGAGGAAGGTTATCGAGATCGTCACAAGAGTGAGGCCCAAGTCGCCGGACCAAAACTCACTCATGTGCATGTAGAGAGTGCTGCGGGTTGGAGAACTATTTGGCATCTTCGGTCACTCGGACGGCGGTAGCATCGCTCGCATTCAACAAATGCACAAGCTTATTGCGCGACCGGATGACCTGCTTACAACCCGGCGAATGGCAGGCCTACAATCCTGCCGATTGACACTGCAGCCGTAAAGCCGGCTCAAAGGCTTCCTCAAGACAATTTCCTGCGTGAGCACTAAAACGAATAGTTTCGATAAATAAATCTTATTTGACCTGCCATGGGCTGCGTGATATTTAATCACCCAGAATGCCGAGAAGCAATCGAGCGCGAGCCATTCCGACAGCTACAAGCCGGCTGTCTGCGCCGACCATTGCCGTAAGTTTGCCGGTTTTTGTGTTCCGTCTGATTCAACTCGTAGCGGTAGTAGGTGTAGTACTCGTACGAGTTAATACTCTACTCAGGAGCGGGTAGCGGCCGGGGCGGAAAAAAGTTCGAACCCCAAAGAGGCCGTTACCCGAAAGGGAAAACGGCCTCTTGGTTTTTAGGACCGAAAGTTCTGGGCCAAGGGAGCTCAAAATGAAGTTTTCCGATTTTGATGAGGTGAAGAATGTTTCGCGCTACAACCGCAAAAAGCTGCTCAGCAGCCAAAGCATGACAGTCGTCATGGTCGAGGCGCAGAAAGGCACTTCGGAACTTCCCCACAGTCACGACCACGAGCAAGCCGTTCTCGTCCTACGCGGCGCTTGGCGTTTTCAAATGAAAGGCCAGGAATTTACGGTACGCGCAAATCAGATGCTTTCGATTCCCGCGCAAATGGAGCATTCCGCGCTCGCCCTGGAAGACACGGTGGCCGTGGATATCTGCGCCGCCGCGCAACACGATCGCATTGCGCCACCCGAAGACCGCGCAATTCCATTCGATGCGGACCAGTATCTTTGGGGAGTTTAGGGGGGAGTTTAGGTGTCGCCATGGCAAAAAACATAAAGAGCGGCGCGGAAATCATCTGGGAATGCCTGGAGCGGCTGGGCGTGGAATATGTTTTCGGCTATCCAGGCGGCGCGATTCTTCCCGCCTACGACGCCATGACGCGTTACGGCGTTCATCACGTGCTGGTACGGCACGAGCAAGGCGCGACGCATATGGCGGACGGTTACGCACGAGCGAGCGGGCGCGTGGGAGTGGCTCTGGCAACGTCAGGCCCGGGCGCGACGAACATGGTCACCGGCATCGCCACCGCTATGATGGATTCGTCGCCAATCGTCTGTATCACGGGACAGGTTGGAAGCAAGCTGATTGGCAGCGACGCCTTCCAGGAAACGGACATCACCGGCATCACCTTGCCGATTACAAAGCACAACTATCTGGTTACACGCGCGCAAGACGTGGCGGCGAGCTTGCGCGAGGCATTTCAAATCGCGAAGTCCGGCCGCCCCGGTCCCGTGCTGGTGGACATTACGAAAGATGCGCAGAACGGCTCGTGCGAATTTGACTGGGAAGCGGCTGCTCCACAACGCCAACACTTCGCGCGCGTGCCTCCGCATGACCAAGCGCAACTGGCAGAGGCTCTGGAACTAATCAATCAGGCGAAGCGTCCCGTGATTCTAGCCGGCCACGGAATCATTCTTTCAGGCTGCGAGCAAGAAGCGCTCGCTTTCGCCGAAGCTGCGTGCGCTCCGGTCGCGCTGACGCTTCTGGGAATCGGCGCCTTCCCTGCTTCGCATCCGTTGTGCTTGGGCATGATGGGCATGCACGGCGAAGCCTGGGTGAACCAAGCGATCCAGGAGTCAGATCTGCTGATCGCGTTGGGAATGCGGTTCGACGATCGCGTCACCGGAAATCTGAAAACCTACGCGCCGTCCGCGAAAAAAATCCACATCGAGATCGATCGAGCGGAAATAAACAAGAACGTGCGTGTGGACGTTCCGCTAGTCGGCGATCTTCGTGAAATGCTGGCGCGGTTGCTGCCCGGTGTGAAAAGAGTTGAACGCTCTGATTGGCTCTCGCGCATCGATGACTCGAAGCAGGACTCCGCGGTGCGAGACATCCAGAACATGCCGGACAATGGGCACCTTTATGCGGCGCACGTAATTCACGAGCTGTGGCGTGAGACGAATGGCGACGCCATTATCGTCACCGATGTGGGCCAGCACCAGATGTGGGAAGCGCAGTACTACCACCATGAAAAGCCGCGCACGCTGATTACTTCCGGAGGCTTGGGCACCATGGGGTTTGCGCTTCCCGCAGCGATAGGCGCTAAGTTCGCCAATCCAAAGGCCGAAGTGTGGGTCGTCGCGGGCGACGGCGGATTTCAGATGACCATGGCGGAGCTTGCCACCATCGTGCAGGAAAAGCTCGAGATCAAGATTGCCATTGTGAATAACGGGTATCTTGGCATGGTCCGCCAGTGGCAGGAATTCTTCTATGACGGCCGCTACTCCTCCACTCCCCTGTCAGGCCCCAATTTTCAGAAGCTTTCGGAAGCGTTCGGGATTCCCGCCTTTACGGTAAACGCGCGGCCAGGAGTAATTCCAACCATACGCGCGGCACGCCAACATGACGGACCAGCTTTAATTGATTTTCAAGTTGAGCAGGAAGATTCGGTGTTTCCGATGGTTCCAGCGGGAGCGGATCTGCACGCAATGATTCGCAGACCGAACCCGCTGGTTGAGAGGGCGTCCGATGTCTGAAGCGCAAAAGCTGCACTCGTTCGTGCTCTACGTGGAAAATCAGCCGGGCGTGCTGAACCGCGTGGCGTCTTTGTTTCGCAGGCGCGCCTACAACATCGAGTCGCTCACAGTAGGCCACACGGAGCGGCCGGGCATCTCGCGCATGACCATCGTCGCCGGGATCAGCGAAGGCGCAGCGCATCGCGTAGAAGCGAATCTTTACAAGCTGGCTCCGGTGCTTTCCGTCGAGGACGTGACTCACATCCCGGTGATTGCGCGCAGCTTGGCATTCATCAAGGTCAGCGCGAATGACGAATCGCGTTACCGCTTGATGGAGATCGCCCGCGTTTTTCGGGCGCGCGTGGTGGACCTTGCAAGCGAATCTCTGGTCATCGAGATTACCGGCACAGAAGACAAGGTCGATGCTTTGGTAGGAGTTCTTCGTCCATTTGGAATTCTGGAAATGGCGAGAACCGGACAAGTTGTTATGTCGCGTGGAACGAAGTCTGCGCCTGATTCGCGCTCGGAAGGGCGAAGCGATTTCTTGCTGGAAGAGGAAGCATCGCAGTCGGTTTAATAAATCCCAATTGGAAAGTTCGAGGAGCGACAAATGGCCAAGATTTATCACGACAACGATGCAAATCTGGCGCTGATTCAAGCCAAGAAAATCGCGATTATTGGTTATGGCTCGCAAGGCCATGCTCATGCGCTCAACCTGCGCGACAGCGGTTGTGACGTGTGCGTCGGCTTGCATGCCGCAAGCCAGTCGTGGGAGAAAGTACGGAAAGCCAAGCTACCACTTTATTCCGTGGCGGAAGCGGCCGCTGCGGCCGACGTGATTATGATACTTGCGCCCGATACGACGCAGCCGGCGATTTACCGCAACGAAATCGCTCCACATCTTTCGGCCGGGAAGATGCTGATGTTTGCGCATGGGTTTAACATTCGGTATAAAACGATTGATATTCCTCGCGACATCGACGTCACCATGGTCGCGCCAAAAGCGCCGGGACATCGGGTCCGCGAAGTGTTTGTCGAAGGCGGCGGCACGCCGGCGCTGTTGGCCATTCATCAGGACGCAACGGGATCGGCTAAGGACCTCGCTCTCTCCTATGCCAAAGCCATTGGGGCCACGCGCGCCGGTGTGATCGAAACCACGTTCACGGAAGAGACGGAAACCGATCTGTTCGGCGAGCAAGCCGTGCTTTGCGGCGGAGTGAGCGCGTTGGTGAAAGCCGGGTTTGAGACGCTGGTGGAAGCGGGCTATCAACCGGAGATCGCGTACTTCGAATGCCTTCACGAACTGAAGTTGATCGTTGATCTGATGTATCGCGGAGGCCTCAATTACATGCGCTATTCGGTAAGCGACACGGCCGAGTACGGCGATTACACGGGCGGGCCGCAGATTATAACCAGCCAGACTCGCGACATCATGCGCGAAATGCTGAAACAAATCCAAAATGGTGAATTCGCTCGTCGATGGATAGGTGAAAACGAATCGGGCCGCAAAAACTTTAACGCCACCAGGCGGAAGGAACAGCATCAATTGATCGAGGAGATTGGGTCACAACTCCGCGCGAAAATGCCGTTCCTCGATCCCGTCACGGTGTCAACCGATCGGCCTATATCTGAGGAAATCGCCGCTACGGCCATGACAACCAGCAGCAAATGAACCGTTCGAACAGCAGAAGCAGCGTGATAACGAACGGCGTCGAGCGCACACCAAACCGCGCCATGCTTCGCGCTGTCGGTTTCAGCGACGGCGATTTTGAAAAGCCCATCATCGGAATCGCCAATTCCTACAGCAATATCACTCCTTGTAACGCCAGCCTTAACGACCTCGCCATTCGCGCCGCCGAAGTCCTTCGAGAAGAAAAAGCCATGCCGCAGGTTTTCGGCACGATCACAGTGAGCGACGGCATTTCCATGGGCACCGAAGGAATGAAATACTCGCTGGTTTCCCGTGAAGTGATCGCCGATTCCATTGAGACCGTCTGCAATGCGCAGCGAATGGACGGCGTCTTGGCCATCGGTGGTTGCGACAAAAATATGCCCGGAGCAATGATCGCAATCGCGCGACTGAATATCCCGGCAATTTTCGTGTATGGAGGAACGACCAAACCGGGCCACTGGGACGGTAAAGACCTCACTATCGTCAGCGCGTTCGAAGCCGTCGGACAACATAGCGCCGGGAAAATGGACGATAGCGAATTACGCGAAGTGGAAAAACACTCTTGCCCCGGCGTGGGTTCCTGCGGGGGAATGTACACGGCCAACACAATGTCGTCCGCGATAGAAGCCCTGGGCCTGAGCTTGCCCTACTCTTCCACGATGACCGCCGGCGAACTGGAAAAGACTCAAAGTACAGCGGACTCCGCGCGCGTCCTCGCGAAAGCCGTCGAGCAGCAAATTCTCCCCAGCCAGCTCTTAACGCGCAAAGCCTTTGAGAATGCAATTGCAGTGGTGATGGCCACGGGCGGCTCTACGAACTCAGTCCTGCATTTGCTGGCCATCGCGCAGGCGGCGCGCGTCCCTCTTTCACTGGATGATTTCGAACGCATACGCCCGCTCGTCCCGGTGCTTTGCGATTTAAAACCTTCAGGCAAATATGTGATTACCGATTTCCACGCCGCCGGCGGAATACCGCTAGTGATGAAAATTCTGCTGGACCATAAAGTGATTCACGGTGATGCGCTGACGATCGAAGGCAAAACGATTGCTGAACGCCTGGAGAAAGTTCCTCGCGAGCCGGCAAACAATCAAGACGTGATTCGTCCGTGGGAAAAGCCGGTGTACTCGAGTGGACATCTGACTATTCTGAAGGGGAACCTCGCCAGCGAAGGCGCGGTGGCCAAAATTTCCGGAGTAAAGAATCCAAAAATCACGGGACCTGCGCGCGTTTTTGATTCGGAAGAAGAATGCCTGGCCGCAATTCTTGCGAACCACATCCGCGCCGGGGACATCATCGTCATCCGCTACGAAGGCCCGAAGGGCGGTCCGGGAATGCGCGAGATGCTGGCTCCCACTTCGGCGCTCATCGGCGCCGGCCTCGGCAATTCCGTGGGGCTAATAACCGATGGGCGATTTTCGGGCGGCACGTACGGCATGGTGGTGGGCCACGTCGCGCCCGAAGCGGCTGCCGGCGGAGGCATCGCGCTGGTGCGCGAGGGCGACTCCATCACAATTGATGCCAACGCGCGGCTGTTGCAACTGAACATTTCAGCAGACGAGTTCGCGCGCCGACAAGCTGCATGGACTCGACCGAAGGCGCGCATTACTCGCGGAGCCTTGTCGAAATATGTGCGCTTGGTTTCCAGCAGCAGCATTGGAGCAATTACAGATGAGTTTGCGGAGGATACCTAGCGAGAGCTGACCGTCGCCACTAGCGATGGCCGCCCGATCAATATGCCAATTCGAGCCATACAAAGAACGCATAGCCTCATCCTTCACACCACTCGCCAAACAGCTCGAGCGATAACGCACGCCTGCGAACCCTCCAGTACGCCGCCATTAGAGATTTCTTTAGCCCCGCAAACAAAATTGAATTCGATCCAAGCTCGTTCGCAGTTATATTCGCGGTCGCAAGATTTTTTGGTACCGCAATTTCCGCACAAGATGCAAATAAGGAGCGCGACAAATGAAACGAGTTGATGCCGTAATCAGACCATCGCAGCTTGACGAGGTAAAGCAGCGCGTGAACGCGCTGGGAATAACCGGCTTGACGGTTTCCGAAGTTCGCGGATTTGGCCGGCAAAAAGGCCATACGGAGACTTACCGCGGATCGGAATACACCGTGGACTTCCTGCCAAAGATCCTCGTAACCATCGCGGTTGCGGAAGATCTCGTCGAGCCGGTGGTGGAAGCCATCATGGAGGGCGCGCGAACGGGCGTGATCGGCGACGGCAAGATTTTCGTGTCTGCTCTGGAGGATGTAATCCGCATTCGCACTGGGGAACGAGGACCCGGCGCAATTTAATTGATCGATCTTTGAAGAATCGCGAATCAATCGACTGTTATCCAAATCGCAAAAGGAGCGGCCAGATGCAATTTTCATTTGTTCGACGCGGTTCAGTCGCGATTTCCAAGGCGCTATTGGTTCTGCTGTTGGCTCAAATGCTTTGCGGATCGATGTGCGCGGCCTTCGCCGACCAGGCACAGCCTGATCCGGCAGGAACTGCAACCGGCGACAAGACGTCCGTTTCCGACGCGGCCGGTAACCCCTTTGTCGTGCCGGAGCCAACGGATACCACCTCGCCCGACTACGCCAAGAACAAAAGAGCCTTCGATGAATTTCAAGCGCAAGCCGCGAGGGAGCCGCTCGCCTTGAAGCTTGCAGACGGCGTCGGCCACGATCGCATCGGATCGAACTTTTCTTGGACCCTGCTCACCGGCTACCTAGTGCTGTTCATGCAAGCCGGCTTCGCTCTGTTAACCTGCGGATTGGTTCGCAAAAAGAATGCCGCTCACCTGATGATGCTGAATTTCGCCGCGTACGTTTTCGCATTTCTTGCCTACTACGCAATCGGCTATGCCTTTCAATTTGGCGCGGTCGCGGTGAATGCATCTCCCGCGAATATTGGCGGCGCCCAAACTCTAAATCATTTTTTGATTGGCAGCGGACAATGGGGATTCCTGGGCGGCAAGGGATTTTTTCTTACCGGCCCCGCTTACGATGCCAGCAGCAATTGCCTGACGCTTTTCGAAGTGGTGTTCATGGAGACGGCCGGATACATCATCGTGGGAGCGATTTGCGAACGAATCACTTTCTGGGCTTTCCTGCTTTGCGAACTATTTATCGGCGGATTGCTCTACCCGATTTCCGGATGTTGGGTGTGGGGCGGCGGCTGGCTTTCTCAATTGGGCTCGAGTATGCACCTGGGCCACGGCTATGTGGATTTCGCCGGCTCGTCGGTCGTCCATTCGGTGGGCGGATTTTGCGCCATGGCCTTGGCTCTCATCCTGGGTCCGCGGATGTTCAAATATGGACCCGACGGAAAGCCGCGAGCGTTCCCCGCTTCCAACATTGTTTTCGTGGTCACAGGGACGTTCATTCTTCTCTTCGGATGGATGGGATTTAATCCGGGATCAACTCTCGGCGCGACAGACTTGCGCATTGCCGTCGTCGCGGTGAACACGAATCTAGCCGCAGTGGCGGGATCTGCGGCAGCGATGCTGCTATGGTACCGGCTTTTCGGTAAGCCGGACATCACCATGGCTTGCAACGGAATGCTGGCGGGACTGGTCGCCATCACTGCGCCGTGCGCGTTCGTTTCACCCACGGCGTCGGTGATCATCGGCGTCGTTGCGGGAGTTGTCGTTTGTTTGGGCGTGCTCTTCAACGAGCGAATTCTCAAAATCGACGACCCCTGCGGCGCGATTTCGGTTCACGGATATTGCGGCTGGCTGGGCGCGGTAGCTCTCGGGATATTCGCCGACGGAACGTATGGCGCTGGTTGGAACGGCGTGGGCGCGGCGGCCTATCTGGGTAAAAGCGGTCAAGGCGTTACGGGTTTGCTTCATGGCGATTGGTCGCAATTCGTTGTGCAACTTGGCGGCGCAACATTGCTCGCGATTTATGCGTTCGGCGCGACTTTCGTGGTGTTTAAAGCCGTGAATGCCTGGCGATCGATGCGCGTAAGCAAAAAAGTGGAACTGGAGGGGCTCGATGTGCCGGAGTTCGGCATGTTGGGTTATCCCGAAGATGCCGTTCAAATGCTGAGCGCAGGATCACAATCGCCGCAGCGAGCTGTTTAACGCCGAAAGGAAGTCGAAATTGCTCTCGTGTGAAAAGTATTTATGTCGATAAACCCATCGCTCGCTGCTGAACTTCGCGATTTTTCGGCGAAGGAATCCGCGCGAATTCAAGATCAATTTGCGGCAAGCGGCGATGGCTGCGCCTTCATCCTGGGGCGCAGCTCTTTGGTCGATTGCATCGTCGAACGTCTCTGGAAGGAATTCCTTTCGGCCGATCCAGATGGCCCGTCAAATCTAGCTCTTGTAGCACTGGGGGGTTACGGCCGCCGCTGGCTTTTCCCTTTCTCCGATGTCGACTTGTTATTCCTTCATGGCGGAAATGGCCCAGATGAAAAACTTAAAGAGACGATCCGAAGATTTTCGCAAGAACTCTGGGATTTGCAGCTAAAACTAAGCCCCGCTACACGAACGCTTGCCGAATGCGGCCAGTTTGACTCTGCGAATCCCGAGTTTGCGATCTCGATGCTCGATTGCCGCTATCTCATTGGCGATCGCAAGCTTTTCACGCGGCTCCACGACGAAGTGATCCCCAAGTTGGTCGCCCAAGAGTCGAAGCAGATCGTGAAAGGCCTGGCGGAACTAACGCGAACCCGCCACGCGAAGTTCGGCGACACGGTATTTCATCTGGAGCCAAATATTAAAGACGGTCCCGGCGGACTGCGCGATTACAACGTGGTTAGTTGGCTTTCGCTGCTGGCAGCCATCGAAAGATATCACGCATGGCCGAGCGAAAATGCTGTCTTGCCCGTCTCGATTCAACCGCAGTTTGAAGCGGCGCTGCGATCTCTGATCTCTGTCCGCTGCTTCCTGCATTTCCGGCGCAATCGCGACGACAATACCCTGTCCTGGGAATCCCAGGACGCTCTCGCCGCGCGCAAGATCGGCGTCGCAAATTCTTCTTCCGTGCCCTTTGGATCCAACAGCATCGGAACAAAAGCTTTTACTACCGTAGATTGGATGCGTATTTATTTTGGGCACGCGCGCACGGTGCACCATGTCTGTATTCGCTTGCTGGAGGAAGTACCGGCAGCGAGGTTGTCCATTCATCATCAGTTTCAACAATTGCGTTCGCGGCTTTCGAATGCGGAATTTTTGGTTGAGGATGGAATGCTCGCCCTCCGCCAGCCTGCAGCATTCGAGGATCCTCACCTGATCCTTCGCGCGTTCCATTTTCTGGCGCGCCATGGACTTCCGCTTAGCTACAAAACCGAACTTCAAATTGAACGCGCCTTCCCAGCAATTGCGGCCAATCCGCCGACCGGATCACAACTTTGGCATCCGCTCCAGGAAATCCTGGTAGCACCGCATGCCGCAGACGCTTTGCGCGCAATGCATTCATTGGGACTGATCAATTCACTGCTGCCCGAGTTTGCGAGAATTGACGCTTTGGTCGTGCGCGATTATTCCCATCGCTTCACCGTCGATGAGCATACTTTTGTGGCTATCGATAATCTGCACGCTCTCCGCCAGTCGCAATCAAAATGGGACCAGCGCTACGCCGAACTGCTCGAAGAACTCGAGCAGCCCGATTTGCTATATCTCGCGCTGCTCTTGCATGACGTGGGAAAAGGCTCGAAATCGAGCGATCACGTTCGCGCCAGCGTGGAAATAGCAGAGGGTGCGATGAGCCGCCTCGACCTGGACGAACCCGATCGCGAAACGGTTCTTTTTCTAATCGGGCGGCATCTGGAAATGAGCGCCGCACTGCGGCGCGATATTTTTGATCCTGAGACGGTTCGCGCGTTCGCCGACAAAGTGGAAACGCCTGAGCGTCTGAAAATGCTTTGCTTGCTCACCTATGCGGACATCAAGGCTGTCAATCCGGAAGCTCTCACTCCCTGGAAAGCGGAAAACATTTGGCAACTTTACATTGCCACCGCGAACCACCTGAACCGCAGCCTGGATCAGCGTCTGCATGGGGACGCGCATGACGAGGTAATGGCGCATCTCGGCACTCTGGCTATGAAGGTCGGAAAACGGCTCGATGATTTTCTCGAAGGCCTGCCTCGACGCTATCTCCTCACGCATCCAGCCGCGGAAGTTCTCGCGCATTTGGAGATGACCACTCAGCTCGCGAAAGATCCGGTGCAAATAAGCCTGCGTCGCGGCCGCCACTGGTACGAACTCACGCTGGTAACACGCGACCGCCCCTCGCTTTTCGCCACTATGGCCGGCGTCTTGGCGGCATGGGGTATGAACATCGTGAAGGCCGCGGCATTTTCGAACCAATCCGGAATAGTCGTGGACACATTTTATTTTACCGACCGCTTTCGAACGCTGGAGTTGAACCTTCCCGAGTGGGAGCGCTTTCAAAAAAGCATTCAGGATGTGCTGTCAGGAAAAGCGGACCTCGATCGGATGCTCCGCGATCGTCTGCGTTCGATAAAGAATCCCGGCCCGAAGATTAAAGTTGAAACGCGAGTGAAAATAGATGACACATGCTCCGCTCACAGCACGCTCGTGGAAATTGTCGCTCAGGATCAGCCCGGTTTGCTTCACCGCATTAGTTCGATTTTTTCACGTGAAAACTGCAACATCGAAATTGCGTTGATCGAAACGGAAGGCGAAACGGCCATCGACGTTTTTTACCTGACCTCCTCAGGGTGCAAGCTCACAGACGCACATCAGCAAAGCCTTCGTTCGATTTTGCTTGCCGAGTTCGCCAGCCGGACTCCCTAACGACTCCCGCGGTTTCTAGGTCCTGTGGTACCAGGGTTGAACTCCCGGGATGGTTTGTGGTCTAGTCCTAAATGAGAAAGCCGGGCTCGCCTGGCGACTCCCAGTTCTCCGGCGGCGGCAAAATCTTTTTCGTGGTGAAGTCTCGAGTGAAACAACAATTTTTATACATATGCGTGCTGGGTACGCTGCTCTCCTTCGCCAGTGTTGGCGAGGCGAATGCGCAAGACAGTCAACCCGAAGTGATCGAGGTGGACACTCAAGCGTCTTCCCATCCTTTCCCTCATTTTTGGGAACAAATGTTCGGCTCGGGCCGCGCCATCCTTAGTTTGCGTGAAAGTTATCGCAATGATTTGCGCGAAGTGAAATCCATCACCGATTTCGAGTACGTTCGCTTTCACGCCATTTTCCACGATGAAGTAGGGCTGTACGACGAAGACGCCGAGGGCAATCCGGTTTACAACTTCTCCTACGTTGACCAGATTTACGACGGTTTGCTGCAGAACCACGTGCGGCCGTTCGTCGAATTAAGTTTCATGCCCAAGAAACTCGCATCGGCGGACGCAGTTCATTCCTTCTGGTACAAACAGAATGTGTCGCCGCCGAAAGACTACGATCGTTGGGCTGCTATGATTTCAGCATTCGCCAAACACCTGATCGACCGCTACGGGATCGACGAAGTTTCCCAGTGGTATTTCGAGCTGTGGAACGAGCCCAACATAGATTTCTGGGCCGGTGATCCCAAGGAAGCCACTTACTACCATCTGTACGATGTCACAGCCGTCGCATTGAAGAAAGTAAGCCCTCGCCTGCGTGTGGGTGGGCCAGCTACAGCTCAAGCTGCGTGGGTCGATCGCTTCATTCGTCATTGCGCCGAGAATCAGATCCCTGTCGATTTCGTCTCCACGCACGTGTACGGCAATGACACTTCTCAAGACGTATTTCACAGCGCCAAAGCGATCCCTCCGAATAAAATGATCTGCAGCGCGGTGGACAAAGTTCACAACGAAATTAAATCCTCCGCCAAGCCCGACCTCCCGCTCATCTGGTCTGAATTTAATGCGGTGTACAACACCAATCCGAAGATTGAAGATTCCGCGTTCATGGGGCCCTGGCTCGGCGACACGATTCGCCAGTGCGATGGCCTCACCTACATCATGAGTTACTGGGCATTTTCAGATGTGTTTGAAGAGCAAGGCGTGATCAAGAAGCCGTTTTACGGTGGCTATGGTTTGCTGGCGGAAGGCGGAGTGCCGAAGCCGATCTTTAATGCTTTCAAAATGCTGCACAACCTGGGCGACCAAAGAATCGATGTAGCGTCTGATTCAATGCTTGTTACTCGACGTGCAGATGGTTCTCTCGTCCTAGCCGTCTGGAATTTTTCGCTGCCGGACGATCCTGGACGTACCGTAAATATGACGATCCATCTAAAACAGCTGAAATCAGACCGCCGCGCACAAATTACCGAAATCGACTCCGAGCACGGTTCCCCGCTGCCTGCCTATCACGCAATGGGAGAGCCACTGTCGCCAACTGCTCAACAGTACGCTGAACTGAGGAAGGCCGCGGAATTGCCGCCTGCCCGCATCGAGAAAATTGAGAACGGGACCATCACGCTGACACTGCCGCCAAAGTCGTTGTTCCTGATCGAAATTCGCCAGTAGCGCAGCAACCAACGCCGACCGCATGCGCTCGTTCGAGAGAGGAGCGCGGCGGAATCCACCGTTAACGAACCCGCCGCACTCACGTCGCTTAGTCGGCTACCTCCACATCACGCTTTGGCCGCCGCTGTCATCTGCTCACGCATCTGCTTCATGAATTGCCGCATGTGGGCGATACCTCCGGGATTCCGTTTTTCGCTCCACGCCTCAAATCGCTGGGTCGCCTTTTCCAAGTTCCCCAGGAAATCCTTGTTTTGAAACATTTGGCGAACCTGCGGAATGATGGGTTTCACGCGCTCCCAGACCCCGAAAAACTCACCGCTGGTTTCAAAGAAAAGGTCTTCGTGGAGCAAGCCGTAATTCAGATACGCGCAGGCCTGGTCCCAATAGGTGAGCACCATCATTGCGAATGCTCCTTGTTCCGTTCCCATCGGCGCCACCTTCTTGAAGTCGTCCATGTTCTCAACGAAATAATTCTTGAAGAACCACTCGCGCGCCTGTCGCAATTTTGCCTCGCGTCGCAAATCGTACATCTCGAGCTGAAGTTTCCCTTGCTCGTAGGTTGGTTTTGTATCCATTTGATGCTCCTTTTTATTTTTTATTAATTGAATCGCCCCAAACTCGTTTTGAAGCGCCTCTCTAATTATAAGTCGATGCTATAAGTCGATGGAAGCCGGTCCGAATCGACATGAATTTAGCTAATCTGCAGGCAGACCCTGTATTTCCATCACCGGGCGAATTTCGACAGTTCCCCACTTTCCCCCGGGGATTTTCGTGGCGATGCCGATTGCTTCATCCAGATTCTTAGCGTCGATCAGATAGTAGCCGCCGAGCTGTTCACGTGTTTCCGCAAAGGGCCCGTCGGTGATGAGCGGTTTTCCTTCGCGCACGCGTACGCTAGTGGCCGTTGAGGTGGGATGTAGCGGCGCAGCACCCAGATATTGCCCGCTGGTTGAGAGCTTTTGGGCGAGCTTCGCAGATTCTTCGTAGCACCGCTCTCGCTCGCTGGGACTCAAGCCATTCTCATCATGATAAATTAGCAGCATGTACTTCATGGCTGCACCTCTCTATTAGTTGTACCGCTCTATTGTAAGTCGAATGGCGACGCCCCGAATCGACAGTTCAGCCTAAAAATCTCTACAATAGGTCATGCTCGCGAACGCAACTGCAGCCGTGGAAACAGTTTATCGCTCCGATTGGGGCCGCATTGTGGCAACGCTGATCGGCCTGGTCGGCGACTTCGACCTGGCCGAAGAGTGCGCCCAGGAGGCTTTTACCGCTGCCGTGGACCAATGGCCGGCCTCCGGCGTTCCAGAATTCCCGCGCGCCTGGATTATACAAACTGCCAAGCACAAGGCCATTGACCGAATTCGCCGCCAAGGGCGATATGCCGAAAAGCTCGAGTCCTACTCTACTTCCAGCTTCGTGCGCGCCAGCGAAGAGCCCGACTACGATACAAACGAAATACCCGACGAGCGTCTCCGCCTGATTTTCACCTGCTGCCACCCGGCGCTCGCACCGGAAGCACAAGTGGCGCTTACCCTACGCACGCTCTGCGGCCTCGAAACCGACGAGATTGCGCGCGCGTTCCTCGCATCACCCACGACAATGGCCCAACGCCTGGTTCGCGCGAAGCGAAAAATCCGCGATGCAGGAATTCCATACGTCGTCCCGGAGGCCCATGACGTAGCCGCCAGGCTCGACGCGGTCCTCACTGTAATCTATCTAGTGTTCAACGAAGGCTATCTAGCCACGCGCGGCGATTCTCTGGTCAGGACCGACCTTAGCGCGGAAGCCATTCGGCTGGGGCGCCTGATTCTGGAGTTGATGGGGCCGCAGCCTCCCTCCGAAGCAAAGGCTCTGGTTGCGCTCATGCTGCTTCACGACGCACGACGCGATGCTCGCCTCGATGCTGCCGGCGATCTAGTCGTCATGGAGGAGCAAGACCGCAGCCGTTGGAACAAGAAGCAAATTGCTGAAGCGTTGCCTTTGGTCGATGAAGCACTACGCGGAACGCCCGGTCCCTTTGCGCTTCAAGCGGCGATTGCCGCCGTGCATTGCCGTGGCGCACGCGCGGAAGATACGGACTGGCGCGAGATTGTCAAACTCTACGATCATCTGGAACGCGTGCAGCCCTCTCCCATCGTGTCGCTGAATCGCGCGGTCGCAGTCGCAATGGCCGATGGCCCACGCGCCGGGCTTACCTTGATTGACGCACTGGCTACAACGAACGATCTCGATGATTATCATCTGCTGCACGCGGCGCGAGCCGACCTGTTGCGCCGCGCCGGGTCGAATGACGCGGCAGCAAAGAGTTATCTGCAGGCGCTAGGACTAGTCACCAATGACAGCGAGCGGCGATATCTCGAGCGGCGGCTGCGCGAAGTTCAGCGCCCAGCGTGATCCTGAGTCTCTAACCTTCGTTATTTTTCGGAACTAATTAGCGGACGTGCTTCTGCGGCTCGCGGATCGCCTCGGCCAGGTCGTTTAAGAATTGCGCGGCGCGGGCGCCATCTATGACGCGGTGGTCGGAGGACAATGTCAAGCTCATCATCGGCCGAACGGCAGGCTGGCCGCCAACAGCCACCACTCGATCAGAAATGTTTCCTACTGCGAGAATTGCTGCTTGCGGAGGAACAATGATGGCTGTGAACGCGTCCACTTGATACATCCCAAGATTGCTGATGGTAAACGTTGCGTTCGCAAGGTCTGCGGGGCGCAACTGGCCGACCTTGGCGCGCTCGGCTAGCCCTTTGCGCTGGGCGGCAATTTTACCTAGCTCGAGTTTGTCGGCATTCTGTATGACGCCCGTAACGACTCCATCGTCAACGGCCATCGCCAGCGCGATGTTTATGTCTTTATTATGGCGAATTCCTTGCCCGGCCCAACTGGAGTTTATTCGCGGATGCCGCAGAAGCACTCGGGCGACAAGCGCAACAAGCAAGTCGGTATGCGTAACGCGAACGACAGCGGCTTGGTCCGCCGACGCCCTGAATTTCTCCAGAGCTTCAACCAGCGGACCCGCGTCAATCTCTCGAACAACAAAAAAGTGCGGGACCGTAGTCCAACTTTGGGTTGTTCGCTCCGCCATCAAACGTGCCACCGAACTCAATGGCTTAAGCTCGACCGAGGTAGGCTCGTCCTTTGAACCAGAGTCCGCTAAAGCAAGAATGTCTGACGCCAGGATTTCGCCGTCCGCACCGGTTCCGCGCACCCGCGCTACATCGACATTGTGTTCGCGCGCTAGGCGCCGCGCTTTCGGCGAGATTTTTGCGCCGCCGGACTGTGGTTCAGAAGGAGCGGAGTGACTAGGCTGCGTTCGAGCGGCTGCTACCGATTTGACTGCTTCATGCGAAGCATCTTCTTTCGGAAGAGCTTCGCCGGGAGAAATAATCCAGGCAATTGTCTTACCCACCGGAATCACGTCGCCGGCAAGAGCTTTTATGCCAGCCAAAATACCGTCCGCGGCAGCCTCAATTTCAACGACGGCCTTGTCGGTCTCCACTTCCAACAATACTTCGCCCTTAGCAACGGGTTCGCCTTCGCTCTTTCGCCAAGCGACAAGTTTGCCGGTTTCTTGAGTCAGTTCCAGGGCGGGCATTACAACGCTGATGGCCATTGGGGCAGAAAGAGGCGAGCAGAAACCTCAGTCGGTGACTCCCACTCGTTCCGTCTTCGCGCTGGCTTCCACCATATCGACCACGCGCTGGCTTGGCGCCGCTTCTGTTTCGCGCGCAGTGGCCAGCGGTCCATTCACCGTGAAGTAGTGCGCGCCAGCCACGAGCAATTCTTCCGCCGGGAACCGCGTGATCACTTCATGTCCCGTTTCGGTTACAACGATTTCCTCTTCGATTCGCGCCGCACTCCAGCCGTCCGTCGAAGGCCAGAACGTTTCAAGCGCAAAAACCATGCCGGGCTTGATCTCGTAGGGATGATCCAGCGAAACCAGCCGGCTAATCACAGGCTTTTCCCAAATTGCCAATCCAATTCCGTGTCCATATTGCAAAGCGAAGGCCGCTTCTTCGTTGGGGAAGCCAAACTCCTGCGCCTTGGGCCACAGCGCCGCGATTTCACCCGTCGTGCGGCCCGGTCGGACCAGCGAAATAGCCGCATCCAGATACTCGCGGCAGCGCTTGTAAGCATCGATCATCGCGTGCGAAGCGTATCCTATGGTGAAGCACCGGTAGTAACACGTGCGGTAGCCCATGTAGGAATGCAAAATGTCGTAGTAAACCGGATCACCGGGGCGGAGAATGCGGTCGGAAAAAACGTGCGGATGCGGATTGCAGCGTTCTCCGGAAATTGCATTCACAGCCTCAACGTATTCGGATCCAAGATCGTAGAGAACCTTGCTTACCAGGCCGACCGCTTGGTTCTCGCTCATGCCCGGCTTCATGGCTCGGTACAGCTCGTCGTAAGCGGCGTCCACCATCATTGCCGATGTGTTCAGCAAAGCGATTTCATCTTTCGTTTTGATTACGCGCGCATCGGACATGATCTGCTGTCCGTCAACCACAGTGATGCCCTCGCGCTGCAGCGCAAAAAGAACGGGAGGCTCGACGATATCTATCCCGAGCGGTTCCTTGTGCAGCCCGCGCTTTTCAAGCTCGATACGGATTTTTTTTGCCACGTCTTCCGCGCGTCCCATCTCGGGCGACATAGCGCCACGCAGCAACGAAATTCCCGGCCGCGAACGTTCGCCTAACCAGGGGCAGTGAAGTTGATGATGGCGGGCCGCAGAACCGAAATCCCAGAGAATGGGATCGTCGTTCTGAGGCAAAAGCGTGAACCGGCTGATTTTATCTTGCGCCCAACTGCCGATGTGCGTAGAGGTGATATAACGCACGTTGTTCATATCAAAACACAGGAGGGCTCCCATCTCGGACTTCGCAAGAAGCGCTTGAGCGCGCGCCAGACGTTCACGGCGTAACCTATCGAAATCGATTCGCTGTTCCCAATCAACCGCCATCGTTCCATAAGTCGGCAGTGCCACGGCAGACCTCCTCTTTCCCTTCTGAATTCTGGTGACTTAAGTTCTTATTTCGGTTCTCAGGATCGATTGCACAAACCACGCGCCACTTCGAATACCGACTGCTCGGTTGGCACGGTCACGTCTTCCAAAGGCGGAGAAAACGGAATCGGGACGTGCATCGCTCCCATGCGTTTTACTGGCGCATCCAAATAATGAAAAGCGCCCTCCGCGATTACCGCGGCAATCTCCGCGGTGACGCCATAGCGTCCGTAGCCTTCATCGATCACGATGGCGCGCGAAGTTTTTTTCACCGATTCGATTAGAGTTTTTTCGTCCAGCGGCCAGGTAGTTCGCGGATCGATCACCTCGGCGCTCACGCCAATTTCTTCCAGCAGCCCAGCCGCGCCCAACGCCACTTGAACCATGCTGCTCGTGGCAACCAGAGTTATGTCGTCACCCTGGCGCTTTACGTCCGCGACGCCGAGCGGAATCGTGTATTCCTCCGCCGGCACCGGGCCTTTCATCTTGAACATCATTTTGTCTTCGAAAAAAACAACCGGGTTTTCGTCGCGAATCGCAGTTTTCAAAAGCCCCTTGGCGTCGTACGGAGTTGAAGGCAACACCACTTTCAACCCCGGCACATGGCTGAACCACGCGTGAAGTGATTGCGAGTGTTGCGCGGCCGACCTGCGCGCGGCGCCAAGAGTTGTGCGCATCACCATAGGCACCCGCCACTTCCCGCCGGACATATAGTGAACCTTCGCCGCCTGGTTCGCCATCTGGTCCATGGTGAGCGTGATGAAGTCGCCAAACATAATGTCAACCACCGGACGGAGCCCGGTCATCGCGGCGCCGACCGCGAGTCCGGTGAAGCCCGCTTCGGAAATCGGTGTATCCACCACGCGCTTCGTCCCAAATTCTTCCACCAGTCCGGAAAGCACTTTGAATGGCGTTCCCGCCTCGGCCACATCTTCGCCCAAAATGAAGACGCGCGAGTCGCGGCGCATTTCTTCGGCCAGCGCTTCGCGTACCGCTTCGGCAAACGTAATTTCGCGAGTTTTTGTCTCAGGCATACACGTCTTCGCTCGCTTTATCGACGCTCGGATACGGCGCCGCGATTGCAAACTCCACCGCTTTCTGCATCTCGGACTTCAGTTCTGAATGTATTTGCCCGAGCTGCGCCGCATCAGCAAGCTTATTGGCAACCAGCCATTCGGAAATTTTTTGGATCGGATCCCGCTCGGTCGCCCACGTTCGCTCTTCCTGCTTCGAACGATAATATTCCCGGTTGATGTCGCCAACATGATGGCCGTGGTGCCGGTAGGTATTGCACAAGAGGAACGCCGGCCCGTCTCCGCGCCGCGCGCGCTCCACCAATTTCGCGGCCACTTCATGCACGGCGCGCACATCCTGCCCGTCAACAGTCTCGGCATGGACTCCAAAGGCAGTCGCCCGCGCAGTCATCTCGCCCGCGGTAGTCTCCGAATAGTGCGTGTATTCGGTGTACGAATTGTTCTCGCAGACATAAATCACCGGCAGCTTCCACAGCTGGGCCATATTCATTTCTTCGTAAAGAACTCCCTGCCCGAGCGCTCCTTCTCCGAAGAAGCACACGGAAACTTGGTCGGTGCCCAGATATTTCGCGGAAAATGCAGCGCCGGTTGCGATTCCCACACTTCCAGCCACGATCGCGTTCGCGCCCAGGTTACCAGTCGCAGGGTCGGCGATATGCATCGACCCGCCTTTCCCCTTGCAGTAGCCAGCTTCTTTACCCAACAGTTCCGCAAACATTCGGTCCGGCGATGCGCCTTTCGCCAGGCAGTGCCCGTGCCCGCGATGCGTACTGGTAATGTAATCGTCGTTCCGCAGCGCTTCGCAAACTCCCACAGCCACAGCCTCTTCGCCAACATACAAATGCGCGAGTCCGGGCATCAACGCTCGCGTGTAAAGCTCATTCACCTGCTCCTCGAACAAACGTATAGCCAGCATCTGCCGGTACATGCGCACCCATCTCTCTGGCTCTGCTCCGCTTTTAGTCTTCGCTTTCGGTTTCGGTTGGCCGGTTACAGTGCTCATTTCGCGACTCCTGACATCCGCGCCAGCACATCGAACACAACCGCAAAATCCTTCTTCTCCCAACCCATCCCGCGCGCCGCCGTCAAAAATTCATTGCTCACCGCAGTCGTTGGCAACGGCACGTTCAGCTGCCGCCCCAATTCCATGGCGAGCAACATATCTTTCTGCATCATGTTCACGTCGAACCACGCCTCTGGCGGCTGCTGCAACACAAATGGCCCGCGATACTGAATCATCGGCGACGCCACAGCGCTGTGGGTCAGAACGTCCACAGCAACCTCGCGTGCGATCCCACTTTTTTCCGCTAGCAGCACGCCTTCG
>Ga0206845_1109_pt1 | contig 24408 bp, 30 predicted proteins | sample Alteio_BWOrgCont_19_FD_152887 | JGI IMG/M metagenome (GOLD analysis project Ga0206845, IMG submission 152887) | Enriched cells from forest soil in Barre Woods Harvard Forest LTER site, Petersham, Massachusetts, United States -... | ecosystem: Environmental > Terrestrial > Soil > Temperate forest >...
GTAAGGCAGCAATACTACCCGGGGTGGTGTAAATGTGCGCGATTTTTGACCCATTCGACCGCATCGCAGTCTTTTTTTCACGTCCGCAATACCAAAGTCTTGACCGAAAGGAAAGCATGGCAAAAGTACAAGTCAAAATCTTAAAAGCCGTCTCCGGCAACATGGCGGAGTTCGAACATGACGCGCGCATGCCCGATGGAGTGGCGAGAATACATGCGCAATTCCCAGAGCCGGACCCCGATTGGCTCACAGGCGATCGCGCAAACCGATTCTACCGGTCGATTTTCACGGAATGCGTGGATACCTTCATCGATCCGGCGCATTGGGCTGATTGCGTCGCCATATGCGCGCAACACGCCGCTAACCTCACCGAAATCAGGCACGTCATGAGCGCTCAGGATATTACCGAATGGGCCGCGGCAATCACCCAGTTTTTCGATTGGTTTAAGATCTCCGCCGCGGCGCGAGTCCGCCTTTGGCGAGAGTTCGGGCTTACCGAAACAGGCGAGATTTTGACCGCGGCGCAAGTATAGCCCGGTCTTTTCAAGTTCGCGGGGCGCACCAATCACGGTCCCGCACCAAAGGAGCACCAAAACGAATGGCAACACAACCAGCAACAACCCGCGTACGATTTCTCGAATCCGTCGCGGGTATCGCGGACAAAAAATACCGGGACTCGGAAACAGGAGAGTGGAGCATCATCCGGCATCCGCACTTTCCCGGGCGCGAGACCTACTCCTTCAAGCCGCGGGATGAATATTCGATTCCCAGGGCACTCGTTGAACCATGGGTCGCGGCGGGCATTGTCGAGGTGATTCCTGAAATGAACGTGGCGCGCGGATAATCGCGAACACAACTCAGACAGGAGGCCTGAACCGAACAGGATCAGGCCTCCTGCATTTTCAACCATGAGGAAAACATGAGACAGCAAGCACTGACGAAACGCCGCGGTTTCCGTATCGAGGAGCAAGGCGGCCCACGCGAGCCGGAGGTAATCACCGGACTCACCAGCAATCAGCGGCTTTTACCGGGCAGCGTAACGAAGGCCGCATTCGAGCAATTGACTTACGACACGCCTCGCCGAGTCCCCTTTTCGAACGCCCAGATGAGTATCGTGCCTTCACGTTCGCCCGGACGGCCGATATCAAACACCTTCGTCCTGGGGCGCCCAGGAACCGGCGAAGGCGCAATGGATGGCCATCGTTTATCGATCGCGAATCTTACCAAGCACACTCATTTTCTGGAAGCGCGGGACGGTGTCAATTTCGGTGGCGTCGGTGGCCCTCCGGTTGTGTCGCTCGCGTCCAACACGCCATTCGCGCCCGGGGGCATCTTCGTCGATGGGGATGAGGCCGGCAGCAGGATCACACTGCGGCCATTCGCCAGTCTCGAAATCATGGCCAGCCGCGGGCGCTGGCAGGTGATGGCGGGGCGCCATATCGAACTTTCAAAGGAGTAAACGTATGAATAAAATGACCAACCAAATTATGGATATGTCTCGCGCGGCTCGCCGACTGCCTCAAGGCTCGCGCGAACAAGGCGAGCTGGTAAAGAAGCTTTATGCGAGTCTGACGCCAGGATTTAGCGCCCGAATCGTTCAGGACAACAGCCCGAGCAGGGTACGGGGGGCCGTCCGGGGCCACGCAAGGCGCGGGCTTACGGCTGCAGACGCGAGAGGCATCCTCAACCGAATCGAACGGCGGCGAACGTTGGATCGCCTGAAAACTCACACACAGCCGCGGGCCGTAACCCTCGCTCGGGCGAAACGCGCGTTGGCAAACATGGAAGCCAACAACAAAAAGCGGGGTATCGCCAATGTGCAGGTCTTCCTGCCTGTCGATGACCGTCTCCGGTGGTGAACCCATGGAGCCCGGCTATATCCCAGATGGAAAATTTGTTGGTTGTAGCGTGGCCGTAACCCCATTGTGGGCGCTCTATCACCTGCTCAAAATCCAGGAGCCCGGGAGTTCTGAACGCCTCGCGACAAAGCAGGAAATCAGCCGACGCGAACAAACCAGACCCAAAGCAGAGCCGTCTAAGTTCAGGCGCCGGAAACGTCTGGTCGGGCGTTCGCCAGGCGGCGCTTACTAAGCATCAACCATCAACCTTGCAGGCGGCGGTGTCGCATATGTCGGCCCGTCGCCCGCTTCTATTTTCAACCAATCACCGAAAAGGACGAAATGACAAAGAAAACGAACCTGAAAGTAGCACCGAAAGCCACAAAGAAGGCTGCTTCGGAGCTGATCGAGAAGGCCGTGCCGTTAACGATCGGCGGCAAGGCTTACACGCTCGAATTCGATTTCAACCAGCTCGCCGAAGCCGAGCTTGAGATGCAGAACAAAGTTAACCTGCTTCACGGCATGGCGGCTTTTCTGCTGGGCACACAGACCGCTGCTCAGACGGTCGCGCTGTTCTATGCGCTCTTGCAGGTGCATCATCGCTATCAGCCGGTGCAGCACGGTCACCCCAAGATCGGGATATCACTGATGGAAGCGGCCGAAATGATGAGCCTGGCCAACCTTCCCAACATCACGGTGGCGATGAGAATGGCGCTGGTGGCGTCGGATCAGGAGGCTGCGTAAGATGGCCATCCGCGCCGGCCAGCTTGTCATTGACGTCTCGGCCGGGACAAGTCAATTTATCCTGGATCTCGAGAAGGCCAACGTCAAACTCAAGGATTTTGGCGGCAGCGCGCAATCGGCCGGCAATCCGCTCCTAAATCTTTTCCGGATCGGCGGCAGTGGTTTCGACTCGCTCGGCAGCAATGCTGAGCGGGCCGGGACGCGGATCGTTTCCTCGATGCAGGCCAGCAGTGCGGCGCTGCGAACTCTTGAAGGCGGCATGACGGGTTCTCTCCGGGTCGCCGAACGTTTCCTTTCGACGTTCTCCGGGCTTCAGCCCGTCTTGCAGGGCATTTACCCGCTCCTCGGTGCCTTCTCTCTCGTCTCAATCGGCGTGGAGGGTGTCGAGCGCATTGGAAAGATGGCGGGCTTCTTCGGGGAGACAGCCGAAAAGGAAAAGAAGGCGGCGGAAGAGGCCAAAGAGCTGGACGAACAGATTAAGCGCATCGGCGAGGATATTGCGAAGATCGACCTTCAAAAGTTCGAGTTGCAGTTCGGGCCGGCTGCGGCGAAGGCGCGCGAGGCTGCACAATCCGTCAATTCGATCAATATGTCGGCCTCGCGGACGACGATCGCGATGCTGCAGGCGCGCGCCGCCCAGCAGGAAGCCGAAATCGGCGGCAGTGGCGCCGTGAAATATACTCCCGAACAGCTCGACTCACGCACCGACATAAGCGCGGGCATGAAGGCCAAAATCAAGGCTCTCGAAGATACCCGCCGAGAAATTGGGAAGGTGCAAGACGAACTGATCAAAGACCAAAAGCAGTCCGATCTTCTCTCGCTTCAATCCCTGAAGCAGTCGGGCGATGACTATACCGCTGCGCAGAATGACCGTGCGACAGCCGCGGACAAGGCCGCAGAAGCCCAGAAGAAAGCTTGGGACAAACTCAAGCAGGCCGATGAAGCTGGCCTTGCTGCCGATGCCGAGACGTACAAATCGAGCCTCGGCGAACAGATCAGTTACTGGCAATCGCGGCTCGATGCCGACCTGAAAGGGACCGATCAAGAGGGTGCCATTTACGAGAAAATCAACCAGCTGCGCAACCTGCAAGGCGAAGCCGTCGCGCGTGTTGCGCAGCGGGGATCACAGGATGCCATCGAAAGCGCCCGCAAGGCTCAAGAGGCTGCCCATAAGCTCGACGAGCTTATCGCGCGCGCCGAAGAACTAAATGCCAAAATTGGCGTCGGCGGGACGGACTACGACCGCAGCGGATCGCGTGCCCGGATATCGGAAGTTCAGGCGAAAGGATCGGGTGATACGCAGGATATCCAGATTCAGGGCCAGAAGCTGACGCTTGAACGGTCATACGGCCAGGAGATCGGCCACACCTTACAGCAGCAGGTTACCTTCATGGCCGCAGTCGCAGCCCTCGACGAGCGCTCACGCCAGGCGAAGATCGAGGGACTCGTGGCGGCTCAGCAGATTGCGCAGCATGCGGCCGATGAAGCAAACGCCAAAGGCGATATAGCGAAAGCGGACGAGGATTCCCTGAAGGCCGCCGAACTCGGCGCCCAGATTGATCAGGAAAGAGCGAAGTCGGCCAACGATCTTTATGCCTCCAAAACTGCAATCGCGAAAACGATCCAGGGTCAAAACCTCGGATTCCAGATCGGGCAGGATCTGGACAACGCGATCCATCAGCAGTTACCACAAGCGCTCGGCGGCGCGTTCGCGAACATCATTTTCGGCGGGAATAAGCATGAGAGCGCCGGAAGACAACTTGGCGACGCAGCTAAAGGGGTTGGCAAAAGCCTCGTCGGGCAAGTCGCAACGCAGGCAATCGAAAGATTGATCGCTACGATAATCCCGCAAATAGCTATCGGCACGGCGCAAGTAACGGCTCTGACGGCCAACACGGCGGCAGATATTGCGCTGACGGCGGCAGTCGTTGCGCTGACGGCGGCAACCACTACGGACGCGGTAACAAATCTCATACCGTTCGCCGCAGGCGGCGAGCCTCCAACGGACAGGCCCTCGGTAGTCGGCGAAAAGGGTCCGGAAATCTTCTGGCCCAAATCCTCCGGAACGATCATTCCGAATCACAAAATCGGACCTTACCTTGGCGGCGGAGCCACCATGCAGGCCGGTACGATCATCCCGAAATCGGCGTCATTCGGATCTTCCGCTTTCGCCAATATTACTGGTCCAACTTCAGATGGCGGTTCTTCCTACTCGTCCTCCTTTGGCCAGATGCATTTCCATGCACACGGCGTCACCGACCCGAGCGATTTCATTGATTACGTGGCAAAGAAACTCCCGATACGCCTGAAGTCCACCAGTCCGGTATTCGGGCCGGCGTCCATATGACCCAGCCATTACACCGGCGTAAGGCGACTGCAGAGCCATGCTCGATTCGCCGAGAACTTGCCAGTGCCGCCCGAAACATGGCACTCCAGAAACTCGGTAACAGGTAGAAACGAAAAATATCTCTTCTGTTTTCAGTACTTTTGTCCATGGAAAATGAGATGCCTTAGTGGTATGCTGCACACTGTATTCGAAAGGGGGGACACAATGGACAAGAACGTCGAAAATCATGAGCCGGAGGATTTGCAGGAGCAACTAATTCGGAGCATGGCCGACTTCGCGAGAGAGAATCCAGAGATCGCCGAAGCTATGAACGTCATGAATATGACGATGCCGGAATATTTTCAGGCCATTGATGCCTTGCGCGGCGGTCAAGTTGTTGCGGCATCGTCACTTACACCGTTTCCATTAGTAGAGGTAACCAGCTGAGTGTCGCTCGGCTCCGCATGGAATGAAGCACAAGTAGAACTTCAACGAGAGGCACCGCTAGATCGCCCCGGAACTAAGGCTTCTTGGGCGAAAGTACTAGGGAAGAGAGTGAGGGCTCTCTCTGACTACACCGGACGTCCCTGTGTCGTCTATGTGACGGCATGCACCACGTCGGGTAAGCAACTTCCTCCAGGCGGCATACAGATCGACGTATCCGACAAGATGGGGTTCTATGAAGTCACCCACAGTTTGGCGGCAAAACCGATCGACCTGCTTCTTCATAGTCCCGGAGGATTCCCGGAGGCAGCAGAGAGCATTGTTGAATCTCTGCGCGCGAAATTTCCGCATGTCCGCATAATCGTTCCCAGTTACGCGAAGAGCGCCGCCACGATGATGGCGATGTCGGCCGACGAAATATTGATGGACGACGATGCCGAGCTCGGGCCCATAGACCCGCAAATGCAGACAGCGAATGGCCTAAGTCCGGCGGAAGCGATCAAGGAACAGTTCCTGAAGGCGGGGAAGGAGATCTCACAGGATCCCAAGCGATTAAGCGTCTGGCTCCCAATACTGCAACAGATGGGACCGTCAATGCTGATCCAATGCGACAACGCGATCGAGCTTTCCCGAACGCTCGTGGGTAAATGGCTGGTCAGGTTCATGTTTAAAGGCGATGCCGACGCCGAAGGCAAGGCCGAGGCGGTTGCCAATTTTTTGGGACAGCACTCGACGTTTAAATCCCACGGCCGGAGCATTAGATTAAAGCAACTGCAAGAACTTGGGCAGGGATTGAAAATCGCCAGCATGCGTGACGACCCGGAGCTTCATTCCAAAATCTGGAGCGTTTATTGTGCGATTGATGTGATATTTTCCATGAGCGGAATCTTTAAGATCTTCTTCAATTCCAAGGAAGATGCTCACGTGAGGGCGGCCCAGACGGCGATGTTTGTCCCAAAGCCTCCGGGACAGATCTAATTCGCTGCATCGGGTGGGCGTTGATGCGGTCGCTGTCCTGGCCCACTGAATGATTCGGGTTGACTGAATGCGGGAACAGGGTCGGAATGATCTCTTCGCGAACCTGAAACGACACAATGATCACCGCCGGGCTACGTGGCTGAATAGAGTCGGCCAAGGCGGTATAGCGCCAGTTCCCTAACGCCCGGCTCCCGTATATCCAAAACCCGCTGTTCGCTTCTTTTTTCGCGCTCTTGTGGACCGGAGCCATCGCACTTCGGGCACACCGGTCTTCCCTTCACATACAAACTGGTGCTGGCGCCGCATTTTACGCAATTCTCCATGCTAACCTCCCTCAAACAAAATCGGAGGACTTAACCATAGCGCCGTCCGCCACGGTTGTCTGGTCAATATTGACCAAGTGGCCGCGAATTGTGAAGTCCCGGCCCCAAACAGCCATAAGCGCCCATGTCGTAGGCAATCGCAATCATTCAGGCGTTTCGTTCTTCGGGTTCGGGGGAACCGCGCTCACGGCGAGAATCTCCGCTGTCCAAGGCAACTGGGAACCGCTGTGGGCCTGCAGCACCTGCAAAAGTTCGAGCCTGAAGATAACTTGATTGATATTTTCCAGCTCGCCGCGAAGCTCATCGAGTAGATCCATGAAACTTACTGGCATACGCGGCAGGGTAGCTCAGGTCATGAGCATTTGTCTGGTCAAAAGTGCTCGCGGGCGCTAGCGAACTGAGCAAAACTGACCAGACACGGGGCAAACATCGGCGATACGCTGATGGCACCTCCTAAAGTGGGCTGCGAGACTCAGAACCTCTCGCAGTTGGGCGCAACGGCACTTCTCCTCCAAGCGTTGCGCCCCATCAAAATGAAGAGTTGAGCAAAATTGAACAGACAGGAAGCGGGATCGGCGATACGATGAGCCCAATCGCCGCCCTGTTTGCTCCTGGAAGACATTCAGGGAAATAAAGGGCGCAACTCCGACTTCCTCCGAGTTGGGAGTTGCGCCCGCATTTTTATCGAACGAGCGGAAAAGTCATCCGATGTAACTGCTGGAGGTAACCTCCGTCCTTTTGCCTCCGCCGTTCTCTGACAATCAGTAACCTGCGGGTTTCCTGAAGGCTCGCAGGATGGGGCGCAACGCAGGAACACCCCTCATGCGTTGCGCCCTCCTTTTTCTATCGAATTTGTGGGAAAGCCATCTGGCGCCCGCAAGACTCTACTGCGCACTGATCCACGCATCCAGTTCTCGTTTCAGGAGGAAAACACGGGAGCCGATCCGCTTCACGACTGGATCGGGGATGTCGCCGGTAGAAATCAGCCCGCGGACGGACGATGGCGTGCGGCCGAGGTACTCTGCGGCCTGCTTTACGGACATCAGCTTTTGGTCGGAGGAGGCGCCGGGGATGCGTGATGCCAGTTTACGAGCTACCGCCTCCGCGATGGCCTGGACGAGGACCTCGAACGCCGCACTGACGCCTGGTGGCGTCATTGGATCGTCATCCCTTCAATCGAGACGAATCCGCCCATTTCCATTTCGAGTTTGGCGATGTCGCGGTTGATGTCTTCTTGAATTTCATCGCAAAGACGCCGGAGGCTTTGACATCCCTCCACTAGATCCCGATGCTCCTGGCAGAGCTCGTTAAGCTTCTCCTGTTTCGATTTCAGCGCTTCGAGCTTCGAGCGGAACTCGCCGCGGGTCTGGTCTACGGGGATGACGAAGTAGGCACTCATGATTTCTTCTTCTCGTCCAGGCGCTTCTGGAGCTCGGCTCTCATCTCCGCAACGACTTCGATGCGAACTTCGGTCGCATGGCTCGCGTACATTGCCCGGGCGAATGGGATCGAGCTTTTTTCGGGCCGATGTGGGGCGTCCACGCCGTGAATCGATTTGTAGATTGCATTGAAGTGGTTGAGTCCGGGAGAACTCACGAAATCGCTGATGAGCGTATAGCCCATCGTTACATCGTTGGACGCAATCAGGCCATACAGCGCCCTCGCAGCCATCACGGCATCGATTAAGCGGCGCTGATCCGCTTCGATGCGTTCGTTAACGCGCCTTTGTATCTCGGCCTGGTTAAGCGTTTTTCGGCGTGAGGCATTCTTTTTCAGGATCTTGGCTTGCTGCTCGACGGCTGCGTCCTGCCGGGCGAACCATTCGTCGATGTGGATTGTTTCGGGTTGCATGGGTGGCTCCTCTCCTATCTGTTTTTATATTGTCGATATAATCGCTACAGCCACGTTAATTTATAACCGACACAACCTCCATTGTCAACACAATTTATTTTGGTTATAGTGGTGATAACGATGGGGACAGATAAGCCGTTATTAAACTTCGTGATCGAGCCAGAGTTGCTGAAGCGGATAGACGATTTCAGGTTCAAGAACCGTTTTCCGACGCGCGCGGCGTCGATCAAATGGCTGCTCGATTGGGCGCTCGATCAGAAACCAGCCGTGCCGAAGGGCGAATAATGGACAACACCCCAACCGATGAGGCGCTGGCGGAGGCATGCCTGGAAGCGGCCATCGAGATCAATGGGCTATGGGTTAAAGGTGTGGGCGGCCTCGCTTCACGGCTGGCCAACTGTCCCAGTGATGACAAGGTGGCCGAGGTGATCCGCCGTCACATATCGGCCCGGGTTGAAGGGTAATTGATGGACGTCGAGGATATCCTGCGTCAACTCAGAGCCGAGCGGGAGCATTTGAACGCGAGTATCAAGGCCTTTGAGAGACTGCAATCCGGCAAGCCGAAGCGCGGACGGCCGCCGAAGTGGATGAAGCACTCAGAGATACAGTCCGAGAGAAAGGCCGCGCCGAAGGGGGAGTGAGCAGCTATGGGGATGAAAAAGGGCGACGTGGTGGGCGTCACCGTCCGTAAGGATTGGTCGGATGCGCTTGGAAATTGTTCGACGATTCACTATTTCCCGGCTAACGAAACGCCAACAGCAAGACTCTTTGTCGCAACGCTGATCTCGCAAGACCATTTCGGGCTTTGGGTGGAAGCCGTCGAAGGATTCCGCTCGCCGGAGGATACAGAGTACCCGTCCCGGCTGTTTGTTCCCTGGCAGTTTATTTTTGCTATACAGACGGACGATCCCGCGTCGAGCATATCGATCGGCTTCTTGAAGCGCTGACTTTCGGGCCGCTCTATCTGTAAAAGTTTTACAGATAGCTCGCCGCCCAGGTTCATTGACAACCGAATAGCAAAGGCCTACGACGTGGACGCCGTGTATTCTGCCGGCGTCCAGGCGGTTGAGGGGTGGACCTTCAACACTCTATTTCCGCGCAAGGTATTGGGCGTAATCTTCGCCCTTTTTCGTTAATTTGCAATTGCGCCCGGTGTCGCCAGATATGCGCACCAGGTCGTTTTCAACGAGTTCGTTAATTGTGCGCTCGCTGACTTTGCCTCCGGTCCGCGGAACCAGTTTCTGTCTTTGCATGACGAGGGCTGGCGCGCCGAGGCCTGATTTCGAGACCATACAGCCGTCCCGCATATCGAGCGCCAACCGCTGAGCTTCGGTGCTCAGGATAATAGACTCAAATTCGTCGGCCACTCTCGAATGATATATGGACGTCCAATGGTTGAGGGAATCGCCAGTCACAGCGTTCGAAAATAATTTCGCGCTGAGACCAAAGGGCTTATCGTTCGCATGCGCCACCATCGCCACTTCGCGCGTGTACACTGCGAGCGAAACTGGCTCCTTGACAACTGAATATTCAAAACGGGCGCGGAACACACCCGGCTGGAAGTCTTTTCAGCCGGGCAGGGCTGATGCGGTTCACAGAAATTTCTGAACAAACTGAACCTAACATCGGACGAATACGGATGGCTTCCGGGCGTCAGGTGATATCGTTGCTGAAATCTGTTTTGACGAAACGAACCTGAGAAGTTGTTGAAAACGCCGGAATCGGCCGACGGAACCCAAGGCTGAACCTGAGAATACGGAGACGAGATGGCCGTTTATAAGCGCGGTAAGGTCTGGTGGTACAAATTCACGTTCAGCGGGGAGATGATCCGGGCCAGCACGAAGCAGGGAAACCGGCGAGTAGCTGAACAGATCGAGGCCGCGCGAAAGACGCAGCTCGCAAAGGGAGAAGTCGGGATACAGGATCGAAAGAGGGCGCCGTTTCTCAGTGATTTCATCGATCGCGATTTCCGGCCGTTTGTCGAGGCGAACTTTTCCGGAAAGCCGAAGACCCTCAGCTATTACCGGAACGGCCTGAAACGGCTTGCGGCTTTCGAAAAACTTGCATCGGAACGGATGGACGAGATCACCTCGGAAGGAATTGCGGAATTTATTTCGGCGCGCCGCGTGGCGGGACTCCAGATCTCAAGCATTAATCGGGAATTGCAGGTGCTCAGGCGCATGTTCTCGATGGCACTCGAATGGGGCAAGGTCGAGAAGGTGCTTCCCCGGGTGCGAATGATCGCCGGCGAGCGACACCGGGAACGCGTACTCAGTGCGGCAGAAGAGACCGCTTATCTTGCCGCGGCAAGATCGGCCGTGATGAACAGACACTCCGATCCCGCGTTGCTCGCGGATGTCGCCGTTATCTTGATTGACTGCGGACTCCGACCTGAGGAATGTTTTCGATTGAGGCCGGAAAATATTGTAGGTGAGATCTTGGAAATTCACTTCGGGAAGACAGAAAATGCCCGACGGAGAATACCGTTGACAGCGCGCGTGGCAGCCGTCCTGAAGCGCCGGAACCGCGGCGGCGAGTGGTTATTCCCCGCAGCGACCTCAAGCGGCCATATCGAGCCCTCATCACTCAAGAAACAACATGCCAATGCGGTGAAAGAGGCCGCCCGGTTGAGCGAGGGGTTTCTCGGCTTCGAATTCTATGCGCTCCGGCATACCTGCCTGACGCGCTGGGCGCCGCACATGGACCCGTGGACGCTGGCATATTTGGCCGGACATCGCGACATGAGCATCACGAAGCGCTATGTTCACCCTCAAGAAGGACCGATCAGGGAAGCGATGGAAAAGGTTCGGCGGGGGCACAAATCCAGGCACACCAAAGAAAACAGCGCGGAAACTGACCGCGCTGTTAGTTCGTAAACGATTGATTCAATTTAGGATAACTGGTGCGCCCGGAGTGATTCGAACACCCGACCTTCTGGTTCGTAGCCAGACGCTCTATCCAACTGAGCTACGGGCGCAATATCAACAGTATAGCCTGGCTTAGCGCTCGGACCGCATCTCGAGAAGCTGTACGAATTCGCACCCTACCCATCTCCCGCAGCCGGCGCGAGCACACCTATAGTGGAGTCATGGCTTATCCCGTAAAACCTGTAGATCCCGCTCTCAGCGCCGCCCTTGCTGAAATCGAAAAGAAAACGGGCCCCAGCAATTTCCTGCGCGTCATGGCGCACCAGCCGGAAGCGATGCGCGCCTTCGCATCCCTGTATTCAAATGTCGTGGGCACCAAAGTCCTCGACAGCCGCCTCAAAGAGATGATCTATCTCGCGGTTTCGTTCGTGAACGAATGCGATTATTGCGCCTCGCACCATATCGGGACAGGGCGTGCGGCGGGTCTCGCCGACGATGAAATCCGCGAAATCGAGATGGAGAATAATCGGAATTTCACCCCTGAGGAGCAGGCGGTCCTGCATTATGTCCGCGAATTGACGCGCACCGCTTCCGCCGACGGAGGCACGCGGCACGCGGTCGAGGAACTCTTCACGCCCGAGCAGTTCGTCGCTATAACCATGATCGCCGCCATGGCGAACTTCACGAACCGCTTCAACAACGGTTTGTCCGTTCCTCTCGAAGCGGGAAGCGCCCCCTTATCGACGCCCGCGGTAGGTTAATAACGGTGGGATGATCGATATTTGGCCGTTCTCATCGGAGTCCATCCCATCGCTGAGGCGCTTCGGGCAAAACGCCCTCTCGAACGCATCCTCGTGGCTCGCGGAGCCGGAGGTCATCGCCTGCAGGAAATCATCGACCTCGCCCGCGGTACGGGAACGCCGGTGCGATTCGAGGATCGGGGTGCGCTCGACCGCCTTGCCGGAGTTAAGTCGCATCAGGGAGTCGTCGCGCTCGGAGCGGAGAAGAAATACGCCGAACTGGAAGAAATCGCCCCCACGACCGAACTTCTAGTCGTCCTCGACGGCGTGGAGGACCCACACAACCTGGGCGCAATCATTCGCACGGCCCATGCCGCAGGCGCCGGCGCGGTGATCATCGCCGAACGGCGCGCGGCGGGCCTTACGGAAACCGTTGCAAAAGCCGCCGCCGGCGCGCTTGAGCATTTGCCTGTCGTGCGCGCGGTGAATATCAGCCAGACCTTGCGATCGCTCAAGCAGGAGGGTTACTTCGTTTACGGCCTGGACGAGAAAGGCGATCAGACGTTCGATTCCGTAGACTGGCCCGAACGCACGGTAATCGTGATGGGAGCCGAAGGCAAAGGACTGCACGATCTGGTGAAGAAGAACTGCGATGCGCTGGTGCGGATACCGATGGCGGGGAAGATTGCGTCACTGAACGTTTCCGTTGCTACCGGGATCGTCCTGTTTGCCTGGCGATCCCGGCGCGCAGAGAAATCGTGAGTTCTTACTTTCCTTCAACCTTCAGAGCATTTTCAACCTTGAACACGCCGGAAACTCCGTTCGTTCTGATCCCGGCAATGTTACGGTCCATTTCATTGGCTACCACTCCCTCCAGGCGTACATTGCCGTTTTTCACAATGATGTGGATGGAGGGAAGCGCCTGATATCCATAGCGAGTCCCAAGTGAGGGGTCGCGATAAATGGCGTTATAGACTGCACGACGAATGTTGTCGTCGTTCGGCGAAAGCGGGAGCACCTCGATGTTATTCGTCACGCCCGTTACGCCCTCGACGCGTTTCACAGCGCGCCCTGCGTCATCCTTCAGGACGGGCTTTACAACCTGACCGACGAGGGTGACCATCCCGCCGTTCACGGTGAAACCGAGATCGTCGAAAACCCCGTAATATGGCAGAGTGACCAGGGCCCGGCGGACGTCCTTAATCATCCTGGCCTCATTCCCCGGTCCATTGACGTAGGGGTCCATGTGGCCTTTGTCTTGAGCGGCAATGGTCCCCGGAATCGCCAGCGCGCCCATCAGCAAAACAAACCCAATTCCCTTCATACGCACCTTTCCTTTCATGCACACCGACGCTAACTGTAGCACGTGAAACACAAATCGGGTTGGCGTTATCGGGTGTTTAGTCCGCTGCGTCGGCCGTCAGGTGGACGCTGTCGCCGCCGCCCGAAATCTGATGCAAAACTTCGTCGGCCTGAGCTGCCGTGAAGCTCTCCACCTTGGCGGAGTGGTTCATGGAACAGAATTTCGGCCCGCACATGGAGCAGAAAGCCGCTTCCTTGAAGCCTTCTTCGGGAAGCGTTTCGTCGTGCATCGAGCGCGCCGTCTCCGGGTCGAGCGAGAGCTCGAACTGGCGGTTCCAGTCGAAGTTGTATCGCGCCCGCGATAATTCGTCGTCACGATCCCGCGCGCCGGGCCGATGCCGCGCCAGATCGGCCGCATGCGCGGCGATCTTATACGCGATGATTCCCGCCTTCACGTCTTCGCGGTTCGGCAGTCCGAGGTGTTCTTTCGGCGTCACATAACAGAGCATTGAGGCGCCGTGCCAGCCGATCATCGCGGCGCCGATCGCGGAAGTAATGTGATCGTAACCCGGCGCGATATCGGTGACGAGGGGCCCCAGCGTATAGAACGGCGCGTCGTAGCACAACTCGCGCTCTTTGATTACCTGGAGTTCGATCTGGTCCAGCGGAATGTGCCCCGGGCCTTCGATCATCACCTGAACGTCGTACTCCCAGGCTTTCTTCGTCAGTTCGCCCAAGGTCTTCAGTTCGGCGAACTGCGCCTCGTCGCTCGCATCGGCGATGCATCCGGGGCGCAGACCATCGCCCAGCGAAAAGCTGACATCATACTTCTGGAAGATCTTGCAAATGGCGTCGAAATTCTCGTAGAGGAGATTCTGGCGATGATTCTTGACCATCCATTCGGCGAGGATCGCTCCGCCGCGGCTCACAATACCCGTGATGCGCTTTGACGCGAGCGGTACATACTGCACCAGCACGCCGGCGTGAATCGTCATGTAGTCCACGCCCTGCTGCGCCTGCTCCTCGATCACGTCGAGCATGACATTAATATTCAGGTCCTCGACGCGGCGCACGCGCGAGAGCGCTTCGTAGATCGGAACGGTACCGATAGGCACGGGCGAGTTGGCAATGATCGCCTTGCGGATTTCCGGAATGTCGCCGCCGGTCGAGAGATCCATCACGGTATCGGCGCCGTATTTCACGGAGTAGCGCAGCTTTTCCAGCTCTTCCTCGATATTCGACGTCGTTGCCGAGTTCCCGATATTCGCATTGATCTTGCAGCTCGATTCGACCCCGATCGCCATCGGTTCCAGATTGGTGTGCCGGATGTTGGCGGGGATGATCATGCGTCCGCGCGCTACCTCGGCGCGGATGAGTTCCGGCGAGACCTTTTCCCGGCGGGCAACGTATTCCATTTCCTCCGTGATCAGGCCCTTGCGGGCATAATGCATCTGGGTCCGTATGGAATCGGACGATCGTTTTTCAACCCACGGCGTACGCATCTTAAAGCCAGTGTATATCGCGCGGAGTTCCCTGTGGGACGGCGTGTTCAAAGTGCCCCGGAAATCGCTTATACTCCCTTTGATGCCGACAATCGAGAAACACAAACCAGGCGCGTTCAGCTGGATCGAGTTGAGCACCAGCGACCAGGCCGCCGCAAAGAGCTTCTACACCACGCTCTTCAACTGGACATTTCAGGATTCACCGATGGGTCCGGACGATGTTTACACCATGTTTTCTTTGAACGACCACGTCGTCGCGGCGGGTTACACCATTCGCGGGGATGAAGTGTCGATGGGCGTTCCGCCGCATTGGAACCTCTATATGAGCGTCGAAAGTGCGGACGATACCGCAAATCGCGCGGGAGAACTCGGCGGGAAAATCCTTGCACCGCCTTTCGATGTCTACAACTACGGACGCATGGCAGTCCTCCAGGATCCCACGGGAGCCGTGTTTTCGATCTGGGAGGCCAAAGACCACATCGGGCTTGGCGTCAGAGACGAGCCCGGCAGTTTTTGCTGGGCGGATCTCAGCACGCCCGACACGCAAACTGCTTCCAGCTTTTATTCGCAGCTCTTCGGATGGTCCGTCGAACCGGGGCAGGACGCTTCCGGTTATTTGCATATAAAGAACGGCGAGGATTTTATCGGCGGCATCCCGCCCGCGCAGCATCGCGATCCCAACACGCCGCCCCACTGGCTGATTTATATCCTCGTGGCCGATTGCGATGCCAGCACGGCGAAAGCGAAGGAACTCGGCGCGCGTGTATATATGGGCCCGATGACGATGGAGAATGTGGGGCGAATTACCGTACTGGCCGATCCGCAAGGCGCTGCATTCGCGTTATTCGAGCCGCACCGCCGTTAACTGAAGCCCGGGGCCGCAGCAAGGGACCGAGCGGGAACGCCAACGCCCCTAAGAAGGTAGCCGCGAACCGGGGAGGAAGCCACCGCGGCCCCCCCGGCAAGGCGATGAAGGTCTCTGCGCAACCAGTACGTCAGCAAATGGTAGCTCCGGCGATCTTTGTCGCCGGCTTCTGCCGACCGCGTCTTCAACTGAGCAATGTGCGGTATGGGCTTTGCAGCGCCGGTCAGAGCGTAAACTTCACACCTCCAAAGAAGCCTCTTGGCGCGCCGGGCGAATAGAACGTCGAGTTTCGCACCGCATCGGGGTCGTCGGGAGCGAAAGGTCGCGGAATAAACTGGCCTTGATCGTTGAACGGCGTCGTGTTCAACTGAGCCGCGGTGTAATAGCGGTGGTTGAACAGGTTGTCGATCTGCGCAAAGAGCTGCATATGCTTGAGAACCTGGTAATGCGCGCCCAGATTGGTTGACCCATAGCCTGGTGAAAAGCCGGGACCGAGGTAATAGACTCCGTCCGGTTGATCCAGATTATTTTCATTGCCGCGCGCGAACGAGCGGCCGACAGCTACGAAATCCAGGTCGACGTCAAGCTTCCGGCTCGGATGAAAATCGAGATAGGCCTTGAGAATGTTACGCGGCGTCTGCGGGATCTGGTCGCCCGGCGTAACCTGAATGTTGCCGTCTTCACCGGGCCCGGAGTCGTTCGTGCTGTTGCTGCCGCCGCCCAAAAACTGCGTGCTCTGGAAAGTCGCATCCAGGAATGTGTAGTTGCCGCCAAGCGTAAACCAGCGATAGTTGCCGCTGATGCTGACCTCAGCGCCCTGGCGGCGAGTTTTGCCATAGTTAACGAAATAACCGAAACCGGTCTGCTGCGAGGCTACGAACAGGATATCGTTGGTATTCTCAGCCCGGAACCACCCCGCGCTCCATTTCAATCTGCTCTCTCCCGTACTGCGGACACCGGCTTCGAACGTCCGCGCGACGACCTGCTTCAACGGCGGATCGGCGACCAGCGCGTTGGGCAGGTTGCACGGTTGCGTCGGATCGGCGCAGCCCAATTCGATCGAGGTCGGCGCGCGATTCGACTCGCTGTAGCCGAAATAAAGGCTGGCCAGACGAAATGGCGTGTAAACCAGGCCCGCGGCGGGGTTGAAGCGATTGAACGTATAGTTTCCATTCAGCGAACCCCGGGCTTCGGGGTCGGTGACCGGAAGGCGGTCGATGTTCTGGATCGCAGCGTGGTTATAACGGCCCGAGACGGTAATCACGAGGTTCTTTGCCGGACGCAGCGTGTCGGTGGCGTAGAGACCGATGGCGTTGGTGATCCCATGCAGATCGACCCGGGTATCGACGGGCACCCCGTCGCTGTTGGTGCTGCCATTCGCATAGCTATTTATCGGCGTGATCGAGACGCCGTCAGGATTGAGATACCCGAATTGCCCTGCCTGCTGATAGGTCAGACTACCGCGGTCCCATGACATTCCTGCCGTAAAACTGTTATGCGTGCTCAGCCAGTGCGCCTGCCCGGAGATGCCCCATGCATGCTGCTTGTCGTAGGTACGCGTAAAGAGGCCGGTACATTTTTCGGATGGTTCGCTCATCTCCAGTCCCTGCGCAATGCAGCGCCAGTACGGGTACGGCTCTGTTGTGGGATTTCCCGTTAAAGGAAATCCGCTGTAGCCGGCGGCGGTCAGCGCGGCGATATCCGCCGGGCTCAGATTGTAGAGCGATTCGGTGAACGAATCGTCGTTCAGGTCGCCGTTCGTAGTGTCGGCGCGCACGTAACGAAAATACGCCGCACCCGACATGGTGAAGCGGTTACTGAAAGCGTGGCTGAGATTGAGGGTAAACGCGGGCGACCGGTTCCATGTCACGTCGGGAATGGTGTTGACGGCCTTGTAGTTCTCGGCCAGAAAGCGCGTGTCCGTCGAACCGTTCCCGGTGAGGTTGTTATCGGCGTACGAGAAGCCCAGCGAGATATTCGTCTGCCCCTTCGTGTAACCAACTTTGGCAAAGGTCTGGAAAACATCTGAGGGCGAGTATTCGCGCCAGCCGTCTTCCCGGAACCAGTTGGAGGCGAGATACCAGTCCAGACCTTTGGAGTTCGACCCGCCGTGTTCGAATGTGCCCTCCCTGCGCCCAAAAGACCCGCCATCAAGGGATACCGACGTTCCAGGAGCATTACGTCCGTCCTTCATACGGACCGTGATGGCGGCGCCCAGGGTATTCAAACCGAACACAGGATCTGAGCCTGGCACCAGAGCCATGTCCTGAATCGCAACTTTAGGAATCAAATCCCACGCCACAACGTCGCCAAACGGCTGGTTCTGCCGGACTCCGTCTACATAAACCGACATTCCTTCCGGCGTTCCCAGCAGGGGCGAGGCCGTGTAGCCGTGGTAATTCACATCCGGCTGAAAAGGGTTTTCCTGATTGTTGTTCACGTAGACGCCGTTCAGGTTGCGATTCATGAAGTCCGAAAGGTCGATCGCGCCGCTGTCCTCGAGATCTTTTGCATTCGCGGTCTGAATGTTCATGGGCAGATCGGCGATCGGCACCACTCCGCCCGGCAGCGGCGAAACCGATACGACGTCGACCGAACTTCTCTGCGAACTAACCTCGAGCGTCACTGTTTGCGAGACGGGCGTTCCCGAGCGAACATCCACGCGCACGGTTTGGTTGGCAAAGCCGTTCTTCGCAATCCGTATTTCATACGTCCCATAGGGAAGACTCGTAAAGTCGTAAGCTCCCGTTGGATCTGTCTGGAAAGCGCGATTCGCGCCGGAGCCAACGTTCCGGAGCGTTCCTGCTGCCGGCGCCGCGGCGCCAGAGGAATCCTTCACCTCGAGCTTGATATCGCCATTCGTCTGCGCCAAAAGGGACACGGCGCCACCGACGAGCACCGCCAGTATCAAAACGGCTCGTCGCCGGCGGAAATAACAGGCAAAAGATTCCATCACTACCTGAATTCCCAACGCCATGGTCTTGTTCAGTCTTTTTTTTGCGATCTCTTGCAGACGAAGAATAAATCGACCCCGACGCGCCGGGATTCCGCCGGGGGACGCGTTCTAAAAGGATGAACGATTGCGGCCGTAAAGGAATATCAGGATTGAGGAGTGCGCGATGTACGAGCGGGTTCATCCGGCTGATCGCGATCTCATCATGGCGGCGGACGGAGAACTGCCCTCGCTCCGGAAAGTGCCGGTCGCCGCTCATCTGGAGTCACGCTGGTCCTGCCGCAAGACGCATGGGCTCCGTGGAAAGCGCGATTGCGGAATTTGTGCGGGCTTCGCGAGCGTTGCTTCGCCGAGGAATTTGGGATTTCGCGTTCTGCACTGTAGCTTTTTGCGTGCTCGCCGTAATCGCCGCAACTTTCGAATCGACGGCAAGTGGGAAAGGGCCAGCGGCGACGGATTCTCTCACCCCGGGTGAGACGCGACCCATCACGATCGCCGAATTCCGCCGAAAACCGGACGCGGATATCGTCGCCTCGGTACGGTCTGAAACTGCAGCGAGGTATTCTCTGAGTACGGCATCCCCGCGAATTCGAGTAACTTCGAGGTGGTCTACCTGATTACGCCCGATCTCGGCGGAACCGAATCGATCCGCAACCTTTTGCCGCTGGCCGCTACTTTGGTCCGGAGTCTGGAACGCACATGCCACGGACTGGATCGGAGCGTATAAAAATATGTCGGTCCTGAAGCCCCGCGTTAAGCTCTGGCTCGATGCGGGCGGCTCACACGGCCTGTTTCTGCTCTTTCTGCTGCCGGCTTCCCTCATCGCCTGCAAATGCGAGATTTCGTATCCGGTCTGCAATGAAGTCATAGCGAACGATGTGGTTTTCATCGGAACCGTCGAGTCCGTCGAGCCCGCGTTCCTCGATCCGTGGAATCCCGGGAGCCTCTCGTTGCTGCCCACGGCGGAGATCATGCGGCTGCGCGCGGAAGCCACTCCGGCAAGCCTCGCCAGACTCAAGGAAATTTTCCTTCAGCTTTACCCAGGCCTGACCGGTCACTACAAGGAACAATTACAGTCTGCCGCTACGCATCGCGAACTGGAAACGGTGGTCGATGAAATTGAAGGTCAGGGAAAACAGGCGCGTGTCCGCGTGAAGAAATACTTCAAGCGTTCGGATGACGACGATGACGCCGACGCTGATAAGACAGACGACGACAAAGACCATAAGAAGGACGATGTCGTGACCGTGTGGACTCCTTCGGACGACTGCGGCTACGACTTTCAGAAGGGCGAGACCTATCTGATCTATGCGGACAGCGATGAAGAAACGGCGCGCATCGAAACCACAAGCTGCACCCGGACCAGACGACTGACCGACGCCGGCGATGATCTGGCGTATCTGTATTTTCGCGAGAACGGCGCGGACGAATCGACCCGGCTGGAGGGCTTCGTTACCGACGACCCCAACCAGGACGTATCGCGTTTTGTAAATTCCATCAGATCTCCCGTTTCGAACGTCGTGCTCAAGCTGCAGTCGGGCGATAAGGCACGATACGCGAGGTCCGAGGCCGATGGCCGGTTCGTTTTCGACGGACTTGCGGCGGGGCAGCACAGCCTGACAGCGTTCAGCAGCGCTTTTCCCAAAGAAGTCGTACCCTTGGTTGGGCCCATGCAGTTTCAGGTGGAAGGCAAGAGTTGCTCGCGTCAAATCGTGGTGACGCCGAAGGCCAAACCGAAGCCGGAACCTCCGCGGTAGAACCGGCAGATAATCTGGTAATGAGCACCAATCTCGAACTGATCAAAAGCACGTATACTCTCGGGCCGGCCGCGTTGATGCCCGCGCTGGCGCCGAATGTCAGCTGGACTGAAGCGGCCGGCTTTCCTTACGGCGGAACTTACACAGGCGCCGACGACATTGTGAAGAACGTCTTCTCCCGCCTCGGTTCGGAATGGGAGAACTTCAGACCGGAAGTCGAAGAAATCCACGACGCGGGCGACACCATCATTGCCACCGGGTTTTATCGCGGCACTTACCGCAAAACCAACCGACCTATGGAAGCCTCTTTCGCGCATGTTTTCAGTCTGAAGGACGGGAAGATTGTGCGCTTCATGCAGTATGTCGACAGCCGCAAGGTGTGGGACGCCATAGAGCCGGAGTAAGTCCTGCCTGGAGTCTGTGCTTTTCCCGACGTGAGCCTCCCGATTGCAAAATCGATGCCGTAGTTAGTCACCGAAAAGGAGAAACACAGTGAAAAAACTCATCCTTGCTTCATTCACGGCATCGTCTTTGATCGTCGCGCAGGGTTTTGCGCAGTCGTCGTCGGATTCGAGCCAGACCACGACCACCGTCCGCGACGGTAACAAGACGCGTACGGATTCGGTGGCCACGAACAGCAAAACCTACCCGGATGGCGCCGAACGCAGCACAACCACCGAATCGACCACCAAAACGAAGAAGAAACATGGCAAGGTGAAGAGTTCCACCTCGTCGAACACTTCAAGCTCAAGCACTCCGCCGCCGCAGTAACCTGGTTTCAGCAGCATTTTAAGCCGCGCGCCGTCGATTCTTTCGCTGCGGCGCGCGTTTATTTCCGAATCCCGCTTTTTGTTCTGTAGCGCGCCTTTCCGTGTTATCCTGGCCCTGATTCCAGCTGCTGACCCCGCGGCCTCAACCGGTATTGAAGCCCTGTCCAGCTCATCTATTTCTGCCAGGAGTCTCCGGAATGTTCCGCTTTAAAGGAATTCTTATCTCATTCGGCGTCCTGCTCGCCTCTTCCGCAACGGCGCAGAAGCATTTTCCGACCAACGAGGAAATTCGCCAGGTTCGTACAGCCTCCGCGCCGAAGCTCTCTCCCGACGCCACGCAGGTGGTGGCTGAGATCACCGAGAGCACGGCAAACGGCGGAGAAAATCACATCTGGCTGCTTCCAGTAAAAGGCACCGACTTCCGTCAGCTCACGTTCTCGCCTGTCGCCGCTGAAAAGGCGGACGACAAGACCGCTAACGCAGGTGGACGGGGCGCGCGCGGCGGAGGCGGCGGCGAACACTCAGCCGAATGGATGCCTGACGGCAAGAGCATCCTCTTCCTGGCGCGCCGTGGCTCGGCGGACCAGATTTTCACGATCTCGCCGACGGGCGGCAGCCCAACGCCGCTCGACTTGCATTTCGCCGGAATGGATCGCGCGCCCGAACTCCAGTCGTTTTCCATCTCGCCTGACGGCAAGATGCTCGCCCTCGTCGCCCGCGACCCCGAACCGGCCGACACCGCGCATAAGCGACAGGAGAAGGACGACGCCCGCTGGGTCGATCATGACCGCCGCACGCGCCGCCTGTATCTGGTCAGCCTCGCAAACATGGCCGCCTCGCGCGTACAGATCGAGGGCGATACCGATAGCCCGCAATGGAACTCTTCGTCCACGAAGCTTCTGGCTGTTTCGCACGCGCCGGACAACGACGTTAACGGTCCCTCAAACGTAGCCTGGATCGTGCCCGTCGACACGTCTGTAAAACCCACGCGCATCGAGCACCTTCCTGTCTCTGCGCAGCGTTTCCTCTGGGCGAAGAATGATGGCCTGCTGGCTTACTTCGCCGGTTGTAAAGCCGAGGCGCCGAACGGATGCAACGACCTCTACACGTATGACCTGACGACGCACGCTATTCGCGATCTCAGTAATGGCTTCAACGGTACGGTCTCGGGCAACGGAGCGGTCGTGGAGCCTGATGGCGTCCACCTGGTGCTCACCGCCGCTGTCGGGGTACAGGAACAGGTATTCCGCTTCGACCTCGGCACGGGCAAATATGCGCGAATCGATTTCGGCATGCCCGTCGTCAGCGCCATCTCAACGAACTCATCTCATTCCGGATGGGCATATCTCGGCGCCGACAGCCAGAGCGCTGCGAATATTTACTATCGCTCCGCGGAAGCGGAAAAGGGCGTCCGCCTGGCTCAACCCGATTTGGTTCCCGCAAACTGGCAGCTCGCCCAATCGAAGGTCATTCACTGGAAGAATCAGGGTCTCACGATTGAGGGAATGATCTATCTGCCCCCGGAAGCAAGCCAGAAGAAGGTGCCGCTGATCGTCCATATTCATGGTGGTCCCACAGGTGTGTTCAACGATCGGCTCTATGCGACCGTGAACATGCTGGTCGGCCACGGCTGGGCCGTTCTCGAGCCCAATCCCCGCGGCAGCACCGGTTACGGCGCTTCATTCGAAGCGGCGAACAAGAACGATCTCGGAGGGAAGGACTTCCAGGACGTGATGGCGGGCGTTGACGAAGCCATTCGCAGTTTCCCGATCGATCCCCAGCGGCTCGCCCTGATCGGTTACAGCTACGGTGGAGAGATGGCCGGGTTCGCGGAGGGCAAGACGGACCGCTTCAAAGCCATCGTCTGCGGCGCTCCCGTAATCGACCAGTTCAGCGAATACGGCACCGAGAACGGTTCATGGGGAGACCGCTGGTATTACGGCAAACCCTGGGAGCACTTCGAAGACGCGTGGCGTCAAAGCCCTCTCGCCACCGCGCAACATGCAAAGACCCCGTTCCTGCTCTTGCAGGGCGAGGCGGATACAACCGATCCGATGGGCCAGTCGCAGGAGATGTACCGGGCGTTGCGCCAGGAAGGCGTCCCGGTCGATATGGTGACGTATCCCCGCGAAAGCCACGGTGAACTGCATAGCAACTTCTATGGTGAGACCAGCCCCGAACCGTGGCACGGCGTAGACCTGCGCCGCCGAATGGTCGAATTCATCGAGCGCGGCTTCGGCGCGGAAACAGCCTCCCGCTGAAACCCTGTCACTGCGTAGCGCTGAGGTATCCGAAACCCTTCAACGCCGCGCGCCCGCCGCCATGGAGCACGAAATCGGAAAACTTGCCTGCATCGGCCTTATTCGGAGACGCAGCAATAATTCCCAGAGCCTGCGTGATCGGCTTATGCAGTTTCTCGCTGACCTGAATAACATTTCCGTTTTCCTTGAGCACGAGCGAATACGCGGTAAACACCACGTCGGCATTTCCGGTCGACCCATACTGCTTCGCCATGTTGATGTTGTCGGCGTAGACGATCTTCGACTGCACTTTGTCGAGAATCCCTGCGCTTCGAAGCGTCTCGATGGTCGCGGCGCCGTAAGGCGCCAGTTCGGGTTTCGCGACTGAGATTATGCGAACCTTAGGCGACACCAGATCCTCAATACTTTTCACCGGCATGGCTGCGGATGGTACCCATAGCGCCAGGACGCCGATCGCGTACGCCGCACGGCTTCCGGCCACCAGCAGCCCTTTTTTATCGAGTTGTTCCACATGCTCCGCGTCGGCCGCGAGAAACAAATCGAACGGCGCGCCATTCTCGATCTGCTGGGTGAGTTGCGCCGTCGATCCAAAACTGAACACGGGATGAATCTTCGTCTCAGCCTCAAACCGCGAACCGAGTTCCTGTGCAACTCCGGTGAGATTCGCCGCCGCCGCAACATTAATCCGGGATTGCGCTGGCACGACAACCGCAAGGATCAGCGCCGCTAAAACCAGCGTCGTGACGCGCTTAAATGTCACCGCCATCTTTAAACGATACTATGCAGGTCAGCCTGAGGTCGCCGTGAGTTCCCTGGCCTCGAGCTTCGTTGCAGGGAGCCAGACCTCGACGCGCGTTCCCTTCCCCGGTTCGGTCCGCAGCCACAGC